>Ga0214473_10006798_pt1 | contig 13626 bp, 9 predicted proteins | sample RVTome_7_FD_203509 | JGI IMG/M metagenome (GOLD analysis project Ga0214473, IMG submission 203509) | Soil microbial communities from uranium-contaminated site in the Upper Colorado River Basin, Wyoming, United States - RVT98D197 | ecosystem: Environmental > Terrestrial > Soil > Contaminated >... | reverse complement strand
GTCCAAGGCCACGGCGAGCGAAGTCGCCCTGGCGGGAAAAGGTTTTAATAAGCAGGTCGAGGACAGCTACCGGACAGCGCACGGCGACATCAGTTTCGTCTGGGTGGACCGGATGCTCTTGTTTAAGGCGAATCCCGCCCAGGTTGAGGATTTCCTGAGACGGGGGCGCCTGGGCGAATTTGGGGGTGCCAAGTGAAGCCGCCGCGCTCCGGGATTCGCATCTGGGCGGTGATCGCCTTGGCCGCCTGTCTGGCAAGTTGCGAGATGATCGAGCAGAACGTCGAGATCTTGACCGGCGGAAGGGTCACCGCGCGCGACGCCCAAAAAGTCCTTGAGACGGGGGAGAAAATCCGGGGGACGTTTGCCGATATCACCGAGGAGGAGGAATACTACCTCGGCCGGTCGGTCGCCGCCTTGATCCTTTCGAAATACCCGGCTTACGACAATGAGGCCGTTACCCGATATCTCAATACGGTCGGGAACGCGGTCGCGGCCTTCTCGGACCGGCCCGAGATCTATGCCGGCTATCATTTTCTCGTTCTCGATTCCGAGGAAGTCAATGCCCTCTCCGCTCCGAGCGGCTTTATCTTTGTGACCAAAGGCCTGCTTCGCCGCTGTCGGGACGAAGAAATGCTGGCCCTCATCCTGGCCCATGAAGTCGGCCACGTGACCGGTAGGCACGGTTTGCAGGCGATCAAGAAATCGCGCCTGGCCGATCTCTTTACTTCAATCGGCACGGAAGCCGTCCAGCGCTATGGCCCGGCGCAGATCGCCCGGCTCACGAATATTTTCGAAGGCGCGCTGAGCGACATCGTCGAACAGCTGATCGAACGAGGCTACGACCGGAAATACGAATTTGACGCCGATGCTATGGCCGTGGCCTATGGCTCCCGGACCGGCTATGAGACGGGGGGCATTGTCCGCTTTCTCGAGACGATGATCAACGATACATCCCGGGCGGCCGGCCAGGGCTGGTTCAAAACCCATCCGACGGCCGAACAGAGAATCGACAGGATCAACCGGGAGATTGGCTCGCTCAAGACGGCGCCCAAGATCGACGAAGTCCGGACAAAACGCTTTAAGCAATCTGTCGGCGCGCTGAGATAGGACGGGATGATCAGGAATAAGTTCGTCCGGGGCATCGCCGTCGGGGTCGTCGCTTTCCTGGCGGCGCTCTCTTTTCAATCGCTCCGTCTGCTCCAGCCCCTGGAATGGAAATCCTGGGACCTCCGCCAAAAGATCTTTGCCGATCCTTCCCGCGCCTCGAAGGAGATCGTCCTCGTTCTGATCGATCAATACAGCCTGGACATTTATAACAAAGAGCAAGGCTTGTCCTGGCCCTGGCCGAGGCAGATGTATGCCGCGCTCGTCGATTATCTCAAGGCCGGCGGAGCCGCGGCCTGTTTTTTCGATATCGCCATGACCGAACCGTCCGGATTCGGCGTCGCTGACGACCGGGCTTTCCAAAGGGCCATGGCCGGAGCCGGGAATGTTTTTTTGCCGATCGCCCTGAGCACGGAAGATCGAGAAAGCGCCCCTGAGGCCGTCGACCAACTCCGCCGATTTTCCTTGAGCGGCCCGGCGCGGGTCGACACATCGGTCACGTATCGGTCCGTAACGGCTCCCCTTCCGGTTTTGTTGCCGTCCGCCCGGGGCGTGGGAAATATTCGGGTCAATCCGGACGACGACGGTCTTTACCGGCGGATGCCCCTGGCGTCTCGATGGAAAAATATGACTTTTCCCTCCGTCCCTCTCGTCCTAGCGGGCCTTTTCCCGGAGCAAGCTTCGCCGCTGTCCGTTCCTCTGGATTCCTCCGGCCGGATGATCCTCAGGTTCTGGGGTCCGGCCGGATCGTATCGAACTTACCCCATGGCGACCCTCATCAATTCCTACGCTCAACTCGAGGCGGGGTCGAGCCCGCAAATCCCGCCGCGGGAATTTTCGGGCAAGATTGTCCTTGTCGGACTGAGCGCCGTCGGCCTGCTTGATCTGAAATCCAGTCCTCTGAGCGCGGTTATTTCGGGTGTTGAAATTCAGGCCGCCGCTTTGGACACGCTTGTGAACCGTCAATTCTTCCGGATTTTTCCGCCCGCGGCGACAATGGCCTTCGTCCTCGTCCTGGCCGTCCTTGTTGGATGGGTTCTGTCCTCTCTCCGGAAAATCGGAGGGATGGCCGCGGCCGTCGCCGGATTCCTCGCCGTCCCGGCGGCAATGGCCGCTCTTGCTTTCGTTCTCGGCACGTGGCTGGATTTCGTTTTTCCCGAATCCGCCGTGCTCCTGGCGGTTATCGGCGCGTCAATTTTGAACTACGGCATCGAAGGGAAGAAACGGCGGTTCATCAAAGGGGCGTTCCGCCAATATCTGAGCCCGGTCGTCGTCGATAAGGTCCTGGCGAATCCAAGCGGGCTCGAACTCGGAGGAGAAGAGAGGGAAATCACCTCGTTCTTTTCCGACGTCGAAGGCTTCACCTCGATTTCCGAGAAACTCAGCCCGCACAACCTGGTCAGGCTGATGAATATCTATTTGTCGGAGATGACCGAAATCATCATGGCCGCGGGCGGAACCCTCGACAAATACGAAGGCGACGCGATCATCGCCTTCTGGAACGCTCCTCTCGACGACCCGGATCACGCTCTCCGCGCCTGCCGGGCGGCCCTGGCCTGCCAAAAACGGACCCGAGAGCTCAACCCCGATTTTCGGAAAAATTTCGGGCAGGATATCCGGATGCGTATCGGCCTGAACACGGGCCCGGCCGTCGTCGGCAATTTTGGCTCACGCCGCCGTTTCGATTACACGGCCGTTGGGGACACGGTCAACCTGGCCTCGCGGCTTGAGGGAGCGTGTAAGCAATATCGGATCTTTCTTCTGATCGGAGAGACGACCCGGGAGCGGGCCGGGGACGCGATCGTCGTCCGGGAGGCAGATCTTGTCCGCGTCGTAGGCCGGGGCCGGCCGGCGAGGATATACGAATTATTGGGCGAGACAGACGACGTCCCTCCGGCTGAGATCGAGACAATGCGAACCTACGGCCGGGCCCTTGAAAGTTACCGCCGCCGCCTTTGGGATCAAGCCCGCGAGCTCTTCGGGTCTCTCGGCCATGATCCCCTCGCCGCCATCTATTTCGATCGCTGCGAAGGTTTTCTGCGTAATCCCCCTCCGGCCGAATGGGATGGGGTCGCCGAACTTAAAACGAAGTGAAAGGAAAACGCCGATGGTCCTTCAATTCTGGGGTGTGAGGGGGACAGCTCCGGTCGCAAAGAGACCGGCATCCCGGTTCGGAGGTCAAACGCCATGCGCCTCGGTGACGACGCCCGGCGGAGACCTTCTTATCATCGATGCCGGACTTGGACTCCACGGCTTGGGAACCGCGGTCGCGGCGCGTCAAAAGAAAGGACCGCTCCGCGTTTCGCTCTTTCTGACCCATTTTCATCTCGATCATCTCCTCGGCCTTCCGTATTTCGCTCCACTTTTTTCGCCGAAGGCTGAAATCACGTTTTATACGGCGGCCGATCCCGAAGAAGCGTGCCGCTATCTCGACCTCCTCGTCGGCCCGCCCTTTTTCCCCATTCCCTTCGGCCGAACCCGGGCCCGAAAAACATTCCGGAAGATTCCGAGCGACGGCCTTGTCCTCGGCGGCATTCGGATCTCCGCCTGCCCGCTGATCCATCCTCAGGGCGCGGTCGCTTATCGATTCGAGGGAAAGCGCGGCAGCGTCGTTTTCGCCACGGATACCGAGCCTCCTGCGGACGGCCTGAATCAGCTCTTGGTGGATTTCGCCGGCCGGGCCTCTCTCCTGATATACGACGCGATGTTCACTCCCGAAGAATATGCCTCGGGAAAGCAAGGCTGGGGGCACAGCACCTGGCTGGATGGCGTGCAGACGGCGCGGGCGGCCGGAGCGAAGCGTCTCATCCTGTCCCATTTCAATCCCGGCCATTCCGACCGGGAGATCGGCCGGATCGAGCGTCTGGCTCGAAAAGCCTTGCCGGGCACGGCCTGCGCTTTTGAAGGAATGCGCTTGAGATTTTAAACGGCGGCTCGGTATGATAGAACCCGGTATCTTCAGAGAGGAGGTTGGACGGCCATGACGAAGACAGCTGCGGCCAGGAAAAAAGGACGGATATCGATCGCCTCGCGGCTCGGCGTTCCCGTCCTGTTTATGATTGCCATTCTCGTCGGCGAAAAGGCGTTCCATCCGACCGGCCTGCTCAGGACATATCTCGACGCAGGATTTTTCTTTTTTGCCGGCCTGTTTCTCGTTCGTTTTTTTGACGTTCTTATCCTCGCCTGGTATGCCCGCCAAGAAAAGCCTTTTCCTTTGCCCGTTCTCCTCCACAGTCTGATCCTGGCCGTCTTCAATCTCGTCATTCTCTTCGCGATTCTGAAGAACGTCCTCCATGTCAATTTGACTCCTTACCTGGCCACGTCGGCCGTCTTGACAATGGTCATCGGCCTGGCCTTTCAGGGCGTCATGGGCAATGTCTTTTCGGGCATGTCCCTCCATTTCACCAAGACCCTCGGCCGCGGAGATTGGGTCGCCATTGCGACTCACGAAGGCGTCGTTCTCGACACCAACTGGCGCGAGACGCGGATTCTCGACCGTAACTCGAATGTCGTCATCATCCCCAACTCCGTCATCGCGACCGAGCGGATCATCAATTATTCCCGCCCCGACCACCGGACCGCGCTCCATTTCTCGTTCAAGATCAGCGCCTCCGCCCCGGCCGGCGATGTTTTGGAAGCGCTCCTCGAAACCGCGCGGGATTGCACCCATGTCCTCAAGGAGCCGAGCCCCAAGGCTTACCTCGCCAGCTACGATGAAACCGGCTTGAGCTATATCCTCAAGTTCTGGATCGGGGACTTCGGTTTGAAAGACATCATTTTGACCGAAATCGGGCGGTTGGCGTGGTACAAGCTGCGGCGGCGCGGGATCCAGGTCGCAGTCTCTTGGACCGACCGGATTAGAGAGTTGGCCGATGCGATCGAAGCGGCGCGTCCGGCCGGCGAGATTTTAGATCAGGCCCGAAGCCGGATCGAAGACACATCGGCCGTGGAGCGAACGGCGGCCATTCTCCTCGCCTCGTCTTTCCTCCGCGATCAGGAAGGGGAAGGCCGTCTCATGGTCGGCGACGAGGACCTCCATTCCCTGGCGACCCGCGTCCGCCGGTCGAACTACGCCAAGGGCGAAGTCCTCTGCCGGCAGGGAGAAAAAGGCACGAGCTGTTATGTCGTCGGTCGCGGGCGCGTCCACGGCGAAATCGTCTACGAGGAAGGAGGGAAGAAATTTATCACCGAATTCGCGGTCGGGCCGGGCGGCATCTTCGGCGAGATGTCGCTTTTCACCGGACTGCCGCGGACCGCGACGGGCGTCGTCACCGAAGAATCCGAACTCGTCAAGATCGAAGCCCATGATTTCGCCGTCCTCTTGGAGGGTAATGTCCAACTGGCCGAGGTCATAGCCGAAATGGTCACCGCGCGCAACGCCCAGAACAAGGAGTTTTTGAAAAAAATCAAAGAGCTCTCGGAGAAGGATATCGAACACGGAACCAACAAGAAATCCGTTCTTGAGTACCTCAAAAATTTCGTCCGAAGCTTGAAAAAATAAGGACCCGGGGTCGATTCCGGGCCGCCGCTTTCCTTTTTTTCCTTGAGAAACGGGGACGTTTATGGTAGATAAAAGAAGACGCACGATAATGTGAATTCCCGGGGGTCATCATGACACGAATATTGTTCTTGAAAAAAGCGGGTTGCGTTTTCGGGGCCATCGCCTGCGCCTTGATGTTTTTCAGCGCGTCCGGCCTGGCCCAGAGCAGGAGAAGCCTGGAGCTCAAGCTTACCGGAGGCGTCTCGCGCCTCTTTGGCGGGGGCGGCGATTTATCCCATTTCCGCGAAGACACTATCGCCCGCTATGAAGCCGTTCCGGGATATCAGCTCGACTGGACCTGGAAGGAACTCACGGTCATCCCGGAATACGAGGCCGATCTCGTCTATCATTTTTCGAAGATGTTCGGAATTGGATTGGGATTAGGCTACATCAAGGTGACGAGCAACGGCGATTTTACCCAGACGGGCGGCGGCGGGACGAATCTCACTAAGGAAGAATTCGAGATCGCAACGCTTCCCATCCGGTTGAATCTTTTTTATCAATCCTCCTTTAAAATCGTCAGGTTTTACGCTTACGGCGGCCTGGCCTATTATTCCGGTAACCTGACCCGCACCCGGACTCCCGGCGATTTGAGCATCACCGCGAGCAGCGAGACCATCGGAGGGCAAGGGGGTCTCGGCTTAGGCTGGGATTTCTCGCGCTTCCTTACCGTGGCCTTCGAACTATCGGGGAAAATCGCGGAATTCAACATGTGGAGAGGCGACGAGACATCTCCCGGTTCCGCGGCGAGGAGCGGGCCGCTGTGGTACTATAGTGCCTATGATCCGGTATTGAACCGCTCTTTCGGAGAAATGGGGATCTTCGATGAGGAGCCTTCCGGTCCGAATTTTCAGGATGTCCGGAGGGCTTCGATCAACCTCAACGGCTGGAGAATTGCTGTTTCGCTGATCGCGCGCTTTAATTTATAAAAATAGGGTCGCGTCTCCGCTGAACTGAGCCAGAACGTGGAAAGTGGTGACGCGCCAGAGTCATTATTTTTCCCAATTTTTTATCAACTGAAACGCTTCTTCGGCAGATCGGGCGGAGCGGAGGCTCTGAAAAAGCGGCCTGTTTTGAACCGCCCGGCTGGCCAAGCTCAAGAGCTTCAATTGAGTCTCGGGAGCCTGAGCCGGAGAAAGGATGAGGAACACGATTTCGATCGGTTTTTCCGCGGCGACATCCGAGACGCCCATCTTCGTCAACCCTATGGCTGTAGCCGGCGCGGCCAATTCCTGAACGCGGACATGAGGGAAGGCCACGCCTTCATTGAAAAAAGTCGAGCCCTGTTCCTCGCGTTTCATGATCTCTCCGAATAATTTTTCATGATCTGCCGTTCCGATATCCCGCCCGATGGTCGCGGCCAATCTTCGCAGAACGTCTTCTTTTCGGACGGGGCTCTCCCAAATGACGATGCGGCGGGCGGAGAGCGTATCGCCGAATGTCGGCTGCTCCGGAGCCGGAGCAGATGTTTCGGCGGCTTTGACGCGGGGCTCCATTCCTTCCGGAATCTCGATGAGCGGTTTGCCCGGGGCGGATTCTTCCTCGCAGGTGTCGAGAACGATGATTGTGACCCCTCGGGCCGTTTTGACAAGACGCGAGACGACGGCCGCATTCTTCCCGATCCTTTTCCAGAAAGGTTTCGGATGCGATCTTCCGACGACGATATGGCCGACGCGATATTCCTTGGCGAACCTGAGCATGGTGTCGACAATATCCTCTCCCTTATAGGTGAACACCAGAGCGCCCAACTGTTTAGCTAAGGTCAAGGTATCGGAGAGGACCCGCTGTAAACGGGCGTCGATGACGGTCGGTTCCTCCGAGGGTGTCTGGACATAAACGGCGTACCAGTTCCGGTTCAATTTCCCCGCGAGACGTGAACCGTAGCGGAGCAGCTTTTCGCTGTTCGGGCCGTGTGAGCTCAAGCAAACCATGACCTGGTCCGAGGCGGATTCTCTGTCTTCCGCCCGAGTTTCGCGCCTGCGGAGGTCGATCTGCGACGCGAGCTCCCGAAGGGTGAGTTCCCTGAGCTTTTCCAGGTTCGAGGAAACGAAGAAATTGGCCAAGGCGGTTTTGATCCGTTCGGGCGGATAAATTTTACCTTCCTCCAGCCGTTTCCTGAGGTCGGCCGTCGCCAGGTCCACGTCGACGATCTCATCCGCCTCGGCCAGAACGGAGTCCGGGAGGCGTTCCCGGACCTTCACCCCCACGGCTTTTTCGACGATGTCGTAAAGGCTTTCCAGATGCTGGACGTTCATCGTGCTGATGACGTGGATTCCCGCGGCCAGGATATCCTCGACATCCTGATAGCGTTTTTCGTTCCGGCTGCCCGGAACGTTTGTATGGGCCAGCTCGTCGATGAGAACCACTTGGGGTCTGCGGGCCAAAACGGCATCCACGTCCATTTCTTCCACGGCTATCCCGCGATATTCCTGCCGGCGCTTGGGGATGATGTCCAACCCGGCGGCGAGCTTGGCGATATCGGTCCGGCCGTGAGTTTCAAGCAAGCCGATCAGGACGTCGATTCCTTCGCCCTTGAGTCGATGACCCTCCTGAAGCATCTGATACGTCTTCCCCACGCCCGCGCAGTAGCCGAGGTAGAGCTTCAGCTTCCCGCGCTGAGCGCGCCGGATTAACCTGAGAAAAGCGTCGGCCCGTTCTTCCTTCATTTGAGAAGTCCGTCCAAAGCCAGGTTCAGCATCAGGACATTCACCCGGGGTTCACCGAGAACGCCGAGGTCTCGGCCTTCGGTCAACTTTGTGATCAGCTGTCGAACACGATCCTCGTCCAGGCCGCGGGCCTTGGCTACGCGCGGCGCCTGAAGCGAGGCATTTTTTATGCTGATATGGGGATCGAGGCCGCTGGCGGAAGCCGTGACGGCGTCCGGAGGCACGAGGATGCCGGAGGCGAGGCCATTTTCCGCCCGGTAAGCCGCGACGCGCCGCCGGACCTCATCGACCAGCTTCTTCGAGGTAGGTCCGAGATTGCTCCCGCCGGAGCGGAGAGCATCGTATCCTTCCCCCGCGGCCGAGGGACGAGGATGAAAATAGGCCGGCCCGGAAAAATCTTGGCCGATCAGACTGGATCCTAACGTCGTTCCATTGCGGACGACCAGCGAGCCATTGGCTCTGGCCGGGAAGAGGCCTTGAGCCAAGATCCAGACGGCCGCCGGATAGATGCCGCATAATATAACCGCTAAGGCCAAAACAGCCTTCAGCGTGATTTGAAGCTCCGCGATCCAATGTCTCATGTCGGCTTGTCCTTTATAATCCTAGACGAGGTGAAGCGCATTGACAATCACATCGACGAACTTGATCCCGGGAAACGGGGCGATCAGGCCGCCCAGCCCGTAAATCAAGAGATTGCGCCTGAGGAGCGCAGCCGCGCCCAAAGGCCGGAAACGCACTCCGCGCAGCGCCAGCGGGATAAGGGCGATGATGATGAGGGCGTTGAAAATGACGGCGCTGAGGATGGCGCTTAAAGGCGAGCGGAGTCCCATGATGTTGAGGGGGGCGATGACCGGAAAGACGCCGACCAGCATGGCCGGAATGATGGCGAAATATTTGGCGACGTCGTTGGCGATACTGAACGTCGTCAGCGCTCCGCGTGTAATCAGCATTTGTTTTCCGATCTCAACGACTTCGATCAGCTTGGTCGGATTGGAGTCAAGGTCGACCATATTCCCGGCCTCCTTGGCCGCCTGTGTTCCCGTGTTCATGGCCACGCCCACATCGGCTTGGGCGAGAGCGGGAGCGTCGTTCGTGCCGTCGCCCGTCATGGCCACGAGGTGACCCGCCGCCTGCTCTTTTCGGATCAAGATCAGTTTATCCTCCGGCTTGGCTTCGGCGATATAATCATCGACTCCCGCTTCTTTGGCAATCGCCGCTGCCGTGAGGCGGTTGTCTCCGGTGATCATCACGGTTTTAATGCCCATCGCCCGGAAGCGCTCGAAACGGTCTTTCAGCCCTCCCTTAACGACATCCTTCAAATGAACGGCGCCGAGAACCTTTGTCCCGTCGGCGACCAAGAGAGGAGTTCCGCCGGAGAGGGCGATGGAGCTAATCGCGCCCTGGAGCTCGGCGGGGATATTGTCCCCGCTGAAAGCCCGGATTGCATCCGGAGCGCCCTTGCGGATTTTCCGGCCGTCGAGGTCGACGCCGCTCATCCGCGTTTGGGCCGAGAAAGCCATAAATATTGCGCCGGTCATTTCAGAGATCGAACGGCCTCTCAGACCGTATTTTTTGGCTAAGACGACGATACTCCGGCCTTCCGGCGTTTCGTCGGCCAATGAGGCGAGTTGAGCGGCATTGGCCAACTCCTCGGCGGGAACGCCAGCGGCCGGAAGAAATTCCGTGGCCTGCCGGTCCCCCAAGGTGATCGTCCCGGTTTTATCGAGCAACAAAACGTCCACGTCCCCGGCCACCTCCACCGCTCGGCCGCTCATGGCCAGTACGTTTTTTTGAACCATGCGGTCGATACCGGCAATCCCGATGGCATTGAGGAGGCCGCCGATCGTGGTCGGAATCAAGCAGACGAGGAGGGCGACAAGCACGGTGGTCGTGAGAACGACTCCGGAGTAAACGCCGAAAGGTCTCAAGGACATGATGACGACCAGGAACATGATCGTCAGGGCCGAGAGGAGGATGGTCAAAGCGATCTCATTGGGCGTCTTCTGCCGCCGGGAGCCCTCGACCAGGCTGATCATACGGTCCAGAAAGCTCTCGCCGGGGTCGGCCGTGACCCGGACCTTGATTTCATCGGACAACACCCGCGTCCCCCCGGTAACCGAGCTCCGATCTCCGCCCGCCTCGCGGATGACAGGCGCGGATTCGCCGGTGATGGCCGATTCATCGACCATCGCGACGCCTTCGACGATTTCGCCGTCCGCGGGTATAATCTCGCCCGCAGTCACGATAACGAGGTCGCCTTTTCGCAGCCGGTCGGCTTGGATTTTCTCAATCCTGCCCTCGGCCTTCAGCCGGCTGGCGACGGTTTGGGTCCGCGTTTTTCGAAGCTCTCGGGCCTGGGCTTTACCCCGCCCTTCGGCCATGGCTTCGGCGAAATTGGCGAAGAGCACGGTGAACCAGAGCCAGAGCGAAATCTGCAGGACAAAGCCGACGGATTCGTTCCCGGACCTGAAAAAAAGTCCGAGCGTGGTCATGGCGGCCCCGACTTCGGTGACGAAGATCACCGGATTTTTTGCAAGCGACAGAGGATTCAACTTTTTAAAGGAATCGGCGACGGCCGGGCCGATGATCTTCCGCTCAAGGAGGGAATAGGTTTTTACGGCCACGGCCTTTTCTCCTTTAGTATAAAACGCCCGATCCCGCCATCAGGAAATGTTCGACGATAGGGCCGAGGGCCAGGGCGGGTAGAAAGGTGAGCGCGCCGACGATGAGGACAGTCCCGAGCAGGATCACGATAAATATAGGGCCGCTGACGGGAAAGCTTGCCTGGCTCGGGGCGACTAGCTTTTTCCGGGCCAGGTTCCCGGCCAAGGCCATGACCGGGATGATCATGAGGAAACGGCCGAAGAGCATGGCCAGGCCGAGGGTGATATTAAGCCAGAACGTATTTCCGTTCAGGCCGGCAAAGGCGCTTCCGTTGTTGCCGACGCCGGAGGAATAAGCGTAGAGGATTTCGCTCAAACCGTGCGGCCCGGCATTGTTTAAGCCGGCCTGGCCCCAGCGGCTCACCAGCGCCCAGGCGGAGAAACCGAGAATGCTGAAAATCAAGATGAGGATGGCGAGCACGGAGACTTTCACGTCGTAGGATTCGATCTTTTTACCCAGGTACTCGGGCGTCCGGCCGACCATCAAGCCTGTCAAAAAGACGGCCAGCACCACGAAAACGAGCATCCCGTAGAGTCCTGAACCGACTCCGCCGAAAACCACCTCGCCCAGCTGGATATTGAACAAGGGGATCATGCCTCCCAGCGGGGTGAAAGAGTCATGCATGGCGTTGACCGCTCCGCACGACGCATCCGTGGTGACAGTGGCGAATAAAGCGGAATTAAAGATCCCGAAACGGACCTCCTTGCCTTCCATATTTCCGCCGGCCGGATCCAGACCAAGGGCATGGAGGCGCGGATTGCCGCGGCTTTCGGCCCGCCAGCAAGCCAGAACCGCAGCCAGAAAAAGAATGGCCATGGCGCCCCAGACCGCCCAACCATGCTTCTGGTTTCTGACCTTCCGTCCGAGATAATAAGTGAGGCCGCTCGGGATGAGGAAGATGGAAAGCATCTGAATGAAATTTGAGAGGGGAGTCGGATTTTCATAAGGATGCGAGGCGTTGGCGTTGAAAAAACCGCCTCCGTTCGTTCCCAGCATCTTGATCGCCGCTTGAGAGGCGGTCGGCCCTTGGGGGATGGTCTGTGGGGCCGAATCGCCTTCAAGCCCGCTGCGGCTCAAAGATTCGACTGGCGCGGCCTTCTCATAAGGTTTGAAGTTCTGGATCATTCCCTGGGATACCAGAAAAAGAGCGAAGACCAGAGAGAGCGGCAGCAGCAGATGGAGATTCACCCGGACAAGATCGACCCAGAAATTCCCGACGGTTTTGGCCGAATGCCGGGCAATGCCGCGGACGAGAGCGGCGGCCACGGCAATCCCGGCGGCTGCCGAGACGAAATTATGGAAAACGAGACCGACCATCTGGGAACCATAGGAGAGGGTGCTCTCGCCCGCATAATTCTGCCAGTTCGTGTTGGTCGTGAAACTGGCCGCGGTGTTGAAAGCGAGGTCGGGGCTGACCGGCCCGAATCCTTGGGGATTCAATGGCAGATGATGTTGGAGGCGGAGGATCGCATACGTGAACAATAATCCGACGAGGCTGAAGGCAAGAAGGGACAAGGTGTAGCCTTTCCAATCTTGTTCCTTTTTCGGATCGACGCCGATGAGCCGGTATAACAACCGCTCCGCGGGTTTCATCACCGGGTCTAAAAATGTTTTTTCTCGCACGTCGAGAACGCGGACGAGGTGGAGACCCATCGGCTTGGTAAGGAGCGCAAGTCCCAGGATGAATAGCGCCAGTTGAATCCAGCCGTAGACGTCCATCAATGCATCTCCCGCCTAAAACTTTTCCGGCCGCAGAATCGAAAAGAATAAATAAACGATTAAGAGAAGTCCGATGATGATACCGAAAATGCCAGCCATGGTTCAGATCTTTTCGCAATAACGGGCGTAGAGATAACAAAGCCCGAAAAAAAAGACGGTCCCGCAGACGAGAAGAAGATCGGTCATCGAGCATTCTCACTCTCGGAAACGCGGTCAGCTCTTCTCAGAGTGAAGGTGAAAATGGAACCTTGACTTTCCAGGCTTTCGACCCCGACCGCCCCGCCATGAGTTTCCACGATTTCTTTGACGATGGCCAGGCCGAGCCCGGCGCCCGCTTCCTGCCCGGGGATAGGAATACGGTAGAATTGCTCGAAAATCCTCGAAAGATGTTCGCCGGGAATTCCCCTGCCGGTATCCGAGACGGAGAACTGAACCCATTCCTCGTCGGCTTGAGCGGAGACGATGATCGTGCCTCCGGCGGGGGTGTGCTTGAGGGCATTAGAGAGGAGGTTGCTGAAAACATGATTGATCCGGGTCATATCGGCCCAAACTTCCGGCAGATCATCGGGCAAGTCGGCTTCGAGAGACACCCCTTGGTCCTGGGCGGCTCTGCGGAAGGGCTCGAGGCCGTCGAACGCTATCGAACAGGGGGAGACCGACCGAAATTCCAGCTGAGCCTTTCCGGATTCGATCCGGCTGATATCCAGAAGGTTACTGAGGATGGTCGAGAGGCGGTCGCTGTCTTCCCTAGCCGCCACCAAAAGCTCGGCTTGCTTCTCGGAGAGAGGGCCTACCCGATCTTCCAAGAGAAGATGAATGGCCATCCGGATGGAGGTCAGGGGCGTTTTAAGCTGATGCGAAACCGTGGAGATCACGCCCCTTTTGATCTCGTCCTGCTGCCGAAGCTGAGTGACATCGTGAAGGACGAGGATG
>Ga0214473_10006797_pt1 | contig 13628 bp, 9 predicted proteins | sample RVTome_7_FD_203509 | JGI IMG/M metagenome (GOLD analysis project Ga0214473, IMG submission 203509) | Soil microbial communities from uranium-contaminated site in the Upper Colorado River Basin, Wyoming, United States - RVT98D197 | ecosystem: Environmental > Terrestrial > Soil > Contaminated >... | reverse complement strand
CGCATAGACGGCGAAGAGATGACTTGGATAAACCAGTTGGAGTGATAGACGGCAATTAACAGGGCCAGTAAAAAAATATGTCAATAAAAACTATAACTTGACAACAACAACGCTTTCAGAGATGACACAAAATTGACGCATGCCGCATCACTTGAAGTCGGACATCTGGAAAATCGGCAGATACAAGGCTATGGCGACTGTCAAAACTATGGCACCGACGGTAATAATCATAATCGGCTCCAGCAGCGTCATCAGGGTCGTAATGGCGGCATCGACCTTTCGTTCGTAATAATCCGCGGTCCTCTCGAGCACCTGGGAAATCGAGCCGCTTTTTTCACCGACATCAACCATTTTTATAACAACGTTGGGGAAAAACCCAGCTTCGGCCATTCCGTAAGCGATGCTCGTGCCCTCAACAATATGCTGCTTGGCCTTGAGTATGGCGTTCTTTATAACATCGTTGCTGGTCATACTGGATAGAATGTCGAAGACCTCGAGTACCGAGACACCGGAACTTAACAGCGTGGACATCGTCCGGCACAGTGTTACGACGAATGCCTGCGACAATATGTTGCCGAGCAGTGGAATCTTCAGCGTGAACCTGCTCCAGAGATTATGTCCGCTTTTTGTGCGTGTTATCAGGAAAACAAGCGAAAACGTAACTAACAGAACCACACCGATAACGTAGACGGCGTTGAACCGCACCAAATCGTAGAAGCCGATAAAGGCCTTTGTAAAAGCTGGCAGGTCGCCGTGGAACGTGGCGAAAATGGCGCGGAACCGCGGGACAACAAAAGTCATTATGACAATAACTATCACGACAACGAACGACATCACGAAAATCGGATAGGCGGTCGCCATCTGGACCTTCTTTTTGAGTTTGTCACGCGTATCGTAATATTCGCCCAGCCTTCGCAGTGAAAGCGCCAGCGTACCGCTGCTTTCTCCCGCCAGTATAATTGCCCGCGACATCACGTTGAAGACGTTCGGAAATTCCGCAACGCTTTCGGAGAATGTTTCCCCGTGGGTTATTTTTTCGAGAATCCTTCCGAGGATGAATTCGAGAGACGAGTTGGCGGTATCCTGCTTTATTGAGTCAATGGCATCGGTAATGGGGACACCGCCTTCAATCATCGTGGCAAGCTGCCAGCAAAAGGCGGCGAGGTCGGAGGATTTGACGCGTTTTGACATTTTGCGATGGGCCTTGGGTTTGGCCTGCCTGGCAATTTCATCGACGGTGACGGCGGTAAGCCCCTGTTCGCGCAGCCAGGAAACGACGTCGGTGGTAGCGGCGGCACTATAGATGCCTTCTTTTCGCTGTCCCTTCGAATCCTTCGCAATATACTGATATGTCTGCATATTTACTTTTTCCCTCAAACTTGCACTGTCCTTATACGTGATGCCGCACGAGTTTGCAAGTGTCTTCTATAAAAATCAAATATCAAATATCAAAAATCAAAGATACAGATTAAAAATCAAAAATTTACCGTTTTCCCTTCAGAGTCAGAACACTGGATGCAAATATATTCGATATTTCATTAAGCTCTTCAAGGAACCATTTAACATCTTCGGGTTTTACGCGGTGACTATCCCGCAACAAAGCAACCCATAACTTGCTTTCATTGGCAGATTTAAGAGCTATATTGAGGTAGTTTGTAAAGTCCTTCTTGCTGCTGGCGGACCGGCCTTCGATGAAATTACCGATGATACTTGTGCCGCTGCGTAGCAACTGGTCGCCGATTCTTCTTGATACGTTGTCGTTAGGAAGCCTGTCGATAAACTCGATAAGCTTTAAAACAAAGTCATACAGCCTTTCCTTAAACTCATTTTTGCGTTTCTCCTTGTCGTTTTGCATTTTCGCTCTTTAAGTTTCGACCTTTCCTGTATGTATGAATTATCGGTATTACGCAAAGAACATATTTAATAAAACAGGGGGGCATTACCCTAATGGATGATATTAGCCATCTTGCGAATAATATATGGCGGAAGCTTTAAAAAATATCAAAATGCAAAATTTTTGATTTTTGCTATTTGATTTTTGATTTGTTTCTTAGACCTGGATGTCTTCCATAAAGGTGGTGCCGATGACTTCTTCGGCGGTGGTAAGGCCCTGTAGCATTCTTGAAACACCGCTTTCGAGCAGTCCCCCGTAGCCTTTTTGGCGTGCGGCAGCCCTTATCTGGGCTTCGGTAGCAGCGTTGACAATCATTTCGCGCATTTGATTGTCAATGGTCAAAAATTCAAAAATCGGCAGTCTGCCGAAATAGCCGGTGTTGTCGCAACTGGGACAGCCTTTACCGTGATAGAAGATGGCGCTTTTGGCCTGCTGGTCGCTGATTTTCAAACGTTTAAGCATTATTTCATCGAGTTTTACAGGCTCTTTGCACCTCTCGCAGATGCGTCTTACAAGCCTCTGGGCTATAATCAGATTCAATGTTGACGCCAGCAGATATCGCTCGACTCCCATATATGCAAGCCTGCTTATCGCGCTCGGTGAGTCGTTTGTATGGAAGGTGCTCAGAACCAGATGGCCGGTAAGCGAGGCCTTTATAGCGATTTCGACGGTTTCCTTGTCGCGTATTTCACCGATGAGGATTATGTCTGGGTCCTGCCTTAAAATTGCTCTTAACGCGGCGGCAAAATCCATATCGATTTCGGGTTTTACCTGCACCTGGTTTATACCCGCAAGGCGGTATTCAACCGGGTCTTCAACGGTGGTAATGTTCTTTTTCGGGTCCTTTAAATAATTCAACGACGAATAGAGCGTGGTGCTTTTGCCGCTGCCGGTAGGCCCTGTTACAATTATGATTCCGTGGGGCTGTTCGAGGACGGCTTTGTATTCCTTGAGGTATTTTTCATCGAAACCTATGGTATCGATATTGTGATTGACCGCCGCCTTATCCAGCAGTCGCATCACAACCTTTTCGCCGTAAATCGTAGGCAGGACCGAAACGCGGACGTCGATATCGCGGCCGGGGGCCTTGATTTTGAAGCGTCCGTCCTGCGGCAATCTGCGCTCGGCGATATCCATTTTTGAAAGTATTTTTACCCTTGTAATAACCGCCATCTGCATTTTTCTGGCAGGCGGAATCATCTCCCGCAACAGGCCGTCAACCCGCATACGGATTGACATTGACCTTTCCATCGGTTCGATGTGAATGTCGCTTGCGCGGCTTTTTACCGACTGGCTTAAAAGCAAATCGACGAACTGGATGACCGGCGCTTTGGTTGCCTCTACTTCGACACTGATGTCGGCCTCGGTAGCGGATTCACCGTTCGATTCCTTTTCAACCGTCAGCATATCAATATCGCCTGTTTCGGCGATTTCACGCAAGCGCTGCTCCTCAACGTCGGAACCGTGATAAATCATGTCTATCGCCTTATGAATCTGTTCGGGCGAGCTTAAGACCGTTTTTACGCTGCGTTTTAATCTGAGCTTGATGGTGTCGAGGGCAATGACGTTGAGGGGGTCGGCCATCGCGACAATTAAATCGCCGTTGTCTTCACCGATAGCAACGAGACAAAATCTTCTCGCGATACTTTCGGGAAGGAGCCTGGCGGCATTTATATCAATTTTGCTGATGTCATCGAAGGAGACCATCTCCATCGCCAGATGTTCGGCGAGGGTGTTTGTCACATCCTTTTCGGTAAGCATTTTGAGCCGGAGCAGGACTTCACCGAGTCGGCCGCCATCGAGGCGCTGTTTTTTCAGAGCCTCGAAAACCTGCCTTTGGGTCACAAGCCCCTTGGCAATAAGGCGCTCACCGAAAAGCACCGTGCCGTCGGATTTAAATGTCCCCTGCTCAAGATTCATTCCTATCGCCCTTCATACCGCGACATATTCTGAAATGATGGTATATCTTCCATCCCTCTATTCTTGTGCATCATTATACCCGAAATTTCGGGGTTTGTAAAGATTAATCCGGCTGTGTGTAAGTGTAAAACCGAGGCGGGATTATCGCTAATATAAAAAGCGGCTGGCCTGTACCGGTAGAGGCTTTGTTATGGGACTTATACAAACGGGCTAACTAAAAAAATTTATTATTTTCATTTTTTTATTTTCATTTTTCAGAAAGCACGGGTTTTACCCCGCTTACGAGGTCAAAAACAGCGTTTTTAAATCCGCTTAAGACCGACATTTTTCTTGAAAAACCCCTTTTAATCTGTTAGATTAATTAAATAGAAATTTTATAGGATTAAGCGGAGGGACCGGCCGATAAAGACTAAGAGAAATACGAAATTCGAAGCACGAAGCACTAAACAATATCGAAATGCTAATGTTCAAATGCTCGAAACAAAGGGGTTTGGGAATTCGGATTTAGGTCATTCGGGTTTGTTTCGGATTTCGATATTCGGATTTCGGATTTATGAAGATTAGGGAGATAATAGTGCCTGCAAAAATAACATATCCCCGGCTAAATCGGGGTCTGACTCTCATCGAGGTAATGCTCTCGATTCTGCTGCTTACGATAGTTGTCATCGGGACAAGCGGCTACAGGTATTACTCGGCGATGGACGCCCGAAGAGCGATAAAGCACGAGACGGCCGCCCGCATCGCATCGCTTTTGAACGAAGGCTGGCGAGGCATAGTTCCGCTCGGCAACGACCCGTACGACCCGGCAATTCTCAACGGATTCATACCGGACTTTACAATTGGTACTTTCGGGAACGGCCCGGCAGTGCCGGACGGCTTCGAATTGCTCAATGGTACAAACTACAGAGTGGTGTCAGGCAACACCAATTATTACGTTACAATGTCGTACCAAGTCGCCGACACGGATTCACTTGATAGCACACATGACCGTATGATATTAAACATTCAAGTAGCATGGCCTATAACAACGCAGGAAGTATCATATACAACCACAGATTACAAGATTTTTGCGATGACAACTTATGCAGAAAGAGGAAGACCTTAATAAGCGGTAATACCATATGACAAAGAAAAAAACCAAAAATAAAAAAGGTGTTACGCTGATGGAGCTGATGATAGCCATCGGCATAGCCGCCGTTGTAACTTTCGCCGTGGCGATTATGCTGGCAGACAACCTACGGGCGTGGAGTACAATGTATAACCGGATGCACTCCGATGAGGCTGAGAATGTCTATGCAGTACGCAGGATATTCGACCGCGCGGTGCGCAGCGCAAGCCGCTACAATACGCCTTCCATAGAAGACAACAGACTTGCGGTAAATTACATTGAATATCCTGAAGGCGGCGGCACCCCTTTCAAATGTCAAGCACTTTTCGTTTACAGCGGCACAACCCTTACAGTTACATGCAGTGAAATAATCGGTAGCGTAGTACAACCGCCGTTTGAAAGCTGGACAATACCAAATGTGATACAATGCCGTTTCAAACAAGCGACAGAACCCGGCCGTGCCATACAGATGCTGCTTACCATTGACAATACCATTGGCAATCAGCAGCAAACATTTGATATCTACGCGTGCGCTTATTTAAACAGCTTATAAATGAAAGGAGAGGATAAAAGTATGAAAAGACAAAGACAAAGCAAAAGAACCGGTTCAGCTTTGGCGCTTGTGATATGCGCAATGCTCGTATTACTTGTTCTGGGCATTGGGTATCTAAGTCTGGGTATGAACAGCCGAATTTTCGTGATACGCGACGCATCGACGGTTGTAGCCCGCAGCGCCGCCGACGCGGGCCTGACACGCCTTGTCTATGAACTGAATGAAGAACTCGAGCGAGTCCAGACAGTGCTGGGGGCAACGTGGAGTACACCGGCGGGTCTGACAGACCCGGTACCGCTGGAAAACTGCAACGCGACATATACCTATCCAGCTGCCACGTTCAAGTCGGGGACAAACCCGAGTGCCGGCTTTTACGTTACTGCCACCGGTAAGTCAAATGGTGCTAAATGCACCATCAATGGAACCGTTAGACTGCGAACCACCTTCGATTATGCGCTGTGGGTAAGACAAAATATGACACTTAAAAACGGCGCTACGGTCGGCTGGATTAATCCCGATGAAGATGACTTACTTAGAGGTTTTAAAGTCGGCACCGACAGCCGCGAGGAAGGCGCTATCACCCTTAATAAGAACGTAACCATCAATGCCGATATTCTGGTCGGCGTAGGCGGAAGCCCGGCATCGGTTCTCACAGGTCAGGGAGAAGGTGACGCCATCAGTCACTCCAGTGCGGCAATGGAGGAATATGTGTGGGAACCGTACCCAGTCGTAGCTCCGGGCGGCACGGAATTTGAAACAAGCCAAGGCACCATAGATAGCACAAGGACAATAACCACTTCCGGACAATACAGTAATATCAACCTTCCAAATGGCGAGATACTTACAGTTGATTTAACCGCTGCAGGATACCCAGGAGCACCAGTGACTCTATATATCAACGGAAATGTCCTTCTCAAGAACGGCGCTCAAATACAAATAATAGCTAATCCCTATAATACCGAACTTAAAGACCCTCCGGTTTTAAACATATATGTCTCCGGAAGTTTCCAGGCCGACAATTCAGGGCCAATCAATACCACTCCCCCAATTGGATGGGTGGTCCCGGATTCGAGAATGCTGCAAATATGGGGGATTACCTTCCCTGCCCCCGGATGCCAAAGTATAGATTTGAGAGTAGGCGGGAATTTCTTCGGGGCTATTTACGCACCGGAAGCAGATGTAATAACACGCAACGGTTTTCCATTTGTCGGATCTTGCGCATCAAAAAGTTTCGAACAAAAAGAGGGCGGCACCTTCAGCTACGATGCTAATTTGCGCAACCTAAGCGCATACGAAAAAAGTTTGTACTTTGTGGTAGAAAACTGGCAGGAAGACACCAGCTGGGAATTTTAGACTTATTTTGGATTTTCGATTTTAGATTTTGGATTAGTTCAATCTTAAAATAGCTTACGGGGAAAACCCGCAGGCCGTTAGTTTTTGGCGCAATCCTTATCAGGCAGATTTCAGTTTGCGTTCCTTCAGGGCGCAGTAGAGGACGGGGACAATCAGCATTGTGAGAATTTCGATGGTCATTCCGCCAAAAGATGGAATGGCCATCGGGACCATAATATCGGAGCCTCTGCCGACGGAGGTGAATACCGGAATAAGCGCGAGAATCGTCGTCGCGGTAGTCATTAGAGCGGCCCTTACCCTGCGTTTACCTGCCTTTACGGTGGTTTCACGAACTTCCTCGATTGTTTTGGGCTTTCTGTCCCGGAAGGTCTGGTCGAGATAAGTAGCCATCACGACACCGTCGTCGTCGCTGACACCGAACAGAGCCAAGAAGCCAACCCATACGGCGACGCTTAAATTGATGGGATGTACCTGGAAAAGCTCTCGCAAATTGACACCGAAAACAGTGAAGTTCATATACCACGGCTGGGCGTAGAGCCAGATTAAAAGGAACGCCCCTGCCCAGGAGACCATCACACCGACGAAAATCATCAGTGTTGTGGTAACGGCCCTGAACTGGAAATACAGAACCATAAAAATTGTGAACAGCGACAGAGGTACGAGTATCATCAACGTCTTTGCGGCGTGGATTTGATTTTCATACGTACCGGCGAAAGTAAGCACGACGCCGCTGGGGCGCATAAATTCGCCTGTCGATTCCTTATATTTAATCAGCCTGTCTGCTTCCTGCACAACATCCACTTCGGCATAGTCGGGCTTTTTGTCGAAAAGCACGTAACCAACCAGCGAAGTATCCTCGCTTTTAATTACTTCCGGCCCGCGCACATAGCGAATTTCGGCCAGTTGGGCAATCGGGATTTGCACAGCCTCAGCGCCGGGGACGAGAATTCTGCCGAGGGCCTCGATACTATCACGTAATTCGCGCAGATACCGCACGCGAACAGGGAATCTTTCGCGTCCCTCAACGGTTGTAGTAATACGGATGCCGCCGATGGCGACCTCAATTACATCCTGAAACTGCTCGATAGCAACACCGTACCTGGCGAGGGCACTGCGGTCAGGGACAATTTCAAGATAGGGTTTGCCGATAATGCGGTCTGCGATAACCGTCGATGGTTCGATTCCCGGCACCTGTTTTAGTATTTTTTCGATTTCGAACCCGGCTTTTTCGATTGTCGCCAAATCCGGGCCTTTGATTTTTAAACCCATCGCGGCGCGCATTCCGCTCTGGAGCATAACAAGTCTTGCGGCAATCGGCTGCAACTTCGGAGCGGAGGTTGTTCCGAGGACGGAAGCAGCGTCTATAATTTCCTTCCAGATATCGTCGGGTGTCCGGATACGGTCGCGCCACTGGCGATATATTTTTCCCTTCGGGTCGGGTATTAATTCGCCATTTTCGTCGCGGACGAACTGGCCGGTGGATTTATCGAAACGAAATTTAACTCTTCTGCCCGCCTTATCGGTGATATATTCATCCTTGTAGTTTATCACCGTCTCAATCATCCCGATTGGCGCAGGGTCGAGAGCGGAATCCACCCTGCCGATTTTGCCGACGATAGACTCAACTTCGGGAATATTTCCAATGGCTATATCCTGCCGTTCGAGGATATCCAGAGCTTCGCCGATGGAGGCGTGCGCCATCGTGGTAGGCATAAGCAAAAAGGAGCCTTCATCGAGCGGCGGCATAAATTCCTTGCCGAGACCGGGGAATTTGTGGCTTGCGCCGGACCAGAGAGTGGTTGAGTAAACAGTGCTTCTATCGATACCGATCTTTTCTGCCGCCGCGGGAACAAACCCAAATACCCTGCCAAAGCCTAACCATATAATTAGTCCAAGCAGCAATATTGTCCCCGGCACGGAAAGGAACAGAATTTTATGACTGAGGCACCATCGCAAAATCGGTTCATAAAACCGCTGGAACAGCAGCACCCCCGTCATCAGAACACCGATGAGGCCGGCTACGAAAATAAGATTGCGAATCAAACCTTTCTGCGCTCCGAGCGGTTCCCAGTCCATGGTCAGCAGAATTCCGACAACCAGCAGCACGACAATATTGGCGATATGAGGGCCGTGCTTTTGAATTTTCTGCGGTATGGAATCTTTGAACATATGGTAAGCGGCAAAACCGATAATCGCCAATCCCACAATCCAACCGATGATAAATCCCGCGGCTATGCCGGCGGCAACAACCAAAGCGTACAGGCTGAACCGCAAATATTTTTTATGAACTTTGCGAGGGAAAAAGACGAGATGGGCGGCAGGCGGAATGATAGTCAGGGCAACAACGATGGATGCGAAAAGAGCGAACGTTTTGGTAAAGGCCAGAGGCTTGAAAAGTTTTCCTTCCGGCCCGCTCATGAAAAATACCGGAATAAAACTGATAATGGTCGAGGCCATTGCTGAAACAACTGCGCTTCCGACCTCAGAGGCGGCACGGTGAATTACCTCCGCACGCGGTATATCGGGCGGGTCGACTTCCAAATGGTGGAGTATGTTTTCACAAATGATAATGCCCATATCGACGATTGTGCCGATGGCAATGGCGATACCCGACAATGATACGATGTTGGCATCGACGCCGAAGATTTTCATCATGGAAAAACAACCCAGTACCGCCAGCGGCATAACAGCGCTAATAAGTATGCTGCTGCGAAGGTGCATCACCATAATGACTATCACGATTACCGTAACGAGGATTTGCTGATAGAGGGCATCGTTGAGCGTACCGAGGGTTTCGTAAATCAGGCCTGTTCTGTCATAAAACGGGACTATGGTAACCTGACTTTTTGTGAGCCAGTTCGGCCAGCTTGTCTGTGGGGTTTTCCGCATATATTCCAGCCAGCCCTGCTGATTAATCGCAGCATCTGCATAGGCTTCGAAACCATTTTGATTCGCAAATTCGCGAACCTCTGGAGGATTAACTTTGGAATAATCGATTACCGCCTTGGCGGGTAAAGCAGGGGCAATGTCCGCGATTTTCTTTTTGACATCCTTAATTACCGCCAGCGGGTTGGAACCATAGCGTGCAACGACAACACCGCCGACCACTTCGGCTCCTTTTTTGTCCAGAACGCCTCGCCGGGCTTCGGGCCCTAAAACGACCTTGCCGATATTCTTGACGAGGATGGGAACATTTTCATTTACCTTGACAACGCTGTTTTCTATGTCCGAGACATTCTTGATGAAACCGACGCCGCGGATAATGTACTCTACACGATTAATTTCGATGGTCTGAGCACCGACATCGATATTGGATTGACTGACTGCGCGGAAAACATCTTCGAGCATAACATCATAAGCCCGCATCGCGTCCGGGTCGAGGTCAACCTGATATTCACGGACAAAACCCCCTGCCGACGCTACTTCACTAACGCCCATAGCAGAGCGCAGATGGAGGCGAACCTGCCAGTCCTGAATCGTGCGCAGTTCTTCGAGGTCCCAGCCACCGACAACTTGTCCGGCGGGGTCGCGGCCTTCGAGAGTGTACCAGAATATCTGGCCCAGCGCGGTAGCGTCAGGCCCGAGCATCGGCTGAACTCCTTCCGGCACTGTCCCTTCGGGTAAACTATTTAATTTTTCGAGTATTCGGCTTCGAGTCCAGTAAAAGTCCTTGCCATTGACGAGTTTTTCATAGGCGGAGAAGTCCTTGAAGATGATATAAATCGAAGAAAAACCGAACATCGAGCTGCTGCGGATGGTTTTGACGTCGGGGATTCCGAGAAGCGCGGTAGTCAAGGGATATGTAATCTGGTTTTCGACGTCCTGCGGAGAACGGCCGGGCCAGTCGGTGAAAACTATCTGCTGATTTTCACCGATATCCGGAATCGCATCAACGGCCACGGGATTGCGGGGGAAGCTTTCAAATTCCCAATCAAACGGCGCGACATAAACACCCCATGCGATAATAAACAACGCTATCAGTCCGACCACAAGCTTGTTGTATATGCAAAAGCCCAGCATTCTGCCAACGGCGGATTTCTGTTCCGGTATCTGCTCGTATTTCACTTCATCCATAGCGACAATCCACTTTCAGCTATTTTTGAAACTGGGGCAGCTTGGAAATATATTTTTCAGGGTCTTTCTCGAATTCACCTTTGCAGGCCGGGCAGCAAAAATACACTTTTTTGCCTTTGTACTCAACAAAGACATTCTTGTCGATTGCTCCACCCATCACCGGACAGGTTGTCTGCTCAACAGCAGCGGAAACATCTTTGGCAGCTTCAGCCTGTGAAGACGGTGGTACCGGTTCGGATTTCTTTTTGCAACCGCTGAATACCAACATCACGGCTAACAATAAGCACGCTATGCCGAGTATCGCCCAAAATTTTCCTGTTCTGATTTTCATCTTTTCATCCTTTCAACTAATTTACATTTTATGACCTTCGTGACCGGCAGGGGCTTTACCGCCTTCAGGGTTCATCATGCTGGGTTTGGCCTGTATCTGCAGAGCGGCATCAATCTTGAAGTTGCCTTTTGTCACTACCTTCTCGCCTTCTGCCAAGCCGCTCATCACTATGTAATAATCGCCTGCGCGAGGGCCGAGCATTATTTCGCGTCCCTCGTAGGTCGGTTTTTCGGCTCCGGGTACCTCTACATAAACAACCGCGCGTTTTCCGGTAATCAGGGGCGCCGAAGCAGGAATGACCAAAGGAGGCTCTGCTGCACCTTTCGTAACAAATCCGAGCGACTCCGCGGTCACCAGGTCCATACCACAAATATCACAAGTCCCAGCCTTATCCTTTACAATGTCGGGGTGCATGGGGCAAATCCACTTGCCGGCCATTTCCGGCAGCACAACACTGCCGTCAGCAGCAGTCTTGGCGCGGACAACAGCACGGACAAACATCTGCGGTTTTAATTTGCCACCGGGGTTATCGGCATTGACACGAAGTTTGACTGTTCTTGTCTGCGGATCAAGAACAGGGTCAACAAAACTAATCGTCCCGTGGAAAACCTCACCCGGGTAAGCTTCGGCAATAAATTCAACCTTTTGCCCGTAACGAATCCACGGCAAATCCGCCTCATAAGCATCCAGCTTGACCCAGACTTTGGAAAGGTCGGCAACGGTATAAATCGTCTGACCTGTTTCAATATAGGTGCCTTCCTTGGCCATTTTTTCAATAACGATTCCGCCTATGGGAGCATAAATTGTCAGATGGTCGGTAACCTGGCCGGTTCTTTCGATTGTTTCAATCTGCTCCTGAGTAAGGCCGAGCAGATGTAATTTTTCTCTGACGGCCTCGACCGTAGCGAGAAAAGTATGTTTTATAAGGTCTGTGCTGTCCGGCTTTAAACTCTGGAGAGACTTGGTCGCCTGAATAAGCTCGGACTGAGCGCTTAGAAGCTGGGGACTGTATAAATAAACCATGTGGTCGCCCTTGTTGACAATGGTACCGGTGAAATCCACGTACAGCCGGTCGATTCGACCCGGTACCCAGGCGGCGATATTTTTAATCCGGCTTTCATCATAGTCAACTTTGCCGACCATTCTAACCTCGGTGGCGACAAACCTTCGCTCAACAACCGAAGTTTCTATCTCCATCAACTTAATTGTTTCTTCGGAAACCGCCAGCTCGCGAGGTTTTGTTACTGCGGCTTCCTGCGCCATAGGTATCAAATCCATTCCGCAAATTGGGCATCTGCCGGGTTTATCCATTATGATTTGCGGATGCATCGCACAAGTCCATTTCTGGATAGCACTCTGTTGAGTAGCTACACCTTTGGCGCCGACGTCGGAAGGTTCTGGTGCGGGTTTGAGCAGATACCATAAAAGAAACAAAACGATAATCGCACCGACAATCCGGGCTTTTCTGCTTCTAAACATTTCTTTGATTTCCAGTGCTTTCATATGATACCACCTTTATTCAGAAGGTTTTCCACTATCAATTGCCGCCAATTGTGTCCCTGTCAGCATTTCGAGTTCCGCTAATCTTTGACCGTTGTCAGCAACAACGCGTTCGTATTCGAGCTGATACCTGATTAACGTCCTCTGCGAATCAACCAGACTTAGAAAATCCAGCGAGCCAGCCTGATATGCGCTTTCGGATGCAATAATCATTTCCTTGACCTTCGGGATAACCACATCCCTGTAAAGCCGAATTTTACGGTCGCTGTCCTGTAATTCGAACAAGACCTGCTGAGCGCGAGCAGCGAGGGTATTTTCCGTCTGGACCTTCTGCTGGGTCGCCTGCATTACTTGCGCATTTGCCTGACGCTCGGCGGCCTTGTACTTGCTCCTCCAAATCGGTAATGTCAATTGTATTTTCGGCATCGTCCTGCTATGCATATCCTCGCCCATTCCCGCATCGACGGCAACACCGAGGCCGAATTCGGGATAAAATTTCTTTTTCGCCAGCTTTTCACTGCTTCTGGCAGCTTCGATATCGTAGGCCGCGCTTTGCAATTCAGGATTATTCGTTGTTATCAGTTCATTGACTTGCGGAAAATCAATCGGCACCTCGCGATAAGGCGGTGCCTGCGGCCAGGGCAGTTCGTTTTCCGCAGGCCGATTCAGGAGGCTGTTTAATTTCGCAATTACAGCCGGCTTAGATTTATTCAAACTTATAAGGTCGTTTTCCATCGTCGCCAGCTCAACCTGGGCACGTATAACATCGGGATGGGTTACCTCAGCCACAGCATACTTCGTTCGCGCCACTTCCTCGAAATGCTTCATAAGCTGGAGGTTCTCATTAGTAATCTCAATCGCCTTTGTTAAAAAACTATATTCGTAAAATGCCTGC
>Ga0214473_10006796_pt1 | contig 13628 bp, 16 predicted proteins | sample RVTome_7_FD_203509 | JGI IMG/M metagenome (GOLD analysis project Ga0214473, IMG submission 203509) | Soil microbial communities from uranium-contaminated site in the Upper Colorado River Basin, Wyoming, United States - RVT98D197 | ecosystem: Environmental > Terrestrial > Soil > Contaminated >... | reverse complement strand
AATAGAAGAGTTTAACTCAAGTAAATTAACCATTAAACCACTACCTAACCTGCCAATCATCAAGGACCTTGTAGTTGACCTCACTACATTCTTCGAAACCCACAAATCAATAAAGCCCTACATCTTACGCCATGATGGCAAGGAAATGGAAAACCCCAGTGCTGAATTCGCCCAGCCACCCCAAGCATTAGAGGCTTTCCTGCAATTTACATACTGCATAAAATGCGGCATCTGTATATCTGCCTGCCCCACATCAGCCAGCGACAAGCTTTTTAGCGGCCCGCAGGCTCTGGCTCAGTGCTACCGCTACTGCGCCGATACCCGAGATGAAGGCGAGCCGGAAAGATTCCCTGTGGTGGACACCGACCATGGCGTATGGCACTGCCATCTCGCTGGTGCTTGCTCCGAAGCATGCCCCAAAGGATTAGACCCGGCTCTAGCCATTCAACTGCTTAAAAGACTAATGGTGTCCCGAGCCGTAGGACTGGGCAAAAAAGAGCCGCCTGCTTCGACAGTCCCACCTAATACTGAGACCAAACCCAAAGTCCCCTTCCCTGACTTCACCGTGAAAGGAAGTAAATAAGCGACCTCGGAGGGATAGCAATGAAAACTTTAAATATCAAGTCCCCGCTTGACGAGGAGACCATAGAGAAACTAAAAGCCGGCGACCAGGTTTTCATTACCGGCGTGATATACACGGCTCGGGATGCCGCCCACAAACGACTCGTCGAAGCTCTGGATAAGGGTGAAAAGCTGCCCTTTGACCTCACGAATCAGACTGTATACTATATGGGCCCATCTCCCGCCAAGCCGGGACAGGTCATCGGCTCAGCCGGACCGACAACCAGCGGAAGAATGGATAGCTACGCGCCCCGTCTCATGGCTGTCGACCTCAAAGGAATGATTGGCAAAGGCAACCGGTCACAGGCAGTAAAAGATGCCATACAGAAATACAAAGCAGTATATTTCGCTGCCATAGGCGGTGCTGGAGCCCTTATCTCTAAGAGCATCAAAAAGGCAGAGGTGATAGCTTACGAAGATTTAGGTGCAGAGGCAATACGCCGCCTGGAGGTAGAAAATTTCCCCGCCACTGTCATCAACGATATTCAAGGCGCTGACTTATACGAACAGGGCAAGGCTAAGTACCAGATAAAGACATAACTTGCGCAGTTAACTGCCCTTAAGCCCCAGTGAGATAACTCTAAGCAGCCCGGCTATACTTTTGGCGTCACAGATTTCACCGGAAGCAATGAGTTCAGGTATCCGGGGTAAAGGCACTCGCACCACCTCTATGTCTTCGGTGTCTTCAGCCTCAAGCTGGCTGGGTATAAGATATGTAGCCAGATACAGGTGCAAATATTCAGTGCAATAGCCGGGTGCTGCATAGAAACCGCCGAGCTTATCTATCTTATTGGGCAAATAACCAATCTCTTCCTGTAACTCTCGGCGGACACAGTTGATGGGTTGTTCGCCACGGTCAATACCGCCTGCCGGGATTTCCAGTAGCGTCTTGCCCACAGCGCCGCGATATTGGCGAACCAGGATAGCCCTATCTTTAGAATCCAGAACCACCACCGCCACACAATCGCTATGCTCAACAACCTCCCTGGTAGAAATTTTGCCGCTGTCCTTCCGTACCGTGTCAACCCTCAGTTTAACCACCTGGCCGTCATGAACCTGCTCACTTGATAAAGTCTTCTCCATCTCAATTCTCACCTCTAAAATCGATAGACCAGAGCCACCTCATCACAATCCGGGAACTTGGGGCAGCGATAACACTCCGACCATACCTTTCGCGGCAATTCCATCTTGTCGACCTGACGAAAATTATACTTTTCAAAAAAAGCCGGCTTGTAGCTCAGACAAAAGATTGTAGGAATTCCCAATTCTCTGGCTTCATTAAAACAGGCTTCAACAAGCACTGAGCCCAAGCCTTGAGCCTGCTTATCTCCGCTTACCGCTAGAGACTTAATCTCAGCTAAATCAGCCCAGTTAATATGAAGGGCAACGCAGCCGATAACCTGACCATTACTATCCCTGATAACGAAAAAGTCACGCAGGTTCTCATATATCTCGCTCAATGCCCGGGGCAGCATCTCGCCTTTGTCGGCGAAGCTGTTAACCAGTTCATGTATCCGCTGGGCATCATTTATTTTAGCCTTCTCTACTTTCATGATATCTTCCCCTTAAGTCTAGACTCCAGATAGCTATAAAAATAAGTCTTGGGGCGAATTCTCAAGAACCGCGCCACGTGAGGGCTACACTTTATCTTTACCTCGTCTCCACTGCTCAGTGGCAACTCTACCTGCCCATCGATGCTGAGCATAGCTTCATGTGTTGTAGTCACCTTCAACCTGATTTCGGCATCCGGCGGCAGAACCACAGCCCTATCCAGAGCCAGATGAGGGCAAACAGGCTTGAATATGATCTCCTTAGCCTGAGGACAAAGAATAGGCCCACCAGCCGCCAGTGAGTAACCGGTGCTGCCAGTTGCCGTAGCTAATATAACGCCATCAGCTCGATGGATTGCTAAAATCTCGCCATTAACCCTAGTTTCAATCCGAACCAGCCGCGCCAAGCTCCTTCGTCCCACAAAAACATCGTTTACGGCATGAAAAACCTTGCCCTGAGATAACGGCTCAGCTTCCAGCATGGCCCTCTCTTCAATCCAGCCCTCACCATCCAGCAGCCGAGACAGATTCTCGAAAGCCTCATCAGCTTTAAGTTCAGTCATAAATCCCAGGTTACCCAGGTTTATGCCCACAATGGGCACTCCATCAGGAATAACAGCTCGGACTGCCCGCAGTATGGTGCCATCACCGCCGATGCTCAGGATTAATTCCGACCCGGCTATTTGAGGCTTTGCCTTCTCCTCCTCCCACGACGAGCAAGTCCAGAACGAAACGCCTTGAGCTTTCAGAAATTTCTCCAGATCTCGGCTGAAAGCCTCAGCCTTTTCAATCTTGGGATGATATAAAATGCCAACCCGTTTCACAGCAAATGGAGTCTATCACCGCCAGCTAAAGGGTGTCAAGAAAGCTTACACAATTAAAAGCTATCTGAGGTAGCTTTGTACGTTTCGGAGGAAGAAAGATAGATAGGAGCTTACGAGCCTAAAATGCGGGCAGCAGCTTCAGCAATACCGACAAAACCACCCGGTATAACACCTAGAAGCAGGACAAAAAGGCAGCAGAGAGCTAAAGCAATACGCAATGCCCACGACGAAGACACTTTAGTCTGTGAAGCTGGAGCCCCGGCCCACATCACTTTTACCACCCTCAAGTAGTAGAAAGCCGAGATACAGCTATTTATTACAGCTACGACGACCAGCCACAGTAATCCATGCTGCACTGCCCCACTGAAAATGTAAATCTTGGCAATAAGGCCTGCTGTCGGCGGCAAACCAATCAAGGAAATGAGACAAAGAGTTAGAGCTAAAGCAAGGATTGGCGCTCGCTTGCCCATTCCTGTATAGTCATTAATTTCATCGCTTTTAATCTTGTTGGAGATAGCTATAATAGCGATGAAGGCTCCCAAATTAGTAACCGCATAGCTCATGAGGAAGAAAAGTAACCCGCTTTGCCCCACGGCGTCATTACCTACGGCCATACCCACTGTCGCTAGTCCCACCATAAGATAGCCAGCTTGAGCTATGCTGGAATAACCGAGCATGCGCTTGATATTGCTCTGTAGGATAGCCACTACATTGCCCACCGTCATGGTGATAGCGCTCAAGACTGCAAACAACATACCCCAGTTAAGGCTAAGCCATTCTGGAGAACCAAGGGCAACGAAGAAAACACGAAAGACAACGGCAAATCCTGCAGCCTTACTGGCTACAGAAAGATAGGCAGTAATGGGCGTTGGCGCACCTTCATAAACATCGGGCACCCACATCTGGAAGGGAAAACAGGCAATCTTGAAGCCGAAGCCAGCAGCTAGAAGTACCATACCCATAAGCAACGCTGGATGATTCAAGAGGCCGGCGCCAGGCATCCCCTGAACATACTCGGCGATACACATCAGGCAAGTCCTGCCGGTAAAGCCGAAAACCAAAGCCATGCCATAGAGAAGCACCGCCGAAGCAACAGCACCCAGGAGCAGGTATTTCAGTCCGGCCTCAGTCGATTTCCTGTCCTTCAAAAAGGTGGCCAGTACATATAGCGAGATGCCGCTCAATTCCAGAGCCACATAGATTGCAATCAGGTCGGCTGCTGCCACCAGCAGCATCATGCCTACAGCCGAAATGAGCACCAGCGCATAATATTCGCCTTGAAATCTGTCGAACTTTTTCACATAGTCCTGAGACGCCAGTATAATTAGACCGGCAGCTGCCAAGAGTAAGAGCTTGAAGAAAAGAGCAAAGTTGTCGATCGCCAGCATGCGATAGAAAATGTCAGTGGCTGGCATACCCCACATCGACACGGTAAAACCAGCGGAAACCACCAGGCCAGCGATACTAAGGCCAGCCAGAACCTTCTTCTGCTTGACAAACAAATCAATCAGAATCACCAGCAGGGCAAAACCCAGAAGACTGAGTTCCGGCGCCAAAAAACGAAATTCGCTAATCGTCATCTAATCAAACCATCTCCATTATAAACCTATCAGTCTAACTATCGGCTCAACCCCCAGCTTAATGACATCAGTGAGAATAGCCGGGTAGATACCGACAAGCATAATGGCAACAACAAAAGAAAAGATGCACACCTTCTCAACATTGTTTGCATCAGGTACTTTGTTGAACTTATCCAATGGCGGACCGTAGAAAACCCGCTGCAGCATCCACAAAATATAGCCGGCGGTTAAAACAATCCCAAAGACACCCAGAATAGTGTACAGGCGTATACCCTCAACAACTGTACTGGAGTAGCTACCAATGAAGGTAATAAACTCAGCAGCAAAGCCGCTTGTGCCCGGCAGACCTAAAGACGCCAGACCGGCGATACTGAAAACAACCACGATAACCGGCATCTGTCGAGCCAGCCCGCCCAAGTTGTCCAGATTGCGCTCGTGAGCTTTATCATAGACCAGCCCCACCATGGCGAAGAGAAGGCCTGTGATAATGCCATGGCTGAACATCTGCAAAACAGCACCGGTCAAGCTAACCTGAGTCAAAGCAAAGATACCAAGCAGCACATACCCCATGTGGCTAACGCTACTATAGGCGATAAGCCGCTTCAAATCCTTCTGCCTCAACGTTACCGCCGCTCCATAGAGCACACTGACAGCAGCTAAAGCCGTCAGCAACGGAGCATACTGCAGGGCGACAGCAGGGAAAATAGAGACACAAAGGCGAATCATCCCATAGCCGCCCATCTTAAGTAATGCACCAGCCAGAACCACGCTCGCCGCCGTGGGAGCATCAGTATGTGCATCAGGCAACCATGTATGCAATGGAAACACCGGCAGCTTAATGGCAAAACCAATCAGCATTAAGAAGAACATGGCAGCTAACGGGATAAATGGCTTGGCTGCAGCCAGACCTGCCAGTTCCATCATATTCAGGCTGCCGGTAGTGAAATAAATGCTTAAAATACCAGCCAGCATCATAGCGCTGCCGACCAGGGTGTATATAACATACTTGATAGCTGAATACTCTTTCCTGCCCCCACCCCAGACAGAGATGAGGAAATACATCGGGATAAGCTCCAGTTCCCAGAACAGGAAGAACAGAACCATGTCTAAGGAGCAAAAGACTCCCAGTATGCTCGCCTCCAGGAGCAATAACCAGATGAAATATTCTTTAGGTCTCAGTTGGATATTCCACGACACCAGTACCGCCAAGACGCCGAGGAATGTCATCAGTATCACCAGAGGCAAGCTGAGGCCATCGACACCGAGGTGGTAGAAAGCATTGATTGCCGGTATCCAGGAGAGCTTTTCCTCAAATTGAATCTGCCCGATAACGCCACCAGAACGGTCAAAAAGGCAGAAGACAGCTATTGACAGAGCAAACGAAGCCAGAGCGAATATCAGGGCTATAAGTTTTATAGTCCTTTGCTGCGGTTTAGGTAATAAGGCAATAACTATTAGCCCGACTACCGGGAGAAAGAGTATTGCTGATAGATAAGGAAAACTCAAATCTCTCTACCTCAACCGAAAAGATAAAAACAGACTGCAATCGCTATCACACCTATAGCAATGGCTATGCCGTATGCCTGCAACTGCCCTGTCTGCGTCCGTCGCATAACTCCACTAGCTTCATTAGTGCCTCTAGCAACACCGTTCACCGCTCCATCAACAACACGAGAGTCAAAGATGCTGAGTGCCCCAAAAATCCCATCAACCAGAACCCTGACCACAATCACTCTCTCATAAAGTTCATCGAACCAGTATTTTCGGGAAAATAAGGTGTGCAATGGCTTGAAAACCCTGCCCACGGCTTCAGCCGAAAGCCACTTAGCGCTATACATGGCATAGGCCAGGAAAATACCCAAACCCGCCACCAGCAGCGATATCAATGGCAGTGGATGTGTCAGCATACCGAAGAAGCCACCAATGAAACTATGTACTTCAACATCTCCACCATGACCCAGAAACTGGCTGAATGAGCCGGTAACATTGAGCCATCCAGAGGCAACCGACAAGACAGCCAGAATGACCATAGGGACAACCATTACCATCGGTGATTCATGAAGCTTACCATGTCCATGCCCGCTGTGGCTTGATGATGCGGCTCCACCTCGATATTCACCGCCAAAAGTAATAAATACTGCTCTGAACATATAAAAGGCCGTCATAAATACGGTAATTATAGCTAAGTAGAACAGTATCGGATTATTAGTGAAGGAATATGCCAGTATTTCGTCCTTACTCCAGAAGCCCGAAAGTGGCCAGATACCGGCGATACTCAATGAGGCAATTAGGAAGGTGATGTAAGTCCATGGCATTGCTTTGCGCAAGCCACCCATCTCCCGCATGTCGAAAGTTCCCGTGCTGTGGTTAACACTGCCGGCACCAAGAAACAGGAGAGCCTTGAAGAAGGCATGGTTGAACAGGTGAAAGATTCCAACGGCAACACCGCCAACACCCAGACCCAGCATCATGTAGCCTAGCTGGCTGATAGTGGAATAAGCCAGAACACGCTTGATGTCAGTCATCACCAGACCCATACTGGCAGCGAAAATAGCTGTAAAACCACCGATGACAGCGACCGTAGTTAAGGCCGCATGGGAATGCTCGAACAGCGGGAAAAAGCGAGCTACCAGGAAGACTCCGGCAGCCACCATCGTCGCCGCATGTATTAGGGCACTGACTGGCGTTGGACCTTCCATGGCATCAGGCAACCAGACATGCAAGGGAAACTGCGCCGATTTGCCAACAGCGCCGGAGAAAATACCAAGGGCTGCCCAGGTTAAAGTTGTACCAGCCAGAACACCAGCGATAGCTAAACTATGCAGCTCCTCAATATTGAAAGTTCCCGTATTGTAGAAAAGTAAAAGTATAGCCGCCAGAAAACCGAAGTCTCCAAAGCGAGTAACTATGAAAGCCTTCTTGGCTGCATTGGCAGCAGAAGGCCGATGAAACCAGAAACCGATGAGTAGATAGGAACCTAAGCCGACACCCTCCCAAAAAAGAAACATGAAAACGAGGTTATCGGCCATAACCAAGCCCAGCATACAGGCTGTAAAAAGAGACATGAAGGCAAAATAGCGATGGTAGCCCGGGTCACCATGCATATAGCCTTGAGAGTAAATTTGAACCATAAGGCTGACCAGGCTGACTACCACCAGCATAACCGCAGTTAGAGAATCAACTAATAGCCCAACCTGGACGCTAAGGTCACCAATCACTAACCACTGTATATCGGGTATTTCCAGCTTATGCCCTGGCGCAGCCAGGACTTCCAACAGCACCCATAAAGAGAGGATAAAAGAAATTCCGATAGCACCAATGGCGACATAGCCACCGAGCTTCGGACGATTATTAAAGAAAGGCCTGAGAATAAAGGAAATAATGATAAGCGAGAGGAAGGGCAATAGAAATATCAGCCAAGGAGCTTGATGTGGCATTAGAGTTTCCTCAAGACCTCCTCGACAACATGTACCCGCTCCTGCGACACAAGGATGCGGTAGCCAGTCAACCCACCGCTGCCCGGCTTTTTCTCCGAGTCAGGCAGAATACGCGCAGGTATACCCTCACCTTCAAAAAGCTCCTTCCACATTTCAGCCATTATCAAATTAGGTGTACTCTTAACCTGAACCCACATTTCTTAGCTCACTACCATTTCATTAAGTCAAATTTGTCTACATCAACAGATTGGCGACTGCGATAAATAGCGATTATTATAGCTATGCCAACAGCAGCCTCAGCTGCAGCAACCACTATGACAAATATGGCAAATATCTGCCCGGTAAGCAACATAGGCACAACGTAGCGGGAGAAAGCAACCAGTGAGATATTCACCGCATTGAGCATGATTTCAATGCACATCAAAATGACTACAGCATTACGCTTAGCCAGAACTCCATATAACCCGATGGAGAAAAGAACCGCTGATAAAACAAGATAATGCTCTAGTCCAACTGACATCCTTATTTCTCCCTTATCAGCACGATTGCACCTAGCACTGCCGCCAGGAGCAACACCGCAGTAATTTCCACAGGCAATATAAAGCCGCCCTCGCCAAATAGGCTCATACCTATAGCTGCCGTTGTCGGTTGTTGAGGCGGCTCACCACTTGTTTCCCATTTGGTGCTTATCACAGTGAACACCATTGTCCCCAAAAGCAACAAGCTCACCACCAGGGCAGGAATACGTAGCTTGCCCGGTGGACTACCGTGCCAAACTTCACGTGTAAGCATGATCGCCACAATGATCAATATTGATATAGCCCCCACATAAATGAGTACCTGCACTACCGCCAGAAAGTCTGCGTAAAGAGTTATATAAATCACCGCTATGGTTAAGAAAAGCAGAACCAGAGAAAGAGCCGCCCGAAAAACATCGCGCAAGACGACTACAGCCAATGCTGCGCCGACAGTCACCAGTGCCAATATCCAGAAAATGATATCAAACACCGCGACCTCTCTTCTTGCTCAGACTCAGCCAGCGCAATTTCTGCCCACCTTCATCTCTGTCCCAGTAAACAAGCAAATTCTGTTTAGGCAGAGTTGCCTCAATCTTCGGTCGGGCATAACCACTGGGCTGTCTTGCATCAGATAACTGGAGCTCTTCTTTGCTTAAAATTAGCTGTCTCCGTCTATGCTGCGCCCGCTCATAACTGCGCCCCATAGCCAGAGCATCGTATGGGCAAGCCTCGACACATAAGCCACAGAACATACAGCGCCCGGTATCTATCTCAAACTTATCAACCACATAGTTATTCTCGTTGCCTACGTGGGTGACAATCTGAATATTCCCTTGAGGACAAGCCTTAGCACAGGTAGCACAACCTGTACATCTATCAAGAAACCACACCAACTCATTGCCTCGTATGCGCCGGGAAACGACTAGCTTTTCCTCAGGATACTGCACCGTAATCGGGGCGCGGAACAGGTGCTTAAAAGTTAGCGCCATCCCTTTAGCTATGCCGATTCCATATCTTTCAAACTTCAACTCGGCCGCCTCCTAAGGTAAACAGCTTCGACCATAGAACTATTAGAACACCGGCAAAAACAAAGTTCATTGCCACTATTACCCAGGGAGTAATTTCCGGTAGCCACAGCACTTCAGCAGCGATGACAAACAGGTTAATTATAGCCATAGGCAGCAGACCCTTCCAGGCAAAAGCCATTAACTGGTCTACACGCAATCTGGGGAGAGTAGCCCGCATCCACACAATAACCGAAAACACCGCCACGACTTTAATCAGAAGCCATATAATCGGTGGCAAAAAGGGACCTTGCCAGCCCCCAAGGAACAATGTAGAGATAATGCAGGCATAAGCCAGAGCATGACCGTATTCGCCGAGATAGAACATGGCAAATTTCATTCCAGAATATTCGATATGGTAGCCGGCGACAATTTCAGAATCTGCCTCAAGGAGGTCAAATGGGCTCCGGTTCATCTCAGCCACCGTACCGAGGAAAAAGATAATAAAACCAAGAGGCTGAAATATGATGAAAGGAAGATTTTGGGAAGCCACAATTTGAGTCATCGACATCGATCCGGCCATCAACACCACACCCAGAATGGCTAGAACCACCGGCAGTTCATAGCTCACCATTTGAGCCACTGCCCTTAAAGCTGCTATCAAGGCGTACTTATTATTTGACGCCCACCCGGCCATGTATATACCTACGGCGGATACTGAGCTGATTGCCACCACATAAAGTATGCCCACATTAAGATCGGCTAAGATAGCTCTTTCGCCAAAGGGTACAACAGCAAAAACCATCAACACCGGCACAAAGACTATCACAGGAGCCAGCCAGTGAATCACCTTATCACCCTTAGCCGGTACAATGTCTTCTTTCAACAATATCTTCAAAGCCGTGGCAATCGGCTGGAAAATCCCCTCGGGACCAAGCCGGTTTGGACCCAAACGAATCTGAAATCGACCCAGCAAGCGCCGCTCATACCAGATAAATATAATAACCGTAATCACAACAAAGGCAAGAACAATCACTATGCCGACTATACCCGGCACGATATAGGCTGCCCAACCCGGCCAGATACCGCCTAACCACAATTGGAATTGTTCCAGTAATGTCATTACCGGTCTATCTCCCCCAGACAAACATCAATGCTACCGAAGGTAATTATCAAGTCGGCCACTTTCCAGCCGATAACCATGTCCTTCAAGGCGGTCAGATTAATCAGCGTTGGCGGACGTATATGAAATCTATAAGGAGCTATAGAATTATCGCTTACCAGATAGAAGCCAAGCTCACCTTTCGGTGCTTCTATATGCCCGTAGGCTTCACCGACCGGCGGGCGGAGCAAGTGAGGCACTTCAGCACAAACCTCACCTTCAGGGAACTGCGCTATTGCCTGTTCCAAAATACGAACGCTCTGCCTAGCCTCCTGCATTCTCACCCAGTAGCGGTCATAGTTGTCGCCGACAGTGCCCACCGGTACATCAAAGTCAAAACGGTCATAAATAGAATAAGGGTCAACCTTACGCAGGTCCCACTTAACACCGCTGGCTCGAAGCACCGGGCCACTGGCTGCAATGTTTATGGCAGTGTCTCTGGGCAAAATGCAAACCCCTTTACTCCTTGCCAATAGAATCTCATTCTGAGCTAAAAGCTGGTCATATTCGTCAATAAAACGCGGCATTTCAGCCACCCACTTCTTCATAGCCGGCATAAATTCTTCGGGAACATCGTGGCTAACTCCACCGATGCGCATATAATTGTAGGTAAGCCGCTGACCGCAAACCATCTCATATAAATCCAGAAGCTTTTCTCTCTCCCGCCACATATACAATACCGGCGTCATCATAGCTCCAAGGTCGTTAAGGAAAAAGCCGACTGCCATAAGATGGCTCGAAATACGCATCGACTCGGCCATGATAATCCTAAGATACTCAGCCCGCTCGGGAATCTCTATCCCTGCCAACTTTTCCACAGCCAGTACATAGGCAAAGTTATTAGTCATGGAGGCTACATAGTCAAGTCTGTCGGTTAGAGGAATTATTTGGGTATATGTCCTGGTCTCTCCCAACTTCTCGATGCCCCGATGAAGGTAACCGATAACAGGTTCCAAATCAACAACCACTTCACCATCAAGGGTAACCCTCATGCGAAAGACACCATGGGTTGACGGATGCTGAGGTCCCACATTAAGAATAAAAGGCTCAGTTATTATCGCCATCTATAGATAATCCCTCCGCAGCGGATGCCCAACAAATCCTTCCCAGAGCAACAAACGCTTCAAATTAGGATGCCCATCGAAGACGATACCCATAAGGTCATAGATTTCCCGCTCTTGAAAATCAGCAGAGCGCCATAGACTGACCACTGAAGGCACTACAGGCTTGTCACGATCACGGCATCTGGTCTTCACGACCAGACTGTGGTTATGCTGCAATGAAACCAAATGGTAAACAACTTCAAAATAATCAATGTAGTCGACGGCAGTTAAGTTTGCAAGATAGTCAAAATCAAGCGCCGGTGTATTTTTCAGAAACTCCGCTACCTGATAAAGAGACTCGCTCTTGACAACGACAGCCGCCATATCAGCAGCAACAACTGCACCAGGGGACGCTTTGATTATTTTTTTGGCTACCTGCTCACAATTTAAGGCCGTGGTCACGCTCTTTTTATACTCTCCTTGACGATTTTCTGATGTATCTTCGTTATACCATAAAGCAAGCTCTCAGGGCGAGGCGGACACCCAGGCACATAGACATCAACCGGAATTATGCGATTGACGCCCGGGACAACGCTGTATGACTCCTTGAAGGGCCCGCCGCTGATGCTGCACTGGCCCATAGCTATCACCCATTTAGGTTCAGGCATCTGCTCGTATACCAGTTTCACCGCCGGTGCCATCTTCCAGGTAAGCGTTCCGGCGACAATCATCAGGTCAGCCTGGCGAGGCGACCAGCGGAAGATATCCATACCGAAGCGAGAGATATCAAAACGAGAAGCCGCCGTACCAATCATCTCAAATGCGCAGCAGGCTAACCCGAACATAAGCGGAAATATCGACCGCGACCGCGCCCAATCAATCACATAGTCCACCGTAGTAACAAGAACATTACGCCTGATTTCCTCATCGAGCCAGCTATCAGGGTCAGGGATAGGATTCTGGGAGGCTGCCATAAGCGAGTTAATTTTTAAGCCCTCAGCGGCATCAATCTCATTCAACGTTGCCATCGAATACTTTTCTATTTCCATTCCAGGGCTCCTTTTAGCCAGGCATAAATATAACCCACCATGAGAATCACGAAGAAAACAGCCACCGCAATCAGCCCAAACGAGCCCAGCCCTTTAACATTTACTGCCCAGGGATACAAAAACACAGTTAACACGTCGAGTGCAACGAACAGGATAGCAAAGAAATAATAGCGAAAATTGAATTGAACCCAGGTCTTGCCAATAGTTTCCATGCCGCACTCATAAGTGGAGGCCTTAGTTGGATTGCTTTTCTTGGGGACGATTTTGAAAAAGCTAAGAGTGACAGGTAGAAGCAAGGTGGTAACCATGAATAGTATACCTACGATGAGCAATATACCAATATAACCGAAATCAGCTAGCAATTATTCAGATCCCCCTATCCTAGTTGTCCGTAATAAATTAGCTTCGCTCTTTTTCGCAGGGTACTAAAAATGCCGTCCGAAAGTATAGCATACACACCAAAGAAAAGGCAATACCCTGTCGCAGTACCCCCAAATGTTACCCTGAACGAAGGTAAAGTGAATCCAGATTCTCCGCTCCAAATGCCAGTTAGGATTTCCAAGGAGCAAGCTTGACTATAGAACAAGTCAATGTATAATAATGCTGGTAAAGGTTTTCGACAATGCGTATTACCGGCGGCGTTGCCAGAGGACAACAATTGAAGGTGCCCAAGAGCGATTTAGTTCGCCCAACAACAGATAGGGTAAGAGAAGCTATTTTCTCCATCATTACCCCTCTCACAAGCCACTGGGATCGAGGGCTAGACCTGTTTGCCGGTAGCGGCGCTCTGGGTATAGAAGCTTTAAGCCGCGATACGGAGTGGGTCGACTTCGTAGAACA
>Ga0214473_10006795_pt1 | contig 13628 bp, 11 predicted proteins | sample RVTome_7_FD_203509 | JGI IMG/M metagenome (GOLD analysis project Ga0214473, IMG submission 203509) | Soil microbial communities from uranium-contaminated site in the Upper Colorado River Basin, Wyoming, United States - RVT98D197 | ecosystem: Environmental > Terrestrial > Soil > Contaminated >... | reverse complement strand
GCTCGCATGCGGGACGCCGTGCGCAGGCACCATCCCCAGGCCCGCTTTCACACCTGGACGCCCCTCACGCTCGCGAACGTGCGCGAGGGCACGGCCATCGCTTTCGGGCAACCCACGATCCCCCACCCCGACTACACCCAAGCGCGCGTGGTGCTCACCCTCGACGCGGACATCGTCGGGACCGAGCCCGGGGCAGTGCGCGCGCAGCGCGATCTGATGGAGACACGGCGGCTGTCGGAGCCGACGGACTTCATGGGCCGCCTCTATGTCGTCGAGCCGACGATGACGGCCACGGGCGCCCTCGCGGACCACCGGCTCCGCCTGCCATCGCGGGACATCGACCGGTACCTGCGCGCCCTGTGCCTGCAGCTCCGCGAGCAGCACGGCGTGCGCATGCCCGCCATCGACGACGTGCTCGCGGGCGTCTCCACCGAGGGCATCCCCCAGTCCTGGCTCGCCGATGTCATCCGCGATCTGTGGGCCTACCGCGCCTCGAGCCTGGTCGTCGTGGGATCGCGCCAGCCTCCGCACGTGCAGGCCCTCGTCCACGTCCTGAACCAGGCCCTCAGCAACGGTGGGCGCACCGTCAAGTACATGCCCATCGCGGACCGGGAGGAGCCCAACCACGTCGCGGACCTGACGCGACTCGTGGATGACATGCGGGCGGAGCGCGTCAAGGCGCTCTACGTGCTCGGAGGCAACCCGGTTCACGACGCCCCGAGCGACCTGCGTTTTGCGGAAGCGCTCGGCAACGTTCCGCTGTCGGTCCACCTCTCGAGCCATCGGGACGAGACCTCCGAGCTTTGCACGTGGCACATCCCTCGTGCGCACGAGCTCGAGACCTGGGGCGACCAAATGAGCCGCGATGGGGCGTTCGCCATCCAGCAGCCGCTCATCGCGCCCCTGTGGGGAGGCCGCAGCGACATCGAGATCATGGGGCTGCTCGCGAGCGAGCCCCACTGGCGCGGACATTCAGTCGTACGCGCGACTGTCCGCGCGATGGCGCCTCCCTCCGCCGACCTCGACACGATCTGGCGCCAGACCCTACACGACGGGGTCGTCGTCGGCCGGTTCCACCGTCCCGTGTCGCCGCCCGCGCCCCTCGTCGATCAGGTGGCGTCTGCCCTTCGGGCCAATCCCGTGCCTGACCGTGCCCTGGGCCGCGAGAACCTCGAGGTCGGCTTCGTCCCGTGCGGCAAGCTCCTCGATGGCCGTCACGCGAACAACCCGTGGCTGCTCGAGCTCCCCGACAGCCTGACGAAGCTCTCGTGGGACAACGCGGCGCTCATCTCGCCGGCGACGGCGCGCGAGCTCGGCATCGGGCCGGGCGACGAGCTGCGGCTCAGCCGCGAGGGTGCCCAGGACGTGGAGATCCCAGCCCACGTCTTGCCGGGCCAGGCCGACTGGTGCGTCACCCTGGCCCTCGGCTGGGGCCGGTCGGCGGCGGGGCGGTACGGCAACGGCCAAGGCTTCAATGTCTACCCGCTGCGCACGCGGGACGCGCTGTGGTTCGGTGACGGGTTCAAAGTGCGCAAGACGGGACGCGTTCGGTGGCTCGCGCGCACTCAGATGCACGACTCGATGGAGGAGCGCCCCCTCTCCATCGAAGCCACGATCGACGAGTACCGCGAGCAGCCCGACTTCCCCAAGTGGCGCAGCATCGACATGGGCGTCGATCCGCTCTGGCAGACCGTCGACTACACCCAGGGCCACCGGTGGGGGCTCAGCATCGATCTCGGCGCCTGCGTCGGCTGTAACGCTTGCGTCATCGCGTGTCAGGCGGAGAACAACACGCCCAACGTGGGCAAGCGACAGGTCGCCCGCGGCCGCGAGATGCACTGGTTGCGGATCGACCGGTACTTCGTCGGCGAGAGCGACGATGAGCCGGACGTCGCCTGGCAACCGGTGGCGTGCCAGCAGTGCGAGCAAGCGCCCTGCGAGAACGTCTGTCCGGTCAACGCCACCGCTCACAGCCCCGAGGGGCTCAACGACATGGCCTATAACCGCTGCATCGGCACGCGGTACTGCATGAACAACTGCCCCTACAAGGTGCGGCGATTCAACTACCGAGCCTGGCATGGCTTCCTCGACGATCCTCACGGCGACTACGAGGACATCCCCGAGACGCGCAAGATGCAGTTCAACCCGAACGTCACCGTTCGGATGCGCGGCGTGGTCGAGAAGTGCACTTATTGTGTGCAGCGCATCCAGGAGGTGAAGATCGCCCTCAAGCGGGACGGCGCCGTCCTGGTGGACGGGCAGATCGCCACGGCCTGCGAGCAGGTTTGTCCGGCCAAGGCCATCGTCTTCGGTGATTTGAACGACCCCGAGTCGCGCGTCGCCAAGCTGCACGCCCAGACCCGCTCGTATTCGCTGCTGGCGGAGCTGGGGACGCGCCCACGCACGATGTACCTGGCGCGCGTGCGCAATCCCAACCCCGAATTCGAGCGTCCCGATCAGGTCACGCGCGGGGCCGGGTCCGAGCCGGAGACGGACCGATGAGCCACGCGCCCATATCCGCCATCGGCGAGACGCACCTCATCGCGCCGGGGACCACGTTCGGTCACGTGACCCACTCGGTCTCGCGCGTGACCGAGAACGCGGCTCCGCGGGGCTGGTGGTACCTATTCTTCTTCGCTCTGACGCTCCTCGCGTGCCTGCTCGCGTCGCTGTCCTATCTCACGGTCTACGGGGTCGGGGAATGGGGCAACAACAGTCCCGTCGCGTGGGCGTGGGACATCACGAACTTCGTCTGGTGGATCGGCATCGGTCACGCGGGGACGCTCATCAGCGCGATCCTGTTTCTGTTCCGACAGAAGTGGCGCACGAGCATCAACCGCTTCGCCGAAGCGATGACCATCTTCGCCGTGATGTGCGCCGGTCTCTTCCCGGCCATCCACACGGGGCGTCCCTGGTTCGACTACTACATGATTCCTCTGCCGAACCAGATGAGCATGTGGCCGAACTTCAAGAGCCCGCTCATGTGGGACATCTTCGCGGTCGGCACGTATTTCACCATCTCTTTGCTGTTCTGGTACACGGGGCTGATCCCCGACTTGGCGACGCTGCGCGACCGCTCGAAGACCAAGGCGCGCCGCTTCATCTACGGGGCCCTCGCTCTGGGGTGGCGCGGCTCGAACCGCCACTGGCGCAACTACGAGCGCGCCTATTTGATCCTCGCCGCCCTGTCGACGCCGCTCGTGCTCTCGGTTCACTCGGTGGTGTCCTTCGATTTCGCCACGAGCATTCTGCCGGGCTGGCACACGACCATTTTCCCGCCCTACTTCGTGGCTGGCGCCGTATTCAGCGGCTTCGCCCTCGTGATGACGCTCCTCCTCATCGCCCGGACGGTCTTCCAGATGCAGGACATCGTGACCATCCGGCACCTGGAGCTGATGAACAAATTCATGCTCGCCACGGGCAGCCTGGTCGCCTACGCGTACGCGACGGAGTTCTTCATCGCGTGGTACTCGGGCAACCCCTACGAGTGGCACGTGTTCCGGTACAACCGCCTGGCCGGCGGCCCATACTGGTGGGCCTACTGGACGATGATCACGTGCAACGTGCTCGTGCCGCAGACGTTCTGGTTCAAGAAGGCGCGGACGAGCATCGCGTGGATGTTCGTCGCTTCGATCCTGATCAACATCGGGATGTGGTTCGAGCGGTTCGTCATCATCGTGACGAGCCTGCACCGGGATTTCCTTCCGTCCTCCTGGGACTACTTCAGCCCAACCTTGGTGGACATTGGCACCTACGTTGGCACCCTGGGCTTCTTCTTCACCTGCTTCCTCCTGTTCATCCGCTGGATTCCGATGATCGCCATCGCGGAGGTCAAAGGCACCTTGCCCCAGGCCGATCCCCACCACGCCGAAGAGGAGCACGACGCGCCCAAAGCGCTGCCCGCACCCGCCGAGTAGCTCGACGAAACGAACCCCATGGCATCCGACGACCACAAAGACGAGCCGAAGGCGACCGACGCCGAAGGCCCGGACGCGTCCGAGGGCTCGGAAGAGCAGGGGGCCGAGCGAACGGTTCCTCGGTCCGAGCCTCCTTCGCCGGGGGATCGCGCCCAGGCTGCGGCCGACTATGCGAAGGCGGCGGCGGGGGATGCGCGAGCGGCCGCGGACGAGGCCAAGGCCGCTGATCGAATCGCGGAGGAGCTCGCCGTGGAGGCCCGCTACGAGGCGGCCATCGCGGGCGACGCTCGGTCACGGGACGAGGCCGAGGCGGCCGCGGACGAGGCCGCCAAGGCGCACGAGGAGGCGGAGAAGGCCCGCCGGATGGCGAGGGCTGCGGCCGGGGACGCGAAGCTCGCCAGCGATGCCGCTCGCCACGGCGACGTCGAGACGGCCGAGCGGGCGGCTGAGCTCGCGGACCGTGCGGCCGGCCTCGCGGAGGCAGAGGCCCACGATGCCGTGGTCCACGCGGCCACGGCGCGTCGCCACGAGCTGCGGGCGGATCTCGCGTCCATGCGCCCCCAAAGCGTGCAGGCGAGCGAGGCGCCGCTGCGCACGCGACCCGCGCTGCTCCTCGCCGAATTCGACACGACCGCGGCCGTGCTGCACGCGGCCGAGGAGGTGAGGGACGCGGGGTATGACCGCTGGGATGTCCACTCGCCCTTCCCGGTGCACGGCATGGACCGGGCGATGGGCCTCGGCCAGTCGCACCTCGGTTGGATCGTGTTCGCGATGGGCTGGCTCGGGTTCCTCGGGGCCTTCGCCATGATGTACTGGATGAACGGGATCGACTATCCGCTCATCATCGGCGGCAAGCCGCCGGAGAGCATTCCGTCGATGGTGCCCATCCTCTTCGAGTGCACCGTCCTGTTCGCTGGCGTCGCCGCCGTGGTGGCCATGCTCGGGCTCAATCGCCTACCACGCCACCACCACCCCGTCTTCTGGTCCGAGCGCTTCGAGCGCTGCTCGGACGATAGGTTCTTCATCTCCGTGGAAGCCGAGGACCCGAAGTTCGATCTCGTCGCCACCCGATCGCTGCTCGAGTCCCTGAGCCCGACGCACGTCGAGCTCGTCGAAGAGGAGGAGCGGCCATGACGCTCCAGCGCCTCCTCCTCGCCGTCGTTCTGCTCGCCGCCACCGGCGGATGCCGTGGCCAAGCCAGCAAGGACCCCCCGATCGTTCCGATCCGCAACATGCACCAGCAGCCCCGCTACAACCCGCAGGGGCCGAGCGCCTTTTTTGCTGACGGGCGCGCCATGCGTCCACTCGTCCGAGGCACCGTCGCCCGCGAAATGGAGGTCGACCCCCGGATGCTGACGGGCCGGGTGCAGGACACGGGTGGCTGGGTGCTCGAGATCCCTGTCGCCGTCGTCGAGCGCAAGGGTGGATCCGAGGCCCTGGTCCAGCGGGGCAGGGACCGCTACGGGATCTACTGCGCGCCGTGCCACGGCCTGACCGGGGACGGCCAGGGCATGGTGGCCATTCGAGCTGCGGCGCTCGGCGCCGGAGCCTTCCAGCCCCCATCGTTCCACGCCGATCGCCTGCGCCACGTTCCCGACGGTCAGATCTTCGCGACGATCACCCACGGCATTCGGAACATGCCTCCCTACGGGCCCGCGATCCCGCTCGACGACCGTTGGGCCATCGTGTCCTACGTGCGGGCGCTGCAGATCAGTCAGTACACCGAGGCTCCCCCCGACGCCGGCATACCCGTGACGGACGCCGGCGTGCCTGTCACGGACGCTGGCGTGCCGGCGCCCGACGGGGCCGTGGCTCCGGGCGATGCCGGCGTGCCAACGCCCGAGGTGCAGCCATGACGGGTTCCGGGACGGACTATCGGATCCCGGCGGACAGCCCCTGGGCCGGCGCATGGAAGATCGCCGCTGCCGTGGCGGTCCTCGGCCTCGCGGGGGCCGGCGCGGGCTTCGCGACCGACCCGCGGCGCTTCGCCTTCTCGTGGCTCTTCGCGTTCACGACGTTTCTCACCATCGCCCTCGGGGCCATCTTCTTCGTCGTCGTCCAGCATCTGACCGCGGCCAGCTGGAGCGTGGCCGTGCGACGCACGGCCGAGTTCTTCGCCGCGCCCATGCCGGTCTTCGTCCTTCTGTTCCTCCCGCTGCTCGGCGGCCTCGGGCATCTCTACGAGTGGGCGGGCCCGCATGGTGCCTCCGAAGAGCAGGACCAGGCGCGAGATCCCGAGGAGCACACGTCCCTCCTCGGTGCGTCCCCCGCGAGCGCCCAGGAGCCGATCGACGACGAGGATGAGCCCCAGCAGATCCAATTGCCGCCCGGGGTAGGCGGCACCGAACCCGGCTTGGACCCGCACGCCCCAGCACACCAGCTCCACGAGGATCTACTCGAGCACAAGGGGCACTGGCTCGCTGTGCCCTATTGGTTGATCCGCGCCCTCGTCTACTTCCTCATATGGATCGGCATCGCCCTCTTCTATTGGCGTCGCTCAGTCGCGCAGGACGAGAGCCGGGATCCGCATCTGACGGCCACGATGCAGCGATTCGCACCACCGGCGGCCATCCTCTTCGCCCTGAGCTTGACCTTCGCCCACTTCGACTGGGTCATGGCCCTCGAGCCCACGTGGTACTCGACCATCTACGGCGTCTACATCTTCGCCGGTGCGGCCGTCTCGATCTACGCGCTCGTCACCGTCGTCACGCTGTCCATGCGGGCGTCAGGTCTCCTGGGCGACGCTGTGACGATCGCGCACTTCCACGACCTGGGCAAGATGACGTTCGGGTTCATCGTCTTCTGGGCCTACATCGGCTTCAGCCAGATGATGCTCATCTGGTACGCCAACATCCCCGAAGAGATCGTCTACTACCACGCCAGGTGGCACGCGCACGGGTGGAAGGAGCTGAGCCTGCTGCTCGTGTTCGGCCACTTCGCCCTTCCGTTCCTCTACCTCATCTCGCGCAGCTTCAAGCGACGACTGGCGCTCCTCGGATTCGGGGCCTCCTGGATGCTCGTCATGCACGCCGTGGATATCTACTGGTTCGTCATGCCGAGCTACGATGGCGGCGGGCTGGCGCCCCACTGGCTCGATCTGGCGTGCCTCCTGGCCGTCGGTGGCGTCTACGTCGGCACGGCCCTCTATCTCATGACGCGGTATCCACTCATTCCCGTCGGAGATCCGAGGCTTTCGAGGTCGCTCCACCACGAGGTGATCTAGGCGATGGGCTACGAACGGTCGCAACCGTCCAATCGGATCATCTTCGCGATCGCGGTCGCGTCGGTCGCTGTTCTGCTGGCGCTTCACCCGTTGCTGACCTCATTCTTCAACAGCTCTATCGCCGGGGAGGAGGCCGTCAAGGTTCGCGCGCTCCCGCCGCAGGCCTACGCGAATCTGAAGCGGGCCCAACTCCGACAGCTCGAGCAAGGAACGATGCCCATCGGGCAGGCCATGGGCGTTGTCGCCCAGGGACCGCGTCGGGGCCTTCCGCACGTGGAGCCTCGGCCCGGGAACGATCCCGCTCCCGCCGCGGGCTGGGCCTTTGCTCGCGGCTATCACGCGCCGCCGGCTTCGTTGGACGCGGGCCCCACGGCCGATGCGGGCACCTCCGGAGGGGCCGCACCGTGAGTCGCCCGGTCGAAATAATTCTTGCATTCGGCCGCCGGGCCATCCGCGATGGGGGCGTTGCTTCGTCGGTCAGATACGGCGGGTATCTTCCCTCCTCGCGCCTTGCCCTCCCGGCGCCGCGGCGCCCTCGAGCTGACAGAATTATTTCGACCGGGCTCCTGACCACGAGACGCGCACTGCGTGTGGTCGTCGTCGTGGGTTTCGCCCTGGGCGTCGCCGGAGCGCCGACGCGCGCGCAGGTAACCGGTCAGGCGCCCGAGCTCGACCGTGTCGGCGTCGACGAGCACCTCGGCGCACAGCTGCCCCTCGATGCGCCCTTCCGCGACCAGGACGGCCGCGCGGTGACGCTCGGGGACTACCTCGACGGAGAGCGGCCGGTGGTGTTCGTGCTGGCCTACCACCGTTGCCGCGTGCTGTGCAGCCTCGTGCTCAACGCAGTCATCGACGCCATGAAGGACCTCCCCTGGACCGTGGGCCAGGAGTACGACTTCGTGAGCGTCAGCATCGACCCGAAGGACACGCCGGAAGCGGCGTCGGGCAAGCGCGACCAGGCGGTGAGCAAGTACGGACGCTCCGACGCGGCCGGGTGGCACTTCCTAGTCGGAGAGGAGAGGGACATTCAACGGCTCGCTGCGGCCGCTGGCTTCCGCTTCTTCTACGACGAGCGGCAGGACCAGTATGCCCATCCCGCGGTCGTCATGCTGTTGACGCCCGACGGGCGCATGGCTCGGTACCTCTACGGGCTCGATTTTCCGGCCTCCGACGTGCGCCTCGGCCTGCTCGAGGCCAGCGAGGGGCGCAGCATCTCCACCGTCGAGCAGGTCCTGATCTACTGCTACCGGTACGATCCCCAAGGCAAGACCTACGCCGTGGTCGCCACGCGGGTGATGCAGCTCGGCGGCATCCTGACGGTCGTGGGGCTCGGCGCGTTTCTGGGGATCATGTGGCGCCGTGAGGTCGGACGTCGGCGCGCTCGTGGCGGAAGCGCGCCCGCGACGCCGCTCCCCGGACCGGCCGAAGGGCAGGCGGCGAAGTCATGAAGCGCACTCTCCACCGGATCCTCGCCTCGAGCGGTCCCCTGGCCTTGGCCCTCTGGACGATCGGCTGCGGCCGACCCGAGGGCACGCTGCAGCTCCCGCCGCAGCAATCGACCCTCGCCCGCGACGTCGACGAGCTCTACTACTTCATCTTCTGGAGCTCGGTCGTGTTCTTCGTGGCGGTGACGGTCACCATGCTCTACTTCGTGTTCCGCTACCGCAGGCGTCGAGGCGTGGAAGCGCAGCCCACGGGTCATGCGACGAAGCTCGAGGTCTTCTGGACGGTCTCGCCCCTGGTCTTCCTGTTCGTGCTCTTCCAATGGGGGTTCAGCGGCTACGTGGACAGCGCCATAGCCCCGGCGGACGCGATTCAGATACGCGCGCGCGGCTCGCAGTGGCAGTGGGAGTTCGAGTACCCGAACGGGATGACGGCCATGAACGAGCTGACCGTGCCCGTCGACCAGCCAGTCAAGCTGACGCTGAGCAGCTCGGACGTGCTGCACGCGTTCTTCGTGCCCGCGTTCCGCGTCAAGCGCGACGCGGTGCCCGGGATGTACACGACGCTCTGGTTCGAGGCGACCGAGCTCGGGGACGTGCAGGTCTTCTGTGCCGAGTACTGCGGCGCGCCGCCCGGGGCCCAGGGCGCAGGCCACTCGGCGATGCTCGCGACGATTCACGTCGTCACGCAGCAGGAATACGACGACTTCCTTGCGGGTGGTCCGGGGCCACCGGCCGACTGCCAGGCGCAGGAGAACATCAACGTGTGCTGGGGTCAGCAGCTCTACCGCACGAGCGGTTGCGCCGCGTGCCACAACATCGACGGCATCGCGCAGGCTCCCGCGCCCAACTTCCGCGGGCTCTTCGGTCGGACCGAGCAGCTCGCGGACGGATCGAGCATCCACGTCGACGAGAACTACCTCCGCGAGTCGGTGCTGCAACCGCAGGCCAAGGTGGTGCAAGGCTACGCCAACGTCGTGATGCCACCCTTCCGGCTGAGCGATAACCAGATCGACGCGGTCATCGCGTACATCCAGTCCCTCGAGTAGCGCGGGATGGAGCACGGAGCACGGAACCATGAGTGAGCACGGGCACGGAGCCAGCTACCTGACGGCGCGCAGAGGGCTCGCCTCCTGGCTGTTCACGCTCGATCACAAGCGCATCGGCGTGCTCTACCTCGCCACGACGTTGCTCGCCTTCGCCGCCGGAGGCGTCTTCGCGGTCCTCGTGCGCACGGAGCTCCTGACCCCCGGCAGGACGATCATGGACGCCGACACGTACAACCAGGCGTTCACCCTGCACGGGGCCATCATGGTGTTCATGTTCATCATCCCGAGCATTCCGGCGGCGCTCGGGAACTTCTTCCTGCCGATCATGCTCGGCGCCAAGGACGTCGCGTTCCCGCGACTGAACCTGGCCAGCTACTGGATCTTCGTCTTCGGGGCGTGCTTCGCGCTCGTCGCCATCGTGGTCGGCAACGTGGACACGGGCTGGACTTTCTACACGCCGTACAGCAGTCGGGCCGGCGCCTCGAACGCGGTCCTCTGGATGACGACGGCCGTGTTCGTCATGGGCTTTTCGTCGATCCTGACCGGCGTCAACTTCATCGCCACGACCCACAAGCTGCGGGCGCCGGGGCTGCACTGGCGACGGCTGCCGCTCTTCATCTGGGGCATCTACGCTACGGCGGTCATCCAGGTCCTGGCGACGCCCGTGCTGGCTATCACGGTGCTCCTGCTCTTCATGGAGAAGCTGCTGACCCTGGGCATCTTCAACCCCCAGCTCGGCGGTGATCCAGTCCTGTTCCAGCACTTCTTCTGGTTCTACTCGCACCCGGCGGTCTACATCATGATCCTGCCGGGGATGGCGATCGTGAGCGAGCTGATCGCCACGTTCAGCAGGCGCAAGATCTTCGGCTACATGTTCGTGGCCGGAAGCTCGGTGGCGATTGCGCTGCTCGGGTTCCTCGTGTGGGGCCACCACATGTTCACCTCGGGCATGAGCGAGTTCGCCACGATGGTGTTCAGTGCCCTCACATTTCTCGTGGCCATCCCGTCAGGCGTGAAGATCTTCAATTGGATCGCCACGCTCTTCCAGGGCGAGATTCGCCTGGCGACGCCGATGCTCTATGCCCTGAGCTTCATCGTTCTCTTCACCATCGGCGGTCTCACGGGCCTGTTCCTCGGCACGCTCTCCGTGGACGTGTACCTGCACGACACGTACTTCGTCGTCGCGCACTTCCACTACGTCATGGTCGGCGGCACGGTCATGGGCTTCCTCGGCGGGCTGCACTACTGGTGGCCCAAGATGACGGGCAAGCTCTACGATGCGCGCATGGCCAACGTGGCGTGGGCCTTCGTGTTCGTCGGCTTCAACATGACCTTCATGAGCCAGTTCCTCTTGGGCTCGCGGGGGATGCCGCGCCGGTACTACGACTACCTGGAACAGTTCCAGGGGCTGCACGGCTTTTCGTCGATCGGATCCTACGTCCTCGGCGTCGGCTTCCTGTTCATGTTGGCGATGTTCGTGTGGTCCCTGGCCAAGGGCGCCAAGGCGCCGCCCAATCCGTGGGGCTCCGCGGGCTTCGAGTGGCAGACCGCGAGCCCGCCCATCGAGCACAACTTCGTGACGCAGCCCATGTTCACGCGCGGGCCCTATGACTACCACCTCGCCTCGGCCGCCGAGCTCTTCGACGGATTCCCCGAGGACGAGGAGAGCCCGGTCGCCCCGGCCGGCGATCGCGACGGCGGGGAGCCCGAGGGTTGAAGGGAACGAGGGGAATGTCGACCGAAGCGATCGCCAAGGTGGGAGAGGAACAGGAAGGACGCCGGCAGGCGCCCCTGGCACACCACTTCGACACGCCGCTCCAGCAATTCGACACGGCCAAGATGGGCATGTGGCTCTTCCTTGCCCAGGAGGTCCTGTTCTTCGGTGGCCTCTTCGTCGTCTACGGGATCTTTCGCTCCTGGTATCCCGAGGCGTTCAGCGCCGGGTCGCACCTCCTCGACAAGCACATGGGCGCGGCCAACACGGTCGTGCTGCTGACCAGCTCCCTCACGGCGGCCCTGGCGGTGCGCTCGGCCCAGGTCGGAAAACGGAATCTGACGACGTGGATGATCCTGGCGACAATCGCCCTGGCCCTGACCTTCATGGTCATCAAGTACTTCGAGTACAGCCACAAGTTCCACGTCGGCTATCTGCCGGGCCAGCACTTCGAGCCAACGGAGTTCCCCGAGGGGATCGGGTCCGTGCCCTACCACACGCGGACCTTCTTCGGGATCTACTTCATGATGACGGGCGTCCACGGCGTGCACGTGCTCGTGGGCGTGGGCGTCTTCACGTGGCTGCTCGTCCGTAACCTGCGCGGCCACTTCGGTCCGGAGCACTTCACGCCTGTAGACCTGACGGCGCTGTACTGGCACCTCGTCGACATCATCTGGATATTCCTCTTCCCGCTCCTCTATCTGATCGACTGAACGACCCATGGCCGAGCCCCGACACGATGAAGAGCAGGTCCACGCGCACGTCACTTCCGTGCGCTTCTACGCGGGGATCTTCGTAGCCCTGGTGGTGCTGACGGGGCTCACCTTCGCGGTGAGCCTCGTCCACCTCGGCGCGCTCAACCTCGCCATCGCGGCCTTGATCGCCACGGCCAAGGCTGCGCTGGTGGTGCTGTTCTTCATGCACCTCAGGTGGGGCCAGAAGTTCAACGCCCTCATCTTCCTGAGCGCTTTGCTCTTTGGCGGGATCTTCCTGGCCTACACGCTCAACGACACGGCGCATCGAGGGGAGGGGGACCCGATGCACGGCGCTCGATTCGACGAGCGCACGGGGGAGTGGGCGCCGGGCTCGCCGCCCGGTGTGGGCCGTCCCATCGAGGCCCGGCCCCGGACCGAGTGAGCGCCCACGCGGCGTTCGCTGCCGTCTGCCTCGTGGCGATCACGGGCTGCGACAGCTGCTATCACCAGAGGCCCGCGGCGCACATCGACGAGCTGGCCTATCCGGGCTGTGGCGCCGAGCCGCTTCCGGAGGGTGAAGTGCTCGCCTCCGGACATCTCCGAGCCGGCCCCTTCAGCCGGGATCAGGACGTGGTGGAGCGCTTCGAGGTCCGTCGTCGCGGCTGTCTCCTCTTCGTCACCGTGCGCCAGGAGTGGCCCCTGGGCACGGCCGACGTGGAGGTGATCTACGACGCCGCGGGCGCGCCGCTCCGGGCCTGGAAGCGGACGACCCTGCCGTCAGCGCCCGACCCGATCGCTAACGCCGACACCCGTAGCTACGAGCTCCGCACCGAGCCCGCGACCATGAAGGTGCGCACGGCCGAGGGTGAGATGCTGCTGCGGACGCTCGAGGGTCCGCGTCCGACCGCGGTGGTCGGGCCGGGGAGGGGGCTCCTCACGGCGTGGATCCAGCGCGCCGGGCTCGCCGTGGGCGAGCAGAGCCGCGAGCAGGTGCTCGACTTCCGGAGCCTCGGGCTCGAGCGCATCGAGCCCGTGGTGCTGCGGCGCGAGCAGGACCGCCGCGACTCCACGCTCGGACGCACCGTGCGCGTGTATACGATCTTCGGTCGCGAGTCCGTGTTCACCGACGAGCACGACGTCGTCGTCGGTGATCTGGCGGGCCTGCGCGAGGACGCCGCGCTCGACACCCCCGCGCCGCCGCCCATTCCCGAGCTCGCGCCCCCTGATCCCGTCAACACGCCGTGAGAGGCGGGCTGCGCGCGGGCCGGGGTCCGCACCCACGCTCGGACAGCGGCCCTGGTGGCAGGCCGGCGTAATCGCCGGCGAGGCGCGGGTCGGAGCTCGGTGCACGGCGACGCTGCCCGGGAACTCGCGCGGTGCGAAGCGCCCCGCGCTCGGACATCCCGGGCCCAAGATCGGGACTGTCGCCTCGAGTGATCACGTCGCAACACCAATGGCCCCGTGGAGCGACCGAGCCGACACACTACTGGCTCTCCAACGCCGCCGAGACTGCGACGCGCGACGACCTTGTGCGGCTCGCCACCCTGCGATGGCGGATCGAGCGCGACTATGAAGACCTCGAATCCGA
>Ga0214473_10006793_pt1 | contig 13633 bp, 10 predicted proteins | sample RVTome_7_FD_203509 | JGI IMG/M metagenome (GOLD analysis project Ga0214473, IMG submission 203509) | Soil microbial communities from uranium-contaminated site in the Upper Colorado River Basin, Wyoming, United States - RVT98D197 | ecosystem: Environmental > Terrestrial > Soil > Contaminated >... | reverse complement strand
TCCCTAACGCTTCATTACATAAGATGCTCCAACAGGGGCGGGCCTTGCGCCCATGGTCAATGAGTCGGTGGCTTGAGGGCCGCCACCCCGACCCCTTCGAGTGGGCTTTTTCACGGCTGCGCCTGGCGAAACCTTCGCGTTCCTGTGCCCACGGGCTTCAGTCCCACCCCTGTTGGAGCCTGAAAGTATACCGCCTCGATGGTCAAGAGATTTCTGGGACACTACACTAGCGGCCCAAGATCGCCCGCGTTCTGGTTTCAGTCCGCTCAGAAGGTGTTGCGGGTCGGGAGCGCGCGCTGGTCTGGAAGCTCGGTGAGAGTTCGAAAGGCGCGAAGTTTTATTATGGGTCCTTGCTGCTACAATAAACGAAACCACTTCGCGGGCAGGGTTTTTTTGACCCCGCCCTTGACCAAAGGGGATGCTCGCCCCCTTTGGAAGCCCCATAATTCGGTTCCACGTTGCGAGGAACGTGGTCAACGGTAAGTTCGGTAGTTAAGATATGGCGCGGAAGAAAACTGCTGCGAAGCGATCAAAACCAGGGAAGAGGCCGTCCCGGCGCTTGGAGAAAGCTGTTCCTCCTCCCGACAACCCGTTGCTGCGGCACCAGGCAGAGGAAACTGCCCGCAAAGGCGGAAGCGCAAACGACGAGCAGATGGCGCGTCTTCGGCTTAAGGCATGGAAGCAGAGCCAGGAAATGCCCACATCTGATGCGCCGAAGGCGCCGGCGAGATGGCGCGGCTCCGACGATGGGTGACTAAGCTCAAAGAAAACTTTGGCCCTCTAACATCCCAACCATTAAGGAGTGCTGTTATGGCAAGACAAAAGAAAGCTTCCGCGAAGGCAAGCGAATCCAAAACGTCGCGATCGCGGGGTCTCAAAAAAGCGGTTCCACCGCCGGACAATCCCCTGTTGCGCCATGAAGAACTCGATGCCGATCGGCGCATCGAAGGTGAGGAAACAGTTGTAGAGGGCGCAAGCCTGACGATGGCGATGGCGATAGCCGCCGGCAAGAGACCCGCCGGGGTCAGCAAAGCCAGGGCTCAAGCAAGCACGGCGAAGAGACTCGCAGACCTACGCCTGGCCGCGCTGGAACATTCTCGAGCCATGGGGGGACACGATTTTGCCGCTCCCACCGTGGCAAGAGCCAGAGCATTCTCTGCAAGCGCCCCCGAGGGAGTAGAGTTGGTCGCTCCGGTTCCCGGCGCAAATAACTGGGTGCAGATGGGCCCAACGGCTATTCCTAAAGGGCAAACTTATTCCCCTGCGCGCGTGCTTGTCACGGGCCGGGTCACCGCGATCGTTGTTGACCCGACCAACACCAACATTATCTATATCGGAACGGCACAGGGAGGCGTCTGGAAGACTACGGACGGTGGCCTCAACTGGGCCGCCAGGACTGACAACGAAGTGTCACTCGCCATCGGCGCGCTCGCGATGGATCCGGGCAATCACCTTGTCCTCTATGCGGGGACGGGCGAGGGCAATTTCTCGGGCGACAGCTACTATGGCAACGGCGTCCTGAAAACAACCAACGGAGGCGCCGCCTGGACGACGTTGGCTCAGGCCACCTTCACCGGCACCCGTTTCAGCCGCATCGCCGTCACGCCCGGTACGCCCGCGAGATTGTTCGCCGCCACGGGCAACGGCGTCTATCGAAGCCGCGACAGCGGCGCAAACTGGACTAAGATGACCGGCTCGTCGCTTCCAGGCTTCAATGCGACGGATGTCAGTATTGATCCGCTCACGCCCGCCACGGTCTATGCTTCCTTCTGGGGAGGTGGCATCTATAAGACCACCAACGCCGGCGTGGCCGGCCAGCCGACATGGACGAAGTTGGCGGGCGGACTTCCGGCCACCGGCTTTACACGCATTGCTCTGGGACTCTCTCCCTCGTCGCCACAAACAATTTACGCGTTGATGTCAGGTCCTTCCGATCCCAACCCATCACTTGCCTATCTCGTAAACAGGTTTCTGCGTTCCACTAACGGCGGCGCCACTTGGACTTCGATCCCGTTGCCGGGCGGAAACATCGGCGGACAGGGCTTTTACAATCTGAATGTCGCGGTCGATCCGACCACTCCGGATATCGTTTATTTGAGCGGCATCTCGGTGTGGAAGGCCGTGCGCAACGCCGGGACCGGTGCCTGGACGATTACGAACGTCGGCGCTCCCATTCATCCGGACAACCATGCCTTCGCGTTTCAACCCGGCAATCACCTGGCCGTCTATGCGGGCAATGACGGCGGCATTTACAGATCCGCCGACGGCGGCGGGACATGGTCCGACGCCGTCAATGAAGGGCCTTGCATCACGCAGTTCGAGTTCATTGATCACCACCCGACTTCCGACGCAGTGGTTTTCGGCGGAACCCAGGACAACGGGACCGAGCAGTTTCGCAACAGTCCGGTTTTCAACCATGCGGATGACGGCGACGGCGGCTACTGCGCGGTTGACCGCCTCCAGCCGAGAAACGTCGTGAGCACCTACTACGGCGCCAGTCCCAAACGTTCAACACAAGGAGGAAAGTTCGGAACGTGGCTGAACGTCAGCGGCGGCATCACAGGCGCGCCGCTATTCTATCCGCCCCTGACTCTCGACCAGACCAATCCCAGCAACATCGCCCTCGGTACCACGCTGATCAACCTCGATGGCGCGCAGGGGGGCGATGGATGGCCGACCAAAGTCAACCTTCCAGGGATCACCGGCAACGTCTCGGCGATCCACTACGTCAACTCGAACTTGATCTACGTCGGGACGACCACGGGCCAAGTTTATCGGTTAGTCAAGAGCGGGATGACATGGGCCGCCAAGGCGATTCATGCCGCCCCGTTGCCGGGACAGTGGATCTGGGATATAGAACCACGCCCCGACGACGCCAACATCGTCATCGTCGTAATGTCCGGCTTCGGCATCGCGCACGTCTGGCGCGGCGCGGTAGCCGGAAGCGGCGCGTCGTCCACCTGGACCAACATCAGCGGAACCGGCGCGGGAGCGTTGCCGGACATCCCGGTGAATGCCCTGGTGATCGATTCCACCCCGCCCTACAACACCTACTACATTGCAACCGACGTGGCTGTGTTTCGTACGACAAATGCCGGGACTAGCTGGACGCAGTTTAGCCAGGGGCTGCCCAACTGCGCTGTTTTCGATCTGCGCTTGCATAACCCGACCCGCCTCCTGCGGGCTGGAACACATGGCCGAGGACTGTGGGAGCGCAGGCTTGATGTAGCATCCATGCCCGATGTGGACTTGTTCTTCCGCGATCACATGATGGCGACTGGACGCCAGACGCCCACCTCATCCGGGGTAGCGAACTTTGAAGACCCCCTTCAGTACGTATCGCTCGGCGATCCGTTGTGGTGGTGGCAGTGCGTCGACATCAAAGTGGACACGCCGGAGGGCGCAGTCCCCGCCTATCAAATGGCTGTCGCCGCTGTTGATTATGTCGCGTTTGAAAGCAAGCTCCAGCATCGCAACGCTCAGCGCGGGAAGATCAATCGCGTCTACGTGCAGGTTCACAACCGGGGGTTCACGCCCGGCGCGAATGTGACCGTCAAGCTCCTCTACGCGAATGCTTCCGCCGGACTGCCTCCTTTACCGGCGGATTTCTGGACCGCCTTCCCGAATAATTCAACCCACACGACCAACTGGAAACCGATCGGTACGGCGAAGGTCATACCTTCGTTGTCGCCTACGGAGCCGGCCCTTTTGGAGTGGGACTGGAACACGCCGACGACGGCAGCCGAGCACACTTGCCTGCTCGTGGTCATGGACAGCCCGTCCAACCCGATCCCCGCAGGCAACAAGGTCTTCAATGTTGGGACTCTGGTCCCTAACGAAAAGCGCGTCGGCTTGAAAAATCTGCACATCGTGGATGCTCCTCCGGGCGCCAGCACTGGAATGTTCATCGGGTTTTACGGCGTCTCCGGGAAGGCTCAAACCATCAAGGTTCTACCGAGTGCCTTGGGTGGATGGAGTATCGGGCTGATGTTTCCTAAGACCGCAAAGTCGGCGGCCACGCCCAAGGTTACCAGGAGATCGAAGACCGCTTCGAAGAAAGCGACGACCGCTCCCGCATCCGCTCTGACGCACGAAGGGTGGACTCTAAAGAAACCGACGGATGCAGCGCTCAAAAAACTAAAAGAGCGGCTCGGCTCGGAACTGGACAAATATAACACCTCGGTAATGTACGCGCTGGCAAGCGGGGACAAGGGGGGCCAGCTCGTGGGCGTCAAGATTCCTAAGACAGGGATCAGCGCGCTCTTGGCCCTGAGCTCTTCAGCGAGCGCCAAAGGAGTTGCGACCCTCAACTTCGTGCAAGAGGAGGAGGGCCGAATCGTGGGCGGTAATACGTTTGTGCTGCGTGCGACTAAGCAGCAATAGCCGCGAGCCGACTCGATGAATACGGAACTGTGCCGGGCGAAGACCATGAGAACGTCTTTCATCGGTCTGCGTTCGCCGTTTTTGTCGAAGCAATTCTGATCGGCATAGGGGCAAATACTCACATGGAGCCATATTTGGGCGTTGCTACATTCGGGACGGTTTTCTTCACGGAAATGGTCGGCGACAAAGCATTGTTCACAATAGGCGCGCTGGTAGCGCGCCTGCTTCTCGGCGGCTGATTCGCGAAAAGGAAATTGCTATCATTTTATCCATCAGACGGTGATCTTGGTTGCCCCACGAGGTAAAAACCACTGCGGTTGATTTGTCTGCCTGTGTGCCCTAAAGTCAAAAAATAATACTTTAGACGTAAGCCGAGGATGGATGATGGCGATCCTCGATCTTCCATCCTCAATCCTCGACCCGGTTTTTTCGTGGTAAGTCATGAAAGTCCTCGTCATCGGCAGCGGCGGGCGTGAGCATGCGCTGGTCTGGAAGATCAGCCAGAGCCCCAAGATTAAGAAAATCTACTGCGCGCCGGGAAGCGCGGGCATCGGCGAACTCGCTGAATGCGTTGCCATCGCGCCGGAGCAAATCGAAAAGCTCGCCGAATTTGCCGAGCGGGAAAAAATCCATCTTACTGTCGTCGGGCCGGAGCTGCCGCTAACTCTCGGCATCGCCGATCTCTTCGAATCGCGCGGTTTAAGAATCTTCGGGCCGAATCGAGCAGCGGCCCAGCTCGAAGGCAGCAAGGCGTTCGCTAAAGAGATTCTAAAAGCGAACCACATCCCGACCGCTGCCTTTGAGACTTTTGCCGACGCAGCGGCGGCGAAGCGCTATCTCGCGCAAGTAAAACCTCCCTATGTCGTTAAAGCGGACGGGCTTGCCGCCGGCAAAGGCGTGCTGATTTGCGCAAGCCGTCAAGAGGCGGAAGCTGCCATCGACGAAATCCTCGTGCGTAAAGCCTTCGGCCAAGCGGGAGAGAAACTGGTCATCGAAGAATTCCTGGATGGCGAAGAGGCGTCGTTCATGGCGCTGACCGACGGCGAGCATATTCTGCCGTTGGCATCGTCGCAAGACCACAAGCGCGTCTTTGACAACGACCAGGGACCGAACACCGGCGGCATGGGCGCTTATTCGCCGGCGCCGGTGGTGACGCCGGCGATCCACCGCCGCATCATGGACGAAGTGCTGACGCCGTTGCTGGCGGGTTTGAAGCAGCGAGGGATACGCTATCGCGGCGTGATCTACGCCGGCGTGATGATCACCAAAGACGGTCCGAAGGTGCTCGAATTCAACGCGCGCTTCGGCGATCCCGAATACCAGCCGATCATGCTTCGGCTCAAAAGCGATCTGGTGCCCCTACTCGAAGCGACCATCGACGGCCGGCTTGATCAGGTTCTACCCGAATGGTACGACGACCCCGCTGTCTGCGTGGTCCTCTGCGCCGGCGGTTATCCCGGCTCCTACGACAAAGGAAAAGAGATACGCGGCCTGGATAAATTGAAACATTGGGACAAAGGCTTTGTCTTTCACGCTGGGACGGCGAAGGACGATGGGCGCTGGATCACGGCCGGGGGCCGCGTGTTGGGAGTCACGGCGCGCGGGACTGGCATTACAGAGGCCATTAGCGAAGTCTATCGTGCCGTCGGGGAAATCTCCTGGGACGGCATGCACTATCGCAAGGACATCGCCCGGCGGGCGCTAGCCCATGTTCCGGGTTCCGGGTTCCGAGTTCCGAGTTGAAAACCCGAGACTCGAAATTGAAAATTGGTGGAGGAACCTACCGTGGCACACGCACAACCACCGAAGGTCGGAATTCTAATGGGCAGCGACTCGGATCTCGAAGTGATGCGCGAAGCCGAGAAAAGGCTTGACTCATTCGGTATCGCCTATGAAACCCGCATCATGTCGGCCCACCGGACACCTGAAAAAGCCGCTGAATACGCTGCGACCGCTGAGCAGCGCGGCCTGGAGGTGATCATCTGCGGCGCCGGTGCGGCGGCCCACTTGGCAGGGGCCATCGCCGCAAACACGACTCTGCCGGTGATCGGCGTACCGATCGATTCTTCAAGCCTGAAAGGGCTCGACGCGTTACTGGCCACGGTGCAGATGCCGGCGGGTATTCCCGTTGCCACGATGGCCGTCGGCAAAGCCGGCGCTGCCAACGCCGGCATCTTCGCTGCGCAAATCGTCGCGCGCAAAGACGCCAAGGTCGCCGCCAAATTGGCTCAGTTCAAAAAGGAGATGGCCGCGGGTGTCGAAGAACGAGACCGAAAACTGCAAAGTAAGCGACAAAAAAGCTGATGATCTGTCTCACGCCGTTGCGGCGCTCAAGCGCGGCGAGGTCATCGTCTATCCCACCGAAACCCTCTACGGCCTGGGCGCCGACGCGCTGAACCTCGACGCGGTGGAAAAAGTGTTTCAGCTCAAAGGCCGCGATCCCCAAACCCCCATCCCCGTGCTCGTCGCCGACCGCGAAATGCTCGGCGCGCTGATCGGCGAGATTCCAGCGCTCGCGAAAAAGTTGATGGCAAGCTTCTGGCCCGGCCCTCTGACTTTGGTTTTGCCGGCGCGCAGGGACGTTCCTCGGCCGCTTGTGAATTCGTCGGGCGCCGTGGGCGTGCGCATCTCCAGCCAGCCCATCGCCACCAGGCTCGTTCGCGCGCTCGGACGTCCTTTGACCGCCACCAGCGCGAACCCATCGGGACTGACCGCGGCGCGAACCGTACGGCAAGCAAAACACTACTTCGCCGGTGAGATTGAAGTCTTTATCGACGGGGGAGAATTGACCTCGAAGAGCAGCTCCACCGTCGTTGAAATCAGCGCGAACGGCGTCAGGATCATCCGCGAGGGGGAAATCGGTAGGTCCGAGCTTCAGCTCGCCGTCGGGGAAAGCGAGGTAATTCGATGAAACGAAGGGCGTCAATGTTCCTGTTGCTCGCCGCCGGATTTTTGCCGCACACTGGCTGCGATTCTAAGACTGAAACCGTAACCAAAGGCAGAGAAGCGGTCAAAGAGGTGGTCACTCAGCCGTTCAACACCCTGGATGCCACCAAGGAGTCGCTCAAACAGAGCGAAGACAAGACCAAAGCCGCGCTCGAAGAAGTCGACAAACAACTCAAGTAGCGGAAGGATCCTTGGCGCCGGGGCGTGCTGACTTGAGGATACGTTCGACCTGCTCGCCTTCTTCGCCGTCGTAATAATTCACATTCAGATCCCGTACGTAGAGCGCGCGAAAGCCGGTTTGCGGGCGGCCCGCGCTGGTCGCGTAGACGCCGATCTTGTTGGAGTCGGGATATTCGGAAATATCCGGATACGCCATCGTGCTGACGACGAGATATCTTATCTCTTGGTCGCCGGTGTTGATCAGTTGATGCGGATACTCACCCCCCGGCGGACAGGCGATCACGGTTCCAGAGTGAACTGCAATCTCTTCCTTGCCGAATCTCAAAATCCCGCTGCCTGCCAGAATATAAATCATCTCTTCGTTGCCCGTATGCGTGTGATACGGAAAGGCAGTCTTTCCGGGCGGAACGGTGAAAAAACTGTAGCCCAGTTTTTGCGCGCCGATGTGTATGCCCACGCGCTGCCGCGAGCCGCCGAATACCGACCCTTCCGGCGCGTTGATCTTTTCCACCGGAACCTCGGTGAGATTGATGATATGCTGGTGCTGCGCCATAATCTCCCCCCCCTTCATTCTGCCGGCGCCTTTATGCTATCAAAGTCCTTATGTTGATCCTATCTGAAAAAGAAGTTCAAAGCCTCATTGAGATCGACGAGCTGACCGCGGCGCTGGAGCAGGCTCACATCCAGTATTCCACCGGTGACGCCGTGATGCCGGTGCGGTTGGTGGTGCCGCTGCCGCAAATTCAGGGCCGCATCACCAGCATGCCGGGCTATCTGAACCGGGACAAAGCGCTGGGGATGAAGGTGGTGACTTTTTTCCCTAACAATCCCAAGCAGAACTTGCCGACGATTCTCGCCACCATCATGCTGTTCAGCGCCGAGACGGGAAAAATGATAGCGGTCATGGACGGCGGTTATATTACGGCTATTCGTACGGCCTGCGCGTCGGTCATGGCGACCAAAGCACTGGCCAACCCGGAAACGCCGGTGCTGGGAGTGCTAGGCGCGGGGGTGCAGGCGCGGGCGCAGATTCGCGCGCTGAGCCAAAGCCGGCGCTTTTCTGAGATCAAGGTCTACGACATTTCAGAAGCGAGCGCGCGCCGGCTTCAGGAAACTTTGCAAAAGGAAGCCGGTATTCACATCAAGCTTGCGCAAACCGCGCTCGAAGCCGTGCAAAACTCCGACCTCCTTGTAACCGTGACCACGGCGAAGGAGCCCATCCTAAAAGCCGATTGGCTCAAACCCGGAGTTCATATAAATGCCATCGGCTCCCATCGCCCCGATTTGAGAGAAATCGACGGCGCCACCCTGGCATGCAGCAAGATCGTCGTCGATTCGAGGGAAGCGATCATGGCGGAGTGCGGCGATATCTTGCTTGCCATCGAGGAAAAAGCGATCACGGCCGAGAGCCTGCAAGCCGAGATCGGCGAAGTCTTAGCCGGCAAGAAGCCGGGGCGGACAAGCCCCGACCAACGGACCCTCTATAAGGCCGTGGGCATCGCCATTCAGGACGTGGCGACGGCGAACCTTGTCTATCGCAAGGCATTGGAGCGAAAAGTCGGCACCCATGTGGAAATTTAGCCGCGCCGTTGCGCGCCTCCGTTTCGAGTTTCGGGTCTCGCGTCTTGGGTCTCGGATTAACCTGGAACTCGGAACCCGGAACCCGAAACTGCGCGAGCGCCGCCTATCGGCTTTGACGACCCGCGTGGCGAGCGCGCGATGACCTGGGACCTCACCAGCTATTTTCCTGAATTCAACGGCGCGGAGATGCTTCAATTCAAAGAAGCCCTCCGCCGGGACGTGGAAACTCTCAAACAAAGCGCGGCGGCTTTGGCGCCGCTGCAAGATGCCGACACCGATGCCTGGGAAGGCATTCTCCTACGCCACGAGGATCTCCTGCGGCGCATGTCGCATCTCGGTTCTTATGTCGGCTGTCTTGCCTCAGCGGACGCGCGCAACGAAGCCTATCTCAAAGAAGAGGCGGCCTTGGCACGCCTGCGCGCGGAGATCGCGAAGGTGAAAATCGAGTTGCTGCGGGCGGTCAAAAACAGCGGCGACGCAATTTTCGCATCGTTCATCGCGCGACCATCCTTGGCCGGGGCGCAAAACTATCTCAACCGTCTGCGCGAGGAGGCGCGCCGCGCCATGGTTCGGGACAAGGAAGTCTTGGCGACCGATTTGGGCGTCGACGGGATTCAGGCCTGGGGGCGGCTCTATGACACGATGGCGTCGAAGTTGGAATTCGACATTGTCTATTCCGACGGCCGGCGCGAGCGTCTGCCGATGTCGCAGCGCCGCTCGTTGATGGATCACCCGGACCGCCGCGTGCGCAAGGCCGCGTTCGACGGCGGCAATGCCGCGTGGCAGACCATGGAAGATACCGCGGCCGCCGCGCTCAACGCCATCGCGGGCACGCGCTTGACGCTCAACCGCTACCGTGGCGTCGAGCACTTTCTCGACATCGCCCTTTTCCAGGCGGCGATCAGCCGAAAGACTCTCGACGCCATGCTGGAAGCGTTGCGCGCCGATATAGAGATTCCTCGCCGCATCCTCCGCCTCAAAGCTAAACAAATGGGACAGGCAGCCGTTGCATGGTACGATCTCGGCGCGCCGCTGAATTTGCCGAATCAGGAAAAACTTTCTTGGGAGAAGGCGAAAGCCATGGTCGGCAAATCGTTCAACCGCGCGTATCCGGCGCTGGGGCATTTTTTCCAGCGGCAGGTGATCGATAAAAACTGGGTCGACTGGGAGCCGCGCGCGGGCAAACGGCCCGGCGGCTTTTGTACCAGCTCGATGCTGAGCAAGGAGTCGCGCATCTTCATGACCTACAACGAGTCGCTGGGCGACGTGCTCACGCTCGCGCATGAATCCGGCCATGCCTTTCACGGCCAGGTCATGCGCGACGTCCGTCCCTATGCGCGCGGCTATCCGATGACGCTGGCGGAAACGGCATCGACCTTCGGCGAGCAAGTGCTGATGAACGGATTACTCGACGACCCAGCCATGAGCGATGCGCAGAAGGCGATGATGCTCGATGTCGAAATCGGCCACGGCGCCGTTTATCTCCTGGATATTCCCGTGCGGTATGAATTTGAGAAGGCCTTTTATGAAGAGCGTAAGGCCGGCGAACTAAGCTTAAGCCGGTTAAAGGAACTGATGGTCGACACTCAACGGCAAGTCGTCGGCGACCTGCTCGAACCCGGCGGCGAAGATCCCTACTTTTGGGCCTCCAAGTTGCATTTCTATATCACCGGCATCACTTTCTATAATTTCCCCTACACCTTTGGGTACCTCTTGAGCCGCGGTTTATACGCGATGTTCAGGAAAGAAGGTGACGGATTCGTGCCGAAGTACGAAGAATTCCTCCGGTTCGCCGGCAGCGACACCGCGGAGAACGTGGTCAGGCGAACCGTGGGCCGCGAACTCGAAGCGCCAGAATTCTGGAGTGAAGCGATCCGGAGTCTGGAAGAGCCGTTGAAGCGGCTGGAAGATCTTCTGCCGAAAGTTCTTTCCTAGGGGCGGGTTTGAAACCCGCCCCTACAAATTCTTTCTTTGCGTCCTTTGCGGTTAATTAATTTCACGACATCCCTTCGATCAGCGCCTTGCGCAGCAGGTCGATCGCGTTGAGCGTCATGCGCGTGCGGTCGTATTGTCCCCGGCCCGCCATGGTGCTGGTAAACCGATTGAAGGTTTTTCCGTCGGTGACCGAAACGTAGGTCTCTCCCCTCGCTAGATTCTCTACCTGGCTTTTCGGGTCGGGAATGGAATGCAACGCAAGCCCAAAATCACTGTCCGCTTGGGCGCGTGCGCACCAAGCAAGCTCATCGGTCAGCGCCGCCGGATCGCGGATCGTTTGCTCCAATCTGTCCGGCTCCCGGGGGCAGCCCAGGAACGCCCGTAGCGATGAGGTGCCATTGCTGATGAAGCCCGCAAGAAAGTGCTCGGCGCTTGCCGACCGCATTCGTTCCGCAAGCAGGCCGCAGGTAACATCTTCGTAGACCGCCACCGTTTTGTTCTTCTCGCGCAACAGCTTTCCCACAACCTTTTCCATGGTATCGTCATCGACCGCAAAGATCGCATTGCCCAACAAGCCGCGCACCTCAGCCTCCACCGGCGCGATGAGCTTCATCGCTTCCTCTTTGTCAGCGGCTTTGGCGGCGATGCGCACGTCGACTTGGCCGGGAAGCGCAAGCACACCCACGGTCGGGTTGCTGGAATTGGCGATCAAGTAGCCGATCTTGTCGTCCACTGCGCTCTCACCAACGCCGATGATCTTCAAGACCCGGTAGTGGATCACTTCCGCGAGATTGAATTTCTTGCGCAGGTAAGGTTCGACTTCATTTTCAAAGAGCCATCTCATCTCAACCGGCACACCGGGCAGAGAGAAAATGATGCCGCGCGGATCTTCGACGATGAAACAAGGCGCCGTGCCGTTGGGATTTTTCACCCGAATCGCCCCTTCCGGCATATAGGCCTGGCGCCGGTTGTTGGGCGTCATGGTGCGGCCGCGCCGCTGGAAATGGCTTTCCACCTGCTCCATGAGGATCTCATCGAACACCAACTTGCGCCCGGTCACTTCGGCGATGATCTCGCGCGTCAAGTCGTCCTGCGTCGGTCCGAGCCCGCCGCTGGTGATGACGATGTCCGCCCGCTCCAGCGCTCTGCTGATGACTTCCTTCATCCGCCCGGGGTTGTCGCCGACCACCGACTTGAAATATAAATTGACCCCCAGGGCCGTCAGCCGCTGCGCCATCCAGGCGGAATTGGTGTCGACGATCTGGCCGAGCAATAACTCGGAACCGATAGCAACAATTTCTGCATTCGCCATGGGGACTTTCTCCTCGAATCGACTAAAACCTATACCTTAGGCCTCATGTTTTCTACAAGATTGGCTCGGGGTTATCGTAGCGAAGTGATTATGTCAGGGGGGGCGAAGACAGAAGCCGCGCGGGGCGGTTCAATGGCCGGATGGCCTCCAATGCTCATGTGGGATTGCCCGGCCGATTCGGATTGTGATAGGAGGGCGTCATGAGAAACAAATTAGGCTTCGCGTCACATTGGTTTCGTTTTATCTCTTGGCGGATGAGGAGATGACACCATGACGAAGTTGCGCGAGATCACCACCGGGCTGCGCTTTCCCGAGGGGCCCGTGGCGATGTCCGATGGCTCTGTCCTGCTGGTCGAGATCGAGCGCCGCACGCTCACGCGGGTCGCTCCGGACGGCCGCAAGGAGGTGGTCGCGCAGCTTGGCGGCGGCCCCAACGGCGCGGCCATTGGGCCGGACGGCAAGTGCTATATTTGCAATAACGGCGGCTTCAAATGGGTCGAAGACGAGCTCTGCCTACGCCCCGTCTTGCAGCCGGAAGATTACAGCGGCGGGCGCATCGAGCGCGTCGACCTGGAGACCGGTCGGATCGAAACGCTCTACACGGGCACCGTCAACGGCCCGCTGCGGGGACCCAACGATCTCGTCTTCGACGCCCATGGCGGGATTTATTTTACCGATTTCGGAAAATCGCGGGCGCGCGAGCGCGACTGGGGCGGGGTCTACTACGCCCGCACCGACGGCAGCCTGATCCGCGAGATCATCCATCCCATCCTCACGCCCAACGGCGTCGGCCTGTCCCCCGGCGGCGAGCGGCTTTACGTCGCCGAGACCGAAACGGCGCGTCTGTGGTCGTGGGAGATCATCGCTCCCGGCGAGATTAAAAAGGCGCCATGGCCATCACCGCACGGCGGCACACTGGTGGCCGGGGTTGGCGGTCACCAGCGCTTCGATTCGCTGGCCGTCGACGGGGCCGGCTACATCTGCGTGGCGACCTTGATCAACGGCGGCATCACGGTGGTTTCCCCGGACGGTGGCGAGGTTCGGCATATCCCGCTGCCGGATTTCTATCCGACCAACATCTGTTTCGGCGGACCGGATCTGCGCACGGCCTTCGTCACGTTTTCGGGAAAAGGAAAACTCGTCGCGTTCGAATGGGAGCGGCCGGGCCTTCGCTTGAACTATGCGCAGTAATGGAATGGCGGCGCTGGATGCCGGCGGCAAGCCTGTGCCCGCGCCTAAGAACTAGCCGGGATTATTCATGCAGCGAGGAACACCCCGACAGAATGTCGGTTGACG
>Ga0214473_10006792_pt1 | contig 13634 bp, 16 predicted proteins | sample RVTome_7_FD_203509 | JGI IMG/M metagenome (GOLD analysis project Ga0214473, IMG submission 203509) | Soil microbial communities from uranium-contaminated site in the Upper Colorado River Basin, Wyoming, United States - RVT98D197 | ecosystem: Environmental > Terrestrial > Soil > Contaminated >... | reverse complement strand
ATTTGTCCGGGGACTCAAATTCGCGAAGTCTTGCTTCCGTCTCGATGGCTGCAAGGAATCGCCCAATCTCCCCGTCTCGCGCAATCTTCGAATAGAAATCGCAATAGAGGCAGAGGCTCCTGCAAAAAGGGATGTGGATATATAGCCCTGCATTCGACCGAGTGTTCATGGCTGATAATATATGTTATCTGGACGGCAGGGCAAGGTCTGGTGAAAAAAAGGTGCGCCTTTGCAGGCGCACCCCAATCTCATCGCTGTGGCATGGAATTATGCGAAAAGTCTATCCCATCGCACCCTCGATGGAAACGTATACAGGCTGTAAAAGAATATTTGCACGGCGGGAATTATATACGGCGATTTCATTTTTGGAGCATTGGGATCAGGCGTCCACGAGAAATAGACGAATAATCCTTTGCCTGCGATATTGCCCACGGGTACGGGGCCAAAATCGCGGGAATCGTTCGTTTCATCGCGGTTATCGCCCAAAACATATACGTGTCCGGGTGGCACCAATTGTCGAGGCATAAAATCGCGGCTTGAAAATTCGCGCGGCAGAATCCTGTAATCGGCATGTTTGACTGTCCCTGTTTCCACGATCGCCTGTCCGTTGACATTCACTGTTTTTCCCGTAATCTCGACTGTTTGGCCCTCTGTCGCCACAATTCTGCGCACCAGCTTTTCACCGAACTTAAGCGGATTTTCGAAAAGAATCAAGTCGCCTGAAGTTGGCTTATCGAATTTATAGGATAGCTGCGAAGTCATCAGAAAATCGCCGGGCAAGAGGCCGCTCTGCATGGAGTTGTCCGGTACCTTATAGGGGGTGATTACCAGCACCCTGAGAATGATCCCTATGACAAATATGATGGCAGCCGCCTTCAGTAATTCGGCGGTGCGCGACAGTCGTCGTTTGGGGCGTTTTTTCTTTTTCTTGGGTTTCTCTATCATTTATGACTCCATTAATAAGCAGGTTATACCACTTATTTATATCGGCAGGACTTAGCAAAAGTTGATTTTCAAGGCCCAAAAACGCCTCTCCCAGAAATAAACGGCGATGATGATTGACTGCGCGGGCCATGCCGGTTATAGTATATTTGTGAAGATTAAGCCATTTGGAAGGTTACGCCTGGCCTTCTTCGATATCGACGGCACTCTAATCCGGCGTCATTCCGACGGCGCCCTCAGCCTAAAATCGCGCGCCTTTAATTATGCCGCCGAAAAGGTCTTCGGCCTGGAAGGTTTCGACTATACCAGAATCCTGGGCAAGAGGATTTTCGGGCTGACCGATCGCTCCATAATAAAAGTCACATTGTCGCAGTTGGGAATAGGAGAGGACAGATATTACGCCGCAGAAGAGCGACTGTTTGAAGCTCTCGATGAATATTTCGAGAAAAATATGGAAGCGGGGGGATCCGACGGCTATTACCCTGCGCCGAAAGCGCTTGAGTTTCTGACGATTCTTAAATCCCATGATGTCAGGCTGGGCCTGGTCACCGGCAATATCAGCAAACATGCCTTTTGGAAAATGGAGATTTGTGGATTCGACGGGCGTTTTACGACCGGTGGATTTGGAGAAGACGCCGAGCATCGCCCCCAAATAATGCGCGTGGCCATCGAGCGCAATAAAGATATCCGTTTAGAACAAATCTGTCATTTTGGCGATTCCCCGGCAGATTTGCTGGCGGCCCGGGAATGCGGCATCAGGGCGGTGGCCATAACCGATCGGGGATCGGGAACCCACTCTCGTGAGGAGTTGGAGGAAATGAAATACGGACTGGTTATCGACAGTTGGTCGGAAATCGAAAAAATGGCGAATTATCTTTCGTAACCTTCATACCCTATTTAATATTACCCACGGCAACAAAATATAAAATTTCCTTGTCGCCGCTCATATTAAGGGAAAATGCAATCCCCCGCTCGTCAAAAGCGCCGACCGGAACCGAGCCAAGCCCCAAGACCGTCGCCATGAGGATAATATTCTGCGCTATGTGGCCGCATTCGAATGCCGAGTATCGGAATGAATGGTCGCCATAGTGAGGGGTTATTTTGCGTGGATTGTAAACCATGATGATGAGCACGTTCGACTGCGTAATGAACTTCTGATCCAGCGAGACCTCCTGTATCAGTTCGAGAAACTTGCCTGCCTTCAATAACGACAAAGCCTCTTTTTTCCTGTCGAAGATATAGATGCCGTCCTTCATGCCCGTCACGTTCTCGATAATACAATGAATCTCTATGGGATACATGGCCCCCGGCGACGGCGCCGTTCGCATTTTTATCCCCTTTTTCGTGTGCGTATGCCCGTATGCGGCCCAGATCAAGTCATCGAGCGCCTTGCGTGAAAGTTTATCACCGGTGAATTTTCTGATTGTCTTGCGGTTTTTGAGCGCATGGCGCAGAGAACCGTCAACGTTGCTCATCTTGGAACCCCTTTCAAGGTAAGGAAATAAAGTCGCGCCGATTTCATAGCCTGAACGGGTCACTATGTCAAGGATTTTTTGAATTCAACGACAGGCATACCCATGGCAGGGCCGCCAGTCTGAAGCGATTGTGGTTGGCCGACCGGCCGCGAGCTTATGCTCACGAAAATCTACCGGAATTGCCGCATGAGGACGCGGTCGTCCCGGCGGCGGTGGATGCAAATCCCGACATCAAACGATCGACGTTTTCCGAGCCGCATTTGCCGCAAATTATACTGGTATCGCTGGATGAAAACACGAATACTTCGAACTTCTCACCACAATTTTTGCACTTATACTCATAAATGGGCACACTACCTCCAGGTTACCAGAAGACCCATGGCCGCAAAATAAGGCACGGCCACTCCCTGGTTACACAATATCATGCACTGCGATCCGGCGGACGATGCTACGGACGAGGCTATAAATCCAACCGCCGCCCCCAAAACGATTCCGGACGCAATTCTTATTATCTTGGTTTTCTTTCCGTTCTTACTTTGCTTCATCGACAATCGACCTCACAATAGCGTCGACCTCCAAAGCGGTGTGCTTCAACTCTTCGCCTTCGAAGAATTCGCCTATCAGTTCCGGCCTCATGGCCGAAATAACCGTTTTTCCTTCTTTTATATAGACGTTTATCTTGCAGGGCATAAACAGGCCGACATCTTCGCTTACGCCAAGCACTTTGTGCGCGAATTTTGAATTGCAGATTTCGATGATTTTAAATGGGCCGCGCTGAAACCCCTTTTCGGCCAGCGTGGCCTTGACGTCGTGGGTATGGAGGACCCGAAACCCCTTGGCTGCAGTTAACTCCTCGACCTTCCTGACCGTTTCATCAAAATCTTTGTCCGAGACACGAGTGTATCCTAATTCCAAAATGACTCCTTAAAAAATAACCAATCTCCGCCACCCTTCGCCTCTCAAAATCCGTAAAACCCGTGTAATATACAGAAAGTTTCGCAGTTTCAAAGTGAAAAACAGATGTCAAATTGATTCTTAAGAATGTCGATTAAATATATACGGGATGACATCAATGAAAGGAACGGCATCATGAACAAAGCTCCCGGTTATCCTTTGAAATCCTTTGACTTACAAGAGGATAGCTCAATCGATTTGAAGAGCGTGCCGGGCGGCTGCAATTGTGGCGGCAAGTGCCTGAGCGACAAAGTGTTATATCATACGCCCGTATTCACGCTGGTCTCAGGATCAACTGGCCAGATCAGCCTCTTGAATCAGGCTGCTTCCGAGTGGCTCACTACAGGGTCGGATTCGGCCATTGATCTTTCGGCCCGCGAAATATTAAAGTTCACAGTTCCAGAAAAATGGTCTGAGATCGACGCCATATTAAACGAACAAAGGCGCTGGTCGGGGGAGGTTCCGGTGAAGCGGTCGAATGGGGCTCTGGCGATTCTATCCCTGAGCATAGTTCGTATTCCCGATGAGAGAATCCCCGGCCAATTCGATGACGTGTACAATTGGTGGGATATCACTGAACGAAAAAAGACTGAACGAGAGATATGCTTTAAGGAGCGCCTGGCCACCAGGGCCGAAATGGCCGGAGAAGTTTCTCATGAGCTGAATAACTATCTTTCTATCGTCATGGGAAATCTCGAGTTGATGAGCATGAAAATCGAGAGCGGGCAATATGACGACCTGGCCGCAAGAACGAAATCTGTGCGCGAGGGCATGGCGCGAATCGCCAAGTTCGTCGAGGGCCTCATGTCCGTCCAGAAACCGGAACTCAAATCCGAGGCTCTGGAACTCAATCAATTCCTTCAGAGTGAGCTCTCATTCTTTGGGTTCCAGGAGCAGTTTGAGGGGATTCAATTCAATTGCGAATGGGGCGCGAATATTCCATTGATTTATGGAGATAGCTGCCGCCTGCAGCAGGCCGTTTATAACATAATGCAAAACTCCGCCGATGCGTTCGGCAGGGCTCAGGTAAAACGGAAGGTCATTGCCGTGACTACCTCATATTCGGCAGCTGAGGATCTCATAAAACTGACTATCACAGACAATGGCCCGGGTATCGGAGCCGAGGATTACCAGAGGCTGTTTCGCCAATTTTACACTACCAAAGGGCCAGGGCACGGCTTCGGCTTGATCGCCGTCAAAGGCGCCGTGAAATCGTTTGGCGGTAAGGTCTCGGCCGCCCCCGGTCCAAGCGGCGGTACCTGTTTTACTATTGCCATACCAAATCAAAAGGCGTTGCATTACGCCGGCAAGCAGGTCATGGTTCCTGCGTAATCTGAAATCTGATAATTCTCGCTGCCCGCGCTTATTATTAAAGCCCGCAAAATAGGCTTGCCAATAATGAATTTAATTATTATTATCAAAAATTCGGCCGCTATGGCCGATATAAGTAAATGAGGGGAATTGTCGTTCGGATCTGTGCCCGACGGGAAATTAGTTCTGCTCGACATTGAAAGCCTCTCCTGAATCTTTCACTCTTAAGCACTGGAGCCCAATGAAACAGGTTGATCTCCCTGAGGAAATCGATAGAATTAATGCGGAGCTTCTGAAAAGCGGAATAGATGTATATCAAATTCCCAGCAGGGCCAAGAGCATCTGGCAGCTATGCAATACCCTCCTGCCATATCCGGCGCTATTTGCCCTGTCATATCTTGCTCTTCAAAAATCATTCTGGCTGGCGTTGCCCGTAATTCTGCTGAACAGCGGTTTTTTGATGCGCGCATTTATCATTTTCCACGACTGCGGACACCAGTCGTTTTTCCGGTCGCGTAAGGCAAATCATTTTTGGGGGGTCGTGACCGGCCTTTTGACATTCACTCCTTTTCATTACTGGAGCGCCAATCACGCCAGGCATCACGATACTTCCGGTAATCTCGATCAACGGGGATTCGGGGACGTCTGGACCATGACCGTGGCGGAATACGCACAGGCATCCCCACGTGATCAGCTGAAATACAAGCTATATCGCAATCCATTTGTAATGTTTTTTCTCGGGCCGCTCCTGATAATGCTGGTAACCAATAGAATGCCCAAAGGAAGGCCCGATAAGAGCGAACGCAACAGCGTTTATTTGACCAACATGGGAATTCTGATCATCGCGATTCTGGCCAGTCTGGTATTTGGCCTCAAGGAATATTTGATTGTGCAGCTCCTGACGTCATATATGGGAATGATTGGCGGAGTCTGGCTGTTTTACGTACAGCACCAGTTCGAGGATGTCTATTGGGCCAGGGAGGACGAGTGGAATTTCATCGAGGCGTCCTTGAAAGGCGGCTCATTTTACAGACTGCCGAAGATAATAAACTGGTTCTCGGGCAGCATAGGATATCACCATGTTCATCACCTTTTGACCGGGATACCCAATTACAATCTTGCGCCCTGCCATGAAAAGACGCCCATAAAGAAGGCTATCAAACCAATAGGCTTTCTTACCAGTCTCAAGAGCCTGACATATCGCCTCTGGGATGAGGAAAAGGGAAAGTTAGTGGGGTTCAAGGAGGCCAGGAATTGGCAGTCGGGGCGGGAGCTTACCAGAGCGTAGTGAAGATGGAATTGGCAGGCGAATTTGCGCCGTTCGGCATCTCAAGCCGGGCGGCGTTTTCCTTTGACCATTGGACGGCCTCGAACCTCTGGCTCCTTATCAACGCTTTCTCGTCAGCTTTTCCCTTGCCCTATTGCGATTTTGCGACTAATTTCACAAGAGTTTATAAGGCTGAACGGGAGGCCAATATGTCGAGCAACCTTGACTGCATTTTCAGGCCGAAATCGATAGCCGTGGTCGGCGCATCCGCCAAAAAAGGGACCATTGGCTATGTCATGCTGAATAATATTCTGCGCTATAATTATAAAGGGAATATCTATGCGGTCAATCCCAGGGCCGACAGCATCGAGGGCCAGAAATGCTACCATAGCGTAGGCGATCTTCCCGAGCGCCCAGACCTGGCGATAATTGCGGTACCGCGAGACCTGGTGGCTCAGGCCCTCGAGGAATGCGGCATTGCTTCGATCCCCGGCGCTATCGCCATAACCGCGGGATTCAAGGAAATCGGAGGCGAGGGTATCGAAAAAGAGAAAGAAATCCTGGAAGTCATTCAAAAATATCGAATCCGCATGGTTGGGCCGAATTGCTACGGGGTCATAAATACGGAAAAGGAATATAGTCTGAATGCCACCTTCTCCAAGCTTAACCCATTGCGCGGCAAAGTGGCGTTCCTCTCGCAGTCGGGGGCGCTCGGTGAGGTGGTGCTCGATTATACCAACAGGCTCAACCTCGGCATTTCGATGTTCATCTCCATCGGAAATAAGGCCGATATCTCCGACATCGAAATATTGCAATATTGGGAAAGCGACCATAATATCGATGCTATCCTGCTCTATATGGAAAATATCGAAAGCCCCGCGGAATTCATGCAGGTTACCCGGAGGATAACCGCGACGAAACCGATTATCGCCATTAAGGCCGGTCGTACCGAATCGGGGGCCAGGGCGGTATCGTCCCATACCGGCGTCCTGGCCGGCGGCGACGTTGGCATTGGGGCGTTTTTTGAAAAATGCGGGATTGTGCGAGCAAATTCGTTCGAGGAACTTTTCGATATTGCCATGGCCGTCACCAGTCAGCCGATACCGAAAGGCGACAGATTGGCAATCATAACTAACGCGGGAGGGCCGGCCATATTACAGACCGATGCGGTGGAGACTCTCGGTTTGAAGATGGCAAAGTTCGAACAAAGGACAGTTGATTTTCTGCGGTCCAACCTCCTGCCAATGGCCGCCGTCACCAATCCGGTTGATGTTATCGCGTCAGGTGGCCCGGATTCATACGCTGCCGCCACTCAGGCGGCGCTTCTCGATCCCAATGTCGATGCGCTGATCATAATTTTTGTGCCTCCGATATTGGTCGATCATAAGGCCGTCATCGATGCTTTTATTGGCAGTATCCAGCAATATCAAAATGGCAAGACAGTTGTCTGCTGCCTGATGGGATCGCCGAGCGGGATCGCCGGCCGCGAGGATTTGGCGGCCAGCAATATTCCGGTCTTCACATTTCCCGACGGCGCGGCCCGTGCAATTTCCGGCTTGGTTCGATATCGTCAGCTACAGCGGCGCACGGAAAGCCCCGTTCGACAATTTAACGGCGACAAATCCAGAGTCAGGCAGATCATAAAATCCGCCAGAGATGCCGGCCGAAGTTTCATTATGGGGCCCGACGGAATGGCAATCCTCACGGCCTATGGTATTCGCATACCGAATTCCGGAAAAGTCGGGAGATTGGACGAGCTTAAAGATGCCGTATCGAGATTGACCCCCCCTTATGTCATGAAAATCGACGATCCCGAAATTGTGCATAAGACCGAAACGGGGGGAGTAATTTTAAATTTGAATACTCCCGATGACGCCGCAGCCGCGTTCGAAATCATGCGCGGGAAATTTGCCCGGCCCGATGGCTCATTCTGGGGCGTCATGCTGCAGGAGATGGTTACGGGCGGAATTGAGACGATTATCGGAATGAACCGGGATCCGACGGTGGGTCCCCTGGTGATGTTCGGTCTTGGGGGAATCAGCGTGGAAGTCATGAAAGACGTGGCCTTCAAGGTGATTCCACTTTCGGAATCGGATGCCGACGATTTGATTCGGTCAATCAATGGTTACCGGCTATTGAGTGGATTTCGCGGCGCGCCGCCAATCGATTTCGACGGCCTCCGGGAAACGATTCTTCGTCTTTCGCAGCTGGTGGCCGATTTCCCCGATTTCGAATCGCTGGATATCAACCCCTTTATTGCATCATCGGTTGAATGCCGATCTGTTGCCGTGGATGCCAGGTTCGTGCTGCGAGCGTAGGCAAATTCGAACGTTACGAACAGAAAATAGATATTCATGCGATATGCGATCGCTCCAGTATTTCTTTTGCGCATTGTACTCTGAATGTTATTTTGTCGAAAATAATTCTTGCGACACGATGGGAGGATTGCATGGGACAGAAAAAAGACTGGTGGACCGAGTTTTTTCCCTCGTTCAGGCCTATATTCGATATTCTGCCGAAGAAAGAATCTTCGGCCGAGGCGGGCTATATCATCGAAAAGCTTGGGCTCAAACCCGGGCGCCGATTTCTGGACTGCCCTTGCGGCATTGGCAGGATCTCGATTCCCCTTGCCAGGAGAGGAGTGAGAGTTACGGGTGTCGATATCACAAAATCATACCTCGAGGAATTATCAGAAATATCGAAACGGCAGAAGCTCAAAATCGAGCTTGTTCACGCCGACATGCGGAGCATAAAATTCAGGAGCCATTTTGACGGCGCCGGGAATATTGGGACCTCTCTTGGGTATTTCAAAAAGGATTCCGATAATCAGCTTGTGCTTGGCAGGTTTTTTCGAGCCTTGAAGCCCGGCGGTAAATTCATGCTTCAGATTACAAACCGAGACTGGATAATTAAAAACTTCACCAATGTCGGTTTGCAGGAAGTCGGTGGCCTGCGGGTCATCCAAAAGCGACGCTTCGATTATGCCCATTCGGCTATAATCGCCGATTGGACTTTCCTCGAAAAGGGGCGGGAGAGGACATTTACCGTCAAATTGCGGTTATATTCCTATCACGAATTAATCTCGATGATGCATAGAGCCGGTTTCGTTGATATTCAGGGATTCGGCTCGGTTAAAGACGATCCCATTGATTTCAACCACCGCTCGATGTTCATCATAGGCACAAAACCGAAATAGGCTTTCAATGTGGACGCAGCATGCATGGCCGCGTGTAAGATGAAACGATACGAACTACAGAGTAGCACATTAGATGACGGCTGGTGAACTGCTGATGCAGTATGTTTTTTTGCATAATTATGGAATTGAAGCGGCCGATTTCGAGCCTTTGATGCGGATTTTCGACAACAATATAATATTCGAGTTCGAGGATCCGCGGATCGGAGTATTCGAGGGAATCGAGAGCGTTCGGCGCGTATTCCGTCTTCAGCCCCCATCGGATGCCATCGTTCTGGGCGAAATACTCGATACAGGCGACAAAGCCACGGCTGAATATGCCGATGATTCGAATCCCGAGCAGCGACTTGGCATAATTTCTGTTGACATAAGCGCTGCAAAGATTACAAGAATATTTATTGGAAAATAAGGATGGTGATTCTCTGGAGATGAAAATGGCGCAACAGTATGGCCACAAACGTGCCCGCAATCGGGTATTCTCTATGTTGGCAGCGGCGCTCCTCGTCCTGATAACGTTCGTTGGTTTAATATCATGTGGCGGGCCGTTCACGGGCGGTCGCTCGGACGCCACCAAAGTTCTAACATCGGAGCAACTATGGCAGATTAATGAGGACGTGCTGTTTACATACTTTTATTACGACGATCGACATGTGGAATCGGGTCTGCTTCTGCGCTGGATGCCCGATTCGATTCTGATACAGGAGCGGGGCGAGGACCTTCCCAGGAAGATTCCCTCCTTCGGTATCAATCGCATCGAGACCATCACAGGCAACAAGCTGTTTGCGGGACTTTCAGTGGGAACGCTGGCGGGGGCGGCTTATTTCGCGGCCGTCAGGGGGGACCGACTTACCGGTATCTCGTTTGCTGCGGCGCTGGCCAAGCTTCTGGTGCCGCCCGCAATGATAATAACCGGCATGGCCATCGGATCATCGATGGACACAAAAGATTCCTACGTCGTTCCACCGGAATTTCAATTCGACTACGAGGCCGCAAAAATAATATTCCAGAAAAAGAAATAAGGTTATAAAAATTGGGCAGGCAGCCTGGAGCAAATCATGAAGAATTATAGGTTCGTCGGGTTAGAGAAAAGCGACAAAGCTTCTATAATTACTATCGACAGGGGGGAAACTAACCTGCTCAATATAGCGATTATGGGCGAAATAAATTCCGTTCTGCAGTCGCTTGCCGACGACCATAGTATAAAAGCCCTGGTTATTAGGGCCTCAGGTCCGGTATTTTCGGCCGGGCTGGATTATACGGAGGCTGGCCCGGATTCGATGGAGCTGATTATTCATCCATATCATAAGATGTTTCGATTACTGGAACGGATAGAGTGCCCGACGATTTCGTTTGTTCATGGCGCCGCAATGGGGGCGGGATGCGAATTGGCCTGTTTTTGCGATATGGTTCTGGCCGCCGAGGGAGCAAGATTCGGCCTGCCGGATATCAAGTTAGGTTTATTTTCGCCGGTAGCGGCCGCCGATTTCCATCGCTATGGCCATCTTAAGCATATTTATGAGCTACTATTGCTGGGAGACTCGGTCAGCGCCGAGGAGGCCAAGCTCATGGGGCTGGTCAATCATGTTTATCCTGCCGGGGAATTCGCGGCAAAATGCGACGAATTTCTATACAGAATGTCATCCAACCCCAATCAGATTGTCAGGTTGGCCAAGAAGGCCGCCCGTTGGGGGCTGGAGAAAAAATTCTCCGATGCCCTGGTCGACGCCGAGGGGGTCTATCTGCGCGAGATGATGATGACACAGGAGGCCAGGCAGGGGCTGGAGACTTACAAGGTGAGGATGAGGGGAGAAGAGAAAATCTAATTGTCATGGAACCCCTCCTGGCCCCTTTCTTGTAGTTTTTCATAATCATTACGGTTGCTTGCAGGCTTCATAACGCTTATAATTAATATGTGGATCTGGCATATTGTTGAGCCTTTTTTAGGAGGTTTGTCGATGGATATCGAAGTGCGACTCGCTGAAAAACGGGACCTTGATATTATTCACAATATCATGGAGGAGATTCAGCATACTGAGGCGAATCTAAGAACAAAGCGGCTCGACGAGGCCCTTAATTCCAACTTTGCGACATACATGGTGGCTGTTACCGGTGGTAATGTCATAGGATTCCTGAATCTCTGGCATTTGCCCGACCTGGTCGACGGCGGCTATCTCGGCATAATTCTGGACTGCTATGTATCGAATGAGTATCGCAGGCACGGTGTGGGCTCGATGCTGATCAATTCCGCGCTCGGACTCGGTAAGAAGTTCGGTATCAATAAATTTTACGGCTGGATGAATCCCAAGAACGTCGCCGCCGTGGCCCTCCTGAAAGGACTCGGTTTCTCCACTGAGACATTGATGCTGGAGAAACGATAATCGCCTCTGCCCAATTTCTACGCGACCGGGTTGCGAGCTACTCGCCATACCTATCGATATTATTACTTGATTTCGAAACGATTATTAATATCATTGAGTGGGGCTGATTGTCGGATTGCTCATAGCGTGCATCAACCGGAGGACATTTATGCACAGAGCCCTGCAGGGGCGATGCGGGATTTTCTGCGGCGATTGCGAGATTTATATCGCCTACTCCACGGGAAATACCGAGGCTCAAGAACGGATTGCCAAAGAGCTAAGCAGCGCCGACCGAACCGTCTCCGTCGAGCAGATCAAGTGTCTTGGCTGCAAAGGTACCGTCACCAGCGCCCGGCGCGGCGGCTGTAAATTGCGCCTGTGCGCTGAGGATAATGGCCTGGAATTTTGCTACCAATGCCGCGATTACCCCTGCGACGAGCTGGAGCGGTTTTTCGAGAATCATCCCCAGGCCAAAGAAAACCTGCGGCTTATTTCCAAAATTGGCCCTGACGCCTGGCTGCAGAAAATGATGATGAAAAGTAAGAGTGTAGACTGATTACTTCAGTTGGTTTTCCAGCCGTTTTGTCTTAAGTCAGTGCAATGGGATATTTAGATAAGGAGCCTTGAATGGAGATAAGAAAGATCGGTATTTGCGGATGCGGGCTGATGGGATCGGGGATCGCCGAGGTCGCCGCCAAAGCCGGTGTCGAAGTAACAGTCCGTGAAATTAATGATGATTTCCTTAATAAGGGGATGAGCAGAATAAGTGGCTCGCTCTCGAAGGCAGTTGAAAAAGGCAAGCTCGACGATGCCGGCAAGAAAGAGATCCTCTCCCGCATAAAAGGAACCACGAATTTGAACGATCTTGCCGACTGCGATCTGATCTGCGAGGCCATCGTCGAAAATATCGAAGAGAAAATCAAGCTGTACAGGGAACTCGACAGGACGGTCAAAAAGGAAGCGATATTCGCATCCAATACTTCCTCCCTCTCGATAACCGACATGGGGGCGGTTACCAGCCGGCCGTCGCAATTCTGCGGCCTGCACTTTTTCAACCCCGTGCCTGTTATGAAGCTGGTCGAGGTCGTCAATACAGTGGCAACATCCGAAGATACATATCAGGCCGCCAGGGCTTTTGCGGAGAGGGTCGGCAAAACTGTGGTGACATGCAAGGATCGTCCGGGGTTTGTTGTCAACGTGCTGCTGGTGCCGTATCTGCTCGATGCCATCCGGACCTATCAGGACGGAGTAGCTACAAGGGAGGATATCGATACGGGCATGAAACTGGGATGCGGCCACCCCATGGGCCCTCTCGAATTGACCGATTTTATTGGGCTTGACACAATTTATTATATCGCCGAAATTCTATTCGAGGAATTCAAGGATCATCATTATGCCGCGCCGCCGCTTTTGAAAACGATGGTTAAAGCCGGGTATTTGGGCCGCAAGAGCGGACGCGGATTTTACGATTACAGCAGGAAGTAGAGTTAAGATGGAATACAAGAATATCAGGTTTGAGAAAGACGGGGCCGTTGCCACGATTACTATCGACCGCCCCAAAGTGTTAAATGCATTGAATAATGAGACAATCGGGGAACTTCATGATTGTTTCGACAAAATAATCGGCGACAGTTCGATTCTTTGCGTAATTGTCACCGGGGCCGGAGAAAAGGCGTTCGTTGCCGGCGCCGATATCAACGAACTTGCGGAGCTCGATATAGTTTCCGGGCGCGCCTTGTGCGATAGGGGGCAGGGATTATTTTTCAAAATAGAGAATCTTCCCCAGCCGGTCATCGCTGCGGTCAACGGTTTTGCGCTGGGCGGCGGCTGTGAGCTGGCGATGGCATGCGATATCAGGCTGGCAGCGGAGAATGCCAGGCTGGGGCAGCCCGAAGTGAATCTCGGCATAATTCCGGGGTATGGCGGCACCCAGCGCCTGCCGCGGCTGGTGGGATTAGGCAAGGCCAAGCAGTTGATATTAACAGGCGACCTCGTCCCTGCACCGGAGGCCCTGAGGATCGGCCTCGTAGACGAAGTTTTTCCGGCGGCTGAATTAATGTCGAAAGCCAAAGAGATGGCCCAAAAAATAGCCTCGAAGGGGCCATTGGCGGTAAAGGCCGCCAAAGAGGCGGTTA
>Ga0214473_10006791_pt1 | contig 13634 bp, 11 predicted proteins | sample RVTome_7_FD_203509 | JGI IMG/M metagenome (GOLD analysis project Ga0214473, IMG submission 203509) | Soil microbial communities from uranium-contaminated site in the Upper Colorado River Basin, Wyoming, United States - RVT98D197 | ecosystem: Environmental > Terrestrial > Soil > Contaminated >... | reverse complement strand
CCTCCCGCGGCGGGCATCTCGCTCGCGCGCCACGACAATCGTCGACGACAGTCTGGAACGCACGAGAAAAGGGACACATGTTCTCCGGCTTTGCGCACATAAGCATACATCGCCCCACTTCTCTCGGAGGCCGGCACAGAAGGGGAGGTCCGTGACACGGGACACTAGGGCGGCGCAGTCCTGCCTGACTCGCCGCGTACCCACCCATGCATGGGTGTTAGGCTCCCTTTTCGATCGGCGCCCACCGATGGGTGGGGAGACACAGGATGACCCGTCTGCTCGCGGCCGCATTCCTGCTCGCTTCGCAGGCCACCGCGGCTGCTCAAGACGTCGTATCACTGGCGCCACCCGAGATGGAGAGCGTCTTCGGGGAGCCCGACCCCTGCCCGGGCGTCGATGTGGTGCGCGTCGGCCTCCAGTTGGACGTCATGCCCGATGTGGCGCTCCTGCGTCCCGACTTCGGCGGCACGCTCGCGTGGCGACCTCCCGAGGCGGCGGTGCTCACCGAGGATCTGCGCGCGCGCCCGCAACTCGCGTTTCGCGTGCACTCGGCTGCAAGCGGTACCCAAGTGGACGTCGCGCATCGCACGGTGACTGCCGGGCCTGAGCTCGCGCTCGAGGCAGCCTACTCGGTCGAGGCCCGCCTGGGCGGCCCGGTGTGGGCGCTCGCGCGCCTCGAGGGCCTGGTGGGTCTGCAACAAGCGAGCGTGCAGGAGGAGAGCGCGCCGCCGGACGCGCCCGATCGATTCTTGACCGTGGGCGTGCTCTCCGCCGGCCCGCGGGTAGGGCTCGTGGCCGGTCCGGTCCTGGTCGCGGCCGACCTCGCGTGGCACACGACCTGGCACGGAACCGAGACGTTCCCGACCTTCGCACGCGTGCTCCGCGACGGCCCATACCTCGGCGTGTCGTTGATGCTGCGGCTCTCCCCGCACGCGTTCCTGCACGGGCGCGTGCTTCCCTCCGGCGACGAGGCCTTTCCGCGCCAGCGATGGATGGTGGGGCTCTCGGCGAGCTTCGACCCCTTGGCACCACCCGCGGAGCCACCGCCTCGCGACGACGTCCGGCTGCACTTTCACTATCCGCGCGTGCGCCCCATCGAGTACCTCATCGCCTTCGGCTCGCCGATCGTGTTTGGTCTCATCGACCAAAACACGCGCAACGCCACGCGCGCGCGATGGGACGGCGGCAATTTCTTCGACGGCGCGTTCGTCTCTCTCGTGGGTGACAACTCGGAGAACGCGCGCGCCCATTTCGGCATAGCGAGCGACGTGACTTGGTACGCGTCGATGGCTTATCCCTTTGTCGACGCCGTGCTGGTCGCGCTCATCGCAGACGGAAACCCGGACGTGGCCTGGCAGATGACCGCGCTCAACATCCAAGCCATTCCGCTGAGCGGCTTCGTCACGCTGCTCATCATTCGCGCGGCCGCGCGCACGCGTCCGAAGGCCGAGCTGTGCCTCGAGGACGGCGGGACGCCGGAGGAGTGCGGGGCCTTCGACATGAACGGCTTCCCGAGCGGCCACACGACCGGATCGTTCGCGGGCGCCGGCCTCGCCTGCGCGCATCACCTCGGGCTCGATCTCTACGGCGGCGGCGCGCCCGACGTGGCCGCATGCGTCGCGGCGCTCACCGTCGCCACGGCAACGGGCGTCTTCCGCATCGCCGCGGACAAGCATCATGCGACCGACGTGCTCGCGGGGGCCGCGATCGGTCTCGCCGCGGGCTGGCTCATGCCATGGCTCCTCCACTACCGCCTGGACCTGTCCGAGGCGGAGGCATCCGAGGTCGCCCTCACGCCCTTCGGCGACCCTTCGGGCACGCTGGGGGTCGCTGCGCTCGGCCGCTTCTGAGGCGCTGCGATGCGACTTCGAGGGCAGCGTCCTCGTCGAGCTGCGGACGCGTGCGGATGGAAATGAGGAAGGCTGAGGGGCAGCACATTTCTCCGCCGGGTGCCGGTATTGACGGTGCACGTTCTGGTGGAGTACGGATCGTGCTCGGCGCTGTTACTCGCGGCACTACTCATGGAACTCAAATCGATTCTGCTGTACGCCGCGTTCACGTCGAGCCTAGCCCTCGCGGCGTGTTCGACGACGACCCAGCTGATGACGCCAGGTCCCATGGCGGCGTTCCCGGACCTGGGCGTTACGCGGGCGGCCATCTTGCGTGGCATGGCGCTGCACAGCTGGTATCCGGACGGTGAGGCGCCGGGTCAGATCCTCGCGCGGCTCAACATCCGCAGCCACCAGGCTCGAGTCCTCATCAGCTACGATCCTTCGCGGGTCAGCTTCCAGTACGTGGACAGCATCAACCTCGACTATCAAGTCGGCCGCGACGGCGTCGCCTACATCCACCGCAACTACAACACCTGGGTCCGGAATCTGGCTCAGGCTATCAGTCAAGAGCTGAGCCGCGGGAGCGTCGTGGTCGTCGCCGTGCCTCCTGGCGGCGGTCCGTTACCCTACGGCGGTGGCCCGTCCTACGCGGCTCCGCCGTCCTACCAGAACCCGCCCCCTGCCGCCGGTCCACCCGCCTACTGACCGGGGCGGTGGCGACGGATCGAGCTCCTCGAGCTCTGCATCCAGGCCGGCTCGGCTCCCGCTGCGGCGGAACCGAGCTCCCAGGATCCGCTCCGCTTCACTCCGCGGCGAAGAAGACGGTGCGCGGCGCCACGCTGGCCACGATGCCGCGGAGCTGCCGGTCGCCGGAGAGGAAGGGCGCGCTCTGGTAGAGCAGCGTCACCCTGGCGTCGATGGCGAGCGGGGCGGGCATCCGGCGATCCTCCTCTTCGAGGACCGCGCGCGGCAGCCGGTCGTAGCGCACGCCATCTTCGGTCGCCGCCAGGGCGATCGTGCGGGACCCGTCACTGCGGCGCGACTCGAAGTAGACGCGCACGAACGGCCGCCCCACCGGAGACTCGACCCTCATCGCGCCCGGCGCGCCCACGGCGACCTGGGCGGGTGCCTCGGGCGCACCCGCGCCGAGGTCGAGCGCATCGAGCTCCGCGGTGCCCGGATCCCCGTCGACGGGGTCGAAGGCCAGGCCGTCCGCCGAGCTCGCCAGCCAGATGTCGCCCGCCGACTCGTAGAACATCCACAGGTCCCGACCGTCGACGGACGGCACCACGCTCGGACGTCGCGGTGTCTCGCCGCCGTCCACGAGCGTGATGGGCCCGTCGCCGACACGGGTGAAGGCGCCATCGATCGTCGGCGCCTCCGCCACGCCGATGCCACCGGCTGCCGCGTAGTAGAGCCGAGCGCGCCCATCGCCCAGGACGATCGCCCATGGATCGAGAAGGTCCGCCCCCTCCCATGCGCTGGCCGCCTCGAGAATGGGCTCGCCGGGACCGAACCCGATGCCCGACACCGGCGGACTGCGGTGTATGCGTCGCGGCTCGAAGAGGGACCAATCGACCTCGCCCTCGGGGAACCCGTCGGGCTGGGGTCCCGCGTCGGGGATCAGCGCGGCATTGATGTGGAAGAGCCGATCGGCGCAGACCATGCCACTGTCGAAAGCGTTGCGGGGCAGCGGGACGACCCGCCCGGGAGGACCTCCGCGAACGCCGGTCTCGGAGGATGTCAGCGTGCGAAATTGACCGACGCCATTGTGGGGCAGGTCTCCGGGCTCGCCCCCGTCCGACCCGAGCGTCCCGCAGCCCGCAGCGAGCAAGCACACCAGCACGAGCGCTCCGGATCTCATTGGAAACCCACCTCCACCGTCAGACCGCCAGAGAAGATGTGCCCCCCCGCGCGGTAGTCCCCCGCCGGATCCACGAGCGACGACTTGCGCGTGACCCGCTCCGGCAGGAACGAATACTGGAAATGCGCGTCGAACGTGACGAAGCCGTCGATGAGCGGCTCCAGATCGCGCAGGGCCAGCCCCGCACCGATGGAGAAGACGTGGCGGTCGGCGTCGACGAGATTGGCGAAACCGGTCTGCTCGGGGATGGGCGTGTTCTCGTAGTAGTAGCCGCCGCGGAAGCTGAGCCCCAGATCCTCGTCGTCGATGGCGCTGACTTCGGCGCCGACGCGCGGCACGAAGCGGTCATGAAGGCCCGCCGGAATGGGACGCGAGCTCGCGATGGAGTCGGGCACATCGATGACGCCGGCGAGCTCGGGCGGCAGATCGATCGTGAGGATCACATCGGAGGACCCGATGGAGCTCCGGTAGTCCGACCAGTCGATCCACGTGAGCTCCGCGGACAGGCGAACCGCGGGCGTCGGCCTGAAGGCCGCGCCGAGGGACGCCTGCTGCGGAACGAACGCTCCCACGGACGCGGTCTCGATGAGGACATAGAGGGGAATGGGATCTCCGAGACCCGTGATGCCCGCGAGCCCCTCGGCGAACAGCCTGTTCCTGAGGTCGAGCTCACCCCGGTACACGAGGCCGAAGGACCAGGTGTCGTTCGGAACGACCTGCACGCCGAGCTGCGGATAGCGGATGGTCTGCAGGTCGCCGATCATGCTGTGCTTGAGGCGCGAGTCCACGTTGGGCCTCGGCAAATCGAGCGAGCCGCGTATGTCGAGAATGGTCGTGGACGTGGACTGGAAACCGATCCCTCCGCCCACGAGGAGCCAGTCCCACGGTCTGAGCGCCACGTGGGCGGCGAGGAAGGGGCGATGCGGACGGTTGTCGAAGAACTCCCAGCGGGGGCGACCCCGATCGATGGAGCGGAACCGTGACAGCCGCTCATCGTTCAGGTGGCCCCCGAGGCCGAAGGCGAAACGCAGGCCGGCGATCTCACCCGGCACGACCATCCCGAATACGAGCCCTCGCACGGGATCGACGTTGCTGTCGACATCGTCGATGGCGAGGGCGTGGTGGACGGCGAAATAGCCCACGCCGAGGCGCAAGGCCCCTCCCCGAGCGAGGCCCGCGGGGTTGTAGTAGTTGGCGCTGCCGTCCTCGACGTCGGCCGTGACCGCGCCGGCGAGGGACGCCGACCTCGATCCCAGGCCGAACGTGTCCGGAGCCTGAGCTGCGACCCGAGCCGTGATGAGCTGGGCCGGGAGACCCACCAGCAACGCGACGCCGACCGCTGTGAGCCCGCCGCGCATCAGAACTCCAGGCCCAGGCTCCAGCCACCCGCGAGAACCAACCCCGTGGTGCGCATGGGCTGCGCACCGTCGGTTCGAGCCACGTCGTGGTCGCGCGGGGCGAGCACGTGCGCTTGGCCGTAGATGTCGAACGTGACGCGCGCGCCATCACCGACAGGCCGTACGATGCCGATGCCCGCCGTGAAGACGTGTCGATCGTTGTCGAGGTAGCGCAGCGGGATCTGGACCGGCACGCCTCCCTCGACGCGTGGGCGGCCATCGCGATCGCGGACGGTGGCGTCGCGGGCCGGCGGCGCGGGGCTCGGCTCGAAGGCGTAGCCGGCGCGCAGGCGCATCTCGAAGCGTGTGTCACGGACGGTGTGCTCGACGGCGACGCGCGGGGACACGACCGTGGAGAGCTCGGGCGCGGGCGCCAAGTCCGAGCTCATGGTGGTCTTCTGCTGGGGGCCGGGCCAGCCGCTCCAGAACCGCACCGTGGCGTGGGCGACGAGCAGGAGGTCATCCGTCGCATGCCACACGCCCTCGACGGCCACCGTGTGCGGGTCGTACTGCACGAGGCCCCCGACGGTCAGGGGCGGCACCTCCACCGGCAGGTCCGTGGCCTGCACGTCGAGGCCCATGTGGGACATGAGCTCGGACCGCCAGACCGCGCCGACTCCGAATCTGCCGTTGTCGTAGGACACGCCCAGGATGGGACCGAAGGTGCTCAGGAGCTGGGTCTCGAGCTCGGAGACGAACTGGTTCTCCTGGTTGAGGCGCACGAGCACGTCCCCCGTGAGATCGGCCAGCGCGCTGATGCCCACCCCGACCCGCAGCCCGTCGACCCACCCGGACAGGTCCATCCCTGCCCCGAACTGCACGGCGACCACCTGAACCCTGTCGAGCACCGGAAACTGGGGCACGTCGGGATAGGCGACGACCCCGCGGAGCAGGACGCCGACGGGCGTATAGAAGCCGCCGCCGAGCACGAGACGATCCCGGAGGAAGCCGCCGAAGGGAAGCGGGAGACAGAAGCCGATCGTGCTTCCTCGGGGGGCCTCGATGGGAAAGCGATCGCCGTCGAGGTTCACGGAATAGGCGGCCGCGGAGAAGCCGAGGGAGATGCTGCGGCGCCGCACCCTGGACAGGCCGGCCGGGTTGAGGAAGCTGGCCTCAGCGCCTTCGCTGAAGGCCACGCCCGTCATGGCCAGGGCGGGGGAACGGGTCCCGAAGCCAAACAGATCCTGGGGCGTCGCCGCGGCGGTGGCGGGCAGCGCGATCAGGACGGCGAGCGGGATACTGAGCGTGATCGCGGCTGCGCGCACGCGCGGCACTCTACACTATCGACGGCGGTCCGCGAGCACGAAGGTGCGCTCATGGGAGCCCGGCGCGCCCGAGGACAGCGCACGAGCGGCGGCGGTGGGCCAGGGACGCGTCATGGGATTCGCCGCGCATCGCTAGCCGCGGTTCCGCGGTGTATCCTCCGCCCCTTGGGGCAGCTACCGACACAGCGTGACGGCGCCGGACAGGAGAGGCTCCTCCGCCTGTTCCAGGAATCTCGACAGTGCTCGCGCTGCCCGACGATGCCCGGTCGACCCCGCATGCTCAACGAAGCCTGCGGCGGCGCGGCGGCGCGCTGTCTCGTGTTGGGCGAGGCTCCCGGCCGGTACGGCGCCGATCGCACCGGCGTGCCCTTCCACGGGGACCGCACGGGCGAGAACTTCGAGCGTCTGCTCGCGAGCGCGAGCATCCGCCGCGTGGATCTGTTCGTCTCGAACGCGGTCCTGTGCAGCCCACGTGACGACGAGGGCGGCGGGCGCAAGCCGACACGCGCCGAGATCACGCACTGCAGTGGATTCGTGCGGTCGCTCATCGAGTGCATCGATCCGGCGATCGTCGTCACGCTGGGGGCGACGGCGCTCGCGGCGGCCGGGCAGATCGAGTCACACGGCCTCACGCTCAAGTGGGACGTGGGCGAGGTGCGCCGGTGGCACGGCCGCTTCCTGCTGCCTCTCTACCATCCCGGCACCAGGGCCATGATCCAGCGGCCCTGGGCCACGCAGCGCCGCGACTGGGCGCAGCTCGCGTCGCTCCTCGGGCGTGGTCCGCAGTAGGCTCGCTCAGGGGCACGGGTCGGTGAGGATCGGTCCAGTCCGCAAGTCCCCGATGACGATCTGGCGGGCCGTGAAAGGGACCGCCGCGCTGACCGAGTTGCACGTCAGGCCCGTGACATCGTCGTCGTCCCGGATGTCGAGCGATCCATCGAGGGCCGTGTCGAGGAACATGTAGGGAAGCTCGCCCGGGCAGAGGCCAAATCCTCGGGCGGCATCGAGAATGGCGCTCTTGCGCCAGCGGCCGATGATCACCCCCCTCATGATCTGATCGGCGTTCTCCAGGGTCGCGACCATGAGCCCCCCCACGAGCCCGATGTCCACATAGGTCCCCGATCCGGTCACGATCCTGAAGCTGGCCCCGTCGGGCAAGTGAATCACGAGCGCGCGACGCGTGACGAAGGCGGCGTCGTCGGTGACCCGCGGCATGTCGAGCGATCCGACGAACCCCGTGTCGTCCGGGTAAAAGACGTTGTCGTAGCGCGCCCAGTCCGGGGTCGGCCGGAGCGGGTCGTCACACGCGCCCATCCAGCCCGGCGTGCTCCCGCAGACGGCCAGGGCGAGCGTGACGTACACGCTCGGATCGTCCGCGCGGCCGTCGTAGTCGCGGACCCCGATGAGCGGATTGGCCACTCCGGACATGAGCACGCCGTCGGACGCCATCTGCAAGTCGGTGCCGAGGATGGTCTGATACGCGATGGCGAGCTGCATGCCGACGGAGGAGAAGGCGTTGTCGATACCTTCCGGGCCATCGACGACGTGAGCGCGCATGGTGGACGGGTCACACGGAGCCGGCCCCATCGCTTCGGTGCAGTAGCCATCGAGGTCGTAGCCCTGGTCCGACGCCGCCACGTACGTCAGCGTCTGCAGCGCATACCACCGCGTCGCGTCCCCGCCCCCGTCGGCGGATCCCGCGTCCACGGGGCCGCAGATGGGACGAGCCGGGACGCGGCGAGGCATGCACGAACCGACGACGCCCGTTCCCGCGTCACCCGGCCGGCACGCTCCATCGACGATGGGCATGCCCGCGTCCGTCTCGACGGGAACGATGATCGCGTCCGAGCACGCGGCCAACGTCACCAGCGCCGCCCATGACAGCGCCCGCACTGCCCGTGCGGTCACGGTCACCCGCCGATCAGGACGCTTGTCAGAAACTCGCATGACAGCCGATCGTGAAAGGACCCGGAGCGCACGCGACCTCGGTTTCCCCCTCATCGCCCGCGAGGATCAGATACACGCCGAGGCCCGCCGCGACCGCGGCACCGACGGCCATTGTCACCGTGAAGGCGATGGCGACTGTCCGCTCGGTCCGGAGCCCCTCGCCATTCGTGCACATGAAGCCCGCCTCGACGGCGTCGCAGCGCGCGATCTCGTCGTTGCGGCCCGCGATCCACAGACCGCCGCCGGCCGCCGAAGCGGCTAGCGCTCCCGCGGACGAGATCAACACCACCGACAGGGGGCTGACGCCCTCGGACGAGGGAGCCACGGGCTGTGTCGCCGGACCCTCCTCCGCGCGCTCCTCGTCGAGGACCAAGCGGACCTCTTGCTCCCCCGAGCCCTCGACGTCGAGTCGGTGCGTGGCCGGGCGGTAGCCCTCGCGCGTCGCGGTGAGCGTGTGCTCGCCCACGGCGAGGAGCAGGTACCCGTCGTCGTCGATCTCGGCGGGCCTGAGGTCGACCTGGAGCTCGGCGTCGCGCGGCCGCACCACGACCATGACGCGGCCGAGGAACTGGCGGTTGCGGGCGAGCAGCTCCTCCACGGCGCTCCGCTGTCGGCGGTCGAGGGGCCGCTCCTCGGAGAGGAGCGCCGCCGTGAGCGCTCCGTCTGCGGCCACATAGTCACGCATCTCGAAGGAGGCCATGCCGATCCCGCGTAGGGTCCGGGCGTTGGGATAAATGTCGTGAGCGCGCTGGAAGAGGACGCGGGCCTCCTCCCAACGGCTCGCGTCGAATTCGGTGAGGGCCTGCCGGATCGCGTCTCGGTACTCCCGGCCCGGCCGTTGCGCGGCCGCGTTCACGGTCCACGTCAGACAGGTTGCCGCGAGTGCGAGCGCGAACAGGATCCGCATGGCTCAGAAGTCTTCGATCCGAAGCCGACCGGTGCGGCCGGGGGCGCCTGCCCCTGACCTCATGGTGCCAGGGCGCTTGTCGGGACGCACGGGTGACGGATCGACGGCCGGCGAACCCGCCTCCGATTCGAGCTCGGGACCGCCGGCGAGGGGCACGTCGGACCCGGTCGCGCCCACAGGATCGTGCGTCGGCTCGACCTCGGGGGGAGTGGACGGCTCGACCTGCTCGGCCGGCGAGCCCCGGGCCTCGAGGGGAATGGACATGGGCGCCGGCGAGTCGCGCGCGAGCAGCACGACGGCGACGGCCGTGACCACCGCGAGCACGACGGCAAGTCCCAGCAGGAGCCACGGCACGCGAGGGCGACGACGCCCCGGCGCGGCTAGGTGCACGGTCGGCCCCTGGGCGAGCCGCGGTCCCGTGATCTCGAGGGGGATCCCCGCGGTCCCGAACTCGACGCCCGGCGCGAAGGGCTCGAGGACGGTGGCGAGCGACTGCACGTCCTGAAATCGGTCACTGGGATCGCGGGCCATCGCCCGCAAGAGGATGGCCTCGAGCCCGGGGGACACATCCGGGAGGTGCTGGCGCAGCGGGGTCACGTTCGCGACGAGCTTGTTCGACGCCATGACGGCGAAGGTCTCGCCCTCGAAGGGCAGCGCCCCCGTGATGGCCTCGTAGAGGATCACGCCGATGGCGTAGATGTCGGCGCGGAAGTCGACCGGCTCGTTGGCGAGCTGCTCGGGCGCCATGTACCGCGGCGTGCCCAGGATGGTCCCCGACCGCGTGAGGGTCGAGGTCGCGAGGGTCTCGTCGTAGGTCTTGGAGATACCGAAGTCGAGCACCTTCACGTCGCGAACGCGTCCCGCCTCCGAAGTGCACAGGAAGATGTTCTCCGGCTTGAGATCCCGATGGACCACGCCCTGCGCGTGGACCGCGGCCACGCCGCGCATCGCCGGGATGAGCAGGCGAACCGCATCTTCGATGGGCATGGGTCCGCGGGAGACCAGCGACTCGAGGGGCTGGCCCGTGAGGAGCTCCATCACGATGAATGACACGCCGTCGTGCTGCCCCACGTCGTACACGTCGACGATGTTTGGATGGGCGAGCTTGCCGACCGTGCGCGCCTCGCGGAGCAGCCGGGCCTCGGCCTGCGGGTTGCCGTCCGCCCCGCCCAGCACGGCCTTGACCGCGACGCGCCGCCCCGTGTCTTCGTTCACGGCCGCGTACACGGCCCCCATGCCACCCTCGCCCACCAGCCCCTCGATGCGGTACTTGCCCCCGATGAGCTCCCCGGCCACGAAGGCGGCGCCCGGGGAAAGTCCGGCGCCTCCGTCGCTCTGGGCGCGGCGTCCTGACTGCGACGGGTCGAGGGTCACCCGGGGATCATAGCGCAGGTGCCTCCCCCGGCGCCGTCCGACCGAATCGCGTGAGGAGCACGGCGCCAAACCCGATCGTCGACGCGATGACGGTGGCGAGCCATCCCACGGCGGGCAGGAGTGAAATCACGTAGAGAATCAGGATGCCGGCCCCCAGTTGGAGCACGGGCCGGTCGCGGAGCCGGTCGATGGGCAGGGCTCCGCCGAGCACGAGGGACACGGCCGCCAGACCCACATACACCGCCAGAAACGCGAGCAACGCCACCACGATCGCCCCTGGGATCCCGATGATCGTGATGGCGAGCACAACCGTGAGCACGGTCGCACCGACGAAGCCGAGCACACCGACGGCCACGGACCGCACGGGCGAGCGGCGGATCATCCTGCGCAGGGCTCCAACGCGCTCGGGAAACACGGCCATCAACACGAGCCCGAGCAGGAAGAGCAGGGCATGCTTGGCCGCAGAGCCCAGCATGTCCCCGAGGAAGGTGCTCACCTCGCTTGCCCCGGACTGCCCCCGCCAGAGCTGCCATCCACGGCTCCCATCCCGGTCACGCCAACGACGGCGCCCCGACGAGGCGCCCGCGCCGATCTGCGCGCCCTCGGCGTAGGTCACTTCGCCGCCCATGGTCACCGCTTCGCCCCACACCGCACCGCCTTCGTCCACCTCGAGGTCGCCGCCCATCGTCACGACGTCCCCGTGGACGACGCCGCCGGAACCCACCCTGACATCGCCCCCCATCGTGACCACGTCCCTCTGCACCGCCCCTTCGACGAAGGCATCCCCGCCCATCGTGACGATCTCCTGCACCGTCTCACCGGCCGCGACGCGCACGTCGCCGCCGAAGGTCGTGCGCGACGGGAAGCTCCCCGAGGGCGGCTCCGGCGGGACCGGCGCCGCGGGCGGCGGGGGCGGAGCGGGCGGCTCGGGGTGGTCCGGGGCGAGCGCGAGCTCCGGCGCCTTGCCCGGGGTCGGGGTTTCGGTCCCGACGGGGCGGATGATGAGCATGGACTCGGTGCGGCGGACGACGAGCGGCGCGTCGCCGAGCACGGCTTCGACGACATCGCGCAGGCTCGCGTCGCGAACGTGCAGCGTGACCTCCGGATCCTGCTCCAGCGTCGCGACGAGCCCCAGGCCCGCGGACTCGGCCGCCTGACGCAGCGCCACCGTGGCTGGCTCGTGATCCACCGACACCGTCACGACGCGCTCCTGCGCGGGCCAGTCGCCCTCGAGCTCGAGGGCCAGGGCGCGGCTCGCGGGGACGCCGATACAGAGGAGCAGGGCGAGGGACACGAGGCCGAGGAGCGGGCCCGGTCGGACCGGCCGCGCCGCCGCCAACACCAACGACCGGAAGGGCAAGCCCACCGCCAGGAGCACCAGGAACCCGGCGACGGCCACGGCCATCCAGCCGCCAGGGAGGGCCACCGTGACGAGCCGGTCGACGGCCGTGGCGACCGACACGCCATCGCGGAGCCAGCGGAACACCGCCCCCGGCGCAGGGAGGGAAGCCAGTCCGAACCCGAGAGCGGCCAGGACACCCACGCCCGCACCGACGACGAGGGCGCGGCGGCTCGGCTGCAGCGCGGCGCCTGCGGGCTCGGCGATGGCCAGGGCTTGGCGTACCAGAAGATCCACGTCCGAGAGCTCGGGCGTGGCCTGTCGCAAGCTGTCGGCCGTCGCCGCCGAGAGCGCCCGCGTCTGTTGCACGAGGGCCGCGCACGACTCGCATCGCTCGACGTGGGTGCGCTCCCACTCCTCGGCGAGGTCGCCGCGGTCGTGGGCGAGCGCCTCGACCGCCTGTTCCTCGAGGTGCCGCTCCGTCATCGCTCTTCCTCCGCGTTCATCGCAGACCTCAGCCGTTTCCTGCCCCGGTGCAGCCAGGTCATGACCGTGCCGATGGGCACCTCTAGCGTCTGCGCGATCTCCTCGTAGCTCGCCTCGTGCAGATGGAATAGCACGAGGGCCGAGCGCAGGTTCTCGGGCAGCTCGGCGAGGGCCCGCTCGAGGGCCTCCGCGTCGTCGCGCAGCAGCGCCAGTTGCTCGGGATCGGCGGCCGAAGCCCGGGCCGCCGCGGACCGCTCATGACCGTCGTGGACGAAAGCGCCACGCTCGAGCCCGCGCCGGCGCAGGCGATCGCGGCAGACGTTGCGGGCCACGGTGAGCGCCCAGGGCCGGAAGGCGCCGCGTTCGGGGTCGAAGCGGGCGATGCCGGTCACGATCCGCTCGAGCGCCTCCTGGGCGGCGTCCCGCCCGTCGGCGGGACCGGCCACGTGGTGGCACAGCCGCAGGACCGCGCTCGCGTGCTCGCGCAAGAGCGCCTCGAGGGCTGGCCGGTGGCCCGACCGCGCCAGACGCTCCTGGTCCCGCGTCGCCCCGACGGCGGGCGCGACCCGCAGCCGCGATGGCAGCGCGGTGAACGGCGGGTCCTGTGCCATCGCGTAGAGCATGCCCTCGGAATGCCCTACGGATGAGCGTTTTCGCTTATTTCAGCGCCAGCGCCAGAGGCGGAAGCGGATGGGCGCCCCGAGCCGCACAGGCAGGTCGAGGAGCCCCATGGGGGTCATGTGCCGCATGAGGTCGCCTCCGTCGAGGACGCCGTTGGCGCCGGTTCCCGGCCCGCCGTCCCGGACGATGGCACCGATATGGTCCCAGGACCGGGGCATCAGCTCGCCCTCGCCCATGTAGTCGATGGCCACCAGATCGCCCGGGAGCACGTCGCGCCCCCAGCGGAGCGCGACAGCCTCGCCGGCTTCGTCGCTGACGCGGCCCTCCTGGTCCATGCGCAGCGCCGCCGAGACGGGCCGTGCGAGGGAGTCGATGCCACGCACGGACGTGTACGCCGCACTCCGCCGCCCCGAGGCCCGCAGGGCGCCCACCAGGACGTCGGCACAGTCGGCACCAGCGTAGCGGTCGGCCTGGAGACCGGTGGAGCCGAAGACATTGGGCACGTAGTGATAGGTCCCGAGCCAGTCGAGGAAGCCATCACCGCGCCGGAAGCTGACGCGCATCACCTCGGGGCGCAGGCCGAGGCGATCGACGCTCAGCCC
>Ga0214473_10006789_pt1 | contig 13636 bp, 22 predicted proteins | sample RVTome_7_FD_203509 | JGI IMG/M metagenome (GOLD analysis project Ga0214473, IMG submission 203509) | Soil microbial communities from uranium-contaminated site in the Upper Colorado River Basin, Wyoming, United States - RVT98D197 | ecosystem: Environmental > Terrestrial > Soil > Contaminated >... | reverse complement strand
GCGTTCGCAAGTTGCGGAAATGGTTTTGGCACCCGGTCAATCAACAGGAGGGTCGGATAACATGCACCCGGAATCCGACCAGTGGCTGTATGTGGTGTCAGGAGAAGGAGAAGCGAGAGTAGAGAATAAGAGTATAAAGATTAAAGCCGGTGACCTTTTACTTATCGAAAAAGGAGAAACCCACGAAATAGTTAATGATGGAGTTAAGCCACTTAAAACTTTCAATATCTACGCCCCTTTGGAGTATTAAAAATCCTTTACCTTGATGGTTGGAGCATGCCGACGCGGTTGCTTTCAGTGTCTTTGAACATTACAAATTTCCCTCTTTTCGGGTCTTTATAAGGCATTTCGAAATGAACAACAGGATTCATTTTCATAGTTTAATAGAAAATATATTATGTGTTTTAAATTACCAAATCAAGACTTAAATACCAGCGTTTTCAGACAAAAACTTTTTTAGGGCAACGAGGTCCTTTTTATCGGCGTTATAAAAGTACGTCTTAATCCCAACCGACTGTGCACTTTTGACCGCCTCGAAGTTGTGTTCAAAGTAGACAGCTTCTTCTTTGCTAAGGCCAAAATGAGATAGCATAGTTTCGTAGTATTTCGGACTCGTTTTTTCGGGATTGTGCTTAAGAGTAAAAACTTCATAGGGCATTTTGTCTAATCCAAACTCTTTAAACTGCTTGTCGTCAGCACTTGTTAGTAATATTTTTCGGTTTGGAAAATCTTCCAGGAGTTTGTGCATATCCTCGAAAATTTTGAAGCTGCCACTTTCTTCGATTACAAAAGCATCAACTGCGTCTACAAGTATCGTTTTCATACTCGAAGTATATCAGGTTCAAAAAAAGAAGATGACGTAAGTCTTGGTTAATATCTGCCCTGATGAATATGTCAAATTCACTTTTGTAAGTTTTAAATTGTATTTTTGAGAATTTAAAAATGGAGTTGGGGCCTAAAATACACGGCCACGCAAAATTCTCATCCAAAGGAACATCAAATCTTATGTCGAATTTTTGTTCTAATAACTCAACTTCAATAGGTTTAGAAGAAAAATACTCAAACCCACCCCAGCCCCCGTACCCACTTTTTTATTTGAGTAGTCAATTTTTAATTTTAAGTTCGAAGCAATTCTTTTGTGTAACATCGAGTTTGTCGCTCCGGAGTCAACCAATGCAGGTACTGGTTGTGGAAGTTTTTCAAAAGAAACCAGAAGAATCGGCATTTTAACTCCAAATATGGTTGGGGAATAGGGGACTGTTACCTTTGGGAGGAATTTCTTATCTTCATTAACCGACATATGCAGAATACAATTGTGTGGGCACCTTCACAATCATTCCCTTTCTTAACTTTTTCTTATCAATCTCTTTAACTAGATTTTCTAGGTTTTTGGAGGATGCAAAAACTTTTGAATAGTCTTCGCTCACAGAAACCCACTGACCTTTATATTTCGAGTGTAATTTATTTATTTTTGCATTCATATCAGAATAGTATCTAGTATTATTACTTTTTTCGTATTAATTTTCAACCAAATTGGTATATCAGGTTCGGGAGAATAATTTGCCGAAGGCGATTTCCTCTAAAAAAAGAGGATACTCCATGCCTCCATGCTTGGGGAGGCTTCATTAATTTCTTCACCTCCAAGATTATTCCTTTCTCGAATCAGCCATACGGGAATTATATCAAAGTCTGAAGTCATGACCCTGAGTAGTTCGATTTTGCTCACTATCATGATTTACCGAAGGGTTAAAAATCGTGGCTCTCTCTAGTGGATGAAGTTAAAACCTTCTATGTTAAAATCAAGGTTATATGAAGTTAACCAATGATAGCTATACAATATTAATTGGTACTAAGAACTTCACTGAACGCTATTATCGAGATAAAAAAAGGGTGGTTGAAGGTATCAACTCGTGGTAAAACATTCCGGATGACAACTGAACAAGTTTTGAATCATCTTTTGCCAGCAGTATCTGGTATTAAATCAAACCTTACAGTCAAAGTAGAGTACAATGAACAAGATTAGAAACCAAAGTTAACCTATAGAATATTGTGCTCACTAATCCTCAGATTAATCTAAGTGACAGTTTGAATTCAGTTATCAAGGCTTTTCAGAATCAAGTATGGGCAGAACAAGCGAGAGAAAGACTGAAACAAATAAAAACATTAACTCTGTGCACGAGTGTGGCTTACCTTTTATTACTTAGATTTTTTCAAAAGATGGAGAGTGAATTTTGAGACAACAAAAACGGCTAAAGATGCAACAAAGTAAACTAACAACAAAAATAAAAACATTATTAAAAGTATTTCTGGTTGTTTTGGTTCCTTTAAATAATCAACCATTACAACTATTGGTCTATAGTAAGTAACGTATTGTCCGTTATTGTATTGCTCTCTTAATATGGGTAAACATAAAATGACGATTGTTAGTAAAACATTGGGCAGTTGTGGCTTTAAGAAATAGAAACCTTTATCTCTTTTCATTGTCATTATTATAATACGTCAATACTAATCGGCTCCCCGGGGAGGATTTGAACTTACGACCTCGTTTCTCCTCCCTTTTTCAAAGAATTAACGAATCTGTCCCTGCCCCAAACCATATCTCCTGAACCTTTCCACAATACACCCATCCTAGTATCAAGAAGGGAAGATCTTCCGCGATAGGAGGAGTCGGGGTATAAAGGAACAACACTTGATTCTCTATTTGTTATTGCTTGTTCAACTGAGGCTGCTATAAGACGATCTTTGGAAATTTGTGTATTTTTTGAAGGAATGACCAAAACAAATTTACATTCATTTGTAAGGAAAGCTAAAACGTTTGCACGATTACCGGCTCTTTCGTTATCCACAACTAATGTCGGATCAATAACGGAAACTCCTTCGTCATGCATATCCTTCATTATTTGGCGGGCTGTTTGGCTGTCTTCTTCTGACGAAACAACCATAATGCTTTGTCTAATTTTTCCAACATCTTCAGGAGTTGAAGTTTCGACAACCACTCCTGCGGGGTTACCGCAACGAGAGCACGTCCCATCAGAAAAAAGTGTTAGGAAATTTTCTGTACCACTCCCGCACGCTGCACATTCAAATGTAGAGTGTCTTAACTCTGTTTTTTCGGCGGGTTTTTCTTTTTCTTCTTCGTTTGTTCCCATGGAGCAAAACTTGTGAGCAATTTCGCGCCTTCTTCTTGCTCCCCGGGAAGGACTCGAACCTTCAACCTATCGATTAACAGTCGAGCGCTCTACCATTGAGCTACCGGGGAATAAATTTACTTTATAATATTTAATTTTTTAATCAGCCTACGACCTGCGGCGCTTTTGAAATATTTTTCTCTTGCTCTTGCATCATTCAAATCTTTGTATTTCTCTTTGTAAACTAACTTCCATGGTTTATACCGTTTCGTAAATATAGACTGACCGTTGTTATGTTCCTGAAATCTTTTATTGAAATTGATTGTACTGCCGACATAAGTTTTAGGATATTTAATGCTTTTCAATATGTAAACGTACACCATATCTGCCCGTTGAGCTACCAGCCTCGACTAGACGCTCGCCTCGCTTCGCGATTCGGAGCTGGTCGAGTCTAGGCGGGCTGGGGAACGTAAACTAACAGACGAATTATATCATTTAGGCGTACTTGAATCTAGCTCAAAAGACTTGGAAACAATCCCACTTTGTGAGGCACAGTTTTTAGTCCTTTGGTAAACTCTGGGTGATGACCTCGAATTTTTCGAATTCATCACTGATATAATTCATTTATGTATAAAATGATTTTTTTCGATATGGATGGGGTGCTTGTCGATGTCAGCAATTATCAAGAAAGTGGGAGTAAGGTGGGCGTAAGCACTTGGCACTCAGTCTTTGACAGCTTGGGAATTATTAATGAACATAAACGATTAAAAGAAAAATTCAAAGCAGGTAAATTTCCCTCTTATATGGAATGGACTGATGAAGCCTGCAAGGTTCTAAAGAGTTATGGCCTCACAAGAGAGAAGCTTTCAGAGATAATTAATCGCCAACCTTTAATGAGAGGTGCAAAGGAGACAGTTTTAGAATTGAAAAAACGTGGATATAAAACAGCGGTTATCACAGGTAGTTTCAGCACCCTAGCCGAGCGAGTTCAAAGGGAACTTGGGATAGATGATGCAGTAGCTCATTGCAACCTCGAGTTTGACGGGAAGGGTAGGCTTGCGGGCTGGAAACTCTTACTGTGTGACTACGAAGGTAAAGTAGATGCCTTTCTTCAAATGGCCGAAAAGGATGGGGTTAAACCCTCGGAATGCGTTTTTGTAGGTGACGAGGTTAATGATATTCCAATTTTCCGAAAAGTCGGTTTGTCGATTGCTTTTAATTGCAGTAAGCAGGAAGTAAAGAATGAAGCAGATATTGTAGTTGACGGAAACGATTTGAAGTTAATACTAAGCAGTTTATCTTAGTGTATGGAGCCTTTAGTTGGTATTTAAATAATAGGTTCTTACGATGTGGTTCGATTTCACTCACCATTTTCAGTCCACAAGGTGGAACCAGATTTTCTTCAAAAAAGTTAATCATTGACAATGTGTATATTACTGTAATATACTATTTCAGTTATGAAATTGCCTGTTCCAATATCGTTTAATTGGGACAAAGGCAATATCAACAAAAGTTGGGAAAAGCACAAGGTCCATTTCAAAGAAGCAGAAGAAGTATTTTTTAACAAACCAATAAAGATTTTTCCAGACACAAAACATACAATAAAGGAAAGAAGATTTATGGCACTCGGAGTTACTGATAATCTTAGAAAATTAGCAGTTATTTTTACTATTAGAAACGAAGAAATCAGGGTAATTTCAGCAAGAAATCAAAACAAAAAAGAAAGAAAAAAGTATGGCTAAAAAGAAATTAAAACCAGTACCAAAATTTAAAAACGAAGATGAAGAGAGGGACTTTTGGGCAAAAGCAGACAGTTCGGAGTATTTCGATTGGGATAATCCGATTGAGCTGGATTTGTCTAAGTTAAAACCAACGACAGAATCCATATCTTTACGATTACCAGCATATTTATTAATGAGAATTAAGGAAATCGCCAACTCCCGCGATGTGCCTTATCAATCCTTAATGAAAATCTTTCTAGCTGAAAGGGTTGAAAAGGAATTAAAATCAGCCTCAAAATAGGGTCTGACATTTTTTCAACCTTGGTTTGAAGTTGCAACCGCAAAGTAAACAAATTATAATATTCGAAATGAAAGTTAATTCATCGGTTAGATTTTTTAGCTTCACCTTCTCTTAAGCAGGGAGGTTGAGGCTTTGTTGGATTAACCTCCCGCAGGGGAGGTTTTTTAGTGGTAAAGAAAGAGGGTGAGAAAAATGACTAGAACAACTATATATAAATTAAAAAGGATTCATACTATGCGCGAAGCTAAACTTAAAGGAGAATCTTGGTATACTAATCCGCATAATCATCCGGAGCCCACGCTTCCGAGCGAGGAACACCTTAGGCAAAGCTATCTTAGCGAATTGTCCCGTTCTGCCCCAGATTTATTACCAAACGCTATCGAGCTTATACAATACGCCTTAGGCGGGAAAGAGAGGAGGGGTTAAGTATGCAAAATAGGCAAACAAGGGGTGGTTGTTATTATATAATCGTCCCTGTTGCACAATATAGGTTTCGACATTAAAGAATTCATGTTATCCTGAAATAATGGAAATTCTGTTTTTTCTGGCGGCTTTTATTTCGGAAATAGTCGGGACCATTGCGGGATTCGGTTCTTCAACCGTATTTTTACCACTGGCTGTCTTTTTTGTTGATTTTAAGACAGCACTTTCCTTAGTAGCCATCTTTCATATCTTTGGCAATTTGGGAAGAGTTGGATTTTTCAGGCGCGGATTGGACAAAAACATGCTTATTAGATTTGGACTTCCCGGTGTAGCCTTAACTTTTTTGGGCGCTTTGTTGGTTTCTGTCATTCCCCAGAATTTACTCAAAGGATTATTGGGAATTTTTCTTGTTTGCTACTCTTTGATGGTATTTTGGAAGGAAAATTACAAAGTCAAACCAACATTAATAAATACACTAATTGGCGGGGGAGCGTCGGGCTTTTTGGCAGGACTAATTGGAACAGGAGGAGCTTTAAGAGGAGCTTTTTTAACGGGTTTTGGATTACCTAAAGATAAATACATTGCAACTACAGCCGCTATTGCCTTGGCTGTTGATTTAACCCGAATTCCGGTTTATCTCTCCTCCGGCTTTTTAGAGAATAAATACTATTGGTATATTCCCTTACTCTTAATTATTGCTCTTTTGGGCTCGTTTAGCGGAAAACAAATTGTGGGAAGAATTCCCCAGAAAAAATTTACCAAATTTGTATTGACTGCAATTTTATTAATAGGTCTTAAATTTATCTACGACTGGGTGAAGTTGTGATAACATGATGTAGAGTGGAAAAAGTAGAAATTCACGAAAAAGCAGGGTATCTTCGCGATATGGTTTTTTCTGCAAATGACGGATTAATAACGACATTTGCAATTGTTGCCGGCTCTACCGGTGCTTCTTTGAGTCCAAACGTTGTGGTGATTTTAGGCCTTGTTAATCTTTTGGCAGACGGAATTTCCATGGCCTCCGGAAGCTATTTAGGAGTTAAAAGTGAAATTGAGTACGAGGATGCAGAAGGAGACCATGCTCATGATGGAGATTCTCCTTTAAAGCATGGATTTATGACTTTTGCTACCTTTATTTTTGCAGGTTTTTTACCCCTTATCCCTTTTATTTTTAATATAGAGCCAAAATTTCTGATTTCGGTTATCATTGTCGCAATTTCGCTCTTCGTGGTTGGGGCTTCTCGAAGCAAAATTACCCAGAAAAGTTTTATAAGAAGCGGTGCAGAGGTATTTCTAATTGGGGGACTGGCAGCTATTGTTGCATATTTTGTTGGGTTTTTGGCGGAGAGATATTTACTTTGAAAAGTATCAGAGGTATCAAGGGTATCAAAGGCTTTTAGGGGAATCGGATAGGTTTAAGGAGTATCTAAGAAAGTCCCAGTTAGATAGTCGCCTTCGGCGACATCTAACGTGGCCCCTTTGGATACGTTAGCTATTTGACATGTAGGGTCACAGTTGGATAGTGCTATGCACATCCAAACGTGACTCCGTGAAGTGTCCCGATAGAATCGGGACTACTTCACTGGGGGAGGTGAGATAAATGAAGAAAAAGGACATGAAGTTGGTTTCTCAAGCATTAATGGGGGGAGCAGTAGTTTCGGTTCTTTTAGCAGGAATAGGTTACACTGGGACAGATATTTGGCTGGCTTCAACCCAATGGCTGTTAGTCGCCGCTGTTTTGGCACTTTTCGGAGTTTACTGCCGGATAGAATCTTGAAATTTGGTCCCAGTTAGATAGCCATTAGGCATCTAACGGGGTCCCATTGGGTGCTCTTGAAGAGCTATCCAATTGGGAGCGGAAAATGAGCGGAAAATATGCGGAAAATTTAACAAGGGGTTAGGTTGAGTTATGAGAAGTGAGTTAGGATTTGCGTTGTGAGGGTGAGTAAGAACATGACAGTTAGAAGCTTTATCGATTTAGACGTATATAAACTATTATATAAAGCTGGTTTGTTAGTACATAAGGAAATACTGCCAAATCTACCAAAGAATGAGAAGTACTCTCTTTATGATCAAATTAATCGGGCTTGGAAGTCTCCCTTGGCTTTATTAGCGGAAGGATATGCAAAGAAAAATCACAAGAAAGACTGGCAACTTTATATTGATCGAGCATTGGGGGAATGCAATGAAATGATTGTTCACATATCATTATCACGGGATCTATACAGTGAAAAGTTTAAACAGGGAATTTGTGATGAACTTATAAAGATGTATGATATTGCAGGCAAACAACTATATAGATTGGGACAAAGTTGGAATAAAAATGGAAGTTAATCCTGAAACTCACAACCCACCCGCACAACTAAACTCACATCTCACGGCTCATTCCCATTCAAAGCAGCCTTGACCTTTAGTATTTTTTTTGCTATTCTAAGGCGCTATGAATAGGCGTGATATAGTAATAGGATTTGTCATACTTGCCGCGCTCGCCGGGTTTATTTATTTTAGAGCAAAGAGAGAAACTCCCCAGGAGCTAACGGTTCCCCAGACACTTTCGACAGAAGACACGTTGGAAAAAAAGTTTGGTCTTACTCTCCCTGAGAATGTGGATAGGGCAGAGTTGAAAGACCTATCGGGTGGAGACGCAAGCGGTATAGCCACCAGAAAATTTGAGAACGGAACTTTCACCCATACAGTTTTGGCAGACCTTCCCGACCCGGAAGCGGGAACTTTTTACGAAGGGTGGCTCGTTCGGGGGAAGCAAGGGGATGATAACTTTGCCTTTATTTCAACAGGGAGGATGACGCTTGCCAAAGGGGGATATATATTGGAATTTACTTCGCAAACAAATTACTCTGACTACTCAAATGTCGTAGTTACCTCGGAAAAGCAAGCCGATACCACTCCCGAAACCCATATACTTGAAGGATCCTTCTAAAAACCACGGATTATTCTGAATGTTTTTCTGATTACACTGTTATAACCTGTGTGTTATCTTAATATTGTGAGGAAACTTAAGTTTACAGCATCATTATTTATTTCATTGATTACACTTTTCCTATCGGCTAACTTAGCGTACGCCTCCTTAATAAATATCAACAAAGAAGGAAAGGTTGTAATTAATGTACTTTCGGCAGAGGAGTCAATCGGGCTTGAAATTCCACAAAGTGATTTTTTTGAAGTTAGAAATATAATCTCCGAAACACCGGACGCAGACGCTGTCATCACGCTGGCTAAAACAGACGGAAAATCAACATTAAAAGTATCAAGCAACTCCGGAGATAAAAGTTTGGATGTGACTAATTATAAAGATGAGGTTCTGGTGGTAGAAGAGCGACCCGAAGTCCAAAAACTAACGTTTTTTGTAAGCGGAGATAAATTCACTTTAGTTCAAAGAGGTGTGTATGCAGAGACAGATTATCAGATTAACGTTGACCCTACGAGTGCGAAGTTAACACTGAACGCCCCCTCCGGTTTAAGATATTTATCTGTTCTTCCGCGCCAAGCGACAGACGCCGTTCTCAGAGCTAATTTTATAAATAGAATAGATGAAGGAAAAAGGTTGATTATCAAAGAAGAGGGGAGTGATTTAACTTACGAAGTGTTCGGGGATAAGATTTTTAATATCTTTAATTTATTTGAATATGGAGTTCCTGTTTCCGCAAAGGTGTCTGCATCAACCGGAGAAATTCTATCAATAGAAGGACCTACGTGGTTAAAGGTTATAAATTTCTTGTTTGTATAAAGGCCCCAGTGGTTATTTCATATCTGATTGTGGGTCACAGTTGGATAGTGCAGGGCACATCCAACGTGACTCCGTGAAGTGTCGCTTATGCGACTACTTCACTGGAGGAGGTGGTAAGTTATGACTGTAACTGTCTATTCGACAACAACTTGTCCGTATTGCAGCATGCTAAAAAGCTATTTAAAAGAAAAAAATATTGAATTTTCTGAGAAGTTTGTTGATTTGGACGACAGCGCGAAAGAAGAGATGTCCGCAGTTTCTGGAGGGTTCTTAGGTGTACCTTTTACGATAGTTGTCAAGGATGATGGGACTAAAGAAGGAATAATAGGTTTTGATAAAGGTAGAGTGGATTCGATATTGGGTCTTAACTAGGACACTAGTTGTCTAGTAGACTTAAATACTAGAAATGATCTTCGTCAACTTCAAAACTTACGAGCAAGGAACAGGTACTTCGGGAATTGCACTTACGCGTATACTGGAAACGGTTTCTTTTTCATCACAAGTTAAAATTATTCCGGTCGTTCAAGCAGCTGATGTTGCGGAGATAACACAGATTTCTAAACTTGAAATTTGGGTTCAGCACATAGACCCTGTCGGGTATGGTCCCCATACAGGGTATGTTGTTCCCGAAGCGGTTTTCGAAGATGGAGCAATGGGAACTTTTTTAAACCACTCAGAGCACAAATTTGAAAGATTTGAAGACATAAAACGGGCGCAAGAGAGAGCGAAAGAAGCCGGACTTAAAACCTTAATTTTTGCAGCGAATTTAGAAGAACTTAAACAGGTTATTTTACTTTCCCCAACTTATGTTTCTTATGAACCGCCGGAGTTAGTTGGGAGCAAATCAACTTCTGTTGCGAAGGCTATGCCGGAAGTCATTTCAAAAGCGGCAGATATTACAAGGGACAATGAATTACCTTTGATAGTGGGAGCAGGTATAAAGTCGGCAGAAGATGTTCGCAAGAGCTTAGAGTTAGGAGCAGTAGGGGTTGCAGTCGCTTCTGATGTAGTTACTTCAAAAGATCCGAGAGGGGAAATCTTAGATTTAGTGGAAGGATTTAAGTAAATTAAAAATGAAAAATGACAATTCAAATTCCAAAATTTATATCACCTCAGACCACGGGGGTTACCAGTATAAGGAAGAGCTGAAAGTATTCCTAAAAGATAGTGGTTACGAAGTAGAAGATATGGGTAATAAAAAGCTTGACCCCGAAGATGATTATCCGGATTTTGTGATCCCACTTGCAGAGAAAGTTTTAAAAGAGCCTGATAGTTTCGGGATTGTGCTGGGGAGGAGCGGAAATGGGGAAGCAATTGCGGCTAATAAAGTTAAGGGAATTCGCGCTGCACTTTGTTTAAATGAAAAAATGGCTAAAATGGCACGCGAGCACAACGATGCAAATGTATTATCTTTGGGAGCAGATTATATTGATTTAGAAACTGCCAAAAAAATTGCAGAAGCCTTTATAAAAACATCTTTTTCAAATGAAGAAAAACACAAAAGAAGGTTGGTAAAATTAGAAAAATTTGAAGGCAAAAATTGAACTACCTTTCTTGACCCCAAACTACATTTTTTACCCCGTTGAGGGTCCTTTTGTTACCATTAAGCTATTTTATCAACGTTATGGAAAATTACAATAGCGGAAGTTGCCTATTTAAATCCTACAAGGCAATAACTTTTACCCCTTTTATTTTGACTTGGTGTTTAGGATTGTCGGTTACAAGTGTTACATTTTCTTGTTTGGTAAGAGCAACAAACAAGGTGTCAAAAAAAATAATTATGAATCCCGCTGATGTAACCTTCGGTAATTAAATTCACAAACAGTTGGGTGTTGACAATGTTATGAAATAGATTCATACTAATAGTATGAATTATCAAAGAGTTACTGTCAGTTTACCAAAAAATATTTACGAAGATCTTATATCCTGGATTGGTAAGGGAAAAGTTAGCAAGTTCGTAGCTGAGGCTACCGAAGATAGGCTTTTAGAGGAAAAACTAGCCCCCAAAGATCCCGTGGAAGCGTTTTTCGCTCACAGAAAAAATTTACCCAAGCTAACCACTAAACAAATATTAGCAGCAATTCACAAAGGCAGAACATGAATAGGTACGTAATTGATGCTTCAATAATTTTAACTTCGCTATTAAAAGAGGATCCAGAAGTAGAGGCTAAGTTTAAAAGTATGTTAAAAAAAGCACAGTCTAAAGAATTGATACTTTTATCTCTTAAATTATTGGCTATTGAGGTAGGTAATGGTTTAAGGTTTTCTGTAAAAGACAGAGTCGAGGCTTTAAGAACATTTAAGGATTTTCTGTCTATCCCAATAAAATCATTGGTATTGACAAAATCTCAGGTCATGGAAGCGGTAAATATCTCTTATGAGTTAGGTACAACTGTCTATGATACTTCATATCACATCTTAGCCAAGGCGCAAAACGCGACTTTTTTAACTTGCGACGAAGATTATTACAAAAAGGCAAAGAATTTAGGGGATATAGATTTTCTCGGGTAAGATTGTTTAAAGGAAAAAACTGAATGAGGATTGGGAAATTAGTATTGTTTGAGGCCAATACCGCACTGCATTTTACGGAACTTTGTTCCTCCGCTTTCTAGCTAGAGCTCGATTAGCAACCCTATGGAAAGCATCATTGATTACGCCTCTAACAGATTCTGGTAGACTTTGATCGAAAAGAAGAGGTTCAAAAACCCCATATACTCTTTCGTGTGCTTTAGAAGCTATTTCATTGGCAATCTGCACACTAGGAGCTTTTTCCCAACGATCATACTCAGATTCGGTTCTTGCCATCTAAAGCGTATAATAAGAATTATGAGCCTGAATGTCAATAAATTTTAGGTTTTTAGTTTTTCTTTTACTTTATCAGGAGAGACTTGAATAATAGGGTCAAGTAAGTGCAAATCAGCACTTTGTGCATTTTCTCTACTATCATAGAGTTTTACTAACGCATCTCCACTTTCAGTCTTTCCCACAAAAACAGCCGTTCTGGCCTCAACTCCTTCAACCGTAACAAAAAGCGGATCCTCTGGGGTAGCAAGGTGAAATTTACGCTTCTGTTCTTTCGAGAAGTCTACCTGTGCAACTACTTTATAACCACCGATTTGTGGTTCTCTATCCTTTTTCATAAATCGCATTATAGGTCGAATGTTTGTGAATGTCAATATGTGCTAATATTTTAGTATGAAGATTCCTGGTCTTTCCGATATAGAAGTGGCCCACAGGAGAGTTTTGGTAAGGATAGATTTGGATGTCGAAGAGGATTATTCAAGGTTGGAGTTTGCAGAAGAAACGCTTGATTATCTTCTGGGAAAAATGGCCAAACTCATTATTATTGGCCACAAAGGTCGCCCCGAAGGGAAGGTGGTTTCTGAATTGTCGCTTGCTCCACTGACTAGCGTTCTAGGAGGTGTTGTCGGAGAAAAAGTAAATTTTGTGAATGATGTTATTGGGCTTGAGGCGCAAAAAGCTGCCCAAAACCTACCAGACGGGGAAATACTTTTATTGGAGAATTTGCGATTTGATTTGGGGGAAGAACAAAATGATGAAACTTTCGCAAAAAACTTATCGTCGTTGGGTGAAGTTTACGTAAATGAGGCATTTGCCGATTCACACAGAGCCCATGCATCAATTGTCGGAATTCCGAAGTTTTTACCTCACGCTGCCGGTTTTAGGTTAGTAAAAGAGATAAAAAATTTAAATAAAGTATTGAAGTCTCCGAGAAAACCTGTCGTTTTAGTTATCGGCGGTATTAAAAAGGATAAGATTGATTATATAAAAGAATTTACAAAAATTGCGGATAAAATATTAGTTGGCGGCAGACTGCCGTTATATTTTAAAGATGAGAACCCAGATCCGTCTAAAGTTATTATGGCGAAGTTAATTGCCGACACAGAGGATATAACAATTCACACAATTGAAAAGTTTAAGGAAGAAATAAATAGAGCGGGGACAATTGTTGTTGCCGGAGTTCAGGGAAAATATGAAGACAAAGGCCATCGACAGGGGACAGAGGAGATTTTTAAAGCAATTTGTGCAACATCTTCCTTCAAAATTGCAGGGGGAGGGGATGCCGAGGCTGCAATTACCGAGTTTGGACTAAACGACAAATTTGACTGGATATCGGTAGGGGGAGGGGCAATGCTTCAGTTTCTAGCGAAAGGTACTTTACCAGGTTTGGAAGCCCTCAAGTAAGAGTGACAGTAAGAGTAAGAGGAAATATGTTTAAGTTTGAAACACTGGAAGTATGGAAAAAGTCAGTCGAGTTTGCAAACTTGATGATTGAGATTGCCGACTGTATACCTAG
>Ga0214473_10006788_pt1 | contig 13637 bp, 11 predicted proteins | sample RVTome_7_FD_203509 | JGI IMG/M metagenome (GOLD analysis project Ga0214473, IMG submission 203509) | Soil microbial communities from uranium-contaminated site in the Upper Colorado River Basin, Wyoming, United States - RVT98D197 | ecosystem: Environmental > Terrestrial > Soil > Contaminated >... | reverse complement strand
GACCGGCGAGTGCGGCTGGGGGTCGCACAGGTGATAGGTGCGTCCGAGGCTACCGTTCGTCGCCGCGAGCCGGGCCATCGCCTCGACGACGAAGTCGACGGGCACGATGTTGACGGTGCCGCTCGTGGTCCCGACGCGAAAGAAGACGCCGGGCGAGGGCAGCCGCTCCATCAGGCTGAGCACCAGGTAGGGACCGTCGAACTTCGCTGTCTCGCCGGTGCGTGAGTCCCCGACGACCACTCCGGGCCGGTAGATCGTGGCGGGTACGCGCGAGTGGACCACCTCGAGCTCGGCCTGGAACTTGGTCTCCTCGTAATGGTTCTTGAAGCCCTGGCCGACGTCCAGGTCGGTTTCGCGGAAGACGCCGCGCGCGGTGCCCGAGACGTACGCGGTCGAAACGTACTGGAGCCGGTCGAAATCCGGGGCGGAAGCCACGAAGTCGAGCACGTGGCGCGTCCCGTCCACGTTGATGCGCCGGCCCACGTCGCGCGCCACCGCGAGGTCGTAAACGGCGGCGAGGTGCCAGGCCTGCCACAGCGAGGCTCTGAGCTCGGCCGCCTTCGCCTCTTGGATGCCGAGCCCGGGCAGCGTGATGTCACCGGTGACGAGCTCGATGCGGCCGCGCGTGTGGGCGTGTCCCGCCGCGAGCAGATCGAGCGAGCGGCGCGCCATGTCCAGGAACTTCGCCTGCACCAGGCACGCGATGTGCGTCCGCGGCTGGAGCTCCAGGATGCGGGGCAAGAGCCGCATCCCGATGAATCCGGGGAAGCCCGTGAACAGGATCGTCTTCACGCCCCGCTCCGCGGCACGAGGCAGCAGCTCGGCGCGCATTCGTCCGGGGCGCAGCCGCGGGTACCGAGATAGCGCCGCGGGGCTTCGCCGTCCGTGCGCTCGACGACGAGCTCCCGGATCATCGCCACGAAGCGCGGGTGGGTGCCCACGGTCGCCGCGCGCACCATGTTGAGCCCGAGCGCAAGCGCGCGAGCCTTCGCTTCCAGGTCGAGGTCGTAGACGATTTCCATGTTGTCGCAGAGGAATCCGATCGGCGCCAGCACCACGTCGCACGCACCCTCGCCGGCGAGCGCGCGCAGGTGAAGGGCGAGGTCGGGCTCGAGCCACGGCTCTGCGGGCGGACCGCTGCGGCTCTGGTAGACGAGCGAGTACCGCGCGCGCCCGAGCGGGAACGCCACGAGCGCGGTCGTCTCGCCGAGCTCGGCCTCGTAGTCGCAGGCGGCCGCGAGGGCTCTGGGCAGGCTGTGGGCCGTGAAGACGAGGCGCGCTTCGGCGCGGCGCGGCTCGGGAATCCGCTCGAACGCGGCCGCCACCCGCTCCACGAGCGGCTCGACGAAGCCGGGGTGGTTGTAGAACGCCCGCAGCTTGTCGACTTGCGGCGCTCGCGCGCCCACTTCCGCGCGTGCCCGCTCTATGTCTTCGAGGTACTGGCGGCAGCCCGGGTAGGAGCCGTAGGCCGAGGTGACGAGCGCGAGCGCGCGCGAGACGCCGTCCTCCGCCATCTGCCGCAACGTGTCGGCGAGCAGCGGGTGCCAGTTGCGGTTTCCCCAATAGACCGGCAGCGGCTTGCCGTGCCGCTCCAGCTCCTCGCCGATCGCGGCCACGAGCGCGCGGCACTGCGCTCCGATCGGACTTACGCCGCCGAAGTGCTCGTAGTGCGCGGCCACCTCGCGCAGGCGTTCGGGAGGGACGTGCCTGCCGCGAACGACGTTCGCGAGGAAAGGCATCACGTCGTCCATTCCCTCCGGGCCGCCGAAAGAAACCAGGAGCAGAGCGTCGTAGCGGACCGGCATCGGGGCATCGTACTTCAGTGCCGTCGCCATCCCGCAGCGATGGAGTCCTCCCGCGTGTGCCGTCGCTCGTCGGCCGAGTTTCGAGGGCCCTGTCTCGGTCGCCGCCAGCTACTAGCCGCGCTTTGGCTGCCGCAGGGATTTGTAGACCGCCTTTCAGCGGCCGCGCTCGGCGCGGCGCTTCAGGGGGTCCTCGCGCTTCTCGAGCGCGCGCAGCCTCGGCCTGCAGCTTCAGGTAGCTGGTGAGGCGCGCCGGGTCGACCTTCTGCGCCTCGACCGCGGCCCGCACCGCGCACCCGGGCTCGCCGCCGTGGCCGCAGTCCGTGAAGCGGCAGGAGGCGACGAGCGCTCACGTCCTCGAACGCGGCCTCGAAGCCCGCGCCGTCGGACCAGAGCTGCAGCTCGCGCAGGCCAGGCGTTTCGATCACGAGGAGGACGACGAAGCGAATTCGCGAACCCCGCGACCGGCTCGTCCGCCGGCGCCACGGCCTCTTCCCTCTTCAACTCCACCGGGCCCTTGCTGCGTCGGGGTCCTGGAGCAGTCTGACGGCGTCGTTCGCTTCGACGGGAAGGACCTGTCGAGGGCGTGCTCGTGCAGGACGCGGTCGAAGCTGACCGGGCCCACGACGCACACGTCCCGGCCGCCCTACAAGGCGCATCCCGGAAGGCCTCCGCTGTCCCTCCAGGACCACAGCCATCTCTCGGTCCGTTTCCGGAGCATCTGGATCCGCGAGCTTCCCGCCTGACCCGCTGCTTGAACAACGCGGCCCCGAGAGCGTATGGTGATGCCGTCGGAGCGTTCCAAGGAGGTCACATGGAACCAGGAAGAGGTTTGATGCCGAGGGTTCTCGCTCATGGCCTCGTTTTCCTGGCCCTGGTCGGTTCGAGCCCAGCTCAGGTGGCGAAGCCGGGAGCTCCTTCGGTCGCTCGGCCGGCCGACAAGGAGGCGGAGCTTGCTCGCATCAAGGAAAGGGCCAAGCTCACAGAATCCAATCTGAGATCGTCGAAGCGGGAAACAGTGGAGAAGGCCTTGGCCGAGTGGGGCGCCGTCGCGAGAGACTATGAGAAATGGGCGAAGAAATACCATGACATAGAGTTCGTGAAACACATCCTCGCTGCGAAGCTGGACTCGGATGGGTTCGGCGAGTGCAAGCAGCATATGGAGATCGACGGCAAGGCCTGCAAGTTAGAAAGTGCCGTGGTCTTTGAGAACAAGCTCTACTGCATATACGACTGTCCCGAAGTCCTGCCGCCCGACCCGTCGCCCGTCCCTTAACCGAGATCTCCTCTCAGCGCCGCGTCCGGGCCGATCTCTCCCGGGCCGCGAGCACCTTCTGGTTCCAGACGCCATCATCGAAGTCGGGCCGCGGCGAACGGCGATGTTTCCCCGGGTCTGGGATGTGATCCGCCATTCTCGCCAGCCATTCCAGCGGCTGCATGGTTTCGAAAGTTCCGTCCGAGAGTCGGATTGTGCTTGAGCGCCTTGTAGATGCCCGCCGGGTGGCCGTCGAGGGAGACCCGGCCAGGCTCTCGAGCGCCTGTGTGTCCTCCGCCGATATCGGGTCTGCGACCTGTGCTGAAAAGCCCGGATGTTTCAAGCCATGAGCTTCGTGGCCAGCTCCCGCGAGATGGCGTGTCTCAGGTCGCGGCCGACTAGTAGCACTAGCCGCGCTTCGGCTGGCGCAGCGACTTGTAGATCGCCTTCCAGCGCCCGCGCTCGGCGCGGCGCTTCAGCGGGTCCTCGCGGATCTCGAGCGCGCGCAGCTCGGCTTGCAGCTTGAGGTAGCTGGCGAGTCGGGCCGGTTCGAGCCGCCGCTCCTCGACGGCGGCGCGAACCGCGCACCCGGGCTCGCTGCCGTGGCCGCAGTCGGTGAAGCGGCACGCCGTGGCGAGCTCGGCTATTTCCTCGAACGCCGCCTCGAGCCCGCTGCCGTCCGACCACAGCTGCAGCTCGCGCAGGCCCGGCGTGTCGATCAGCAGCGCGCCCCCCGGCAGCTCGATGAGCTCGCGGTGGCTCGTGGTGTGTCGGCCGCGCTGGTCGTCCGGCCTGACTTCGTTAGTCCGCTGCTTGTCGTAGCCCAGCAGCCGGTTCACGAGCGTGGACTTGCCGACCCCCGACGATCCCAGGAGCGCCACGGTGCGTCCGGGCACGAGCCACGGCACGATCGCCTCGAGTCCCTGGCCGTGCTTCGCCGAGACCACGCACACGGGGACGCCGGGCGCCACCTGCTCGATCTCCGCGCGCCTCGCCGCGACGTCTGTGGCCACGTCGGCCTTGTTCAGCAGCACGACGGGGCTTGCGCCGCTCTCCCAGGCGAGCACGAGCGCGCGCTCGAGGCGGCGCGGGTTGAAGTCGCCGTCGAGGCCCATCACCAGGAACACCGTGTCGACGTTGGCCGCCAGCACCTGCGCAACCGCGCGTACGCCGGCGGCACGGCGGACGAACGCCGTGCGGCGCGGCAGCACGGCCTGGATCACGTCGCGGTCTTGTCCCTCGCGCTGGCGCAGCGCCACCCAGTCCCCGACCGCGGGCAGCTCTTCGCGTCCGCTCGCCTCGTGCTTGAGGCTGCCCGAGGGCTCTGCCAGGCTCTCTCCCGCCGCCGACAGGACGCGCAGGAAGTGCCTGTGGCCCGCGACGACGCGGGCGGGCACCAGTCCCTCTGCGGCGAACGGGGCGAAGCGGCTGGCGTCGGCCTCGCTCCAGCCCAGCTCCGAGAGACGGTCGCCCGGCAAGCGAGGCGTCAGCCGCGGCGGCGGCGGAACTCGTCCATGAAGGCGGCGAGCGCCGCCACCGACTCGTCGGGGCAGGCGTTGTAGATCGACGCCCGCACGCCGCCGGTCGAGCGGTGCCCCTTGAGACCGTCGAACCCCTCGGCCTGCGCCTGCTGCAAGAACGCCTTCTCGGCCGCCTCGTCGCGCAGGCGGAAGGTCACGTTCATCCGCGAGCGGCTGGCCGGTTGGGCGTGGCCGCGGTAGAAGCCGTCGCTTCGGTCGATCGCCGCATAGAGCCGCGTGGCCTTGGCGTCGTTGCGCGCGCCGATGGCTTCGAGCCCGCCTTTCTCGCGCAGCCACTCGAGCACGAGTCCCGTTACGTAGATCGCGAAGGTGGGCGGGGTGTTGTGAAGCGACCGGCTCTCGGCCATCAGCCGATAGTCGAGGAGCGCCGGCAGGCCCCCGGGCACGCGCTCGAGCAGATCGCGACGCACGAGCACCAGCGTGACCCCGGCGGGGCCCAGGTTCTTCTGGGCGCCGGCATACAGCAGCCCGAGTCGCGCGACGTCGAACGGGCGACTCAGCACGTCGGACGAGGCGTCGCACACGAGCGGAACCCCCGCGGGCGGCTCGGGCGGCTGCGGCCACTCAGTGCCGTAGATGGTGTTGTTCGAGGTGTAGTGCAGGTAGGCGGCGGCGTCATCGAGGTCGAGCTCGGCCTGCGAGGGAACGCGGTCGAAGGCGCTCGCCTCGGTCGATGCGGCGATGCGCGCCCGCCCCTGCTTCTGCGCCTCCTGGAGCGCGGCCTTCGACCAGTGACCGGAGAGGACGTAGTCGGCCGAAGCGCCCTCGCGCCGCAGGTTGGCGGGCACCATCGCGAACTGCAGCGAGGCTCCGCCTTGCAGGAACAGCACGGCGTAATCCGGACCGATGCCGGCGAGTGCCCGCAGCTCGGACTCGGCCTTGTGGATGATCGCTTCGAAGGCCGCCGAGCGGTGGCTCATCTCCAGGACGGACATTCCCGTGCCGGCGTAGTCGAGGAGCTCCGCCCGAACGCGCTCCAGCACGGGCAGCGGCAGGGCCGCCGGCCCCGCCCCGAAATTGTGAATGCGCTTCACCGCCGTCGTCGTCGCCATGACCCATATGCTAGCGCCCCTGCGCGGTCCTTTCACGTTTCGTGAAACCTTTTGGTCGGCGCCGGCGTCTTTCCCCCTAAGGGCAGGAGCGGGAGGCCCGATGGAGCTCCACGGAGGGGGGCCGCGCATGACGCTCAGGAATCTGATGGACGCCTACGAGCGTCGGCTGATCGAGGAGGCGCTGCGAGCGACCGGCGGGAACCAGCGCCGGGCGGCCCAGTCGCTGGGCGTGCTGCCCACGACCTTGCACGAGAAGATGAAGCGGCTGGGACTGGTGCGGCGCGCGAGGCCGGCCGAGACCGTGCCGATGGCCCTCGCCGGCTGAGCGGGCACTAGCCCGTCAGCACGAACAGCAGCAGCAGCGTGCGCTGAACGCTTCGGCGCGGAGCGCCTTGGCTCTTGGCGCAGTTGTTGTCGTCCGACAGCACGTAGACGAGCGTGCGGCCGCGGGCGTCCTGGCGGATCTCCAATCCCTCGAAGTTGTCGAGCGTGAGCGGTGGCTCGAACCGCGCCAGCTCGCGGGGCTCGAGGGCGCCCCGGCCGTCGAGCGTACCGCGCTCCAGCCGGACGAGCCGGGCGGCGAGCGGCGGGAAGCGCCGCTCGAGGACCAGGAGGTCGCCGTTCGGCAGCAGCGCGGCGGCCGTGGGCCGGAACGGCTCCCCGGCCCAGCCCCCGTCGAACGTGAGCGGGTAGACGCGCTCCTGCCACGCTTCGCCCCGGCCGATCCAGGCTGGAACGCTGCTCGACGCGACGCGACGCGCCTCACACACGAGGAAGCGCCTGCCGCCGCCGGCGTCCGCCATCAGCTCGAGCCCGCCGTTCTTGCCGCAGTCCGCGAGCGCGCCCGGAGCTTGCATGCGTCTCGCGGGTCCGGCGAACTGGGGTCCGTAGGTCTGAATCCTGCCGCGGCCCTCGAATCCGACTTCCAGGTTGCCCCCGGGAGTCGCGACCAGGCTCTCGGCGTCGATCTCGTCGCCGGCCAGGGCGCGGCCCTCGGGATCGGTCAGCGCGACGAGCCGGACGTCGGCGAGATCCGCGAGACGGCCGGCCGCGTCGTAGATCAGGCGGCCCGTGAGACCGCTCCCGCAGTCGGACACCGCGACCACCCGCTCGCCGTCGGCGCTCACGCGCAGGTCCGAGAGTCCTCCGAAGCCCGGGTCCTCGGCACGCAGCCACAGGCCACCCATGTACTCGAACGGCCCGACCGAGCTGCGAGACGGGTCGACCGAGTCGAGCGGGACGGGTGTGACCTCGACCGGGAGCGAGCCCGACGCGAGGGGAGCGCCGGCGAGCGCGCTGAGCGCGACGAGGCCCGCGAGAAACCCGGCAATGGCGGTCAACAGTGGAGCGAGGCGCCTCCGCAGGCGGCCTCTTTCCGGTTGCGGCATTCGGTCATCATAGCGCGCTCCGCGCCGAAGCTTGGTAAGATGTCGCGCCATGCGTAACCTTGGCGCGATCCTGCTGCTGGCCGGCATCGCCGGCTTCTTCTACTGCTCGAGCCGCCTGTCGGAGGCGGCACCGCTGCCGCCGGGCTTGAGCATCAGCGACGGCCTGCGCGAGCCCGCGGGCCAATGGGAGATGGCCCGCTACGCCTGCGGCGCAGTCGCAGGCTTCGGCCTGCTGATGGCTATGTTTCCGAAGGGCCGCTAGCGGGGGCTCGGGGGGCGCTTAGCCCCCCGTAAGTCGGTCCACAATGCGTTGCTTCCGTTGTCCGTTGGCCGTTGTCTGTTGTCCGTCGTCCGGTTGTTCGTCCGTCCCCCGTCGTCCGTCCCCGTTGTCCGTCCCCGTTCCGTTGCCCGTCCCTTCGTTGCCCGTCTTCCCGCCGTGTCGTGTCCGGCCCTTCCGCTCCGTTTGTCCGTCAGCCGTTGTTCGTCAGTCCGTAGTCAGCGCCCGGACGGAGAGCTGGGGCGGGAGCCGGCGCGACGGCACGATCACCGGCCCGCGGTCGACGGGCGCCTTGCGGACCGGAATGGTGTACGAGCGCCCAGCCCTGACCCGCGTGCCCCGGAGGCCGTTCGCGTGACGGATCGCCGTGACGCTGGTCCCGTAGCGGCGCGCGATCGAGCCGAGCGTCTCCCCGCTTCTCACGCGGTGACGCACGTTGGGTGGCGGCGCCATGCCGGACTCGACCAGCACCGGGTACACGATCCGGCCGTGCTCCTGTGCGCGCCGGTTGTAGAAGCGCACGTGCAGGTGGTCCTTGTGCCGCCGCTCGTGCTGGATGATCCCCTTGTCGCTGGTGCGGCCGAAGATGTCGGCGAGCCAGGCCCGGTCTTCGCCCTCCGCCACGGCCTGGTCGTAGAGCACGCGGATCAGGGAGCGATCGATGAAGATCCAGTCGACGTCGGTCTCCGTGACGAGCGCCCGCACGAAGGCCCAGCTGCGCGGCGCGTCCAGGTCCGAAGGACGCGCGGCCCGGAACGTGTGCGCTTCACCCTGGCGGTAGTAGAAACCCAGGTCGGCGTCGCGACCCACCTGGTGCGACCGGTGCCGGTCGATCCGGCCGCCCCTTGGGTGGCTCAGGTCGCCGATCACGAGACGCGGCGAGCCCGGATAGCGCGCTTCGACCGCCTCGATCGCGTTCACGATGAAATCGACTGTCTCGTCGGTGGCCCACGCCTCTTCCGGCTCGCGCAGCGTCCAGAACGGACCCGCGGGGAACAGCATCGGGTTCAGCAGCAACCCGGCGTCGGGAGTTCCGATCGAAAGAGGTCCGAGCGCGCGGGGATCCCGTTCGGCCTGGACCCGCAAAGTCGTGGCGTCGCCAGCCGGCTCCCCGAAGACGGATTCCTCGAGCAGCGGGACCGTGCCGGACCGCTCCGTCCTGGGCGCATCGTCGGCGGCCGGTGCCTGGGCAGCGATGGCGAGGACCATAAGCTGCGCGATCAGCCGGCACGGCTCGGGCCTGTGTCTCGTGTTCCTCATCCGCTGGCGCCCCGCCTGGGCCTCAGGCACATCGGCGACCCGGCCCGAATCCGTCCGGCCGTATTGTGCCAGAAATCGACGCGATCCGGTCAAGAAACGCCTGCCATGGCAACCGCGTGCTAGCCTCGCGCTCTTGACCGCCCACCGAGCCCGACGACGCCTCGTGACCGCCTCGGTCCTGGTTCTGCTGCTCGCGGCCGCGGTGCGGCTCACGGCGAGCGACCATCTGGCCGTGGCCCTTCTGGGCGCGCTTGGGGCCCCGCTCGCCGCGCTCGTGGCTTGGCAAGTCGTAGGGCCACATGCGGCACCATGGGCCGGGATCTTGGTCGCCCTCTCGCCGATTCACACGCTCGTGAGCCGCGCGGCAGGGGCCGAGGCGCCGCTCGTCCTGCTGCTGCTCGCCGCGCTCTGGCTCATGCTGGGCCTGGAGCTGGAAGCGAGCCCGCTGCGGGCGATGGCGGTGGGGTTCGCTCTCGGGACGCTCGTCGCGAGTGGCGTGACGGCATTTGCGGCGGTCGCGCTTCTGTCCCTCATCTGGCTGACGTGGCGCCCCGAGCGGCGTGCGCTCGGTGCACTTTCGGCATCGACCGCAGGCACGCTCGTCGGCGCCGCCGCGCTTCTGGGTCTCGCCCGCTCGCCCTTGGACTACGGCGAGATCCCGGCGTGGATACCGGAGACGACGCTCGAGCGCGTCGTACGCTGCGCGGGGGCGTCGTTCACACGCGTGATCGGCCTCGAGTACCAGCTGCTGGTCTCGCACGCGCGGTACCTGCTCCCGCTGACCGCGCTGCTGGTGGCCCTGATGCTGCGCGGAGCGAAGCGGCTGCCCGCGCGGCCGCGCGGCCTGCTGCTGGCCGGGGCGTTAGTCCCGTTCGCCCTCGGCGCCGCCATGTCCGTGGTCACGGGGCGCATGACGCCGCTGCAGGCCAACCGGCTGCTCGCCGCCCTCCCGTTCGTGGCGCTGCTGATGGCGAGTGGGCTCGGATCGCTCAGCGGGACGCGCGCCTGGGCGGCGGGCACGGCCGTTGCCGGGACGCTCGCCGCCTTCCTCGCGCTGGCGCTCCGCCGCTGACGCCTCACTCGAACTCGCGGCGCGGCGGCACCTGCTGCGGGCCGACCCGGCCCGCGGCGATGTCGGCGCGCAGGTAGTTCTCGCCCCGCACGGGCGAGCCGGCGAGCCGCCGCAGCAGCGTGAGCTGGCCGACGTGCGTAAGCGCGTCGGCGATCGGCCCCTGCAGCATCTGCTCGACGCTCGCGCCCTGCGGATCCTGTCCGGCGAGCTGCGCGTCGAGCTGCTGCAATCCGTCGTAGAAGCGCGAGACCTCGTCCGGCCAGGCGAGCGGCGGCGACTCCTCCCAGACCTGCTGGCCGCGGGCGAGCGACAGCGCCCAGTCGAGGAGGTCGCCGATGTGGGCCAGGATCTGCACCGGGGTGCGGCTCGTCGCCGCCAGGTGGAACGCGCCGAAGGAGTCGGGGGCGCCGCGCACCGCCTTGCCCCCGCGGTAGGCGAGTGTCGCGAGCGCGTGCCGCAGCAGCTCCCGACGCCCCGATTCGCCCGGTGTCTGGCTCATGGCGCGACCCTCCCGGAAGCCTCGAGCTCGCGCCACGCGGCAAGCTGCGCATCGATGCCGGCGATCGTCTCGTCCACGGCTGCGCGCAGGGCCGGCGTCGGCGCCGCGTCGACTCCCTCGACCAGGTCGAGGAGCTGCGTGAGCTGGCGCCGCGAGCGCGCGAGCCGCTCGCCAAGCTCGCGCCGTTTCGCGGCCGGCTCGTCCGCGGCCGGCTCGGGAGACGGAACGAGCGCCCGCTGCGCCTGCTGGCTCTCGTCGAGTGCCCGCGCCAGCCGCAGCGCGAGCTCGTGCTGCAGCGCGAGCTCGGCCGGCGTGGTCGTGACGCGCGGGTCGATCACGACCTCGAGCGGCTGCGTCGCTGACCGACCGTCGACCGAAAGCCGCAGCGTGTACGACCCGGGCACCACGACGGGTCCGCGCGGCTCCCGCGGCGTGTTGGCGTAGACGGCCGCGATCGGGTAGCCGAAGGATGCTGCCGCAGGCGTCTCGTGGCGCAGGTCCCACACGAACCGGTGCAGGCCCGCGGCGGTCGCGAGCCTCTGCGGCGGGCGGATCCAGTAGTCGGGGATGTTGCGGCCCTCGACCGGCGGCTCGGGCGGGTCCGCGCTGGTATGGCGGCGCACGACGCGCCCTTTGCCGTCGAGCACCTCGAGCGCGACGTGCGTCGCGGCGTGCTTCAGGTGGTAGTCGATCACCGCCCCGTCCGGCGGGTTCGGCGCCGCCGGCTCGTCTGGGGGCAGCGGCGTGTCGGTGTTCTTGTTCGAGCGGAAGCGGATCGCGCGCTGCGGCGCGAACAGGTGGGCTGGCGCGTCGAGCCGAGCCGCCTCGAGCTGCCGCAGCGGCGTCACGTTGTCGAGGATCCAGAAGCCGCGCCCGTGTGTCCCGGCCACCAGATCGTCGTCCTTCACCACGAGGTCGCGGATCGAGGTCGCCGGCATGTTGACGCGCAACGACTGCCAGCGATCGCCACCGTCGAACGAGACGTACACCTGCCGCTCGCTGCCGGCATACAGCAGGTCGCGCCGCTTCGGGTCCTCGCGCACGGCGTTGATGACCCCCTCGTCGTCGGGCATCCCCGCGGTCACGTGGCTCCAGCTCCGACCGCCGTCGCGCGTCCGGTAGACGTGCGGCCGGGTGTCGTCGAGCCTGAACGTGTTGATCGCGGCCCAGGCGGTGCCGCGGTCGAAGTGCGACGCCTCCAGGAGCGACACCTTGGCCCAGGGCGTGAGCGCCTGCGGGGTGACGTCCTGCCACGTCCGGCCGCCATCGCGCGTCACGTGAATCAGGCCGTCGTCGCTGCCGACCCAGAGCAAGGACGCGTCGAGAGGCGAGGGAGCGACGCTGTAGATCACCCCGCGCTGCTGCGGCTCGGCGGCCGGCGTGCCGCGGTACTTCCCCACGTTCGCCGGCACCGGCCAAGTCGTCTGCGTCAAATCGGGGCTGATCGCCTCCCAGTGGACGCCGCCGTCGCTCGTCTTCCAGAGCGTGTTCGACGCGAAGTACAAGAGCTTCGGATCGAGGGGTGAGAACACCACCGGCTGGGTGCGGACCACGCGGTAGCCCGGGCCGCGCAGCGGCCGCGGCGAGACGTTCTGCACCTGGCCGGTGCGCCGGTCGAAGCGGGTCAGCTTTCCGCCGTAGAGGACGTCGGGGTCGAGCGGGTCAGCGGCGACGTAGCCGTATTCCTCGACGCCCACGGGGTGCCATTCGCGGAAGGTGATCTGCCCGAAGTCGCCGCGGCTTTGTACGCACGCCGAGCCGCTCTCCTGCTGCCCGCCGCACACGCGGTACGGGAAGGCGCCGTCGGTGCTCACGTGGTAGAACTGCGCCGTCGGCTGGTTGTACCAGCTGCTCCAGGTCTCGCCGCCGTTGACGCTGACGATCGCGCCCTGGTCGGCGGACATGATCATGACTTCCGGGCGGTCGGGGTCGATCCAGATCCGCTGGTAGTCGTCGCCGCCGGGGGCGCCGCGGAAGGCCGTGAAGCTCCGGCCGCCGTCGGTCGACTTCCACGCCACGATCGTCGGCACGAACACCGTGTCGGGATCGGTCGGGTGCACCCGCACCTCGGCGGCGTCGCTCGGCCGCGCCACGACCCGCGGGTCGGAGTTGACGCGGCGCCAGCTCTCGCCGGCGTCGTCGGAACGGTAGATGCCGGCCGCGCTCTGCGCCTCGACCGTCGCGTAGAGGCGCCTCGGGTCGCTCGGCGCCACCGTGATCCCGATCCGGCCGAGCCCAAAGGCGAAGGTCGGCAAGCCGGCCTCGAGCTTGCGCCAGCTCCGCCCGCCGTCCTGCGACTTGTAGAGGCCGCTCCCCGGGCCCGTGAAGACGCCGTTCTCCCAGGGCCCCTGGCGCGATTCCCAGAGCGCCGCGTAGACGACGTTCGCGTCGGTCGGGTCGAGCGCCACGTCGGCCGCCCCCGTGTCGTCGTCGACGAACAGGACCTTCTCGAAGCGCTCTCCTCCGTCGAGCGAGCGGAAGACTCCGCGCTCGGCGTTCGGGCCGTACGGATGGCCCAGCACCGCCACGAACAACCGCCTCTCGTCCTTCGGATCGACGACGATCTGGGGAATCTGCTGGCCGTCGCGCAACCCCAGCCGGCGCCAGCTCTTGCCGCCGTCGGTCGACTTGTAGATGCCGTCGCCGGTCGAAAGGTCCGGCCGCTGCATGCCCTCGCCGCTGCCGACGTAGATCGTCTCCGGGTTGGAAGGCGCCACGGCGATCGCGCCGATCGATCCCGTCGGCTGGTCGTCGAAGATCGGTTGCCAGGTCCTCCCGTAGTCGGTCGTCTTCCACACGCCGCCGTTGACGACCCCGATGTAGAAGAGACCCGGCCGGCCGCGGACACCGGTCGCGGCCTTGGTGCGGCCGCCGCGGAAGGGTCCGATCGGGCGCCAGCGCAGCTCGCGGAAGAGCGAGGGGTCGACCGAGCCGGGCCGCGGAGCGGCGCTCGCCAAGGGCTGGAGCACGACGACGGCCGCGGCCAGCGCGGCGAGGGCGAGCGCCGGCCGGAGCGGGCGGCGAGCACGAAACATCTCCACCTCCTGGGGCGCAATCCCGAGTCTACCAAGCCATTTGCCACGCCGCGTCCGCCTGCCGAGAATGGTCGTTCATGGAAGGACCCGCGCCCGCGAGCCCCGCGCCGCCGAGCGACGCCTCGCTCGCGGGCTTCGCACCGGAGGAGCTGCGGCACCTCTACCGCTCGCTGCTGCTGCCGCGCATGATCGAGGAGAAGATGCTGGTCCTGCTGCGCCAGGGCCGGCTTGCCAAGTGGTTCTCAGGCATCGGGCAGGAAGCCATCGCCACCGGTGTCGTGACGGCGCTCGAGCCCCGGGACTACATCCTGCCGATGCACCGCAACCTCGGCGTCTTCACGGGGCGCGACCTCGACCTGCCGCGTCTCTTCCGCCAGCTGCTCGGGCGGGAGGGCGGCTTCACCAAGGGCCGCGACCGCACCTTCCATTTTGGCACGCTCGAGAAGGGCATCGTCG
>Ga0214473_10006787_pt1 | contig 13637 bp, 9 predicted proteins | sample RVTome_7_FD_203509 | JGI IMG/M metagenome (GOLD analysis project Ga0214473, IMG submission 203509) | Soil microbial communities from uranium-contaminated site in the Upper Colorado River Basin, Wyoming, United States - RVT98D197 | ecosystem: Environmental > Terrestrial > Soil > Contaminated >... | reverse complement strand
CAAAAGAAAGAGCGAAGGCCGCCCGCGCGCTTGGTCTAATAGCCAGCCCCCGCGGGATTGCGCTTCTAGTAGAGGCGCTTTTCGATGATGCCCCGGAAGTTCGTTGCGCGGCGGAGCAAGCACTCGCGCAGATCAGTGGTACGGTAGTAACTAATTTAGGCGCTCTTCTGGAACAAGAGTTAAATTTCGTAGAAGACTTAAATTTCGAGGCTGCCGAAGCGGGTGAGTCATTCAGCACGCCTACGACTGCAGCCTTCCAGGAAACCCTATTTCAGAACCTCACAATTGAAGAACCGGCGGTGGAGAAACCTATGAGTGAAGCAATCGAAGCAATAGCGTCAACTATCTGTCTCGAAGAGGAGGCGGTCCAAAAGGCAATGCAGGAGCTGGAGCGCCGGGTGCTCGCGGTCGAGGCAGCGCGTCATGATGCTGAGAATGACGTTCGGCTGCGAACCGAGTGTGTGGAAAAGTGCCGGGGGGAGGCGGCGTTGCGGCGGTTTGAAGACGAAGAAATTAGAAGGCGAGCAGAAAATGAAGCAGCGAAGCGCCGAGCCGATGAGCAAGCAAAGCTGAGAGCCGAACAAGTAGCTCGCATGGAGTCAGAGGAGAGTAGAAAACGTCTGGCGCAGGAAGAGGCAAGCCTCCGATTGGAATTTGCGGCGCTGCTGCAGACGGCTGAAGACCTGACGCGGAAGAGAAACGACTTAGAAGCCGCACAGCGAGCAGAACTGCATGCAGCGCGATGCGCTGAAGTTGAACAGGCTTGCCGTGAATTAGAAGGACAATATGAAGAAGAACTGGCCCTCTTGCGTAGCGAGGAGGACGAGTTTCAGCAAGCCCTGGAAGTTGTCGCCCGACGACGAGCTGAAGTTGAGGCCGCGCGTCTCGAGACTGCGGCCCAGATACGACGGTTTGAGGAAGAGCAAGCAGAACTAGAGGCAGCGGAAGAGGCTCGTCAGGCGGAAGCCAAGCGCCTTCGCAACGAAGCGGAGCGCGAACTCAGCGAAGCAGAAAACAGACGCCGTGCAGAACAGGAGCAGTTATTGGCAGATCTCCCTGAGGAAGAGGTCGAAAAGCTGCGAAGTCTGGAGAGGGAACAGGGAGAACTTGCCGAGGAAAGAAAATCAATGGCGGTTCGAAGTTCACGTTGATTAGCAGTTTTGGTGGACAAGCTGGTAGCGGCTTTAGTTGCAAGACATCAATCTGATGTTTTAACGTGTTGGGGACGGAATGCACCCCACAATCTGCGCCGGTACTCAATATTCGGACAACGTCGTCAACCAAGAGGTGTGAACTTCTCAGAAAACCTTCAGGATGGCCGCGGAGGCGAGTAAGAAGAGTAGCAGAGCCATTCCGCTCGCAAATAATCTTCCCCATTGCATCGAGTCAAACACATCCGCGCCACTCGTTGGTTCGAAGCTGCTTCCAGTTTTTCGGAAGTCGCTCGCCGTTTGTTCGGCGCGGATAAGCGATGAAGCCGACGCCGCACTAATCTTTCGTGACCCAGCAGCGGAGTTGGTTTGGGTTTTAAAGTTGGCAGACGGACGTCCAAGCAATACCTCATATGCAAACGTCTGCATTTCGTCGCGACGCCAGCTAACGGGATCATTGAACCGGTTGTGAAATGGATTGTGAAGTGATTCGTAGGTAAGTGTTGGTCTCATGTTTGTATTCCCCTCGCGTTGGCTGAAAGCTTCAGCCGTGTTAGAAGCGACAAGCGGCAATAGCTATGCCGCAATCATTAATCAACCTACCGTCATTCGACGCCAAATACTCGCCGTCCAGATCCCATGACCCACACCGGTGTCTCAAAAGCGTTTAAATAATTGGACTTGCTAACCCGAGGGTTTTTACAGGGGCGGCTTAAATTAATCTGCGCCGCTAACAGCCCGCGGCGTCACGGCGAGAGGGCGCCTGAAAGATCATTGGCGCAAATACGTCAGCAGGTATACTAATTGGGGCAGGTGAAGGAGTTGTAGCCTCCAGTTGACATGCATCAAGGACCGGCCGGTATTCACTGCATCGCGGATTGAGGAGAATGCAGGCCGTACCCAATTGCTCAGCGCTGCTCAACCGGTGATCGCACGCAGTGGGGCTTCGATGAAGGACCTTAACCTACGTTGGATCTGATCGCGCACTTGGCGAAACACTTCCGAGCGGGTCTCCTCATCGCCTTCGGCGGCCGCGGGATCCTCAAAGCTCCAATGAACGCGGCGGACCTGACCGGGAAAGAAAGGACAGTTTTCATTCGCCTTGTCGCATACAGTAATCACATACTGAAACTCTTGATCTGTAAACTCCTCTACTGACTTTGAATAATGGTCTGAGATATCGATCCCGATTTCCTTCATCACTTTGATTGCCAGCGGGTTTACCATGCTGGGATTTGTGCCGGCACTTGAAACTTCAAAACGATCTCCCGCTTCGTGGCGGAGAATTCCTTCGGCCATCTGGCTGCGAGCAGAGTTGCCAGTACAGAGTATCAAGACGCGAGTGTGCTTACTCATTGGATATATCCCCTCCTCACTCAACTTGGGCCAGGCGGCCCCTGATAGCGGCCAAATTTATTGCGCTCGCTTGGGTGGCTGCAATTATTAGCAGCCACGTTATGCCAGCGGCCTCGCTAGTGGGCCAAACGCTAGCTGAATACTGGCGAGAAATAGTCGAAGCCATCGACGGGTGTCGAGGTTTCTTAGCCCTTTTCCGTCGAAATGGCTTCGATCTAATTTCGGGTAGCCCAATCGCCAGCTCACTTGACTGCAAAGACCTTGACGCTTGCGGCGTAATCGTTGACGTTGTAGCGAGACAGCAGATCAGTGAACTTGTCTAGCGCTCTTTCTTCCGAAATTTCGCCCGGCAGTTCGGTCGTGCAGCAACTCGTATTCGTACTAACTTTTGTCGCTGCGGACGAGACAGGCGCACAGCAACTGGCAGCTGCGAGCTTTTGCGACTGAGACTCTGAAATGGTTATTGGCTCTGCTGGCGAGCAGCATCCTGACTGATTCTCCAATTTCGCGTAAGCGTTAAGATCGGATCCCGAGTCGATCACCTCAACATTCGAGAAACCGGCATTCTGGAGGCCTTGCCGGTAATCCTCGATGAGCATTGCACCACTAATGCAGCCCACATAAGCGAGCACATCTTCGCCCAGCTCTTGAGGGAGCCTTTGTTTCAGCGCGATGTCGCTTACTGCCAATCGACCGCCAGGCTTCAACACGCGTGCGATCTCGCGAAACACCGCCGTTTTGTCAGTTGCAAGGTTGATGACGCAGTTACTGATGACGCAGTCGACCGAATTATCAGCAAGCGGTAGCTTGTCGATGCTGGCAAGATGAAACTCCACATTCGTGAACGGCTGGCCATTGTTGCCGCGCGCGGCGTTACGGCGGGCGCGCTCAATCATCTCGGGAGTCATGTCGATCCCAATAGCACGTCCGGTTGAGCCAACTTTCGAGGCGGCGAGAAAGACGTCGAGTCCTCCCCCGCATCCCAAGTCTACGACCGTCTCACCTTCGCGCAGATGCGCCATGGCGGTCGGATTGCCACAAGACAAACCCATGTTTGCCTCGGCCGGTATCGATGCCAATTCTTCCGCAGAATAACCAAACGCCTCAGCGACCGCTCGTACCCCATCTTGCGTGGATGACAAATCGCTGACGGCGACGGCCCCATACCTTGCTCTCACGGCTTGCTCTAATTGCTCTGACATGTTGTTTTTCCTTTTCTAAGTCGAACTAAGTTTAAACCTTCCAACTCACCGGCGCCCCTCCGGTTTTCGATATACGCCTGGGCGAATATAGTCATTATCCACATTTGCCGATATATGTCAAGACGTATATGGATGTTTTATGTTAGGATGCCGCTGCTATGAATAAAAGGGCTTTCGATAAGGAGCTGTTTTTCCGGGCACTGGCTGATCGGACGCGGTTGCGACTGCTGAATTTGATGCGCGCGGATGAGGTGTGTGTCTGTTTTTTCGTCGAGGTGCTAAAGACAAACCAACCGAAGATCAGCCGGCACCTGGCCTACCTGCGGCGAGCTGGCATTGTGAGGGCACGAAGGGAGGGCCCCTGGATGCATTACCGTATTGCGGAACCCGCCGACCCTGATGCTCTCCAGGTTTTGCGCGATGTGATGGCTTGGTTAGCTAATGATCAAGAGATGCAGCGCGATCGTGAACGCTTGCAAAAAGTGTGTTGCGCGACACAACTTCCAGTCAGAATTCAAGGGGCGCCACGACCGAAAGTCAGCGCGGTGGCGTAAACAAGGTTGCGATAGTAGTCACCAACATGTTGTTCTGAGCGTTAAAGTACAGACCTCCGTACAAAGCCGCGGATAATCCCTGAGCATTCCCCTTTGCGAATTGTGTGCTTCCCCCCGAAGCACGTCAAACAAGGTACAGAAATCTCACTGCAAATTTGAGCTAAGTCACACGGCTGCGGAAGGCGTTGCACGCTGAGCGAGGTGAGCCAGTACTGCCATCAGTTGCCCTGACGTAAACGGCTTGCCGATATGTATTTGGTAGCCCGCAGCAAGTGCGCGTTTCCGATCTTCGTCGCGCGCATAAGCTGTTAGGGCTGCCGCTGGGATCTGGCCCCCTCTTTCAGCAGGCAGCGACCGCACTTTCCCAATTAGGCTATAGCCATCTTCGCCGGGCATTGCGATGTCACTCATCAGTACGTCTGGTTTCCAACACTCAAACAGCTTCATTGCCTCGTTAACGGACTGACAGGCTCTTACCTCCGCTCCGGTCTGTGCAATCACAGTCGTTATGATCTGTCGCGTATCTGGTTCATCGTCTACCACGAGAACGCGCAAGCCGTGGAGCGCCGGCGCGTAACTTCCTGCACCGCTAATGTGTTGAGTCGCCCCTACGGCTTCATGCCTGACCGCCATGAGAGGGAAGCTGACAGAGAAACTTGAGCCCCGACCTTGCCCCGGGCTGTCTGCATGTACGGTGCCTCCATGAAGTTCTACCAGATGACGAACTATCGCCAGGCCCAGACCAAGCCCGCCGTACCCTCGTGTTGTCGAACAATCACCCTGACGAAAACGATCAAACACGTGCGGCAGAAACGAGGGATCGATGCCCTGTCCGTTATCCTTCACGGTTATTTTTGCGTGAGAATCTACATACTCCAATAGAACTTCGATTCGACCGGCCTCCGGAGTAAATTTTACTGCATTAGACAGCAGGTTCCATATCACTTGTTGCAGTCGCGCCGGATCTCCTGCAATCGGCCCCAGCTCCGCATTAGGCTCATAAACCAGCCTGATGGCCTTGGCGGCCGCCGCCGGTCTCACTACGGCGATAGCAGTTTCGATCACTTGAGCAACGTCCACGGGTTGAACGTCAAGGTGGAGTTTGCCCGAGATGATCCTGGAAACATCGAGTAGATCATCGATTAGTTGTGCTTGAACGTTCGCATTGCGTTCAATCGTTTCCAGGCCCTGATCGATCATAGCCTTGTCAGGCTGAGATCCGCGGAGTAGGCTGGCCCATCCCAGGAGAGCGGTGAGTGGAGTCCGCAGTTCGTGAGAAAGTGTTGCCAGAAATTCGTCCTTTATACGATTAGCCGCTTCTGCTTCGGTGCGCGCGTGCTGTTCGCGCAACAATAGCTGGCCGCGTTCTTCTTCTGAACGCTTGACTTCGGCGACATACCGGGAAAGTTCTTCAACGTGACGTTGGGCCAACTTTGCTTGTGCTTCTGAAGCTTCCACATTTTTCAGATAGGTTCGGTAAGTGAAGTAAATAATTGCGACGATGGGAACCGTGGCCACGACAGCGTAAAAGCCCAGCGAGTGAATTAGCCGTGCAATAATTGCAGCTGCCGATGCCCCCGCAAGATATGTAATCGACGTCCAAAGATAGTACGTCTTCCATGTCTGCCAGATGGATTCATTGATCTTGTAGGATTTTTCTATCGCGATAAGCGTAGTATTCGCGCCGTATTGAACCAGCGCCATAACGCAGATCGCCAGAAAGAAGTTGGGGGAATAACCAGTGGTTACGATATTCCGGGGCGACCCAAACAGTAACCGCAGTACAGTAATGGTCATAAACGTGGAAATGGCCAGCACTGCGGAATTCAACAGTATAGTCCGGATCCTTCTGCTAATCCGCAATGTACTGCTCACGCCTTCCAGGGCAGCCATCAAGACTGCTGCGGCGCCACCGTAAAGCAACATCGTCAAGAAAATAAAGGTATCTGAAACAGTGATGCGACCACTAACGCGAGGAATTGGCACCGCAATCTGCGAGCTGATGATTACCATCGTTACCAAAACGACGAAACCCAGGTCCAGACGCGCAACCGGTAATTGATAGATTGAAAAGAGAATGATCGCTGAACCAAGAAGAACAATAGACCACATATATTGTGTGGCAAACCTGACTCTATCCATTGCTTGTCCCTCTTCTCTGATGTTTGGTTGTGAAACTTTGATCCCTGGCCGAGCCTCTACCAATTGAAGAGTCATCTAATTGAAGAGTCAGTAATCCAACCAATCGACACCATAATCCAACCCGATCGGCATAGAAGTTGTCTCGTCGCCATTAACCGTGGCTGATTGAGCCTGCACGATGAGGTCGCCGGTAATCACGCCGTCACCAGTGATCACTCCGTCACCGGTGATCACTCCGTCGCCCAGCACCTGTCCCTCGGTCAGCGACGTGGGATCTTCGAACAGAGCACTGACTGACAGAAAGGGCGACCCGTCACCCGTAATCACTCCATCGCTGGTCATAATTTGATCGCCGGTTATGACACCATCTGAGATCATTGTTGTATCGCCGGTAATTACCCCATCACCTGTAATCACGCCATCGCCCAACAATACTCCAGAAGCGTAGATCTTTTGATACCGGGCTATCAGATCGCTGCCTGTGACAAAGGTATAATTCAGAACCAGACCCCGCGCCCAGGTGAAGGTATAACCTGCTATTGTGGTCTGCATAGGTGGCAACTGCGTCGTCGTTAGTAGGGGTGAGCCGAGCGGAGTGGAAGCATTTAAGTCGGTACGCACCAAACGGGCCAGACTTACTGCGCCCCCAATATTTATCTGACCAGCACCTTGTTCGAACATATTGAAGCCTTTTAACGGCTGTGCTGTGTACATCAACAGGGCCTTTACTACATTAGGTTTCAGCGTGGGATTGGCCTGTAAGATGAGCGCTGCTGCCCCGGCTCCTACTGGCGTGGCCATGGAAGTGCCGCTGAGGTACATCATCTTCCGGTTATCAACCGGACTTACTCCAGCGTCCAATTGCGGATTTGCCGAGACCAGATGATTATCCAACGCCTCTGCCTGCACCAATTTGTTTCCCGGGGCCACCAGATCTGGTTTGATTAAATTATCGTGATGCCTGATACCGGACTCATCCGTCCAGAAGCTGCGTGTGGGTCCACGTGAACTATAAGAAGCAATCACATCGTCGCTACGTACATCCGTGCCGAATGTATTTGAAGCGCCAATGGTGATCGCGGAGGGTTCGTTACCTGGTGAGTGAATGTGGCCGTAAATCTTATTGCCATTACCATCGCGACCATTATTCCCCGCTGCTGCGAGCACTGCTACGCCGGCATCTACCAGATCCCGCACGGCGCGACATATGGGATCATTTCGATATGAGTCTACGGCCGGCATGCCGAGACTCATATTCACTACACGAATGTTGTAGATGCTGCGGTTAGTTGCCACCCAGTCGAGCGCCGCCAAAACACCCGCTGTACTACCTACCCCCTGACTGTTTAGTACGCGTAGGTTGATGATGTTTGCATTGGGCGCGATCCCTATATATTGCCCATTTGAAATTCGCCCATTACCTGCAGCCATCGCCGCTACATGCGTGCCATGTCCATAAGGGTCATCGGTGCGGGCCTCACCTGTAAAGTCACGGTTGACGATTACCCGACTGTTGTTCGACTTGTCCAGAAACGCCTTGTGAGAAGCGTCGATGCCGGAGTCGAGCATGGCAACTCCAATCCCACTGCCATCCGCCCCTACGCTGGTGGCGTTGGCGCCATTTCTGACAGCGTCTGCGCCGGTGGTACTAGATACGTGGCCAAGTGTTCTCGCCTCGCGATTCAAAGAGACATAAGCAACATCGCCCCGTTGAGCCAGCGCCATGGCCGCCTTAGCGGAGAGCGTGACCACCTTGTAATTGAAGTTCCGAAACTGAGCAATATGGCTTAAACCCACGCTGCGGACACTTGAATCGAGCGCGCCGGTCCACCTGTGGGCAGGCTCAATAATTACTGTGACAAGCTCGTCACCTCGTCCGCCGTTGATTTTACTGAGCAAATCTGCGGATGCTTTCCGGCCATTTGTTCGAAAATCACTGCTTGCGTGGGTCGACCCGCCTCGTGTCCAAAATGGGGCAACGGGCAGTAATGAAGACGTGACGAACAGAGCAAGAACCAGCGTTCGTTTCATTGAAGACTCCAAGATCTAGTCGGCGGGGGATGCTCAACTAAGGCTCACTTTTTTGTGAAGAGGTACCGTTTTACCGGTATCGGTCCAAGCCGCGGGTCGGGTTAACGGGACGAGTCAGGCGAATTGTAATAAACAGTTTTAACCAAGGCAAATGAATTGTAATAAAGTGCACCAGCAAAAGCAAGAGGTCCTTGTTTTTATTAACGTTCTTGTCCTGGGATGTGGACTTTTTAGCGTTTCAGGGGCTGGCCGGAACGCGGGGAGCGGTTGCCAATGGAGTTGTGGCGCTCACGAGACCCGACGAAAATCGGGCCTTCTCTGGGTAACTTCAGAGTACTCTGCCAGCCACCCACTGCCCAGTAGGTGGGATTGCTGGTGCTGTGGCTGAGTGCTCTGTAGAAAAAAGATCTGACCGCATCCGCAAGGGCATGGGATTGTCTTTGTGGCGCGCCCCACGTTCGCTGCGGAGAGTATGTGGAGCTTCTGTCGACCTCGGGTGTTTTTTTAGACGTTACGATAAACAAACGTTTGGCAGTGTCCTATTTGAAATTCTCTGTGCCAACTCCGCGTGCTCGGCGGCTCTGCGTTAAATATGCTTCCCCAATCTTTTCAACGCCGAGACCCAGAGAACGTTGAGAACGCGCAGAGAGAACTGAAATTAGGACACTACCCAGCGTTTTTATCAGCTTGCCGCTGGCGCAGGTTTCAGTTACCCTCTAGCTACCGACAGAAAATTTTTGTTCTTGCCCCACTCTGTTCCAACAAGAGGTGGGAGATTTTCCCGAAGCAGAAGCTACTTTCCAATATCTTTTTAGGAGAACCCGATGAACTCGATGACTGAGGTAATCGCGCAATACTTTTCAGCAGGCATTGCCTCACAGATTAGCCAACGGTTGGGTATCGATGAGACCACGACAAAACGCGCTGTCGATGTCGCGATACCATTGCTAATTGCCGCGCTGGCGCGCAACTCTTCGCAACCACAAGGTGCCCAAGCGCTTCAGGAGGCAATACAGCAAGACCATGATGGTAGCATTCTCGAAAATCTAACCGGATTGATAAACAATCCACAGGCCTACAGCGGAAGCGGTATCTTAGGACACGTACTGGGTTCAACTCGGGTCAATGCGGAAAGTGAAATAGCGAGACAATCTGGTCTCAATCCTGCCTCAGCAGGTTCGCTCTTAGAGATTTTAGCCCCGGTTGTTATGGGAACGCTTGGTAAACAGCAGCAAGAACAAAGTCTCAGTACAGACCAGCTTGCCTCATATCTCAACACTGAACGCACCCAGGTGCAGCAGTCCGCTCCAGACATAATGGATGCAATCAGTAGCCTACTCGACACGAACAAAGACGGCGACGTTACGGATGATCTCGGAAAATTCGCAGCAAGAGTTTTCGGGCGTGGACAATAAAGGTCGGTCCCCGGCGAGTCATTCGTGCGTCCAGACTGAAAACTGGCTTTCTTCATACTAGGAGCTAAAAGATGGGACTTTTTGATGGCATTACCAACATGTTTGGTCGTGGAGCTGCCGACGCGGCAAAGCAACCAAATGCAGAGCAACGCTTCAATGAACTGAAGCAGAAGTATCAGACGGCGCTGAATCTCGCCGATCAGCAGCAGATCAGATTTCAAAATCTGCACGTGCAAGAAAACAAGCTTTTCATAAGAGCGATTGCCCCGACTGAGGACGCGAAGAACAAGTTTTGGGATCAGGTGAAGTTGGCCAATCCAAATGCCGACGACATAACAGCCGATATTAGTATTGATCAAACTAAAGCGTTGGGCGCAGCTGTTGGCGGCGGCGGTGCGCAGGCAGGCCAGAAGTACACGGTCAAAAGCGGCGACACGCTTTCGAAGATCAGCCGGCAGTTCTACGGTGATGGTGGGGAGTACATGCGTATCTTCTATGCGAACCGCACGATTCTAAACGATCCCAACAGGATTAATGTTGGGCAGGAGCTGGTCATTCCTCCAGACGATGATGCCTAGGATAAGACAGGAGATGCCGCGGGCTGGTTGCCCGTGGCATCTCTACAAATTGTCGTTGGTGTGATTTAGTTTCACCTCGCTGAACTTACTCGGCTCTCGAAAGCCTACCGCAAGTAGACTGCCCATCCTGTGCATGAACGCCGGAAAGCATTAAGCACCAAGCTTTTTCGCTAGACTCCATATATTCTTTTGTTTATCATCCCACAAAATTGTTCCAGGGATTCAGATCCCTGAGGAAATTCACGAGTAAACACTGGCGATGAAGCGTTCGCCAGTAAAATCCCGCTTAGCGTCCCGCGATCTTAGAAACCGCTGTATCGCTGTGATTTGCGCCTCTAAATTGGAAAGTTGCGGGCGTCGAAAACTGCCGGAGGTCGCCGTTGCTTTGTGCTGTTCATGATGTACGCGCAATCTAGGAGAGCATTACTTTGTCTCGAATACACCTAATCCTGGTCGTCGTCTCTCTCGGGGTTTTTTACCCGGTGCACGCGCAGCAAGCTACCACAGCCACTCTAGGCGGACGCGTTAGTGATCCAAACGAAGCGAGCATCCGCGGCGCAGTTGTCACTTCTGTTCACAAGGCGACCGGAGCGAGGCGCGAGGCTCTGACCAACGATGAAGGCTTGTATGTGATCGCAAACCTTCCAGCAGGAGAATATGAAGTTACGACTCAAGCCAAAGGATTCTCGGATCGGACTTTCCCCAACGTAGTGCTTCTAGTAGGACAAAGCACGACGCTGAATGTCGGCTTGCAGCTTCCTGGAATTGAAACCGCAATCAACGCGCAAGTGGATGGTGAGAACGCGATAGATACGACTGCGTCAGTGGTTGATGGAATCATCAAGTCTCGCGAGATAGATGGCCTCCCTCTGAATGGCCGTAACTTTCTAGAACTGGCTCTGCTTGTGCCAGGCAATTCCCCTGCTCCTAATTTTGATCCTACGAAAACGAACACCGTAGTCGTCTCTTCGGCCGGCCAATTGGGCCGAGGCGGTAATGTGACTGTTGATGGTGCTGACAATAATGACGACGTAGTAGGGGGCGCGGTCCAAAACATCTCCCAGGAAGCAGTACAGGAATTTCAGATAGCTACGAATCGATTTTCAGCGCAGCTGGGCCGATCGGGTTCCTCGGTGGTAAACATTGTGACAAAGTCCGGCACAAACGAACTGCATGGCTCAGGGTCCTTGTATTTTCGCCATCGGGCCTTGCAGGGATTGCCGGCGACATTCGATAAGACGCTAGGCCAAACACCGCCATTCCATCGGCAACAATACGCATTTGCTCTGGGGGGACCACTGAAGCAGAATCGAGCGTGGATCTTTGGTTCGTTGGAATACCGTCACCAAAATGGTGCGGTTCTGGTAGGCGCACGAGATCTCGCTACCAGGTCAATCAGAAGGGGTTTTGCTACTGCCCCGTTGCGCGACACGCTTACTACCGAACGATTCGACTGGCAGCCCAACCTCAGTGACCACCTCACATTACGCTATTCATTCCAACGTTCCAAAGATACGACGGCCAGCACTCTTATTCGATCTATTGGTTCAGCTTCGCAGAGGCAAGCTGCAACCAATCGTACTCATTCTCTCCTGGCAAACTACACACGAGTATTTACTTCGCAAGACGTCAATAGCCTCAGTTTCAGCGTCAATGATTTCATAAATCGTACGCTGCCGGTCTCAACCGGGCCACAACTCACTTTTCCAAGCATTCAGGATGGCGTGTCTTTTCGCGTTCCCCAGCAGACCAAGCAGCGCCGTTTCCAGGTTGCCGATACTTTCACAACAATCCGGGGCAACCATACGCTGAATCTGGGCGGTGAGCTTCAAAGGGTGGAGTCAGATTTCAATCTGGGGGTCTTCCAGCAGGGACGGGTTGAACTGATCGAAGACTTTCCAGACTTTGATCGGAACAGTGATGGCCGGGTAGATGACAACGATCTGTTATTCGCCGTGACACTTCGAAGCGGTAAGCCAAATGAGCCACTGGTCATTCCCGACGATGACAACACCTATGTCGCATTTTTCTTTCAGGACGACTGGCGCGTACACCCGCAACTCTCACTCAATCTTGGTTTGCGATATGAAAGAGATAGTGATGTGAAGAATGTCAGTCGTGTGGATCAATTGAATCCACTAATATTGCCATTCCTGCATGGGAGCAGGTCGGCCGATAACAACAACTGGGGCCCACGCGTGGGCTTTAACTGGTCCACCAAAGACGGTCAAACAAGCGTTCACGGAGGGTACGGCATCTATTACGATCGGGTAACCCTGGAGATACAGTCGCTCGAGCGTGGTCTTGACGGGCGAGCTCTGCCGGTAGAAGTCCGGGCAGGTAATCTTTTCTTCATTCCCCCGGAGTCTTTGTTTGATCCTGTAAATGGGACATTTCCACCACCCGCTCCAACACTGGCTAATCCGTTCACCGGTTTCATTCTGCCGGGTGCGGGCGCCGGCGGCATCAATATCATAGACAACGACATGCAGAACCCGATGGTGCAGCAGACGAATGTGGGTATTCAGCGCGAGCTCGGCCGAAATTATGTTTTGCGGGCTGATTACCTCCACAACTTTGGTACCCACTTTATCATCGGGAGAACTATCGGAACTGTTTTCAATCCCGTAGTAGGTGGTCCAGATTTAGTTAAGAATCTCGAATCGAGCGTCAGAACAAAATACGATGGATTGCTAGTGAGTCTCGAAAGGCGGTTCTCGAACCGATACCAGTTGCGGGCTTCTTACACACTGTCGAAGTCGTTTAATTACGCGAATGACGATCAGATACCGTTCTCGAATGGTCCAATCGATAACAATAACCTGCAGGCCGAATACGGACCTACACCAAACGACCAACGCCATCGATTTACTTTCTCAGGTGTCTTTGATCTCGTTAAGGGACTAAAAGCTGCGCCTATTCTAACGTTGGCCTCGAGTGTCCCCATGGATATCCTCTTGCCTGACGGAAGTTCTCGTGTTTGCGAATTTCAACGGCTTGCGGGTGGCCGAGTTTTTCACAGTGGTGCTGATTTGAATTCCGCCATTGACCAGATTAATGCGGCGGGAGGATCCTTGTGTCCAAACCCTGTGCCAAATACCGGATTTCGCCCTCGCGTTCTCCTGCCACGGGTGCTTGACGATGTGAGATTCGGCGATACGTTCTCGTCATTTGACCTGCGATTGTCGAGAAACTTCAAACTTGGCGA
>Ga0214473_10006786_pt1 | contig 13638 bp, 14 predicted proteins | sample RVTome_7_FD_203509 | JGI IMG/M metagenome (GOLD analysis project Ga0214473, IMG submission 203509) | Soil microbial communities from uranium-contaminated site in the Upper Colorado River Basin, Wyoming, United States - RVT98D197 | ecosystem: Environmental > Terrestrial > Soil > Contaminated >... | reverse complement strand
ATAGCCGAAGAATCTCTATGATCGATTCAGTTGAAATCATTAGATTCTTCACGGAGTTTACCCTGAGCCAAAGATCGAGACCCTTCGCTTCACTCAGGGTGACAGAGGCGAAGGGTTCAGAATGACAAACACCCAAATTCCCCAATTACGACACACTCTCAAGATGGGGGAAGGGTGAGGGGGAACGAAGTGAGTTCGATGGATTAAAGAAAAAGCAATAGGTTGGGTTTTGAAAACAGCCTGAAACATCCCTAGAAATATAACACATTTTAGATCATTTTTTAGATCTTTCCAGAAGTTGCTGGTGAGATGAGGGATGTTTTCGTGCTTTGCCTATTTTTCTTGAGTGTTTTGAGGATAGGAACCTAAAATCTTCATGAAAAGAACGTGCTGTTTCAGTTCATCTAAGGCTTCGGCGATGTGTAAATCGGTGGCATGGCCTTCAAAATCGATGAAGAAAATGTATTCCCAGGGTTTCCCTTTTGTGGGCCGGGATTCGATCCTGGTCAGATTGATCCCTTTTTCATAAAAGGCTTGAAGGCCTTGAAATAGCGTTCCCGGGGCATGAGAGACTGAAAAGAGGATCGAGGTCTTATCCCTTCCCGTCCTCTCCGCGCCTTGCCGGCCAAGGACCAGGAAGCGTGTATAATTGTTCGGGTTATCTTCGATCTGAGAGGCAGCCACTTTTAACCCATAGAGCTGGGCGGCAAGGGAGCTGGCGATGGCTGCTGTTTTTGGATCCTCCGCGGCTAATTGGGCAGCCTTAGCCGTGCTGCCCGCCTCCTCAAGTTGGACATGAGGTAGATACTTCCTTAGCCACTCCCGGCATTGGCCCAGGGCCTGAGGATGGGAATAGATCTTCTCGATATCTTCGGTGCTTCCGCCCCGGGAGAGGAGATCGTGAGATACCCTGGTCATCATCTCGCTGCAGATCTTCACCTCCGATTTAATAAACATGTCCAAGGTCTGGCCCACCGGGCCTTCCGTAGAATTCTCGATGGGCACCACAGCATAGTGTGCCTTCTCTTTCTCCACGGTCTCAAAAACATCCTGGATGGTATTTTCCGGAAGCATTCGAATGGAACTCCCGAAGTGCTGGATGCATGCCATGTGTGAAAACGTTGCGGGAGGACCGAAATAAGCCACGGTCAACTCCGCCTCGAGGGCACGGCAAGCCGAGATGATCTCACGAAAAACGGCCGTGATCGTCCTGCGGGGAAAGGGGCCCGGATTCCGCTCTCCTAAACGCTGAAGGATCTCCTTTTCCCGCCCCGGGTTGTAGTAGCTCTTCTCACTCTTTTTTTTAACCTTACCTACTCTCAAAACAGCCTCTGCCCGTTCGTTTAACAACCTCAGGATCTTCTCGTCCAGGCCGTCGATTTTTTTTCGAAGGGTTTTAATTTTCTCTTCACTTTCCATCATTGGTCCTCTTGATCGCTGCCTGGCGGAGCAGATGATCCGCCAGAACAATCGCCACCATGGCTTCGCAGACCGCATTGATCCTGGGAATAGCGGTCACATCATGCCTTCCTGTGATGCGGAGGGAGACCGGTTGCAATGAAATATCCACTGTCCTTTGCTCCAAATGAATCGAGGGAATAGGTTTCACAGCTGCTCGAAGAACGATTTCCGCCCCGGTCGATATGCCTCCTTGGATTCCACCGCTATCATTCTTCTCAAGCCCTCCGGGCCCCAGTGGATCATTGCATTGAGACCCAAGCATGCTCGCGACCTCGAATCCGGCCCCCACTTCAACTCCGCGGATTGCACCGATGCTCATAAGGGCCTTTGCGAGGTCCGCCTCTAATTTGTCAAAGACCGGTTCTCCCAATCCAGGAGGACAGCCCGTAACAAGGATTTCAACAACACCTCCAACCGAGTCTCCCTGAGACTTGACCTCTTCGATTCGTCCCTCCATCTCTTTCGCTGCCTCCGGATCCGGACATCTCAAAAAATTCTTATCAATCTCTCCGAAATCGATCTTTTTCGCCCGGATCCCCCCCAGTTCAACCGTGTAGGCCATCACTCCGATATTCTCTCCTCCTAGGATCTTCTTGGCTACCGCGCCGGCTGCCACCCTGCCAACCGTCTCCCTTGCGGAGGCCCTTCCCCCGCCCCGGGGGTCCCTGATGCCATACTTCGACAAGTAGCTATAATCGGCATGGCCTGGTCGAAAAATATCTTTCAGTTTTTCATAAGCACTGGAATCGATATCTTCATTCCGGATCAGAAGACTAAGGGGGGTTCCTGTAGTCTTCCCCTCAAAGAGACCGGAGAGAATCTCCACCCGGTCTCTTTCCTTTCTTGGGCTTGCCCCTGTGTCTTGACCGGGCCTTCTTCTGTCCATCTCTTTCTGAATATCCTCCTCTGAGACTTCAAGGCCAGGGGGACAACCATCAATTATTACCCCCAGTGCCTTTCCATGCGATTCCCCCCAAGTCGTGATTTTGAAAAGCGTTCCGAAGGAATTCCCTGCCATTTTCACCTCATAACCCTTCACCCCCCGAACCATGTTAGGTTCAGGGCTTTGTCCTGCACCCTACGTTGTGCAGGGCTTGCCCTCTCCGCCTACTCCGCCGAAGTAGCTCCAGGCTACGTAGGCCGGGCGCCAGGGGAGAGGGGATAACCGGGTTGTTTCTGCCTAGGGTTAAAATGTGCTGCACGACGGCTTCCACATCCATTTCCGAAGTATCGAGTTGGACTGCAGAAGCCCTCTCATAAAAAGGATTCCTGTAGGCCAACACTTCCTCGATCTCTTCCAACAATCCCTTTCCTGTCAGGGGCGGCCTGCGGCCAGGGGTTTGCGGATCTTCGCCTATTCTTCTGAGCAGGACTTCCGAATCTGCTTTCAACCAGATCATGAGACCCTTTCTTCTCAGGGCCGTGACATTGTCCGGATCAAGGACGGCGCCTCCTCCGGGGGCGATCACCCAATGATCCCGATCAGAAATCTCTTCGATGATCCTCTTCTCCGCCGCCCGAAAATATTCCCACCCGTGAGCCTCTACCATTTTGCTGATCGACACGTCGTGATGTTCCTGCAAAAGGGTGTCCGTATCCACAAAGGTCATCTCAAGGCAACTGGCTAACCTCCTGCCCACGGCGCTCTTTCCAGAACCACGGTATCCGATGAGGACGATATTCATAAAAATCCAAGTAAGGGTTCAAGGATTCAAGGGTTCATGGGTTCATGGGTTCGAGATTTTGGCTCCATGTTTTTCAAAACTTAACCCTGGATTCCCGCTTGCGCGGGAATGACAGAAAAGGGTTTGTTGCATTTCCCTAGAACCCCTAGGGCTTGCGCAAAAATAATTTTACAATTTCTTACCAGATCCGCTCATGCTGAGGTATCGAAGCATGAACGGTCACCGCTGCCCTTCGATACCTCAGGGCGAACGGTTATCAGTTCAATTTGCTAAGTTATTTTTGCGCAAGCCCCTGGCCCCTGGAACCCTCGAACCCTGCTTTTCAATAGAGCCTTTGAAAGACCTCCCAGAAATCAGGAAAAGATTTATCGACACATCGCTCCCCTTTGATTTTCACTCCGGGAACGGCCAGCCCTGCAACGGCGAAGCTCATGGCCAGGCGATGATCGTTGTATGTTTCTATTTCTGCTCCATGAACTTCTCCTCCTTCGACTTTCAACCAGTCCCGCCCTTCTTCAATCCGGATGCCCGCCCTGCTCAGCTCCCGGGCCACGGTCTCAATGCGATCAGATTCTTTGAACCGAAGATGGCCGATGTTCTCTATCACCGTTTTTCCCCTTGCAAAGGCCGCAGTCACCGCCAATGTGGGAACGAGGTCAGGCATCTCATTCATGTCGATCTTTATCCCATGAAGTTCCCTTCCGTGGACTTCTGCCCATCCATCTCCTGTGACAACTTTGCATCCCATTGTTTCCAATACAGTCAGGAAGCCCGCGTCTCCCTGGAAACGAGTCGAACCGAAGTTTTCAACCCTCACCTTCCCCCTGGTAATGGCTGCGGCTGAGAAGAAATACGACGCGTTGGTAGCATCCGCTTCCACCCTATATTCTTGTGGTGCATATCGCTGCCCTGTCCGCACATAAAAGGAGTGATATCCTTTCCTTTCGACTTTCACACCAAAGGTTTGCATCACATGAAGCGTCATGTCTACATAGGGCTTGGAAGCCAGATGCCCGTCTATCTTTATACACACATCTCTTCGAGCGTAAGGGGCGACCATCAGGAGGGCTGAAAGGAACTGGCTGCTTTTGTCGGCCTTTATCGCAGCCGTCCCTCCATCGAGACCGTTAGATTCAACCATTACCGGGGGGCAACCCTCTCCTTCCGGAGAGCAAGCCCTGACGCCGAGTGCTTCCAAACCGGTCAACTGGTCAGAGATGGGGCGCTTCCTCATACGCTCGTTGCCATCCACCCGGGTTTGACCTTCCCGAAGAGCGGCCAGTGCCGTGAGAAATCTCATCGATGTACCTGAGTTGCCAACAAAAAGTTCCACGTTCCCTCCACGAAATTTCCCTCCCCCGCCGCAGACGCAAAGGGAATCTCTTTCCCAGACGATCGGCACTCCGAATTCTTTCAGTCCCTGAATCGTGTACTCGGTATCTTCACTTCTCAAAGGGTTGATCAAGAGAGAATCTCCGTTGGCCAGGGCAGCGAGAACGAGAGCCCGATGGGTATAGCTCTTCGAGCCCGGCAGGGTTATGGAGGCGTCACAATGAGAAAGCGGTTTGATCTCGATCATACTCGGTCTTGGTAGCAGACTCCAACTTTCTTTTCGTAGGGTCTCGTAGGGTCGGCGTCCTCGCCGACCCCGCGCTTCGCGGGACAGGCGAGAGGCCTGCCCTACGTTTTAGCGTTCTTTAGCCGATATCGGCAAAGTTCTGTCGATATCGATTTCCTAAGCGCCCAGTATACTAAGGGCTTTGCTCACGTGGACGACGGACGCTTTCTTCATTGTTTGTCGTCCTTCGTCCCTCGTCTATCGTCCATCGTTCCTTAATGCTCTGCGGAGGTCCTTCTTGATCTGATCGATATTGGGTCTTTTCCCTGTCCAGATTTCGAATTGAGCCGCTCCCTGGCGGGCAAGCATCTCAAGACCATCGATCGTTTGACACCCTTTCTCTTCAGCCTCTCGGAGGAGCTTCGTCTTGAGAGGACTGTAAACAATATCCATCACCGCCATGCCTTTGGAAAAGACTTCACTCGGAACAGGACTCGCCTCATCATGGGGCGACATACCCACAGAGGTCGCGTTGACCAGCACATCGAATTCCAATTCCTTGATGGAAGGCCATGGCCGGGAAAGGCAACCCAGATCCTGGGCCAGCGTCAAGCCCTTAGCAGCCGAGCGATTGCAAATAATGACCTCGCTTCCGTTCTCTTTCAGTCCAAAAGCAATAGCCCTGGCTGCGCCTCCCGCTCCCAGAAGAAGGATCCTCTTCCTTTTCAAATCAATCTTCTCCTCCAAGGCCTTCAAGGCTCCAAACCAATCGGTATTGAAGCCAATCAATCTCCCTTTCTCATGGGTAATCGTGTTTACAGCCCCTATCTTTTTCGCTAACTCATTCACCTCGTCAAGGAGAGGAATGATGTCGGTCTTAAATGGCAGCGTAACGCTGATCCCATGGATGTTCAATCCTCTGATTCCTGTGATGGCTTCCCGGAGATTCTTAACCTCGAAGGCCAGGTAGACGGCGTTCAATCCCATCCTTTTGAAGACTCCGTTGTGAATGATGGGACTCAGGCTATGGCTTACAGGGCTTCCGATGATCCCATAAAGCTGAGTCTGACTATCGATCATGGCAGCATCTCCCAAAGGTTCTTCATCTCCCGGACGGTCAACTGCCCGGGAGCGGAGGCCTTTGCTTTGCTCAATGCGGCGTAAGTCCATGCCGATCCGAACCATGGGGCGAAGATCCGGCTCATCTTCCCATTTTCTCCCATGCAGAAGGCCACGATATTCTGGCCCTTTTCCTTTGCATAAGGGATAAGAGATAGGACACGAAGATTGTCTTCCCAGATCTGGGCAAAGGTAACGACTTTGGCTACGTCCGCGCCCAGCCGGATCATATCGTCCGTAACCTTCTGTAATTCTTTCTGAGAAGGCGTTGTCCGAAAATGATGATAAGAAAGGATCACTCGGGTCTTCTTTCTATTTTCCATCAAGTCTTCACGCAATGGCCGCTCACTTTCCAATTCCACATCTACATATCCAAAACCCAATTCGACGGCTTCTTTCAGGATCCCAAATCTGCTTTTTTCGTTGCCAGCGTACCTGCCCCCCTCCGCTTTTCGCCGGCAGGTAAGGATAAACCGGTCCTTCTCGCTGATCGGTACCCTTTCCAGTTTCGGGTTCTTCAAATAGTCAACTCGAAGCTCAACGAGGTCTGCAACCCGGTTGCCCTCTTGAATCGCTCTTACAGCTTTGTCGTGAGTTGTCTCAACAATGGAAACGCAGATTTTCCCGGTGGTCTCACCTTTCCCTGATCGTCTCGTCAACCTTGACGCCAAAGTGTCTTCCCCCTTTCTCACGGTAGACCAGAATCTCGCTTCCCCCGTTGAGGTCCACCAGTGAAACGGCTTTCCCATCGGGCTGTGTGAGCCTGATGGTCTCGGCATTCTGAAGAATAGCGGTAACACTTTCCCCGTCTTCATCCGCTTCAACCAGAACGAGAGGGCGTTTTTCCACTTTGGCCCTTCCCACAACGGCTGGATAACTCGACCCTTCAAAGCCCACCACTTGTACCTGATCACCGGATTTCACCTCCGAGAGATATTTCGTCTCTCCGTTCGCCATGCGGATATAAGCATGGACAGGCCCTGCATTCACCCGGAAAGGCCTCGTATTGACAAAAGGATTCTCGACACTCTCGGAGTGAACAAGGAAAAGAGCCTGGCTGCTGTTGCCTACCAGCATTCCTTCGCCCAGGGTCATCGAAGAGCAGGTGTCGATGCAGACCCGGTCTCCCATACCGAGGGGCTCGATCCTCTTGATCCTGGCCCGGAAGAGATCGACGTTTTCGTTCCTTTTCTTAAGAGCGAAAATCATATGCCGTACGGCTTTTGGATCGGGATTGTCGATCACAACGCCATCGACCCCCTTCTCAAGGATGGTCAGGGCCGTCTGTCCTTCTTTCAGGTCATTGATCACGACAAAAAGATTCTTCGTTCTGCTTAGCAGATTCTCCAGTGGAATGATCATCCAATCTCCGCCTCGCACAATGACCATTTTTGAGAGGCTTAATGAGAGGATCTCCTCCTCATCTTTTTTCTCCCGGATCTCCTTCACCACGACATCACGGCCCAGCATGAGATCACCATCCTCAGACACGATGGGAATGATCCCCATTTTTTTGGCCTCTTGTTCTATTCCTGGGGGAACCCAGAGGGCATCTGCCCCGCATTCCAAGGCGGCCATGGCAATATCCTTCTTCCAGGGAATGGCCTTGACCCAGATCTTTTTCATCCTATCACCCCTAACTTTCTCAGAAGCTGTGAAATTATTCTGGACCACCAGTCCGGACGGGGGAATATCTAAGAGATCAATGCGCAATTAGCAATAATCAATTAGCAATTTTCAATGAAAAACATGAAGAAAGGGCATTCTTTTCCCATTGATCATTGACAATTGTTAATTGCCCATTTTGCATTGATTATTTCCGATATCCCCCCATCCGGGCCTTGAGTCTAGGATTTTTTCATACCTTCTCCCCTTCTCTTCAGTCACCGTGTTGTTCTGGACGATCTGGCTAATCCTCTGTACGATCCGTTCCGGGGCTTTGTGCTGGAAAACGTTTCTACCGATGGAGACGCCCGCTGCCCCTGCTGCCATTGCCCCCTTGACCATCTCGACAATTTCTTCATCGTTCTCCATCTTTTCTCCACCGGCGATGACTACGGGAACAAAACATCCTTCCACCACTTCCCTGAAGCTTTCTGCAGACCCCGTATAGACAACCTTAACAATATCAGCCCCAAGCTCAGCCCCCACTCGGGCGGCATGTTTTACCAGGTTCACATCATATTCATTCGGCACTTTGGGTCCTCTCGTGTACATCATGGCTAAAAGCGGCATTCCCCATTCCATCGCCGCCCTCCCTACGTGACCGAGATCATTGAGCATGGATCTCTCGTCTTCAGCTCCGAGATTCACGTGGACGGAGACACCATCCGCCCCCAATTTGATCGCCTCTTCAACCGTGCACACCAGGGTCTTGGAGGTTGGATCGGGGGCCATCCGCGTGCTCGCTGAAAGGTGGAGGATGAGGCCCACATCCTTTCCCCTCCTTCTATGGCCCGCCTCGGCTACCCCCTTGTGGACAAGGAAGGCGTTCGCCCCTCCATTGGCCACTGCATTGACGGTCTCCGGCAAGTTGATCAACCCTAAGACCGGTCCAATGGTTACTCCGTGATCCATAGGAACAATCACCGTCTTCCCCGTCTCCCTGTTCATGATACGTTCCATGCGAATCTTTTTCCCTAGCATGTCATTTCCCTCCTTTTTAAGAAAATAAAAAAGCCGTGAGAAGAGAGACTTCCCACGGCTTAAAATGAAAAAGGCCGTGGGGTTTCGATCCACCCACGGCCTTAACTGACTAAGTTTCCTTAACGATCAGCTCCGGGCAGCGGGCAGACTGAGCCATTAAAAAACCAGCAAAAATAAAAGCCGCTGCTAAAGTTAAACTGACGACGCTGATCCATTTCGAAACCCCTATTTTCCCGTTGAATAACATAAACAAGATCTCTTGTCAAGGGAAAAATGCGAGGGGTCCCCAAAAATATTTCAGGCTTTCTTCAGAAATTTCTGGATTCTTTGAGGAGCCTCAATCCGCCCGGTAGACCACCGGTGAGACTTTAGCCTCAGGAAAATCCCGTGGATCCGGTCGTACCGCAGCCCGAGCCCTTTGTAGAAGAAAAGCTGGAAATGACTTTCTCGGGCTTCCCCTCCCCACAAGAGGGGCAGTTCAGAGACTCTCCACCTTCATCCACCTTCTGGACCATCTCGAAAAGCATTCCACACTTCCGACAACGATATTCGTAGATAGGCATTTTGACCTCCTTGAATGATTGGCATAGGGCAGAGCGCATAGAGCATAGCGAAAATCACAAACACCAAATTCCAAGCACCAAATCCAAAACGCATCCCAATGACCGAAATCACAAATCTTAAGCAAAAACGTTTGGAAACTTCTGAATTGGAATTTTGGATTTATTTGGAATTTGGAAATTGGGATTTGGAATTTGAAACGATCTCATACCCTGCATCCTCAATGGCCTTCTCGATCCGGTCCGGGGCCACTGACTTTGTATTGTCAAAGCGGACTTCTCCTTTCTCAAGGTCTACGTTGACATTCTGAATTCCTTCGACCTGCGCCAGTGCTTTCTTAACCGACATCACGCAGTGCTGGCAACTCATCCCCGTGACTTTCAATATGGAAGCCATGTCAATTTCCTCCTTTTCTGACTGATCGGCAACTCCTGTTTCCTCCTTAACCTTAGCCTTACCCTGAACTTCATCTTCAACCTCAACCTCAACCTTGACGCCAACCTCATTCTTCATCATCTCATCATACCATAGGGTGTGGCGCTCCCGGACATATTCGCCGTTGACCTCCCCTGTAAAGATCGATTTGACCAAGGGCCGGTTCACCTTGAAGATCAAGGCCCCTAAATGAGCCACAACCCCGAGAAGAAAGAAAAGGGTTCCAAAGGTGTGGGTCAATGTCATGGCAGTGATGAAGGATGGGGATAAATAGACTCCCGGCAGGTTCTTGACAACCTTCACCACCCCAGTCAGGAGGAGGATTAAACCCACTCCTCCCAGGTAGGCATAGGCCAGTCTCTGTTCAGGAAGATACTTATCCGATTTTGGCTCTTCGCCGAATCCGAGCATGCTCAAAATGATCTTAAAAGAAGCTTTTGCATCCCCTTTCCTGGGCAGTAAGCCTTGATGTCCAAGCCATCCATGGTACAGGGCGTGAAAGACCATGATGGAGACAAAAAGAATTCCCGCCAGATAGTGGAGCTTCAGGTTGATGAAGAAATCCCCTGCCCATTCCAATCCCGGAATGCGGGTCAACATGAACCTCTTGTACATGGGAAGTTCACCAAATCCGGAAAAGATCAAAACGAAGCCCGAGATGGCCAGGAACCAGTGCTCGGCAAGCTCAATGGGACTGTGGCGTACAATAACCTTTCTGTTTTTGATGATTCTCGCGCTCATTATTTTTTCTCCTCCTCCTCATTGCTCTGGGCTACAGGCTTCGCTTTCTGCGCAGTTTCGTTTTTCCTGTGGTACAGGGCGAGGCCCACGGCACCCAGTCCACTGATGATAGGACCAATCAAGAATCCTTTCGCCCACCGGTTGGCATCCCCCAGCGGATTCTCAACCTTCCCCAGTAGAAGGTTTGACTTATTCTCTCTCAGCCTTGCATCGATCTTCTCAAAGGGGACTTTACTCACGTAGATCGCCGCCGTTCCACCATTCTCCTTCTCACCATAGATAAATCCGCTGATCTCCCTCGCCCGTTCATGGGCCATTTTCAGAATCTCATTCCTTTCTCCGAAAAAAAGAGCCTTTTTCATTCCCGGCCTTTTTTCACAGGCCTCGACGCAAGCAGGGAGCTGTAATTTCTTGATGCGGTCATGGCAGAGGTCACACTTATACATGACCCCGCCCCCCGCAGGCATGGGCTGGAGCTTGAGATAACGGCCCACGCCACTCTGTCGCTGGGGAATATGCCACGGGCAGACGCTCTTGCACTTCGCGCCCCCCAGACAGAGGTTCGAATTGATGACCACCGGGCCATCGTCATATTTATTCATGGCTCCGAAGGGACAGAGCCTTGCACAGGGGGGATTGTCGCAGTGCATACACCGGCGGGGGAGGAAGATCTCTTCTCCTTCGACTTCGACCTTCTGGACAGTTGTCCAGTTGTAGGGGGTAAGGGTATTGATCACATCCCTCTTCTTTGACCAGTCGTCATGGGTTTTCTGAGGCCAGAGGTCCTTAATCGGTTCCTGGGGCTCCGGAAACCTCTTCTCGTTCACGGCCCGGCAAGCCTCCACGCACTTGGGCCTGACCTCATTTTTGCACCCGTCGCATTTCGTGAGATCAATCAAGGTCGCATAGGTTTTAGATCTCGCAGAGGCTACCCCGGCGACTCCGGAGACACCCGCAGCCCCCAGAGCCATCGCCCCTCCTTTGAGAAAGCTCCTCCTCGTCAATCCATCGCTATTTTTCATAACTTTTTCTCCTTTGGATAACGGTATGCGCCATGTGCTGTACGCTTTGCGTCTGTTCTCCCACCGGTTGCAAAAAATAACCTGCAGAAACCGGGCGAGGGTGCTGGGCGGCTTTGCCGGGAAGCCGCCGTATAACGCGGCGGGTATTTTCCCAAAACATTGCAGCGGCACCTTTAAGGGCTGGCTGCATGCATTTCCAGATGAAATCAGGACTTCACCCAAAGTAAATTTCTCTGTGACCCCTAATTTCCGATAATCCGCAATTGCAAGGTTTTGGAAGTAGCCTTGCCGGGTTTCGGTAATGCAACATCTGGATTCTCTTACGTCCAGTCAATATACTGTGAGATTGCCTTCTGGAGATCCATCAGGCTCTGCGGCCCTTTGACACCGGAATTCGCCTGGGCCTTCTCCAGACATTCTTCCATGTAGGTCTGGACAATCACCGTCCCGACCTTCTTCATAGCTGCCGTTGCCGCCGCCACCTGGATCATGATTTCAGGGCAGGGGACCCCTTCTTCCACCATCCTCTGGAGCCCGCGCATCTGTCCCTCGATTCGCTTCAGCCTCATCATGACATCTTCTTTCGGTTGTCCCATGCTATGTACTATACCCCCCTATGGTATATTTGAAAATATCTTAACCCTCCTTTTTTAGTTTGTCAAGAAAAAATTTTCGGAAAAAATTTTCGGGGGCAGTGCCGATGAGCCAGAGCTACCTGCCTACACCCGGCAAAGCGGACTTCGCGTAGGCGGGAAGTCCTGAGTTTCAGAATTTGTGAAGGTTTTGTAATCCCGAAAAAAAACTTCTTGACAAGAAATTGATTTTATGATAATCATAATCATAATTATGGTTACAAAAATCATAACCAATCGAAATTTAAGGCGAGAAGTATTCGAAGAATTGAGAAACTTCGTTGTCTATGAGGTTGTTCCTGGAGAGAAGATCAACGAAGACGATCTGGCCAGGGAACTCGGAGTAAGCAAGACCCCTGTGAGAGAAGCCCTGTCGAAATTGGCCCATGAGGGTATGATCGAGATTATTCCAAACCGAGGGTCCTATAAAGTCAAACTTTCCAAAGAAGACATCTTGGAAATTATGGTTATAAGGGAGGCATTAGAAGGCTTATGTATTCGATTAGCCATAAGAAACATGACCGATTCAACCATTAAGAAGCTAAAATCCATTCTATATGATTTTGAGGCGAAATATCTCGAGAAGGATCTTACGCTTTACTCAGAGACAATGCTTGATTTTTACGGTCTGATTTATGAAACCGCAAAAAACCCACGGCTCATAAAGATCATCCAGAGCATGCTCGATCTGACCCGTATGTTCAGATTGCTCTATTACAACAATCCAGAAAGCGTCAAACACTCCTTAGAGGTTCATAAAGAATTTATAGATGTACTTGAAAAAAGGGATGAAGAATTGGCAGAAAAGATCCGCAAAGGGATGATTCGGTCGGCTTATGAATATCTCGCTGAGACAACTTCAGAAAAGGAAAAATTTTCCATATTAAAAGAAGCGAGGGGCTACTAATAGCACGAATTCCATAGCAAGGAGGGATAGGCAGGTCCTAATAAAATACCCGAACTTTACCTTCATCGATTTCGGATTCAACCTTTGGGTTATTGACGAGTAAAGAAAGGAGAATGAAACATGAAGGCCAAGAGTCTCCCTGTAATGATCATAATTGTTTTCTTATCGACCCTTCCAACGTTCGTTTTATCAGCACCGACCGAAAAATACCCTCAAAGGCCTGTTGAAGTCATTGTCCCTTTCGCCCCCGGAGGTCCAGCCGATATTGGAGCAAGGACCATTACAGAGCGGCTTCCCAAGATATTAGGGGTGCCCGTAGTGGTGGTCAATAAAGCCGGGGCCGGAGGAATCTTAGGAACTTCCTTTGTTACAAGAGCAAAGAAGGATGGGTATGCACTTCTCAGTACGACCGCAGCTACAATTGTCAGTATGCCAGTCATCGAACCGCAAAACGTAGACTACAATACGACAAGAGATCTCGAGCCCCTCGGCCGTTATGCTTATATCACAGTCGTTCTCCTGGTCGGAAGTGATTCTCCTTTTCGTAGCTTTGAAGAGCTGGCCGATTTCACAAAGAAAAACCCCGGAAAACTAAACTGCGGAATACCTGGAATCGGACTCGTCCCTCATCTTGTTTATGAGATCCTGAAGTCCTCTGGCCTGAACATGACGATGATCGTGGCGAAGGGAGTCCCCCAGAACATATCATTTCTCATGGGCGGGCACGTCGACGTGACGATTGACAGTTTGGCTGCCACTGCAGGGCATATCCGCGATGGCAAATTTCGAGCGTTGGCTATTGTTCTTGAAAAAAGGTTTCCAGATTTTCCGAACATTCCTACTTTAGCTGAAAAAGGATATCCTCAGGCCA
>Ga0214473_10006785_pt1 | contig 13639 bp, 7 predicted proteins | sample RVTome_7_FD_203509 | JGI IMG/M metagenome (GOLD analysis project Ga0214473, IMG submission 203509) | Soil microbial communities from uranium-contaminated site in the Upper Colorado River Basin, Wyoming, United States - RVT98D197 | ecosystem: Environmental > Terrestrial > Soil > Contaminated >... | reverse complement strand
GGTCAATCTCGGCATCGATCCCGCGAAATCGGATCAACAGGTCCGCGGCTCGACGGTGATGCCGCACGGCACCGGCAAGAAGGTGCGCGTCGCGGTCTTCACGCAGGGCAAGAATGCCGACGCCGCCCGCGAGGCTGGCGCCGACATCGTCGGACTCGAGGATCTCGCCGAGAAGGTCAAGCAGGGCCAGATCGATTTCGACGTCGTCGTCGCGAGCCCGGACGCGATGCGTGTCGTCGGCCAGCTCGGCCAGATTCTCGGTCCGCGCGGCTTGATGCCGAACCCCAAGGTCGGCACGGTCACGCCGGATGTCGCCGGCGCGGTCAGGAACGCCAAGGCGGGACAGGTCCGCTATCGCTGCGACAAGGGCGGAATCGTCCATTGCTCGATCGGCAAGGCCAGCTTCCAGCCAGCCGCGCTGAAGGACAACCTGGCGGCGCTGCTCGCGGACCTGCAGAAGCACAAGCCGCCGACGTCGAAGGGCGTCTACGTGCAGCGCGTGACAGTGTCGTCGACGATGGGTCCCGGCGTTGCCGTGGACCGGGCGTCGCTGGGAATTTGAGGAGACTACATCGAAGACCGCAGGCGGGGCGATGGCCCCTTAATGGAAGCCTGCGCAGGTGGTGGTACCCGAGTCAGTGTTCACTGGTGAAGGTCCCCATCAGCCGGCCGGCAACGGACGGCACAAGGGTGGGCGCGCGGCGACGCGCGTTCGTGGACGGATCTTCTGCCAGGAGGATTGGATGACGCTCAGGCTTGAAGACAAACAGGCACTGGTGACCGAGGTGCAGGCCGTTGCGCGCATCGCGCATTCGGTCGTCGCTGCGGAATATCGTGGCCTGACGGTGACGCAGATCAGCGGGTTGCGCGCGAAAGCGCGGCAGTCCGGTGTCTACATGCGTGTCGTCAAGAACACGCTGGCCCGCCGTGCGGTCGCCGGAACACCGTATGAATGCATCGCGGACCGCCTCAAGGGACCGCTGATCCTCGCATTCTCCAAGGATGATCCGGGCGCCGCCGCCCGCGTCGTCAAGGATTTTGCCAAGGTCAACGACAAGCTGGTCCCGACACTGGTCTCGCTCGGCGGGCGCGTATTCGCCGCCACCGAACTCGACCGGGTCGCGAACCTGCCGACCAAGGCCCAGGCCCTCTCGATGCTGCTCGGCATGCTGAAGGCGCCGATATCGAAGCTGGTGCGCACCTTGGCCGAGCCACACACGATGCTGGTTCGCACCGTGGCGGCGGTCAAGGCCACCAAGGCCGCGTGACACCGGGCGCCTGCAACTGATTCGGGTTCAAACACTTTTTTTCTGGAGAGACGGAAATGGCTGCTAGCAAGGAACAGATTCTCGAGGCGATCTCGAACATGACGATCATGGAAGTCGTCGACCTCGTGAAGTTGATGGAAGACAAGTTTGGCGTCACCGCCGCCGCGCCGGTCGCGGCTGCCGCGGCCGCCGCGGGCGCCGCCGCCCCGGCTGCGGAGGAGCAGACCGAGTTCACGGTGACGTTGAAGGCCTACCCGGCCGAGAAGAAGGTCACCGTCATCAAGGTGATCCGCGAGATCACCGGGCTCGGCCTCAAGGAGGCGAAGGACCTCGTCGAGGGCGCCCCGTCGACGGCCAAGGAAGCCGTGTCGAAGGCCGACGCCGAGAAGATCAAGAAACAGCTCGAGGACGTTGGCGCAACGGTTGAGGTCAAGTAACGACCTCCATGCGAGGGCAAACGGCCCCGCAGTCCGAGGCGCCGGACACCGCCGCAGCCCGCCCCCTGACGGGGACGGGCCGCGCGGCGCTGCCCGGTGCGCCGGTTTTGCTCATTTATGGATAGGGTGACCCCGATGGCCTACACGTTCACTGAAAGGAAGCGCATCCGGAAGAACTTTGGCAAGCGCCAGGGAATTCTGGCGGTGCCACCGCTGCTCGCGATACAAACCGAGTCGTATGCGCATTTCCTGCAGTTGCACGAGTCGCGTGCGCTGCACGCGGAGTTGCGATCGCACGAGGGAGGCCAGGTCGCCGGCGGACGGCTGCTGTCCGAGGAGCAGGAACGCGTGATCATCAACCGGCACGTGAAGCGCGCCGGATTGCACTCCGCGTTCCAGAGCGTGTTCCCGATCAAGAGCTATTCGGGCAATGCGACGCTCGACTACGTCTATTACTACCTTGGCGAGCCGGTGTTCGACGTCAAGGAATGCCAGATGCGCGGCTTGACCTACGCTGCTCCGCTGCGTGTGCGACTGCGGCTCCGGGTGATGGACAAGGAGTCCCCTGGCGCATCGCGCGTCAAGCGCGCGATCGAGCAGGAGGTCTACCTCGGCGAGCTGCCGCTGATGACCGAGAACGGCACTTTCATCGTCAATGGCACCGAGCGTGTCATCGTTTCGCAGCTGCACCGCAGCCCGGGCGTCATTTTCGACCACGACAAGGGCAAGACCCACAGCTCCGGCAAGCTGCTGTTCCAGGCCCGCGTGATCCCGTACCGCGGCTCCTGGCTCGACTTCGAATTCGACGCGAAAGATTGCGTGTTCGCCCGCATCGACCGGCGCCGCAAGTTGCCGGTCACGATCCTGATGCGCGCGCTTGGCTACTCGAACCCGGAGATCCTCGACCTGTTCTTCGACAAGAACATCGTCCACTTCAACAAGAAGGGCCCCGAACTCGAGCTCATCCCTGAGCGCCTGCGTGGCGAGACGGCGATGTTCGAGATCGGCGCGGGGGGCAAGGTCATCGTCGAGGAGGGCCGGCGGATCACTGCGCGCCACGTGCGCCAGCTGGAGGAAGCCGGCGTCAAGCGCCTGGCAGTCCCGGTCGAGTACCTGGAGGGCAGGATCCTGGCGCACGACATCGTCGACAAGGAGACCGGCGAGGTGCTGGCCTCCGCCAATGACGTGCTGAACGCCGCGCTCGTCGAGCGCTTCACCAAGGGCGGCGTGACCGAGATCGGTACGCTGTACGTCAACGACCTGGACCGTGGTCCGTACGTGTCGGACACGCTGCGCATCGATGCGACGACGACGCGCCTCGAGGCACTGATCGAGATCTACAGAATGATGCGCCCGGGTGAGCCGCCGACCAAGGACGCCGCCGAGAACCTGTTCCATAACCTGTTCTTCAACGGCGAGCGCTACGACCTGTCGGCGGTCGGCCGGATGAAGTTCAACCGTCGCGTCAACCGCGAGGTCCCGGTGGGTCTCGCGGGCCCCGAGGCCGAGCGCTGGCTCGAGGAGCCGGGCATCCTTTATGACGGGCGTTACTTCGGCACGGTCGCCGAACTGCGCAAGGATGAGGTCGCGCGCAGGCTGTTTGCCAAGTACGGCAACGGCATGTCCGACGTCATCGACGTGCTGCGCACGCTGATCGCGATCAAGAACGGCGACGGCAAGGTCGACGACATCGACCACCTCGGCAACCGCCGGGTGCGCTGCGTCGGCGAGATGGCCGAGGTCGCGTTCCGCATCGGGCTGGTGCGCGTGGAGCGCGCGGTCAAGGAACGCCTGACGCTGGCCGAGAACGAGGAAATCAACCCGCAGGACATGATCAACGCGAAGCCGGTCGCCGCGGCGGTCAAGGAATTCTTCGGGTCCTCGCAGCTGTCGCAGTTCATGGACCAGAACAACCCGCTGTCGGAGATCACGCACAAGCGGCGCGTCTCGGCACTCGGCGAGGGCGGCCTCAAGCGCGAGCGCGCCGGATTCGAGGTGCGCGACGTGCATCCGACCCATTACGGCCGCGTCTGCCCGATCGAGACGCCGGAGGGTCCGAACATCGGCCTGATCAATTCGCTGGCGGTCTACGCGCGCACCAACAAGTACGGGTTCCTGGAAACGCCATACCGCCGGGTGCGCGACCGCCGCGTGATCGGCGACGTCGACTTTCTGTCGGCCATCGAGGAGAGCGAATTCGTGATCGCGCAGGCGAATGCGCCGCTCGACGCGAAGGGCCGCTTCGAGGGCGACCTGGTCTCCTGCCGTTATCTGAATGAGTTCACGCTGATGCCGGCGGAACGCATCGAGTACATGGACGTATCGCCGCGCCAGATCGTGTCGGTTGCGGCCGCGCTGATCCCGTTCCTCGAGCACGACGACGCCAACCGCGCGTTGATGGGCTCGAACATGCAGCGCCAGGCGGTGCCGACGCTGCGCTCGTCGACGCCGCTGGTCGGCACCGGCATCGAGCGGACCGTCGCGATCGATTCCGGTGTTACGGTCATTGCGCGTCGTGGCGGCGCGGTCGACTCGGTCGACGCCTCGCGCATCGTCGTGCGCGTCAACGAGGTAGAGGTCACCGCAGGCGAGCCGGGCGTCGACATCTACAACCTGACGAAATACACGCGCTCGAACCAGAACACCTGCATCAACCAGCGGCCACTGGTCCGGGTCGGCAACTCGATCGCCAGGGGAGACGTGCTGGCCGATGGGCCGTCGACGCACCTCGGCGAACTCGCGCTCGGGCAGAACATGCTGGTCGCGTTCATGCCGTGGAACGGCTACAACTTCGAGGACTCCATCCTGATTTCGGAGCGTGTCGTCGAGGAGGACCGCTTTACGACGATCCACATCGAGGAGCTGACCTGCGTCGCGCGCGATACCAAGCTCGGGCCCGAGGAGATCACTGCGGACATCCCGAACGTCGGCGACTCCGCGCTCGCCAAGCTGGACGAGGCCGGCATCGTGTTCATCGGTGCCGAGGTCAGGGCCGGGGACATCCTGGTCGGCAAGGTCACGCCGAAGGGCGAGACCCAGCTGACGCCGGAGGAGAAGCTGCTGCGGGCGATCTTCGGGGAAAAGGCCTCCGACGTGAAGGACACCTCGCTGCGGGTTCCGCCGGGAATGGACGGAACGGTCATCGACGTGCGCGTGTTCACGCGCGACGGCGTTGAAAGGGACTCGCGCGCGCTTGCGATCCAGAAGTCGGAGATCGACAAGGTGCGCAAGGACCTCATCGACCAGCGCCGCATCCTCGAGGACGACCTGTTCGCGCGGCTGCGCGCGGAACTGACCGGCAAGGTCGCGAGCGGCGGCCCGCGCAAGCTGAAGGCGGGTGCCGCGGTCGCCGCGGAGTACCTCGATGAGCTGCCGCGCGAGGAATGGTTCGAAATCCGGCTGCGTGACGAGGCGGCGAGCGAGGCCCTCGAGGCCGCGCGCCGGCGCCTGGCCGACCAGCACAAGGAATTCGAGCGCCGCTTCGAAGGCAAGAAGGCCAAGATCACGGCCGGCGACGATCTCGCGCCGGGCGTGCTGAAGATGGTCAAGGTCTACCTGGCCGTGAAGCGCCGCATCCAGCCGGGTGACAAGATGGCCGGCCGGCACGGCAACAAGGGCGTCGTGTCGACGATCGTGCCGGTGGAGGACATGCCGTACCTTGCGGACGGCACGCCGGTGGACATCGTGCTGAATCCGCTCGGCGTTCCGTCCCGGATGAACATCGGGCAGATCCTCGAGACCCACCTCGGCTGGGCAGCCAAGGGCCTGGGCACCAGGATTGGACGGATGCTCGAGTCGCAGAACGCCATCGTCGAGCTGCGCAAGTTCCTCGATCGCGTCTACAACACGACCGGCGGGCAGAAGGAGGACATCGCGTCGCTTTCCGATGCCGACATCGCCGAGCTCGCCCGCAACCTGACCGATGGCGTGCCGATGGCAACCCCGGTGTTCGACGGCGCGAGCGAGGCCGAGATCAAGCGGTTGCTCGAAATGGCCGAGCTGCCAACCTCGGGCCAGACGACGCTGACCGACGGGCGTACCGGCGAGGCCTTCGACCGGCAGGTGACCGTCGGCTATATGTACATGCTGAAGCTGAACCACCTCGTGGACGACAAGATGCACGCCCGTTCGACCGGACCCTATAGCCTGGTGACGCAGCAGCCGCTGGGCGGCAAGGCGCAGTTCGGCGGCCAGCGTTTCGGCGAGATGGAGGTCTGGGCGCTGGAGGCCTACGGCGCTGCATACACGTTGCAGGAAATGCTGACGGTCAAGTCGGACGACGTGAATGGCCGCACCAAGATGTACAAGAACATCGTGGACGGCAACCACTCGATGGACGCCGGCATGCCGGAGTCCTTCAACGTGCTGGTCAAGGAAATTCGGTCGCTGAGCATCAACATCGAGCTCGAGCAGGAAGGGTGATCCGATGAAGGATTTTCTCAAGTTTTTCAAGCCGCAGGTGCCGGTCGAGAACTTCGACTCGATCCGGATCGCGCTGACTTCACCGGAAATGATCCGTTCCTGGTCATTCGGCGAGGTCCGCAAGCCGGAGACGATCAACTACCGGACATTCAAGCCGGAGCGCGACGGCCTGTTCTGCGCAAAGATCTTCGGGCCGGTCAAGGACTATGAATGCCTGTGCGGCAAGTACAAGCGCCTGAAGCATCGCGGCGTGGTCTGCGAGAAGTGCGGCGTCGAAGTGACCCAGTCCAAGGTCAGGCGCGAGCGCATGGGCCACATCGAGCTCGCGAGCCCGGTCGCGCACATCTGGTTCCTGAAGTCGCTGCCGTCGCGCATCGGGCTGATGGTCGACATGACGCTCAGGGACCTGGAACGCGTGCTGTATTTCGAGGCCTTCGTGGTCGTCGACCCGGGCATGACGCCGCTCGAGCGCGGCCAGCTGATGAGCAACGAGATGTACCTCGAGGCTCTCGAGCAGTACGGCGATGAGTTCGATGCGCGCATGGGCGCCGAGGCGATCCTCGAGCTGCTGAAGACGATCGACCTGCAGGCCGAGGCGGCCAAGGTCCGCGCGGAGATCGGCGGCACCACCTCGGAGACCAAGATCAAGCGCCTGACCAAGCGGCTGAAGCTGCTGGAATCGTTCATCGAGTCGGGCAACAACCCGCAGTGGATGGTGCTGACCGTGCTGCCGGTGCTGCCGCCAGACCTGCGGCCGCTCGTGCCGCTGGACGGCGGGCGCTTTGCGACGTCGGACCTCAATGACCTGTACCGCCGCGTGATCAACCGCAACAACCGGTTGCGCCGGTTGCTCGAGCTCAATGCGCCCGACATCATCGTGCGCAACGAGAAGCGCATGCTGCAGGAGTCGGTCGACGCGCTGCTCGACAACGGGCGCCGCGGTCGCGCGATAACGGGCACCAACAAGCGCCCGCTGAAGTCGCTGGCCGACATGATCAAGGGCAAGCAGGGCCGGTTCCGGCAAAACCTGCTCGGCAAGCGCGTCGACTACTCAGGCCGCTCGGTCATCGTGGTCGGCCCGACGCTGCGGCTGCACCAGTGCGGCCTGCCGAAGAAGATGGCCCTGGAGCTGTTCAAGCCGTTCATATTCCACAAGCTGCAGCTGCGCGGGCTCGCGACCACGATCAAGGCCGCCAAGCGCCTGGTCGAGCGCGAGGGTCCCGAGGTCTGGGACATCCTCGAGGAGGTCATCCGCGAGCATCCGGTGCTGCTGAACCGCGCGCCGACGCTGCATCGGCTGGGCATCCAGGCCTTCGAGCCGGTGCTGATCGAGGGCAAGGCAATCCAGCTGCACCCGCTGGTCTGCACGGCGTTCAACGCCGACTTCGACGGCGACCAGATGGCAGTACACGTGCCGCTGTCGATTGAGGCCCAGCTCGAGGCCCGGGCCCTGATGCTGTCGTCCAACAACATCCTGTCGCCCGCCAACGGCGACCCGATCATCGTGCCGTCGCAGGACGTCGTACTCGGGCTCTACTACATGACCCGCGAGCGCGCAGGCGCGCGTGGCGAGGGCATGATTTTCAGCGACGTGCGCGAGGTTCACCGCGCGCATGAAACACGGTGTGCGGAGTTGCACGCGTCGATCCACGTGCGCATCGTCGAGTACGTCAAGGACGCGGACGGCGAGATGCTCGAACGCCGCCGGCTGGTCAAGACGACGATCGGCCGGGCGCTGCTGTCCGAGTTGCTGCCGAAGGGCCTGTCCTTCGACCTCGTCAACCAGGACATGACCAAGAAGCGCGTTTCCGCCGTGATCAACTCCTGCTACCGGGCGCTCGGCCTCAAGGAAACGGTCATCTTCGCGGACCGGCTTATGTACACGGGTTTCTCGTACGCGACCCGCGGCGCCGTGTCGATCGGCGTCGACGACATGATGGTGCCGCCGCAGAAGGCGAAGATCCTCAGCGCCGCCGAGCATGAGGTCAAGGAGATCCAGGACCAGTACGAGTCCGGACTGGTGACCAACGGCGAGCGCTACAACAAGGTCGTCGACATCTGGTCGCGCACCAATGACCAGATCGGCAAGGCGATGATGGACCAGTTGCGCTATGAAGACGGCACGGACCTGAAGGGAAAGAAGGTCCAGCAGGGCTCGTTCAACTCGATCTTCATGATGGCCGACTCCGGCGCGCGTGGCTCCGCTGCGCAGATCCGCCAGTTGGCCGGCATGCGGGGCCTGATGGCAAAGCCGGACGGTTCGATCATCGAGACGCCGATCACGGCGAATTTCCGCGAAGGCCTCAACGTCCTGCAGTACTTCATCTCGACACACGGCGCCCGCAAGGGCCTCGCCGATACCGCGCTGAAGACCGCGAACTCGGGTTACCTGACCCGGCGCTTGGTTGACGTCGCGCAGGACCTCGTCGTCACGCAGCACGACTGCGGCACGACGCGCGGCCTGGAAGTGACGCCGATCGTCGAGGGCGGCGATGTCGTCGAGGGTCTCGGCGAGCGCGTGCTTGGCCGCGTGACCGCAATTGACGTGCCGCAGCCGGGCACCGAAGAGGTGCTGGTGCCGGCCGCAACGCTGATCGACGAGCAGTGGGTACAGCAGCTCGAAACGCACGGCGTCGATTCGATCAAGGTGCGCTCGCCGATCACCTGCGAGGTGCGCTATGGCGTCTGCGCGATGTGCTACGGGCGCGATCTGGCCCGTGGACGGCTGATCAGCATCGGCGAGGCGGTCGGCGTCATCGCGGCGCAGTCGATCGGCGAGCCCGGCACGCAGCTGACGATGCGGACCTTCCACATCGGTGGTGCCGCATCACGCGCCGCCGCGATCTCGCTCGTCGAGATCAAGGGCAAGGGCATGCTGCGCTTCCACAACGTGAAGTCGGTGCGCCACCAGAAGGGCCACCTCGTCACGACCTCGCGCTCGGGCGAGATCGGCGTCATCGACGAGTTCGGACGCGAGCGGGAGCGCTACAAGATCCCGTACGGCGCGACCATCGTCGCCGACGAGGGTGGGACCGTTTCGTCGGGCCAGATCGTCGCGAACTGGGATCCGCACACCCACCCGGTCGTCACCGAAGTCGCAGGCTTCATCAAGTTCATCGATTTCGTCGACGGCGTGACCGTGCAGTCGCAGGTGGACGAGGTCACCGGCCTGACCAGCGTGGAGGTGCTCGATCCGAAGCAGCGCGGTGCAGCCGGCAAGGACCTGCGGCCCGTCATCAAGCTGGTCGGCACGAAGGGCAAGGAAATCACGTTCGCCAACACCGACATCCCGGCGGTCTACACGCTGCCACCTGGCGCGCTGATCTCGCTCGAGGACGGCGCCAAGGTGTCGGTCGGCGACGTCATCGCGCGCATCCCGCAGGAGTCGTCCAAGACCCGCGACATCACCGGCGGCCTGCCGCGCGTCGCAGACCTGTTTGAGGCCCGCAAGCCGAAGGAACCCGCAATCCTGGCCGAGGTGACCGGTACGGTCAGCTTCGGTCGCGAGACCAAGGGCAAGCGCCGCCTGGTGATCACCGGCGAGGGCGCGGAGCGTTACGAGGAGCTGATTCCGAAGTGGCGGCAGCTCAATGTTTTCGAGGGCGAGCACGTCGAGCGCGGCGAGGTCATCGCCGAGGGCGAGCCGAATCCGCACGACATCCTGCGCCTGCAGGGCGTCGCGGCGCTGGCCAATTACCTGACCCGCGAGATTCAGGACGTCTACCGGCTGCAGGGCGTCAAGATCAACGACAAGCACATCGAGGTCATCGTCAGGCAGATGCTGCGCAAGGTCGAGATCAAGTCGACCGGCGACTCGACGTTGTTACGGGGCGAGCAGCTTGAGCGGGCGCGGCTGCTGGAACTCAACGACCGCCTTGGACGCGAGGGCAAGCAGGGGGCCGGCTACGAACCGATGCTGCTCGGCATCACCAAGGCCTCGCTGCAGACCGATTCGTTCATCTCGGCGGCATCGTTCCAGGAGACGACCCGTGTGCTGACCGACGCTGCGGTGCGGGGTATCAAGGACGACCTGCGCGGCCTCAAGGAAAACGTCATCGTCGGCAGGCTGATTCCGGCCGGCACCGGCTTCTCGTACCACGCCCAGCGCCGGCGCGGGGCGGGCGACGAGGCGCACCGGGGCTTCCTGGACAGCAGTGCCGAGCCGGTGGCCGAGGAAGCCGTCCCGGAAGCCGCGGTCGAGTGATTTCCGCCGGTTTCCTTGACAGGCGGGGGGTCGGTTCCTAGAATCGCGGGTCTTTCCTGCCCGCCCCCAAGACGCACGGGGACCGGCCGAATTGCCGAGGTTTATCCGGGCCGCCACAGGGCGGCCCGGTGTTTCATGCGTCCGGCAATTCCGCCGGCGCTTGGGTTGACGAGACGCTGAATGGCAACGACAAACCAGTTGATTCGGGGCGGCCGGACGGCGGCGACTTACAAGTCCAAGGTGCCCGCGCTGCAGCGTTCCCCGCAGCGCCGCGGGGTCTGTACGCGCGTCTATACGACGACGCCGAAGAAGCCGAACTCGGCACTGCGCAAGGTCTGCCGCGTGCGGCTGACCAACGGCTACGAGGTCACGAGCTACATCGGCGGCGAGGGGCACAACCTGCAGGAGCACTCAGTCGTGCTGATCCGCGGCGGTCGCGTCAAGGACCTGCCCGGCGTGCGCTACCACACGATCCGCGGCACGCTCGACTGCGCTGGCGTCACCGACCGCAAGCAGGGCCGCTCGAAGTACGGCGCCAAGCGCCCGAAGAAATAAGGAACAGGGGTACATTCCATGTCCCGTCGCACACAGGCACCGACGCGCATCGTGCTGCCGGACCCGAAGTTCGGCAGCGAGATGCTGGCCAAGTTCATGAACATGGTCATGGAGAGCGGCAAGAAATCAGCCGCCGAGAAGATCGTCTACGGTGCGATCGAACGCATCGCCGAGAAGACGGGTCGCGAGGGCGATGCCGCGCTGGAGCTGCTTTCAACCGCGCTGGAGAACGTCAAGCCCGCGGTCGAAGTCAAGTCGCGGCGGGTCGGCGGCGCGACCTACCAGGTGCCGGTCGAAGTGCGCCCACAGCGCCGCCAGACGCTGGCGATGCGCTGGCTGATCGAAGCCGCAAGCGCGCGCAGCGAGAAATCCATGGCGCACCGGTTGGCCCATGAACTGATGGACGCCGCGGAGAACCGTGGCACGGCAGTACGCAAGCGCGAAGATACGCACCGGATGGCGGACGCCAACAAGGCGTTCGCTCATTACCGCTGGTAAGCAAGCGGACGTAAGAGACGACCATGCCTCGTATGACCCCGATTGAGCATTACCGGAACATCGGAATTTCGGCGCATATCGACGCCGGAAAGACGACGACGACCGAACGCGTGCTGTTCTACACGGGCGTGTCGCACAAGATGGGCGAGGTGCACGACGGCGCCGCCGTGATGGACTACATGGAGCAGGAACAGGAGCGCGGCATCACGATCACCGCCGCGGCCACGACCTGCTTCTGGAAGGGGATGGACAACCGTTACCCCGAACACCGCATCAACATCATCGACACCCCCGGCCACGTCGACTTCACGATCGAAGTCGAGCGCAGCTTGCGCGTGCTGGACAGCGCGGTGGCGGTTTACTGCGCCGTTTCCGGCGTGCAGCCGCAGTCCGAGACGGTCTGGCGGCAGATGAACAAATACCGGGTGCCGCGCATCGCCTTCGTCAACAAGATGGATCGCGCGGGCGCCAATTTCCTGCGCTGCGTGGACCAGATCCGCACCCGGCTCAAGGGCAACCCGGTCGTGATCCAGCTGCCGATCGGCGCCGAGGAGAATTTCACGGGTATCGTCGACCTGATCCGCATGAAGGCGATCTGGTGGGACGACGAGACCCAGGGCATGCGCTTCGAGTTCCGGGAAATTCCCGCGGACATGCAGACGTTGTGCGATGAGTACCGCGCCAAGCTGGTTGAGGCGGCGGCCGAGGGCAATGAGGAGCTGCTGCACAAGTACCTCGAAGAAGGCACGCTGCCGACCGACGATGTACGCCGCGGCCTGCGCGAGCGCGCGATCCGCAACGAGATCTGCATCGTCACCTGCGGTTCTGCGTTCAAGAACAAGGGCGTGCAGGCGGTGCTCGACGCGGTCATCGATTACATGCCGTCGCCGATCGAGGTCCCCGACATGCGCGGCCAGACCGAGGAAGGCGAGGAGATCACCCGCAAGCCGTCGGACGAAGAGCCGTTCTCGGCGCTGGCGTTCAAGATCCTGAACGACCCGTTCGTCGGCAACCTGACTTTTTTCCGCGTCTACTCCGGCACGCTGAGCTCGGGCGACCAGGTGTACGTGCCTAACCGCACGCGCAAGGAGCGCATTGGCCGCCTGCTGCAGATGCACGCGAGCGATCGCGAGGAAATAAAGGAAGTCCGCGCCGGCGACATCGCCGCGGCCGTGGGCCTCAAGGACGTCACGACCGGCGACACGCTGAGCGACCCGGACGACGTCATCGTCCTCGAGAAGATGGAATTCCCGGAGCCCGTGATCTCGGTGGCGGTCGAGCCGAAGACCAAGGCCGACCAGGAGAAGATGGGCATTGCGTTGCAGCGTCTCGCCAAGGAGGACCCGTCTTTCCGCGTCTCCAGCGACGCCGAATCGGGGCAGACCATCATCTCCGGCATGGGCGAGCTGCACCTCGAGATCATCGTCGACCGCATGAAGCGCGAGTTCAAGGTAGATGCCAGCGTCGGCAAGCCGCAGGTCGCCTACCGCGAGACGATCCGCAAGTCGGTCGAGCAGGAAGGGAAGTTCGTGCGCCAGACCGGCGGCCGCGGCCAGTACGGCCACGTGTGGCTGCGTCTCGAGCCGCTGCCCGAAGGCAAGGGCTACGAGTTCGTCAATGAGGTCGTCGGCGGCACCGTGCCGCGCGAGTACATCCCGGCCGTGGACAAGGGCGTCAAGGAAGCGCTGCTGTCCGGCGTGATTGCCGGGTTCCCGATCGTCGACGTGCGCGTCGCGATCACCGACGGCTCCTATCATGACGTCGACTCGAACGAAATGGCCTTCAAGATCGCCGGCAGCATGGCCTTCAAGGAAGGCTTCGCGAGGGCGAAGCCGGTGCTGCTCGAGCCGATCATGAATGTCGAGGTCGTCACGCCGGAGGAGTACTCAGGCGACGTGATTGGCGACCTCAATCGCCGGCGTGGCCAGATCACGGGCATGGATGAATCGCCGTCCGGCAAGATCGTCACGGCCGAGGTGCCGCTGGCCGAAATGTTCGGTTATGCGACGACCGTGCGCTCGATGAGCCAGGGACGCGCAACGTTCACGATGGAATTCAAGAAATACGTCGAGGTGCCGAACAGCGTCGCCGAGACGGTCATGAAGAAGGCCTCCTGAGGAACACGCCATGGCTAAGGAAAAATTCGTTCGATCGAAGCCGCATGTGAATGTTGGGACGATTGGTCATGTGGACCATGGGAAGACGACGTTGACGGCGGCGTTGACGAAGGTGATGGCGGAGAAGCATGGGGGCGA
>Ga0214473_10006783_pt1 | contig 13642 bp, 9 predicted proteins | sample RVTome_7_FD_203509 | JGI IMG/M metagenome (GOLD analysis project Ga0214473, IMG submission 203509) | Soil microbial communities from uranium-contaminated site in the Upper Colorado River Basin, Wyoming, United States - RVT98D197 | ecosystem: Environmental > Terrestrial > Soil > Contaminated >... | reverse complement strand
GCGCCGGTGGTCGTGGGGATGATGTTGAGCCCGGCGGCGCGTGCCCGCCGCAAGTCCTTGTGCGCCAGGTCGAGGATGCGCTGGTCGTTGGTATACGAGTGCACCGTGGTCATGAGGGCGCGCCGGATGTGGACGGCGTCGTGCACCACTTTGGCCGCTGGGGCCAGGCAGTTGGTCGTGCACGAGGCGTTCGACAGGATGTGGTGCCGGGCCGGGTCGTACTGATCATCGTTGACCCCCAGCACGATCGTCAGGTCCTCGTTCTTCGCCGGGGCCGAGATGATGACCTTGCGCGCCCCGCCCTTCTCGATGTGGACGCCGGCGCCGGCCTTGTCGCCCTTGGCCTTCGCGTCGGTGAAGACGCCGGTCGACTCGATCACGATCGAAACGCCCAGATCCTTCCAAGGCAGCTTCGCCGGATCCTTCTCGGCCAGCACCTTGATGCGCATCCCGTCCACCATCAGGTCGCCGTCGGCCACCTCCACGGTTCCGGGGTAGCGGCCGTAGGTCGAGTCGTATTTGAACAGGTGCGCGTTGGTCTTGGCGTCGAAGAGGTCGTTGACGGCCACTAGCTCCAGCTCCTGAGCGTACTTCTGCCGGAGGACGCGCGTCACTTGTCGTCCGATCCGGCCGAAACCGTTGATTCCAATGCGGGTCGTCATGAGATCACTCCTAAGAGAGGATTCCGTTGGGTGAAGCCGAGGGTGCGCCGGCCTCAACGAAGGACAACTCGAGGGGCCCTGTGCGCTCCTCGAGCAATCGAAGCAGCGTCTCGGCCAGCCGGGCAGGGTCGTGGTGGCCCGGCTTGAGCGGGTCCGCCAGGTTTTCGACCGCCAGCGGGACCGGCAATCCGTTGCCCGAGGGCGGCACGACAAGCTGAAGGCCTTCAGGGGGCAGGGCCGGAGACTGGCTGACGAGCATGACGTCGACCAGGTTGCGGCCGGCGTGCTCTTCCAACGCCAGCAGATGCTGGGCGCAGTCGTAGCCGTCGGTTTCCCCGACCTGCGTGGCGATGTTGCAGACGTAGACTTTGAAAGCCCGGCTGACTCGGACGGCGTCGGCCAATTCCGGAACGAGCAGATTCGGGAGCAGGCTGGTATACAGGCTGCCGGGACCGAGGATGATCAGATCCGCGCTGAGGACGGCGTGAATGGCCTCCGGGTAGGCCGGTGCATCGTTGGGTTCGAGATGCACCCTATGGACGGGCCCCGGCACGGTGGGAATCCGACTCTCGCCCTGAATCCGGAAAGCCTGTGTGTCGAGGGCATGCGACTTGTCGGCGACCAGAGCCACATCACTCAGCGTCGCCGGCAGCACACGCCCCTGGATTGCGAGGACGCGTCCGGCCTCCAGGACGCCGCGGTCGAAACTCCCCGTCACTCCCGCCAGCGCGGCGATGAACAGATTGCCGAAGGAATGCCCCTCGAGCTCGTCTCCGCCGGGGAAGCGATACTGGAATAGTTGCGTCAGCAAATCCTCATCGTTCGACAGCGCCGCCAGACAGTTGCGGACATCACCGGGGGGAGGTAGCCCCAAGGACCGCCGAAGCCTTCCCGAGGAGCCGCCGTCGTCGGCGACCGTGACGATGGCGGTCAGATTCCCTGTGCGCGTCTTCATCCCGCGCAGCAGCGTCGACAGTCCTGTCCCGCCGCCGATCGCCACGACCTTGGGACCGCGGCCCAGCCTTCGGTGCTCGGCCACGGCATCGACGACCTGTTTGCCCGGGCGAAGGTACGGGGCCAGCAGGGTTCGGTTGAGGCGGAAGACGGCCAGGTAGAGAAGGCCCAGTCCGGCGCCCGCCAGCACAGCCGCGCGCAGCCAGCGTGGAAGATTCCGCAGACTCAGCACGGCCAACAACGGAGAGGTTGGATAGGCGCGGTAGAGGTCGAGGAGAATCAGAGCCAGGGCCAGCCCAATCAGCGCTGTCCCCAGCACCATCAGCAGCAGCCAGCGTTTGACGCCGAGACCGGGCTGCAACCAGCGCCGGAGAATTCGCCACCGACTGGCCGACCCGCCGTTCTGCGACGCGATCGCTGGCTTGGCGGCCATGCGTTTGACTATACCAGACCTCCCAGGAGGGGTCAACGAAAACGCCTCTGGAGGGCGAGACATCCGGTACGGGTATAATCCCGACGATTCTCCTGGACTTGCGCGGCCGTCCCCACCCACAAGGATTTCGAATGCTCACCCACTTCGACCTGATGCGCGAGTTGGCGAAGAAGAACGATCAGCGAATCGTCCTCCTCGTGCTCGACGGTTTGGGCGGATTGCCCCAGGCACCCGGCGGGCCCACCGAATTAGAGGCGGCGCGCACTCCGCGGATGGATCGGCTGGCGGCCGAAGGCGCCCTCGGACAAACGATCCCCGTCGGCCGAGGCATCACTCCGGGATCGGGCCCGGCGCACCTTGGCCTCTTCGGGTACGACCCGCTGGAGTACATCGTCGGCCGCGGCGTGCTCGAGGCCGTGGGCGTCGGAGTCCATGTCGCTCCAGGGGACATCGCCGCGCGGGGCAACTTCTGCACGCTGGACGCGCAGGGCCGCATCACCGACCGCCGCGCCGGCCGGATCGCCTCCGAACAAGCGGCGCCGCTGGTCGAGCGCCTAGCTCGATTGCAGATTCCGGGGGCGACGGTGGAGGCGCGGCACGTAAAAGAGCATCGATTCGCTCTCGTCGCCCGCGGCCCGGGGCTCGATTCCGATCTGGAGGATACCGACCCGCAGGCGACCGGCGTCCCCCCGCTGCCCGTTCGCGCCCGACGGAAGGAGGCGGGAACGACGGCCGACCTCTTCAATCGATGGATCGCCGCGGCCACCGCGGAGCTGGCGAAAGAGCCGGCGGCCAACGGCCTTACCTTGCGCGGCTTCTCCACCGATCCGCGCCTGCCGTCGATGTCGTCGGTCTTCGGGCTGCGTCCTGCGTGTGTGGCGGTCTACCCGATGTACCGGGGGGTGTCTCGACTGGTCGGTATGGACGTCCTAGACGTCGACGGCGAGAGACCCGAAGACGAGTTCGCCGCCGTGCGCGCGGCCTGGGACTCCCACGATTTCTTCTTCATCCATATCAAGAAGACCGATAGCCGCGGAGAGGACGGCGATTTCGAGGCCAAGGTCAAGGCCATCGAAGCCGTCGACGGCGCCCTATCGTCCCTCACGGATCTCAAACCAAGCGTCCTGGCGATCACCGGAGACCACTCGACCCCCGCCCGCCTGCGCAGCCACTCCTGGCACCCGGTGCCCTTCTTGCTGTGGGCGCCGGCCACCGTCCGCCCGGATTCGGCGCGAACCTTCGGTGAATCCGCCTGCGCCGCCGGCGGCCTGGGGACATTCCCGGCGAAGGACGTTCTCCCCCAGCTCCTGGCTCACGCCGAGCGCCTCGAAAAGTTCGGGGCGTAGCGCCATCGATCGTTCGAACCAACGCGACAGGTCTGCGGTGTAGGGGCGAAGCCTTGGCCATGGCGCGGTGCGATGGACCGTGCACTCGCCGATGCTTCGCCCCTACGCGAGTCCCGGAAAGACATCGGTCGCGAGACGTAGACCGTTCGGGGCACGGCATGCCTGGGCCCGCGTTCCCCGATGGAATCCGTGGGGGCACGGCACCCCCATGCCCGCGATCAGTTATGAATCCGTAGGGGCGAAGCATCCCTCGCTCTGCTCGGGACAGTTTGTGCTTCGCCCCTACGACAACAGCAGGAATCTGTGACGGCCTATGACGGCATTTCGTCTAGAACAGCCCCACGACTCTCCCCGTCTTCAGATCGAGATCCACGTCGTAGAAGACCGGCCTCGTCGGAAGCCCCGGCATGGTGCGCATCTCGCCCAGCAGCGGATAGAGGAAGCCGGCTCCGACCGACGCCCGGATGTCCCGAATGGGAATCTTGTAGCCCTTCGGCACGCCTTTGAGATTCGGGTCGTGGCTCAGGCTCAAGTGGGTCTTGGCCATGTTCATCGGTAGTTTGTCGAAGCCGAGCCGCGTATACAACTCGATCTTCTTCTCCGCCTCGGGCAGGTACTCGACCCCGTCGGCGCCGTAGATCTGGGTGCAGATCGTCTCGATCTTCTTCTTGATCGACCACTCCAGCGGATAGAGGAACTGGAACTTGCTGGGTTTCTCGGCCGCGCGGACGACCACCTCGGCGAGCTTGCGCGCACCCTTCCCGCCGTCCATCCAGTGGGTGCAGACGACAGCGTCTTCCGCGCCGGCTTCCACGGCTCCCTTGCGCACCAGCTCGACTTCCGCCGGCGTGTCCGTGGCGAAGGAGTTGACCGCCACCACAACCGGGATGCCGAACTTGAGGACGTTACGGATGTGGTGCTGCATGTTGGGCAGCCCGGCTCGTAGCAGCTCGAGGTTCTCGTCGGTGTAGGCGAGGTCGAGCGGCTTGCCCGCCACGACCTTCGGGCCTCCGCCGTGCATCTTCAAGGCCCGCACGGTCGCCACCAGCACGACGACGTTGGGCACCAGACCGGAGGTGCGGCACTTGACGTCGAAGAACTTCTCCATCCCGATGTCGGCGCCGAAGCCCGACTCGGTGACGACGTAGTCGGCCAGCTTCAGGGCGATACGGTCGGCGATGATCGACGAGTTGCCGTGGGCGATGTTGGCGAAGGGGCCGGCATGGACGAACACCGGGGTACCCTCCAGCGACTGCATCAGGGTCGGCTTGATGGCGTCCTTCATCAAGACGGTCAGGGCCCCGGCGGCGCCCAGATCCTCGGCCGTGACGGCCTCGCCTCGCTTGTTCGTCCCGATGACGATCCGGCCCAGCCGTTCGCGCAGATCGGCCAGGTCGGTGGTCAGCGCCAGGATGGCCATGATCTCGCTGGCAACCGTGATATCGAACCCGGTCACCCGCGTCATGCCCTTTTCTTCCGGGCCTTGTCCGATGGTGATCCGTCGCAGGAATCGGTCGTTGGTATCAACGACGCGCTGCCAGGTAAGGCTCGCCGGATCGATGTCGAGGCGGGCAAACCGGCTGCGCTCTTCCGGGGTGAGGGTTTCGGGGTCCGTCTTGGAGATGCCGAGCTTCTTGAGTCGGCGCAGCATCGACGGCGAGAAGCGGCGTTGGCCCTGCTTGTCTTTCGGGCACAGCGCGTTGAAGAGCTTGGCGTCGTCCGGCTGTTCGTGCTCGTGGAAGATGCGGGCGTCGATCGCCGCCGCCAGGAGGTTGTTAGCGGCGGTGATGGCGTGGATGTCGCCCGTCAGATGCAGGTTGAAATCCTCCATCGGGACGACCTGGCTGTAACCGCCGCCGGCCGCGCCGCCCTTGATGCCGAAGGTCGGGCCCTGGCTGGGTTGGCGAATGCAGGTGAACACCCGCTTGCCAAGGTGCGAGCCCAGCGCCTGGCTGAGCCCCATCATGGTCGTGCTCTTGCCTTCCCCCAGAGGCGTCGGCGTGATGGCCGTGACGTCAATGTACTTGCCGTTGGGCACTTTCTGCAGGCGGTCGAGGATTCCCAGCTTAACCTTCGCCTCGTAGCTGCCGTGAAGCTCGAGCTCTTCGGGCAGAATCCCGGCCTCCGCCGCCACCAGGGTCACAGGCTTGAGGCGGGCGGCCTGGGCGATGTCGATGTCCGACGGGACCGGACGGACGAGTCGGATCGCGGTCGGGTGAAACGGCTTTCGGCGCAGGATAGGCTTTGCCTTTCGCCCCGCACCGTCGGCGCGCGACCGGCTCTTGGCTTTGGCCCGTGAGGCCGTCTTCGAGGTGCTGGTCCGCTTGCCGCGTACGCTTGCCTTTGGCATTGAGTCTGCCCTCCAAGGGAACAGTACAGCGTGATCGGCTCTTAGCCGAAGGTTTCCCACTCCAGTGTCCCCCGTCCGCCGGCCTGACACAAGCGACAACCCTCCGCCCTGCAGGCGCGGTCCATCACTCACTCACCGGTCGAATCTGTCTGGGCCGGGCTGCGGTTCCTCGCACCCGGAGGCGGGAGGACGCCAGCATTTCGGCGTGGCGCGGTCCAGTTTGGGCTCGCAGGCCCTCAGACCGACGTTCTACCCAGTTCCGATCCCCTTCAGCAGGGCTCCCACGGCGTACGCGACCCCGGCGGCCAGGCCGCCGACCACGAGCATCTCCAGCCCGCTGCGGAATGGGTTGAGTCGAGTGACCAGCACCTTGGCCGCCCCAAGGCCGAACAGCGCAACGCCGGACAACATCAACGAAACCGGGAAGGCGACGCCCGCCGGGACCGGCACCACCAAGCCGACGAGGTAAACGACGAGGGGCAGCGAACCGGCGACGATGAACGAAATCAAGGTCGCCAGCCCGCTCCACAGAGGTCGTCTCTCGTCGGGCAGCATCCCCAGCTCATCCACCATCATGGCCTTCACCCAACGGTCGCGCTCCTTGGACTGGATCTTGACCAAGGACTGGGCCTCGTCGGACGAGTAGCCTCGCCCCTGGTAAACCTCGAGCAACTCGGCCCGCTCGCCGTCGGGGAAGTGATCGACCTCCCAGGCTTCACGTTGGTACTCGCGGGTGTAATACTCCTTCTCACTCTTCGTCGATAGGAACGCGCCGGTGGCCATCGAGAAGCCGTCGGCGAAAAGATTCGCCAATCCGAGGATCAGCACGATGTGGGCGCCCAGGTCGGCGCCGGCTACCCCGCTCACGACGGCGAAGGTCGTCACGATGCCGTCCAGGCCTCCGTAGACCATGTCGCCCAGGTACTGATCGCGGACGCCTCCGTGTTCCTCCTGGGCCGCCGCGGCGATCCGCTCCAGGCTGTGGGCCGCGGCCGCCGCCGACGGGTCCTTCCCGCGGTAGGCTTTGCGCGCCTCATCGACTCGGCGAATCAGACTCATAGCGGACTCTCCCGGGGGGCGATACCCACCCGCCCGCGCCGTCTCCCCATCATAGCAGGACAGGCCCTATGACCGTCCGCTGGTCAGTTTTCGAGGAGCGCCGCCTTGAGCTCCTCGGCTCGAAAATGGCGCCCCGACTGGATCAGCCGCCGCGCGGCGGGGACCTTGTCCCACACATTCCAAAGTAGGACCCCGCGCACGTACCCGCCCTCAGCGTAGTAGACGACGCCTTTGCGGAACGGCTCGGCCCAGTCGGCCGTCACCTGCAGCGAAGGATCCAGCTGCCCTACGGCTTCGTAGCCCAAGTCGAACAGGTCGGAGTAGAAGTAGGCCAGGTGCCGATACGGCTCGCCGGCTCCGGCCATAGCGCGACCCGCCGCCTTTCCCATGGTCAGGGCATTGTCCTCGTGCTCAATGCGGACCCTGCGGCCGAGGGCCGGGCTCTGGAAAGCGGCCACGTCGCCGGCGGCGTACACGGCGGGTGCGCTCGCCTTGAGGTATGGATCCACTACGATGCCGTTTTCGCACTCCAGCCCGGCCGCGCTGGCCAACGACGTCTCCGCCTGGATGCCGATTCCGGCGACGACGCCGTCGGCCTCGATCCGCTTCTCCTCCCCCGATGGTCCCCGAACCTGGACGCGGAACCCGGATCCGGAAGTCTCCACGCCCTGCACCGAAGACCGGCTCAGAAGTTCGACCCCTTTCTCTCCATAGTAGAACGAGACGAATTCGGCCAGGGCCCGCGGGAAGACTCGTTCCCCAAGGTTGCCTTCGGGGAAGACGAGGGTGACCCGCTTGCCGTTCGACGCCAACGCGGCGGCGATCTCGGTACCGATGAATCCGCCGCCGATGACGACGAACCTCTCGCCTCGATCGGCCAGATCGCGCAAGCGGCGGTAGTCGTCCATCGTCCGGTAGTAGATGACCGAGTCGCCCCCGAAGGGCAGGCGCCGCACCCGCCCGCCCGTCGCCATCAACAGGCTCTCGTAGGCGTAGCTCTCCCCGTGATCATCGGCCGCCGTTCGAGCCGCTGGGTCCAGCGTCACGATCGACCGTCCCAGACGCAGATCGGCGTGCTTCGCCTCGGTCCCGCGCCACACCTTCTCGACCGGTTTTCCCAGCCACAGGCCCTTGGACAACCATGGACGCGTGTACGGCGGATCCGATTCGGCGCTCACGACCGTCACGGCCCCTTCCGGATCGACCTCCCGGATGCCTGTAACGGCGGCGTCCGCCGTCAGGCCTCCGCCGATGATGAGATACTTCGTTCGAACCATTCCTACCTCCTCCGGGTTGCCTTGCTCGGTCGCGTCTTGACGCGCCCACGGCGCCGTCTCCCCTCGCGACGCAGACGGGCGCCGCCCGACCTGGTCGTCAACGCCTCACGAGTCCTGCCTGATTCCGCTACCTCGATCCATTGGACATCCCCGCTCTCGAGGAGGTCCGTCACCGTCCGCCGCAAGGTGGTCACCGGCCACCCCAGGAACTTGCGCACATCTTCCTGCGACGCGGCGGCGAGGTTCTCGAGGTGCCGCAGGAGGATGGCCCGGCGGGCCTCCGCCGTCGTCCAGGCGCGCGCCTGCTCATCGAGGGTCGGAAACCAGCGCGAGACCAAGTCATAGGTGAAGGCGTAGTCCCACGCTCCCGCCTCGGCTACACCCGTCGGGAGAACCTTCAATCCTTCCTGCAGCTCCGCCAGGGCGCGCTGGAACCGCGCTTTGGCCGGTTCGCCCGCCAATCGCGCCTCCTTGCGAAGCCGCACGGTATCGAGCGGGCCGAGGCGGAGCAGGGCCTCGTAGATCGCTCGGGCTTCGGAGGAGAGGCGTCCATCCTGGTATTGCTGGAGATACTCATCGGGGTCGCCGTAGTTCTCGCTGAGCGCATAGAAGGCGGGCAGCAGGTCGAGCGAGACGAGGGTCGCGCGCCCGCGCAGCAGTCGGCCGTAGTACCACCAGCGCTTGTCGAGGGCCTGGTCCTTCCAGTTCCACGAGCGCCCAAAGGCCGGATGGTCGTAACCTCCGCCCAAGGGCAGTGCGCGGCCGGCGATCGCATGGAGCAGAGTAGGCGCCTCCAGGCCGCGAGTGGGCCAGAAGAGACACAGGCCTACGCGTCGCACGAATCGCCGCGCGGCTGCCGGCGTCCTCACCCGGAGGTCGGGCTGTCGATGATAGGCACGGTTCCGAACGCGCAGGACGGTCGCCAGAGGAATCGGATCCGTCACGGACCCCTCCGCGGCCGGGCCGCCGCGCAGCCGGCGCTCAGGTCGCTCGTGGGCCCGCGGCGGCCACGTCGGGCGGACACGCCGACTCGAACCGTTTGAAGTTTTCCCGGAAGCGGACCGCCAGCTGGCGGTACCGGTCCATGTAGGTGGCAGGGCTCGGCCAGGAGCTGGCCGGATTGAGGACCTCCGCCGGGACTCCATCGCATCTCTGGGGTACACCGAAGCCGAAGATCGGATCGTCGATGTACGGCACGTCGGCCAGGCCGCCGGTGAGCGCGGCCTGGAGCAAGGCGCGCGTATAGCCGATGCTGATTCGTTTGCCCACCCCGTAAGCCCCGCCGATCCATCCGGTATTGACCAGCCAGCAGTTCACGCCGTAGCGCTCGATCTTGCGCCGCAGCAGGTCGGCGTAGAACGAAGGATGGTGAACCATGAACGGCGCTCCGAAGCAGGTGCTGAACGTGATTTGGGGCTCCCGCCCCAGGCCGACCTCGGTGCCGGCGATCTTCGAGGTGTAGCCGGAGATGAACTGATAGAGCGCCTGTTCCGTCGAGAGACGGGCGATGGGGGGCATGACGCCCGAGGCGTCGCAGGTCAGCAGCACGATGTTGCGCGGGTGGCCGGCGCGCTTGCCCTCGACGGCATTGTCGATGAACTCCAGCGGGTAGGAGGCGCGCGTGTTCTCGGTGATCTCGTCGTCGTCGAGGTCGATCAGGCGCGTCACCGGATCGAGCACGACGTTCTCGAGGATCGTGCCGAAGCGACGCGTGCAGGCGTAGATCTGGGGCTCGGCCGTCGGCGACAGCGCGATGACCTTGGCGTAGCAGCCGGCCTCGAAGTTGAAGACGCCGTCGTCGCTCCAGCCGTGCTCGTCGTCCCCGATCAGGCCGCGGCGCGGGTCGGCCGAGAGGGTCGTCTTGCCCGTCCCCGACAACCCGAAGAACAGGGCCACGTCGCCGTCCGATCCGACGTTGGCCGAGCAGTGCATCGGCATGACCCCGTTCAGCGGCAGGAAATAGTTGAGGACGGTGAAGATGGACTTCTTGATTTCGCCGGCATAGGCCGTGTTGCCGATCAGGCACAGCCGGCGCGAGAAGTCCAACAGGATGAAGGTGGGCGAGGCGGTGCTGTCGATCTTCTCGACCGCCCTGAATCCGGGTACGCACAGCACCGTGAACTCCGGGACGTGGCGGCGGTAGGCGTCGTTGGTTTCGGGGCGCAGGAACATGTTGCGCGCAAACAAGCTGTGCCAGGCCAGCTCGGTCAGGATGCGGATGGGCATGCGGTGGTTCGGGTCGGCGGCGGCAAACCCGTCTTGGACGAAGAGGTCGCGCCCCTGCAGATAGCCCTGAAGGCGGTTGTAGACGTCGTTGAACTTGTCGGGGTCGAACGGCCGGTTGTACTCGCTCCACCAGACGTGATCTTCCGAGGTGGATTCACGGACGATGAACTTGTCGTTCGCGGACCGGGCCGTGTGCGTGCCCGTCCGGACGACCAGAGGACCGGCCAGCGACGTCCTGCCCTCGCGGCGGTAGACCGCCTCCTCGTACAGGCTCTCCGAGGGCAGGTTCCAATAGACCTGGTGCAGATCGGTCAGGCCGAGAGCTTCCAGGCCAAACTCGCTGCGCAGCGCCCCCGCCTCGGACTGTGCCGGCGAAGGCCATTCCCACGGGATCGTCATAGCCAGTCCCTCACCAATCGTCGATCGCCGATGTAGATCTCGTTCGGGGCCTTCGGGTCCAGGGCCCAGCGAATACGCTCGATGCCGTCGGTCACGTCCTTCGGCGAACCTGAGTAGCTGAGGCGGAGGTGGCCCTCCATGCCGAACTCTTTGCCGGGGACGGTCACCACCAGGGCGCGCCGGAGAAGGAAGCGCGACAGCTCGACCGAGTCGTTCGAGTAGGCGCGCACGTCCGGCAGGCAGTAGAAGGTGCCGGCCGGCCGACTGGTGTGCACGTCCGGCAGGGCCGACAGCTCCCGCAACGCGATGTCACGGTTGTTCTGGATCGTCAGCCGCAGGCCCTCGACGACGCTTTGCATCCCCGTCAGGGCGCCCTCGGCGCCGGCCTGCAGGATGAGCGACGGGCACGACGTCGTCTGAGCCTGGACGTTGATCATGATCTCGACGATGGCCCGGCTGGCGACAGCCCAGCCGATCCGGTAACCGGTCATGCCATACAGCTTTGAGATCCCGTTGATGACGATCAGTCTGCCGGTATCGGTGTCCTTGGTCGCGAACCGGGAAGCCGGGGCCGCCGTCTGGCCGTCGAAGACGAGCTTGTGGTAGATGTCGTCGCAGATCAGATAGATCTCCCGCCGCTCACAGAACTCGACCAGTTCGGCGATGAGCGACTCGGGGTAGACCGCGCCGGAGGGATTGTTCGGGCTGTTGACGATGATCGCCTTGGTGTAGGAACCCACGGCGCGCTCGATGTCCTGCAGGCGCGGGATCATCGTCCCGTCCTCGGGCGTGACCACCACCGGGACGCCGTAGACCATGCGGACCATCTCCGGGTAGCTGACCCAATACGGGGCCAGGATGACGACCTCATCCTGCGGATTCACGAGAGTGAAGAGGAGGTTGTAGAGAGACTGTTTCGCGCCGGACGAGACGATGACGTTCTCCGGCGCCACCAGGCGATCGTAGTTCTCCTCGGTGTATCGGATGATGGCCTTTTTGAGCGAAGGAATGCCGTCGGTGGGCGTGTATTTGACGTCACCCTCGGCCAGCTGGGCGGCGGCGGCGAGGACGGCCGCGATGGGAGTCTTGTTCTTGGGCTCCCCGATACCGAGGTTAACGACAGCCTCGCCCCTCTCCTTCAACAGCCGGGCTTCTTCGTTCAGCCGGAGAGTCGGGGATTCAGCGATCGAACGGGCCAACTGGCTCAACGCCATGGACGCGTACCTTCCTCGCCCTCACCTGGATCGCACTTCGGAACGCTCCGCCCGCGATGGAGCGTCGAGATTGTACCCGAGATGGTCGGGGCGCACCGCTTTCGGAACGGTATAATCCGCGGCGGTAGGCGCCCCCACGGACATCGGGAGGCGCCGGCCGCGCCAAAGGATGCAAGCCATGACCGACCTCCGCGGAGTGGCTCAGGTCATTGAGCCGAGACTTGTCGTCGAGGGCGCCGGGGTGCTCCTGCGCCGCTCGGTCGCGCCGAGCCGCGAGAACCCCCTCGACCCGTTCCTGCTGTTCGACCACTTTGCCTTCAACAACCCGATCGAAGGGCCGCTGGTCGGATTCCCCATGCATCCCCACCGTGGCATTGAGACCGTGACCTACATGCTGGAGGGGTCCGTCCATCACCGCGACAGCCTGGGCAACTCGGGCCGCATCGGCCCGGGCGACGTTCAATGGATGACTTCGGGACGGGGCATCATGCACGAGGAGATGCCGCGCCGGAGTCCAGACGGCAACGTTTTCGGTTTCCAGCTTTGGGTCAATCTGCCGGCGGCGCTCAAGATGAGCGCGCCGCGATACCAGGAAGTCCAGGCCGGCGATATCCCTGCCTTTGAGCGGGACGGCGCCTCGCTGCGAGTGGTGGCCGGCGAAGTCGACGGCGTGGTGGGCCCGGTGCGCGGCATCTCCGCCCGCCCGATCTACTTCGACGTGTCGCTCGCCCCGGGCGCGGCTTTCGAGCATCGCGTGCCGCGCGGGCACACCGCCATGGCTTACGTCTTCGAGGGCGAAGGAACGTTCGGAGACTCGGGGCCCGGGCCGGAGCCGATCGCGGCTGTGCGGCTCGCCGTTTTCCAGGACGGGGACACCATCCGCGCCCGGGCGGCGGACACCCAGCCGTTCCGTTTCGTCCTGATCGCCGGCGCCCCGTTCGGCGAACCGATCGTCCCCTACGGGCCCTTCGTCATGAACACGGAAGAGGAAATCCGCCAGGCGTTGGCCGACCTGCGCGCAGGGACGTTCGTTCAGACGTGATGGACCCGCTGCCGCGAACCGCGGCGGCGGCGCACGGTATAATCCGATCAGCTCTGCCCCCGTAGCTCAATGGATAGAGCGCCTGACTTCGAAAGAAGCGAACGGGGGTCCTGGGCCCGCGTAGCTCAACGGATAGAGCGACAGCCTTCGAAGCTGCAGGTTGGGCGTTCAAATCGCCCCGCGGGCACCTGCCCCTGATGTCCTAGGTTGGCCTCTTGTTGGCCTGCGGATGGCATGTCCCCAGGGCCATCATCTGGGACGTGGAGATACGAAAGCGTTTTCCGGGCAGGAGGAATCCCGTGCCCGGAATACCCGCCCTCAAGGCCCCCCACTGGCTGCAGCTCGTCGCTGACTTCCTAGAAGATCCGCGCGTCCGCGGCATGAAGCCCAAGTCGATCGTGTGCCGCAAGCCGCGCGACCGCGCCATTCTCGAGCTGATGCTGGAAAGCGGACTCCGCCGCGGTGAGGTGTCGCGCCTGACGTGGGGGGACCTGACGCCTGATCCTGCGCTGGTGCGAATCCGCGTGAGGCATGGGAAGGGCGACAAGCCGCGGGTGACGTACTGTACGCTGGCGACATGGCGCCAGCTCACCGCATGCCGCTCGCCAGCCGACCACCGGGAGTCGGTATTTGGGCTGACCAGACCAGGCTTACGCCTCGTCCTACAACGGCTGGAGGAC
>Ga0214473_10006781_pt1 | contig 13644 bp, 9 predicted proteins | sample RVTome_7_FD_203509 | JGI IMG/M metagenome (GOLD analysis project Ga0214473, IMG submission 203509) | Soil microbial communities from uranium-contaminated site in the Upper Colorado River Basin, Wyoming, United States - RVT98D197 | ecosystem: Environmental > Terrestrial > Soil > Contaminated >... | reverse complement strand
GCGAACAGTGAAGGCAGCTACTTCGAGGAGACGCGACCCGACATCACCCTGGGCATGAGCGCCGTCGCCAAGGAAGGCGATCTGGTCCAGCGCGGGATTGACAGCGTCGGGCGTCCCGCGGGCTTCGAGGCGGTGATGGGACTGGAGGCGCGCGTGGAGAACCTGGCACAGCGCGCGGCCGCCCTGCTGCAGGCCCCGGTGGTGCAGGGCGGGACGTACCCGGTGGTGCTGAACCAGCGATTCGGCGGCGTATTCGTGCACGAGGCCTTCGGACACCTGAGCGAGTCGGACTTCGTGTATGAAAATGAGAAGATGCGCGAGATCATGGTGCTGGGCCGGCGGTTCGGGCCGGAGAGCCTAGACATCGCCGAGGACGGCTCCGTTCCAGGGTGCCGCGGTACGAGCGTGTTCGATGATGAGGGAGTGCGGACGCGGAAGAACCACCTCATCAAGGAGGGGGTGTTGGTGGGCCGGCTGCACAACCGCGAGACGGCCGGGAAGATGGGGGAGCGCATCACGGGCAACGCGCGGGCGCTGGCCTGGAACCATCCGCCGATCGTGCGCATGACGAACACCTACCTCGCGCCGGGGAACGCAACGTTCGATGATCTCATCCAGGGCATTGACCTCGCGGGACTACTTCGGCGGCCAGACCATGATGGAGATGTTCACTTTCAGTGCGGCCTACGGACACATGATCCGCAACGGGGAGATCGCGGAGCTGGTGCGCGATGTGGTGCTGACCGGAAACGTATTCGAGACGCTGCAGCACATGGACGGGTTCGCCAACGATTTTCAGTGGGCCTATGCCGGCGGTGGGTGCGGCAAAGGCGGCCAGAGCCCGCTGCCCACCGACCTGGGGAGTCCGCACGTGCGGATTCAGAACGTGGTGGTAGGAGGGCGGCAATGATCGAGCAGGCGCTGGCACAGGCGATGCGGCAGGCGCAGGGCGCGGAGATCGCGCTCCGCGAAAGCCGGTCCTCCGGGGCCGAGTATGAGGATGACAAGCTAAAGAAGGTGGAGGCGTCGCAGACCACCTCGGTCAGCGTCCGCGTGATCGTGGACGGCAAGGTGGGCCAGTCCCACGGGACCGATCCGCAGGAGCTCGAGTCCGTCGTGGCGCGTGCCATCGCGCTGGCCGAGTTTGGCAGCGAGGCCAAGTTCGCGTTTCCCGGCCCCGCCAGCGCCCCGGGCGTGCTGACGTACGATCCTGAAGTGGAGCGCATCACCCGCGAGGAGATGGTGGCCGTAGGCGGGGAGATGCTGGAGTTGGTTAAGACCTACAGCCCTGAGATCAAGGTCTCCGGCGGCGCGGGCTGGTCGGTTAGCAGGCGAAGGCTGATGAACTCCAGCGGCCTGGATATCGGCAGTGAGGGGACGAGGTACGGCGGTGGTGTCGGCGGGGTGCTGATAAGGGGTACCGACATTCTGTGGGTAGGGCGCTACCGCAACTGGCGGAAGAAAGACGTGCGACCCCGCGAGCTGGCCGGTCAGGCCATCGCGCTCTTCCGCGATGCGGAGCGAATCGCGCCGGTGGACTCGCGGGCGAGGCCGGTCATCTTCACGCCGCGCGGGCTGCGCGTGCTGACCTATCCCCTGCAGCTCGGCATCAACGGAAAGAACGTGCTCAAGGGGGACTCGCCGCTGGCCGGCAAGCTGGGCCAGCGGATCGTCGGCCCCGCCTTCTCGCTCACCGATGACGGCACGGTGGACTACGCGCCGGACAGCGGCCCGTATGATGGAGAGGGGGTCCCGCGCCAGCGGAACGAGGTGGTGAAAGAGGGGGTGTTGACCTGCTTTCTCTACGACCTCGACACCGCGGCCAAGGCCGGTGCGAAGAGCACTGGTAACGGACCTGGCTCTGGGGTCAGCAACCTACTCGTGGGGTGCGGCGATAGCTCCTTCGCGGAGATGGTGAAGAACACGGACGAGGGCCTCGTGGTCGAGAACGTGCTGGGCCTGGGGCAAGGCAACGTCATCAACGGCGAGTTCTCAGTGAACATCGCGCTAGGCTACAAGATCGAACGGGGCGAGATCGTCGGTCGCGTCAAGGATGTGATGCTCGCCGGCAATGCCTACGACGCCCTGAACCACATTACGGCCATCGGCTCCGACTGCGAATGGTCCGGCTCGATGTGTGCGCCATATCTGCAGGTGGAGGCGCTGAGCGTGGTGGGGAAGGGGTAGGGGCAGGCACGGCCGCTGCCATTCGGCCCAGGTTCCGCTGTGCGAGGCGCGGTTCCGCGCAAACACGCACGATCCCGCGGCCCTGCCTCTCCCCGGCCCTCCGCAGGTCACGCCTCCTTCCCGCCGAAGGTATCACCCCTGAACTGAGGAGGCAGGTGCCATGGGTTTCCTGGAGGAGCTGGATCGCGGGTTGGTGGAGTTGAGGCAGGTGGTGGGCGGGAAACAGGAAATGCTGGACCGCTTCGCCGCGGAGGTGGAGTTCGCGGGGCAGTTGGCGGCCGCGCCTCCGAGGCAGCAGCCGGAGTGGGAGGGCCTGATCCTGAGGGCCGTGGCCGCGGTGAGGGAGGGGGTGGCGCGGGGGGAGGGTGCAGAGCAGGCCGTCACCGCCGCCGAGGCGATGCTCGCACCCATCGGCAAGATCGCGAAGCAATATACCATCCACTGCTTCGGTCACGCGCACATTGACATGAACTGGATGTGGGGGTGGCCGGAGACGGTGGCGGTGGTCAATGACACCATTACCACCGTGGACCGGCTAATGGACGAGTTCCCCACGTTTCGGTTCTCGCAGAGCCAGGCCTCGGTGTACCAGGTCATGAAGGAGTATCTGCCGGAACTGTACGCGAAGGTGAAGGAGCGCGTCGCGCAGGGCCGGTGGGAGGTGACCGCGAGCCAGTGGGTGGAAGGGGACAAGAACCTGGCCTCCGGCGAGATCCTGTGCCGCCACTTGCTCTACACCAAGCGGTTCATGCAGCAGGAGTTCGGGCTGCCCTATGACGCGGTGCAGCTCGACTTTGAGCCCGACACGTTCGGGCACGCGCACACGCTTCCGACCATCCTCGGCAAGGCCGGGGTGCGGTGGTACTACTTCTGCCGCGCCGGATTCGGGCCGCCCCTGTTCTGGTGGCAGGGGCCGGACGGCGCTCGCGTGCTGGCCTTCGACGACCAGATCGAGTGGTACAACGGCAAGATCACGCCGCAGATCGCGCGGGAGGTGCTGCGGTTCGAGCAGGCGACGGGGCTGAAGGATATGCTGTTCGCGTACGGGGTCGGGGATCACGGGGGCGGGCCGACGCGGCGCGACCTGCGGAATGCACTGGCCATGGACGAATGGCCCATCTTCCCGAACGTGAAGCTCGGCCCGATTAGCGAGTTCTTCGCCGTCGCGGAGCGGGAGGCCAAGGACCTCCCGGTGGTAGATGCGGAGATGAACTGCGTGTTCGAGGGATGCTACACCGCGCAGAGCAACATCAAGCGCGCCAACCGCAAGAGCGAGAACGCGCTGGTGGAGGCCGAGATGATGGCCTTGCTGGGCCGTGGCCTGGCCGGGCTGCCCTATCCGCGCGAGGCGCTGTACGCGGGTTGGCGACACGCGATGTTCAACCAGTTCCACGACATCCTCCCGGGTTCCGGCGTGCACGCCACCTACGAGTATGCGCAGGGCCTGTTCCAGGAGATCCTCGCCTGCACCAGCACCGTGAAGACCCGCGCGTTGCGGGCCATCGCGGCGCGGGTCAACACCGCGGCCTGCGAGTGCGCTCCCGCCGTGACCGCGGGGGAGATCGGCGGCGGCGCGGGCGATGTCGGCGCGGAGGGGGCGGTGACGCGCCGCGGCGCGGGCGGGAGGTGCTGCGATCCATTCGTGATCCTCAACCCGAGCCCGTGGCAGCGGTCGGAGCTGGTGACGGTGCGGTTGTGGGACCGGGACTACGCGGACGACGTGATTGCCGTGCGGGATGAGACGGGGAACACCCTCCCCGCGCAGGTCACTGAACGCGGCGGGTACTGGGGGCATGAGTTCATCGAGGTGGCCTTCCCTGCGGCCGAGGTGCCGGGCCTCGGCTATCGGAGCTATTGCGTGGCGCGGTCGGTCTCTCCCGGCCACGGCGAGGGCTGCTCCGGCGACGGCAAGGGCATGATCGAGAATGAGTTCCTGAAGGTGGAGGTGGAGCAGGAATCAGGTGCGATTATGCATCTCGTGGACAAGCGCACCGGGGTAGACCTGGTGCCGGCCGGCGCACGGCTTGGCCTCTTGGCGTACGTGCGGGAGGCGCCGCACGGGATGACCGCCTGGGTGATTGGACAGGCCGTCGAGACCATCCCGTTCCTCCAGGGAGCGGTGCTGGACTGCTCGCAGCGCGGCCCGTGGCTGGCCTCGGTGCAGGTGCGACACAAGTTCAACGACAGTCGCTTCGCGCTCACCATCTCGCTGGCGGCCGGCGTGCCGCGGGTGGACTTCAGACTGGAGATGGACTGGCTGGAACGCGGGTCGCCTGAGTTGGGCGTGCCCTCGCTGAAGGTAACCTTCCCGCTCGCGGTGGAGGAGGGAGTGGCGCGGTTCGAGTGTCCCAACGGTCATGTGGTGCGACCCACCGCCCCGCGGCAACTGCCCACCTACACCCACAAATGGTGCGGCACTGCCGGAATCGCGCTGGAGGCCGTGGACGTGCCGGCCCAGAAGTGGGTGGACCTCACCGGCCGACAGGACGGCTGCGACCAGCCGGTTGGAGCGACGGTGCTCAACGATGCCAAGTACGGGCACGGCGTGAACGGCAACACGGTGCGCCTCTCTCTGGTGCGCAGCAGCTATGACCCGGACCCGCTGCCGGAGCTGGGCCATCACACCATCCGCTTCGCGGTGCAGCCCCACATTGGCGCATGGACCCCGTCGGAGGCCACTCGCGCGGGCTATGCCGTCAATCTCCCATTCAACGCGGTCGGGGCAGATGTGCACGAGGGCGATCTCCCGCAGCGGCAGGGGTTCGCGGAGATGCTTACGCCCAACGTGATGGTGAGCGGGATGAAGAGCGCGGAGGACTCGGAGGCGCTGATCGTGCGGCTGTATGAGATGGAGGGCAAGGCGACCATCGCGAAGCTCCTCCTCGCGCCCTCGCTCGCCGCCCCCGACGCGCCAGCGGTCGAAACCGATCTCATGGAGCAGCCGCTGGCGGAGAGCACGGCGAAGATGCAGGAGGGGGCGCTGACCGTGGAAGTGCCGGCGCATGGGCTGGTGACGGTGAGGGTGGGATAGCGGCCGGCAGCAGTTCCTCGGCCTTGCGGGCCGGCCTTCAGCTTGCTAGGGAGAGACAGGGGTCCGGTCCTCCCAGAGGGGCATGGGGAGGTCCGTGCAGAGCTGGAGCACGAGCAGTTCGAGGGCGACTTGTTCGTCGCCGATCTTCCCCGCGATGCCTTTCATGGCGAGATCGCAGGAGTGGAGCGCGAGCACGGCGCGCGTGAGCTGCGCCCAGGAGAAGGCCTGGGCCTGGGTGATGCGGCGGCCGGCAAGCCAGCCCCGACGGGCGAAGAGGGCAAGTACGTTGCGGCGCCCATCCGCGGGCAGCATCGCCGCGGTTTCCTCGTCCATCTCGGCGCCGGGCCGCCAGCCGTGTTCCACCAAGAGCTTGGTTTGCCAGATCTCCCGCACGGCCTGAGCGAGAAGGGGGAGGACCCGGTACGATTCGTCTCGACCCCCACGCAGCATGGGGCGGAGGAGGGCGACCGCGCGGCCGGGGCTCCGGGCGGCGACGGCGTCTATCAGTTGGAAGACGCTCTCCTCGATCAATCGCGGAGTGATCGCGTCTACGTCCGAGACCGTGATGGCGGGCGCGTCACCGACATAGGCGGCGAGCTTCTCCACCTCCGAGGCCAGTTCCCCCAGGCCCGTCCCCACGCGCTGGCTGGCCAGCTTCTGCGCCGCCGCCGGCTCCAACTTCTTGCCCAAGGACTTCGCGTGGCTGACGGCCCAGCTCGCGGCCTCGCGAGGTTTCATCTCCGGGCATTCAACGGCGAGGCCGTGGGTCTCGACGGCCTTACGAAGGGCAGCGGTGAGAATGCGTCGCCGGTCGCCGGTTTCGCCGGTAACGAGGATGACGGAGATCTCAGAGGGCAGCGGCGCGACCAGCTTCGCCAGTTCCTCCTGCTGCTCCCGGCCAATCCGCTCGGCCTGGAGCACGACGATGCCGCGGGCCCCGCCAAACAAACCCAGGGTCTGGCCGCGAGCGATCAGGTCGCGGGCGGTGACCTCCGATCCCTCCAGTGTCTCCCAGGTCGCCTCTGCTCCCACTCCGCCGGACGCCATGACTTCGGCGCGCATGCGGGCCAGGGCTTCGCGCTTCAGGTGCTGCTCCGGACCGAACAGCAAGCACCACGCGCCAAGGCAGGTGAAGTCTTTGGCCTTCGCATAGTTGGCGTACGTGATCTTCACTTCGATTCCGCTCAGGCCGAGTTCCGGGTCGGCCCCACGGGGGCGCGCCGGGATAGGCCGAACGCGCCGAGGCCGGTAATCAGCATCGCACAGGCGCCGAGGGTAATCAAGATGTCGCCGACGCTGCCGGGGGAGAACCACTCGGGGCGCGGGTAGAGCAGGGGCAGGGGCAGGAGGTCGGCGAGAGGCTTGAGCCGCGTGGTCGCGGTGATGGGCTTGTGGACGACGTAGTCCGGCGAGTCGAGCAACTGCACCAGACGCGGGCTGCACAGCCGTGTCGCCAGGTTGTAATCCACGGGCATGCTTCCATGGTTCGCGGCAATGACGAGGAAGTTCAGGAGGACGCCGAGGGCCGCGATGCGGAGGGGCCACAAGTGGCGATTCAGCCAGAGCGCCACGAGCAGTGCGACATAGGCGGCGATGGAGAGCCAGGGGCCGAAGGCGCGCATCGCGGGCCATCCTCTTGCGCCGAGCACGTCGAGCGCGACGCGCACCAACGCGGCGAGCACGAAGACCGCGACACCGCGCAACTCGATCTCCTTCAGGCGACCGAGGCGGCCGCCGGCAAGCAGGGAGACGATGATGGTCAACACTACCGCGTCCAGCAGCATCTCGCAGGTAGCCTTTCGGCCGGCTAGTGGTGAGGCACGACCACGGTGGCCGTTACGAACGCGAAATAGGCCAGCCACCACACTCCGCCCGCGGCCATGACCCAAGTTGCCCCGTGCTTCACGCGCGCGGTGCGGATGGTGATGAGCAAGAGCAGAGCGCTGAACATCGCGATCGCGGCCGAGAGCAGCGCGGCCCGACCCACTGGGTCACCACCGAACCGCCAGGGTGTCAGCAACAGCCCCACCGTGACAGGGAAGGTGGACTGGAACACCATGGCGCCGGTGATATTCCCCAGGGCGAGGGTATCTTTGCCCTGCCGCACCCAGATGATGGAGTTGAATTTTTCCGGCAGCTCGGTGGCGATGGGGGCGACGATGAGGGCGAGCACGAGCGGGGAGAAGCCGGCGAGGCTGGCGAGGTGGCCGATGGCGGTGACGAACTCGTAGGCGCCGCCGATGATGAAAGCCAGCGCGAGGGCGAGCTGGCCGATGACGGCGCTGAGGTGCGGATTGCGCTCGCGCACCAGATCGAATCGGGCCCGGCGGAGTTCCCGGCGATCGGCAGCGGTGGGATGAAGCAGGGCCGAGGAGACCCAGAGGAGATCGAACATCAGGGGTTCTTCCTTCTCGCCCTGGGCCGATTCGCGCAGATTCAGGTAGACATAGACACCATAGCCGACCATCAGCAGGACCGCCACCAGCGGTCTGGTCCAATGCCCAACCGGGCTGAAGCTGATGCCGATGGCGAGCGCGTAGAGCGGGAGGAAGAAACCCAGGTCGCGGCTCGCCACCCGCGTGTTTACCTCGAACCGCCAGCCACAGTCGCGCCGTCTGCGGTAAAGGATCGCGCCAAGCGCGGTGACGAAGAAAGCAAGGGTGGCCAGCATGAACGGCGCCCCGAGAATCGCACCGAGTCCGATGTCGTGACTCTCCGCGGATCGGAAGAAGAGCAGCGCGACCAGCGGAATCAGCGTCTCCGGCAGGGCCGTGCCCACCCCCGCGAGCACGCTCCCGATCGCACCCTCGGAGAGCGACAGCCGCACGCCGAGCCATTCCACCCCGTTGGTGAACAGCTCGGCCCCGATGATGATGATGACGAAGCTGATCCCCAGGCGGACCAGTTCCGCGCCCGTGCTTCCGTCCATCAGTCTGCGTGACTCCCGATCAGCGTTTCTGCTTCCCGGGTCGCCGCGCCTGCCCGCGGTCGGCGGATGCAGATCAGCGCGATCACCGCCGAGCACGTCAGCACCGCGGCGGCGAGGTAGAAGGGATAGCGCGGGTCCAGGCCCCACAGTCTTCCTCCCACACTGGGACCGAGGAAGGCGCCCACCCCTTGGGCGGTGGCCATCACTCCCATAGTCTTGCCATGGCCGGCGTCAGGGGCCAGCTCGGTGATGAGCGAGAGCCAGGCGGGCAGCCCGAACATGAAACCCAGCATCACCAGGGCCCCGGCGCCGAGCATCTGGGGAAGCGTCCGGGCGAGCGGCACGGCCCACAGCCCGAGCGCGGTGGCCCACAAGGCCGCCTGCACCACCCGGCGTTTCTCCCAACGATCGGTGAGGTGTCCGATCGGCATGCCCAGGACGCCGGCCGGCGCTACCAGCAGCAGGAGGAGGAACCCCACGTTGCTACGCTCTGCGCCCCCAACGTGACTGAGGTAGGGGGCGATATACGGGGCCAGGACCGCGGTAGCGAACATGTTGCAGAAGGTGATGGTCAACACCACCGCGATCAACCGGAACGGAGGCATGGCGCCGCCGGCGTCGGGTAACCTCTCCTCCCCGTGGGTGTGCTGCGCCGGCAGCCTCCACGCGACCCACGCGGCGAGCGCCGCCATCCCCGCCGCCATCGCGAACGGCGCCCGGCCGGCCCAGGCCGGGTATCCCGCGGCTGTGCTCAACTTCATCGCCACACCGGCAAGGGCGGGGCCGAGCGCGAGACCGGCGAGGTAGGCGGTGTTCATCACGCTCATGGCTACGCCGCGCTCCGCGCTGGGGATGTGGTCGGGTACGGAGGCGAAAAGGGGCGGCCACAGCGCCGCCGATCCCGCCCCGTCGGTGATCCGCAACGGCGCCAGCACCAGGTAGAGCAAGACCGGAGCTGCAATGAACACCGCGGGCGGTACTGCGCAGACCGCGAGGGGGGTGCCCACGCACATGGCGATCCCGAGGCTGGCGAAGCGGCGCCGGCCATAGCGATCGGACAGATGCCCGGCGGGGAGCTTGAGCAGCATCTCCGCGACGAGGAACACGGAGATGATGTCCCCCACCACCCGCATGGGCTGCTTCAGGTCCTCGTAGATGTAGAAGGAGAGTGCGAAGTTGTTAACCGCGGCGAACACGATCTCCGCCAGCAAGACCACGAAGGCCATGCGGAGAAGCATCGGGTAGCGCCGGAAGATGGAGACGTAGGTGCGTTCGAGCAGCTTGAGCATGGGTAGCTACAGATTCGCCTCCGGCGGCGGCAATCCTCGCCGCGGGAGGGTGGCAGGCGATACCGCGGTCGCGCCTAGCGGGCCTCGGCTGCCCCCGCGGCGACGGGGGCGGGGGTGGGCGTCACATCCACCGGGGTGCGGGGGAGGGTGAACTTGAAGGTGGCGCCTTGGCCTTTCTGAGATTCGACCCAAATCCGCCCGCCGTGGCGCAACACCCAGCGCTTGACGGTGGTGAGGCCGATACCGGAGCCTTCGCCCTCGGCGCCGGGAAGGCGGCGGAAGAGCTTGAAGATTTCATCCTGATGCTCAGGCGCGATACCGACGCCGTTGTCGGTGACGGAGAACTCGTGCTCCTGCTCTCTGGAGTGGTAGCGAATCAGCACCCGGGGATTGGGTTGCTCTCCCAGGTACTTGAGGGCGTTGCCGACGAGATTGATGAAGATCTGGCGCATCGCCATATCGTCGGCGAGGACGGTGGGCAGACCCCGGGTCACGGTGACGGTCGCCTTCTTCTCCTGGATCAGGCCCTGCATGTCGTGGAGGACGTCGCCGATGATCTCCGCGACATCAATCGGGATCTTGTAGAGGGGTTGGTTCTGCTCCCGGGAGAGCTTGAGGAGCGCGTCAGTCAGATCCTGTAGATGGGCGGCGCTCTTGCGGATGCTGGCGAGATGCTTTTTGCCGCGCTCGTCGAGCAGGTGGGCGTACTTGCGTTCGAGGGAGCCGGCGAAGCCATCTATGGTGATGAGCGGCGCCCGCAGGTCATGCGAGGCGACGTTTAGGAAGTCCTGCATTTCCTGATTGGTGGCGGCGAGTTGGCGGACGCGGATCTCCAGCTCATACTGGCCGTGCTGAACCTCAACCTGCGCGCCGGAGGAGGAGGACTCCGTGCCATCGCGACCGGCCGCGCGCGCGCCGCACGATTCACGCACGACTAGGGTGACGGGCAGTTCCACCTGCCACCCGCCGTCGGGAGACTGGCCCTCCACAATACAGGCGGCAAGATAGCAGGCGTGGCCGACGATCTGCCCCACCGGCTGGCGGACCGTGGAGAGCGGAGGAATCACATGCGCGCCGTCGCCGAGGTCGTCGAACCCTACCACCGCCACATCCTGGGGGACGTGCAGGCCGAGGCGCCAGGTGGCGTCAATCACGCCTATCGCCAGCAGGTCATCCGGGCACACTACCGCGGTGGGACGATCCGACTGGCGGAGCAGACGGGAGGCCCCTTCTGTGGTAAGCGATGACATGTCGCTGGGCGCGTTGCCGAAGAGCGACGGGTCCACGGGCAAGCCCAATTCCTCCATCGCCCTGAAGTAGCCGGCCTTGCGCTCCAGGTGATCCGCGTGCCGGGTTCCGGGATCGAGGTAGGCGATGCGGCGGTGCCCGAGACCGGCGAGGTGTCGGACCGCATGGGCTGTGCCCCCCGCGTTATCGCAGACCACGGAGGGAATCAGAGGATCGGAGCTGCGCGCATACGCGAATGTGGAAATGATGCCGCGCTCGCGCAGCGCGGCGAGGAACTCCGCATCACAGACCTGACTGACCACGACGACCACGGCGTCGGCCTGATCCGGGCCGATCTGGTCGAAATAGTGAGCGGTGGTTTCACCGACGATGCGATTGTGCCACAGCACGTCAAAGCCCAGGTTACCCGCAGTGCAGATCGCCCCGTCGGCGGCGCCGCGCGTCCAGACATCCAGTTGTTCCTTGGCCGCCCAGGGCCCGAAATAGCCGGGGATCTTGACCGCCGCCATGGGATTGGCGTGGATCACCGCGATCCGGTTGGTCTTCCGCCCACGTCCAAATCCAAACGGCACTGGTTGCGAGGCCGAACTCATGAGTATTCGCTCTCCCCTCGGTCTGTCCGTATTCGCACTCATCGCGCCCCTCTGGCCCGAGCCGCGGACCCCCCAGTCGCGGGGCGCGTGTTCTAGATATTCCACAGAAGTGGGTGGAAGTGGCATAGGGGGCCAGGATGGGCGGACAGAGCCACTGGACGGGCTGGGCGAAGACGAAGAAGCCTCTTGCCCAGGAGCGGAGAGGCAAAGAGGCGAACAGAGTGCCGCAGGGCGCCGGAACGTGGGCAGAGAAGGCGTCCCTATGGAGTCGCAAGCGCGTGCCACGCCGATGCCGCAAGTCGAAGCTGAAGACAGTCGTCGAGGTCCCTGTTCGGCAGGCGCCTCCGCGCGGGGGTAACTGGTGTGCGCTCGCCGTGTTCGTGGTGGTGCTGGTGGTGTACCTGGTCACCATCATCCCCACGGCCGTGGATGAGGATAGCGGCGAGCTGGTAGCGGCGGCCCACGTGCTCGGCATCGCTCACCCCACGGGCTATCCCCTGTGGACTTTGCTGGCGCGGGCTTTCGACTTCCTGCCGGTCGGGCACACCAGCGCCTATCGTGTGGCCCTGCTGTCGGCGGTTTCGGCGGCCGCGGCCGCCGCCCTGATCGCGTGGCTGACGAGTATGCTTACCGGGACCCCCCTGCCAGGCCTGTTCGCGGGGCTGTGCTTCGGCCTGTGGTTTCCCACCTGGAGCCAGGCGGTGCTGGCGGAGGTGTACACGCTGGGGGGCTTGTTGTTCGCGCTGTTTGCGCTCGCCTTCTGGCGGTGGGACCAAACGCGCTCCCCTCGCTCGCTGGGATGGGCCGCCCTGGCCGGAGGCTTCGCCTCCATGCACCATCGCACCGCGTTCCTCGCGATGCTCCCCGCGCTGTGGGTCGCCTTCTGGCTGACCCGACCCCGGCGCGCGAGGGTGTGGGCGAGGGCACTCGGATTGGCAGTGACACCGTTTCTGCTCTACCTATACCTTCCCATTCGCGCACTGGCGCGGCCGCCGATGAACTGGGGTAATCCTGACACGCTGGAGCGATTCCTCTACCACGCCATGGGAGGGCAGTATCGCCGATGGGCGCTGGCGAGCTCCTGGGAGGAGGCGCTCGCACAAGGGAGGAGATTGCTGGGGGAGGCGATGGCCGGGCCGGGCTGGCCTTCACTGGCGCTGGTCCTGATCGGGCTACCGCTGATCGCGTGGGGGTTCGTCTTCTGGTGGCGGCGGCGGTGGCCGGTGGTCGGTGCGCTCGCGACGGGCAGCCTGCTGCTGTCCATCTGGGTCTTGGGCTGGGGAGAGACGAGCGACCTCAAGGTGTTCCTCGAGCCGATCGGGTTGGTGCTGGCGTTGCTGGGCGGGATGGGGATGGCAAGACTGGGGGCCGCGCTTCCGAGACGGAAGGCCGGCCAGTGGCTCGCGGTGGCACTGGGCGCGGTGCTGTGCGCCCTTCTCCTGGGGGCCAACTGGGAGCGTTCCGATCGCAGCCAGACCTGGCGACACCGCGATCACTGGGCCGCGGCGCTGGCGCAGATGGACCGCAACGCGCTGTTCGTGGCTGAGTTCGATGTCGCCATGTTCGTCACCCACTATCTGCAGCACGTCGAGGGCTTTCGCAAGGACATCACGCTGATAGCACCCCACCAGCTCTGGCATCCGTGGTACGTGGCGCTCTTACCGGACCGGGAGCTGCGCGACTTCTCCGATCAGCAGTGGAAGCAGCTCACCACAGAGCTGCGCATTCCAGACTCCGAGAGCCGGGAGTTCTGGCAAGGGGTATCGGTGTTCGCCCACCGCCTGGCCCAGCACTACCGCGGGCGGCGCACGGTGTATGCCATCCACGCCCCGCTTGACCCTATCCCGGGCCCGCCCTCCTTCACGGGGCTCAGCCGTGACGTGGTCAAACTGGACTTCGCGGACCCGGATCCGCGGTGCGCGGTGGGGAAAGAGGGCGCACCTCTGGCGCAGTTCCAGGGCGGGGTGAGACTGATGTCCTTCGACCTGGGATTGCTCGAGGGCGGCCGCGGGGAGACGCTGGGGTTCCGTGCCCGGTGGCGGCTGGACTCGCCACTGCCGGGAGCGCTGTTCGCGGTGAAGCTGGTTCCTGCGGCGGAGCGTGTCTCGGAGGGATTCCTGTCGCGAGGCGAGTACCTGCAGGAGTTCGCGCCGATCTACGGGCTATGGGGCCTCTCCGCCTCGCTGCCCGGCACGGGGTATGAGCAGAAGGGCCAGCTCATCCTCCCCAGCAACGCGCCGCCAGGCGAGTACCGGCTGCAGATCGGCTTCGCCACCGAGTACCCACCGCCGAAGTACGAGCACTGGACTGAGTTGCCGGCGCGGCTGAGAGTGCGGCCTGGCCCGCTGCCCACGAACGGGCCATGAT
>Ga0214473_10006780_pt1 | contig 13646 bp, 24 predicted proteins | sample RVTome_7_FD_203509 | JGI IMG/M metagenome (GOLD analysis project Ga0214473, IMG submission 203509) | Soil microbial communities from uranium-contaminated site in the Upper Colorado River Basin, Wyoming, United States - RVT98D197 | ecosystem: Environmental > Terrestrial > Soil > Contaminated >... | reverse complement strand
GCTGAGGCCAATTACTCAGCGCGCAAGGCCAAGCTCGGCGAAAGCGGTCGCCGTGACATCGATTACTCTGCGTTCTCACCGGCAGACGTCGCAACGTTCGTTGGTTTATGGGTTCCGAAATGCAGCGGCTGGTTCGTCTCCATCACGGATCACGTGTTGATGCCGGATTGGCTCGTCGAGGCCGAGCGCGCCGGACTCTACGCATTCCCGCCGCTGCCAATGGTCGAGACGGGGTCTCGCGTCCGGATGCTGGGAGATGGCCCGAGCGGCTGGACCTGCTGGATCATCACGGTAGCGCGTCCGAGCAACAAGACGTTCGCGCATTGGGGCACGCTGCCCGGCTCCTACGTCCAACCGGCGGAGCGGGATTTTAATTCAGCGACCGGCGAGAACGAACGGATCGTCGGCGGGAAGCCCCTGCGCTCCATGTGCGCCTTGGTCGCGGACTACTCGAAGCGTGGCGACCTAATCGTGGACCCCTGTTGCGGCGCCGGTACCACGGGGCTCGCGGCCAAAATGCAGGGCCGTCGGTTCATCGGGATCGACAATGATCTAGGCCGCTGTCAGCTGTCGGCAAAACGCCTCGCTAAGACACGCGAGCAAACCGCACTCTTCGAGGTTGCATGAAGTCGCTCCCCTGCCTTTTCTCGGGATGGTCGGTGCAACGCATTTTGGCGGGCCACAAGACTCAGACGCGCCGTATCTCGGGGCGGTTGGGGTCGCTGAAGAACGCTCAAGTTGGCGATGAACTTTGGGTGCGCGAGACGTGGTTTCCTGACCCGACGTGTGACGGTACTTGGCCAGACGTCCAGTTCATGGGTTGCAAAGGAGCTTCGCTAGACCTGATTCCCGAGCGGTATCGCACTCCCGATCATGTGCTCTATCGTGCCTCGTGGCTTGGTATTGATTTGGTCTGGCGCCCATCGATCTTCATGCCGCGCTGGGCTAGTCGCATGACGTTGCGCGTCCTGGAGCGCCGTGAAGAGCCGCTACACGCCATCACCCGGATGGGCGCGGTACTCGAGGGCATCGAGGACGAAGGTTCTGGGGCATGGGTGCCAGTCGCCAAGTTCGCTGAACTCTGGGATGAGTTGAACCTGAAGCGCGCGCCGTGGGCGTCTAATCCACTCGTGACCGTCTTCACGTTCGAGCTCGCGTAGGTGAGGATCGCATGACGACAACCAAGATTCAGTGGACGGACTCGACCTGGAATCCAGTTCGTGGATGCAGCCGCGTCAGTAAAGGTTGCGACGCATGTTATGCTATGGGCCAAGCCCATCGCTTCAGTGGCCCCGGCAAACCCTATGAAGGCCTCACGACTCTCCGCAACGGCAAGGTCGATTGGACAGGTGTTGCGCGCTTCGTTCCCGAGATGCTGAGTGCACCGCTCAAGTGGAAGAAGCCGCGGCGCATCTTCGTCAACAGCATGTCGGATCTGTTCCACCGTTCCGTTACCAACGAGCAGATCGCCGCGGTGTTTGGCGTCATGGCGGCGTGTCCTCAGCACACGTTTCAGATTTTGACCAAGAGGCCCGAGCGTATGCTCGAGTGGTTCAAGTGGGTTGGTGGCAACCGCGGCTACGAACAAGCGGGTCAGCTCCACGTATCTCTATGCGAAGCCTTGCGGGGACCTGTCGACTGGGATCCGGATGACCGTCACTGCGAAGCGCTGCTCGATAACGCCAACGATTGGCCTCTCCCCAATGTCTGGCTTGGCGTGAGCGCCGAAGACCAGCAGCGGGCTGACGAGCGAGTTCCGTTGCTTTTACAGTGTCCAGCGGCCGTCAGATTCGTTTCGGCAGAGCCATTGCTCGGGCCGATTAACATGCCTGGCCTCAAAGGCAGCACGACCATTCATGTTTCTCTGAACGTAGAGGGGGCCATTCGCAACCGATCCTTTCACGGCTTTGTCGATGAATCAGGGAAAGAGCTAGCGCCAGCCGATGCTGAATATGAGTTGCGACGAGCTTCGTTGCTCGGAATCAAGCTTGTCAACAGCGATGGTTGCCACAACTTCGATCCCGACTCCGGTTGCCGCGGCCATCGGAACTCACGCCTCGACTGGGTTATTGTCGGCGGCGAGAGCGGTCCCGGCGCTCGGCCCTGCGAACTCGGTTGGATCCACTCGCTTGTGCAACAGTGCCAGAAGACCAACGTCGCGTGCTTTGTGAAACAGATCGGCTCCCACGCAGTGGCCGGTGGCCTCATCGACATGGAGACGAAGGAACCATATCGGCTGCGCTTGAAAGACCGCAAGGGTGGCGACATGTCGGAATGGGCTGCCCCGCTCCGCGTCCGGGAGTTCCCCGCATGAAACACCGCATCCCGATCACCGCGCAAGAGTTAATCCTCGCGCTCATCCACGTGGCGGGCGGCAAGCTTGATCTCCTGCCCGGAACGCTCGTCAACGACACGAACGTCCGGCTGGACCTCAACATGTTGGCGCAATTGGTCGCTGGTAAATCGACGGACGCGCACCCCGTGGCTCACGTGGAGTTCGTGGTGCCGGACGTCCAGACCGTCAGGTTGACGACGAGCAAACGGGGGTTGGCGTGAGTGATATCGACTTCCACGCACACTGCCCGATTTGTGCCTCAACAGCCATAGGGCATCCGGGTGACCTGACACACCTGATGCGCTGCGTCCCGTGCTACCTGTGCACCACAGTCAAGAACTTCCGCGCGCTCCAGGATTTGCGGGCGAGGGAGGCGAGGCTGGCATCTTACGCAGCAGTAATAGACGCTACGGATGATGGCGACCCCACCTGCTGGGGACGAGTTCAGCTGGCAGACATCGAAGTCGTGCACGCCTACCGCGCCGCTTGCCAGAAAGCCGAGGAGAGGACGAACCCATGAGCGCGTGGCCCACTTGGTTAGTCGCCTACTGGTGCGTAACCGCGCCGCTGCTGGCCATATGGTTTGTGACGGCGATGGCGCAGGCTTTTTACGATCTCGCGACGCTGAAGGAGGAGAAGGAAGATGGGTGACTTTGCTTGTGCGACATGTGGCGTAGAGTTCAATGCCGGCGACACCCATCATTGCAGCGCCGTGCGGATTCTGCCCGCCGGCATGGGCTCGTCGCCCGCGCCGTTGATGCCGATCACTTTCGCCCCGTCTATGACCCCGGGCCTCACGCTCCAGCAGCGCGCGGAGGTCGCGCGGATGATTGAGGAGGCGATCGGGGCAGCGCTTCTCCGGCTGGCTACGCAGCTTGAAGAAACCCCAATAGCCGATGAGGCGGACCCGATATTATGACGTTCTCGACTATTCCAGGTCCCTGGTGCCCCAGATGCGGGCGCGACAACGTTGATGCGGCAAGCGGAGGCATGTGGGTCTGCAACGACTGTTGCCGCTGGTTTCCGGAGGGCGACGAATTGAACGAGAGTCAGGCGGCTGAGCTGCGCAAGATGAAGGAGGAGCGAGATGGCTAGCGCGAAAGTGATCTGCGAGGACCCGGCCTGTGAGTGGAAAGGCAAATTCTTCAAGTGCGCCGAGTGCAAGCGCAACGTCTGTTGGTGCCAAGGCGCCGACGACGACTACCCCGAACTTTGCTCGGACTGTTGGGAAACGAAGGAGCACGTCGATGCCGCCTAACCCCGACCTGACCGTGAAGGAAAGTGACTCTCTAGGAGAGGCGCTGCCGAAGGCGTGCGCACGCGGCCGGCGAATACTCGAACAGGCTATCGCGATCGGCCCCGCCGGCACGTTTCTGAAGCTGATGATCGAGCAGGCTCTATTGCGAGCTGACCAGGCGATGGTCGGCGGCGATGTCGAAGCGATGTTGCGGGCGTATCAAGAGCTGATGGAGTTTAAGGAATGAGCGACCTGACCGCCAATGAGCGACGCGCGCCGACTCAGGCGAGTATCTACGTGCCACGTGCTAACGGCTCCACCGGGCAGGGCTGTGCATTGCGTCCGCGCGGTTCACCGGGCAGCGTTTCTGGCTCAATAACGTGGGCAGAACATGAAGAAGCCTGGCGAGAATACGCGAATCAGTTTGGTAGCAGCCAAAGCGCCGAGAGGCTGGCCGAGAGAGGCGGTTTCGACTGGCACGAGTTGCTCCTATTGCTCGGGCACGAGCCGACGACTTGGAGGCCCAACCCATGAGCGACCTGACCGTCAAGGATCTGCCCGAGCGGATGGGCGACAGAGACCGCGTTGAGTTTAACGTGCGCCACTCAGCCGCCGGCGCTGTAGTTCACGCGCTCTGGTGGCATCGTGGGCATGGCCCGCCCGAACAGATACAAGCCGACCCCACCCAAGCCGCCGCCCTCCTGGACGAGCTGACGAGGAAGAAATGACCGCTCGCCTCGCCTTTGCCATTTGGGATGAGCGCTGTCAACGGCACGGATGCTCCTCTGGCATCGACGATCTGACAGGTAGGTGCCTCAGTTGCCTGGCGCCATCGCTGTGCCGCTACTTTCTGAGCGTGCCCACCTCGCACCGCAACAACCGGGCAGCACTGGGCATCTTCGCGAATCCATCAACAGCCACTCCGCTAGTTCTAGACCGCACTCTCACGCGTTGGCGCAACTACTGCCAAACATGGGGCTATGGGTGGTCGTGGACAATGAACGTTGACCCGTGGCGGTCAACTGACTCAAAGGCGATGCGAGACGGTGACGATAGTCGCTTTGCTAACAACACGAGGATTATGCGGCGCATGATCCCAGGTGCCGATCTGATTGTGTGCGGATGGGGTGAACTTGAGCCTCGCCGCGGGCCCGGGGTTCTGGCGCTCGTCAGAGAGCTAGGGAGGGTGCCGATGGCGCTCGGGATAAACAAGTCTTCTGGCTCGCCAACTCACCCGCTGTACCTGTCAGCTAAACTGCTACCAATGGTGATGTCATGACCGACGTTGATCGATTCGACCAGGGTGATACTTTCAACGCGAGCGAAGACGTAGAGGTGGCCACGTCGCACATGCACGATTGTCCGGCAGACGCCATCTACACGCAGCTCGACCACGCGGACACCATGAGCCTAGACGTCGCAATCGCCAAATTCGCCCCGCTGACCGTTTACGCTTTCGAGCTCGTCAAAGTAGACGTTGAGCGCGAAGTGGTGTCCGCGGCCGATTGGTTTGCAGAACAAGCAGTCGAGCATTTTGAGGACGAGTACGAGTACATCGACGGCTGGTTCACCGATGAGCAGCAGAAGGCGCTGGCCGAAAAGCTCAAGCCCATCATCCGGGAGTTCTATTCGCTCCCCGACGTGCACCACTACGAGCAGATCGGAAAACGCGAATACTCGGCGGAACAGATCGAAGCGCTACTGCGGGCCGAGATGCCGGAGGTGTCCGAGTGAGCGCGACAATCCTAGACGCGGCGTGCCACGCCCGATATGGCGGGGGTCCGCATTGCGCCTACTGTGCTCGGCCGTCCGCAGGCAACTACGCGGTGCACCGGGATGGTTTTGGGGTTGGCCCAGAGGTGCCGCTCTGTGACGCTTGCGGCTCTCTCCCGACGCCAACGCTAGAGGATATTTGGGCGAGGATAGCAAGGCCATGAGCGACCCAACCCTCCGCGCCCTCGAGCAGCTGTTCGGCAAGGGTAACGCGTGGCAGACCAACTCGAGCACCAAGGGTGGACGCAACCCGTCGGGCCTGCCCAAGGGCTTCCCCGATTACCTCGTGCGGCACAGTGGCGCCTGCATGGGTCACGTGGAGCTCAAGAGCGTCAAGAGTGCTAGCGCTGCGGCTGTGCGTCCAGAGCAAGAGGCGTTTCTCGACTTCGCCGAAATACGCGGCTGCTTCTGTGCGGTGGTGTTCGAGGAGTGTCCTGGGCAGGTTGCAAGGGCGTGGGAGTCTTGGATGATCAATTCCGTGAGAGGCGACAGGCCCAACGGGTACTCCTGGCGCTACAAATACGCCATCAACCTGGCGGAGGCCAAGCGGGTCGCGAATGTCCGGCGTGGAACACCGAGGAAGCGAGCCGCATGACTGATTCGGTCCCCATGAAGTTGATCCGAGGCGTGAAGCTGGCGGCACTCCCGGGCGTGAGGCTGAAGTGCGTGCGGTTGGGAGCGGATGCGTGGCAAGAGTTTCTCGACAGCGATGACGCTGCACGCGGCACCGTGCTGGTGCGCGAGCAAGTCGTGGTGTTGCACGGCATCGCGTGTAAACTCGACACAACGCTGGCTGGCGACGTCGTGCGGGGCGACTACGCGCTGCCGAGCGACAAGTTGCGGGGGGGAGCGAAGATCACGTGATGATACCGCCGATCGATATCAATAATCTGTTTGAGATTCGACCCACCAACGCGACTCTCGAGTTGATCGTTTCGAATGCAGGGCAGCCTTGTTTGCACAAGCGGTCCAATGTCGACGCTGGCTTGCGCGCGGTCTCGTGCGCCGACTGCGGGGCTGAACTCTGTGCGTTCGACGTCCTGCTGAAGGTGGCGACGCACCATCAGAAACGCCACGAGCAGCTCATGGAGCTTGCCATTAGGATCAAGGCGACGACCAGCAGACTCGAACAAATCAAGAGGCTCGAGAGCAACGCGAGGGCTCGGGTCAAGCGGCTGGTTGGTCAAGACGAACTCGACGTCATTGTCAGGCCCTCCGAGGAATCGGAGCGTAAGGAAGTCCAGGCCATGCGAGTCGTTAAATACAAGCGGGAGGCTTCGAAACTAACATGAATCATAAGGTGAACAATGGCTGAAGGTCTAAACGCAGTGCAACTACTTGGCAACATCGGGCGCGATCCAGAACTCAGGCAAACGACCGGCGGAACCGCTGTCCTCAAATTCTCGGTCGCGTGCGCCGAGCGCTACCAGGACCGCGAGAAGCAGTGGCAGGAGCGAACCGAATGGGTCAACGTGGTGGTGTGGGGCAAGCGCGGCGAAGGCGTCGCAAAGTTTCTCACCAAGGGCTCGCGCGGTTCGTGTCGGGGCGCCTCAGCACGACCAGCTGGGACGACAAGACGTCCGGGCAGAAGCGCTACAAGACGGAAGTGACGGCCGAAAAGGTGATCTTGTGCGGAGAAAAGCGGGAGTCCAAAGCGGCTGACGTTGACCGTGTTGATGACTTCGTCGACAACTCATTTGACGCTGGCGACACCTCACCAGGTGATGACGACATCCCATTCTGAGCGTGAGGAGAGAAACTACCGTGATGATGTTTGGCGAACCCGACGGAGTGAAGCGCGAGCCGATCGTGAAGGAATTGATGTTGCAGAATGGTGATCGACTTCGGTTGAACGCGGTGGGTGGCGGCTACGTGTTGAGGCGCTACCGGTTGGCTGCGCCCAAGGTGCTGGCTTGGACGCCGCATTGCATGGTGCTGACGCGCGAGGATTTGGACGGCTTGATCAAGATGTTGGGAGGTGGGACGTAATGCAAACCATTGGAATCCCCACAACCTACCAAGGTGTGCGCTTTCGCTCGCGCACAGAAGCACGATTCGCCGCGTTGTTCGATGAGTTTGAGTGGCCTTGGCAGTACGAACCTTTCGATCTCAACCGATACGTACCCGACTTCATACTGAAGTTCCCACCCGGCGATCTACTGGTGGAAGTCAAGGGACCGCTCGAGCACGTCGAACTCGCGCAGTTCAAGATCGAGGCTTCCGAGTGGAACAAGGAGGCGCTGGTGCTCGTGCAACTAGATGGCGCAATCATCGGCAGGATATGGGATTGGTCAGGCGGAGAGCCCGTGTGGTGCGACGCCGAGCTGTTCCGGTGTCTATCGTGCGGCATGACATCCGTCCTGGCGCGCGAGGGCTCGTGGCGCTGCCGCCTGTGTGGGGTCGGCGGAGACAACTCGCACGTCGGACAGTTCGATCAAGTGGATGCCTGGAGCTCATCTGGCAACCGAGTTCAATGGAGGGCCGCGTGAGGTATTTGAGGTTCGAGCTCGGGTTTAGCCGTCATCGCAAGGTGCATCGCCTGAGTGACGCGGCGTTCCGATTTTGGGCCAGTGCGATCGATTACTCGCGGGAGCAGGCGACCAACGGAGAGCTAACGGCTGAAGATCTGGAAGCCATCGCTCGGTGTCCCATGGGCGCCAAAAGAGCGGCCGTCGTGACGGAATTGGTCGCGGCAAAACTGTGGCAGGTCACGGATTCAGGTTGGCAGATTCACGGCTACTTGAACTGGCAGGATAATTCAGAACAGGTGGCGCAGCACCGCGCCGAAGCCCGTGAAAGAATGGCGCGTGTTCGCGCGAACAGGAAGCGAACAAGAAGCGAACATCATCCGAACAAAAACGGAAGTTCGGAAGAAGTTCTCTCTACAGATAATGAGAGAGGAGAGAAGAGAGATGATCCTCCTCCGGAGGGGAACGCGGTGTCGAGGTCGTCGGGTAGGTGCGTCAGGCCGGTGGACAATCCGCTGACCGACTCGGATTACGGCAAGCTGGAGATCGGGTTACCAGGGTTGACCAGGGCGTTCGCCGACCAAGTCGTGCTCGAGTGGATGCTGAAGCCGACGGACGCCAAAAAGCTGCTTTTCCCGGATGAATGGCGGTCTTACGCGGTCTCGATCGTCACCAGGACATGGGGCGACCGGAAGCGTCGTGGTGAGGTTTTGGAGGCCTTGAAGCCCGCGACATCCGGTAACCCACTGAGACCCGGAGACCGCGGAGTCGACCCCAAGACCGGCGAACGAGTCATCGTCTGGGCGACGGAGAACGGGTGACGGCGATGCGACCAGACCACGCCCGAGAGGTCCGGAATTGTCTGACGGACCCAGTGGCCCTGTGCAACGCGCTGGGGTTGTCCAAGGGCGCCAAGCGTCAGCGCACGGGCCTCATCGTGTGTTGCCCGGCACATGGTGAGCTTCACCCCAGCTGCTCGGTGACGCGGGGCCCTGACGGCACCGTGCGGGTCGTTTGCTTCGCCTGTGGGTTCACGGGTGACGCGCTGTCGCTCGTGGCTCAGGTGCGGGGCCTATCGCTGCGGGGCGATGGTTTTCGCGAGACCCTGGTCACTGCTGCCGAGCTCTCGGGTCACCATGGGCTTGCCGACGAGATCCGATCGGGTCGCCTGTATCCGGAGCGTCAGCCAGTGGCTCGACCGGCGCCATTGCCAGCGGTCGATTACCCCGAGCAGGCCGAGGTCATCCAGCTCTGGAGGTCGTGCCGACCGGTGTGCACGGACTTCGTGGCGCTCGAATATCTACAGGGCAGATCCCTCGATCCAGAGCGCGTCGATGCCACGGGAGTCGCGCGCGTGATGGGACCGCGCACCAAGTTGCCGAGGTGGGCCCGCTACCGCGGTGGTGCTGATCAAAGCCGGTCTTGGTGGGAGCTGGGTCACCGGCTACTGCTGCCGATGTTCGACCACGCGGGAGCCCTCAGGAGCGTCAGGGCATGGCGCATAACGGACGGCGATACGCCCAAGCGTCTGCCGCCGAGCGGCAAACGTTCGACCGGGTTGGTGATGGCGAACCGCCCCGCATGGTTGATGTTGTCGGGGCGTGCGTCGCCCTTGAAGCTCGTGATCGTGGAGGGTGAACCCGATACGCTGTCGTGGTCCGTGTCGACCGACTTCGCGGTCATTGGGATCATATCGGGGTCATGGTCTGGAGACTTCACCGATGCTATCCCGAGGGGCACGGAAGTCGTGCTGCGGACGCATGTCGATGAAGCCGGTGAGCGTTACGCCTCCTACATCCTGGAGTCGATTGGTGAACGATGCGCCGTGAGGGTCGCGTGATGGACGAAAACGACAAGCTGCGGAATGGGTTGTTGCCGAAGGATCCGACAGCCGGCACGCACGCGGCGAATGGAGCGGGCCGCAAGCGCGAGGAAGACGACGCGCCCAAGGTCTTGACCGTCAAGGATTTGTTTGCCGACGTGATCTCGCGCATTGGCACGCGCCGCAATTGGCAGGACGTTTGCCTGACGGGCCACCATGAGCTGGACGCCGCGACCGCGGGTTTTCGTCCGGGCTTCTGTTGGGTGTTCGGGGCCGATACCAGCTGGGGCAAGAGCTCGTGGTTAGTGTCGATCGCCGATCTCAACATCAAGCGTGGCAAACGTGTGTTGATCGTCTCGGCCGAAGACCCGCCGTCCCTGTATGCCGATCGTCTGATTGTCCGGCGCGCCAAGGTAAACGCCGACCGTTACCGCAAGGACCGGATGACGGAAGACGAGACTGAGCGCGTCTGTGCGGTAGCGGCGGCAGGCGAGGATGTCCCGGTGTACGTTCACGCGGCGCGCAAGCCAATCGAAAAGCTAGTGGAGCATCTTTCCAAGACCATCCGACTCCAGCACATCGACCTCATCGCGTTCGACTACTTGCAGGAGTTCACGTCGAACGGCCGCCACCAGGATGAGCGCGTGCGGTTCCGCGAGATTGCGGCGTGCATGAGGGCGCTTGTACGTTCCCATGGGATCTCCGGCATCATTTTCTCGCAACTCACCATGACGGCCGACACGAAGTGGCCAAGCAAGCAGAATATCCGGGAGTGCCGGGACGTCGCGAACGCCGCGGAGGTCGTGGCCATCGGGTTCGAGCCCGAGACCAGCGTGATGATCGGGGAAGAAGTGAAGTATCGCGCGGGTCAGAAGTATCTGTTGATCGACAAGAATAAGGACGGACCGAGAGGAGCCAAGATCGAGATGCAGTGGAACAGCGAATGGGCAGGTTTCGAGCAAGTTGAGGATCCGGAGCTCGAGCGACTTGAATCGATGTCGCCGGCGTTTGACAACGAGCGCGGAAACCACTGGCAGGATGAACTTTAACGACACACGGAGGAGTGAGGCGATGATGTCCAAGAGGTCGCGACCAACGCCCGACTACTCGTTTCAGAAGAACGACATCATCCGTTTACTCCAGGAGATCGAAGGTCGTCATAGTCCGATCTACGTTCTTCCGACTGGCGGCGGCAAGACACATGTGGCGGCAGCCGTAATTCTGGACTACGTGCGTCGTGGCAAACGAGTCTTGTTCGTCGCGCACCGCCGTGAGATCGTGGGTCAGGCGGTCGACGAGGTTTATGGCCAGCTGGTGGCGGCGGGCCTCAACGAGGAGATGGTTGGTGTCGTCATGGCGGGCGACAGACGCGCGAGACCCGTGGCCCCCGTGCAGATCGCGAGTGTCGACACGTTGAGGCGACGAACGAAGCCCAAGGCCGACCTGCTGATTCTCGATGAAGCCCATCGCTCCGCCGCCAAGACGTGGAGGAAGCTGGCGGCATACTACCCAAAATCTCGTCGCCTTGGGTTGACCGCGACGCCCTACCGATTGGACCACCGAGGACTCGCCCCGACATTCGACGTGATTGTCGAGGGGCCCGATATGGAGCGGCTCCATGCCATGGGCGTCTTGACGATGCCGCGCATCTGGTCGGTAGATCCAGGTGGTGTAAACACGCGCCTCAAGAGCGTGAGGACGGTCCGCGGTGACTACGACAAGCGGGAGATCTCGAGAATCATGCGGGGCTCCGCGATGGTGGGGCCGATCGTGCAACACTACGAGCGCCTGGGCCATGGGCTGCGCGCCATCGTGTTCGCGGTGGACGTGCGGCACGCCAAGGAGTTGTGCCGGCGGTTCAAGGCTGCGGGCCATCGGGCCGCCGTGCTGCATGGTGAAACTCCACTGGCGGAGCGTCGCGAGACGCTGGCCAATCTGAGGTCCGGGGCCCTGCGGGTCGTTGTGAACTGCGAAATCTTAACCGAGGGCTTCGACTGTCCACCCGCAAAGGTATGCATCATGGCGAGGCCAACCAAGAGCACGGGCCTGTGCCTCCAGATGGTTGGGCGCTTCCTTAGGCCATGGCGAGGTCAGCGACCCATCGTGTTGGATCACGCGGGCAATGTGTTGCGCCACGGTTTGCCTTGGGCCAATCGACCCTTCACGCTGGCGCATGGGCTGCCGAAGGATCGCAGACAACCTGAAGCCAAGGCGTGCCCGTCGTGTGGTCTGACGGTCGAGCGCGCGACTCTCGAGTGCTCCAATTGCGGGCACGTCTTCGTGGTGGCGCGGGACTCATCGGAGACGGACGGCCAACTCGTCGAGATGGTGCCGACGGACGATGAGAAGCGGGAGTTCCGCGTTAAAGTTGAGGCGTTGGCTGCCAAGCTGAAGGCGCCGACCACTTGGGTTGATCAGGTGGTGGCCGGGAGGTTTGCAGCGTGAGAACCGCGAGAGACCTGACCGGGATGGTGTTCGGGAAATGGACAGTGGTGGGGAGGTCTCTTAAGAAGTCCAAAAACGTCACCTACTGGGATTGTCGATGTGAGTGCGGGTATACAGGAAGGCGGGCCACGGGGCAACTGACAAGAGGGAAAACCAAGAAGTGTCAACAATGCAATCTGGCATCCAGGCGAGCCTTAGACCTAACAGGTAAGAGGTTTGGTTTCTTGACCGTGAAGCAGCGGCATAGGGTCAGCCCCACGAATCAGCAGACACGGGTCCTTTGGCTCTGCGTATGTGATTGTGGAGAGGAGTGTATGCGATCGGGTACCCGTCTCATGAATCCATACGTGACTACGGGTTGCAAACGATGTTGCGTACGAAGGCAAATATTGTTTGGGTTCCCCGTCTCAACGAGTAATTTATCCAGATTGGTTGGTCGATCATTTCGAAACGTTCGCCGCCACCTTTATAATGGCAAAACCCCAGAGCAAATCCTCCGGTCCACTAGCAGGAGGAATGCCACATGAATCCCTCGACCATCCCGTACTACGACCAAGCCGAGCTCACGTGGTTCTACGGCGAGGGCACCAGCTGTTTCGAGCGCAGCAGCTTCGGGGATCAGCTCCACCGAGCCGCCGTCTACGCCTATTGGCTCGAGAAGTGCAACGTGTGTTTTGGCACGGGCTTCCGCGAAACACCCGACAAGTTACTCCGGGCGTTCCGCGAGGGGCTCGGGCCATTCCGAGACGACTTCTGCGATATCTGTCGAGGGGCCGGCCACACCAAACGGGCGCGCCGCAGCAGCCGTAGACCAACAGTCGGTAGACCCGGGCGTGCTCAGGTGCAGTCGACCGATCTCGTGGACCGCGATTGGCCGACGGTCGAACGATACGGGAGGATTTCGCGCCGCGTCTTCGGGTTGTCTCCGTCCACCCGCTTGACCTACGGCGAGCTGTGGGGCTCGACCGGCTGCCACTGGGAGACCGTCAAAGGCCGGGGTCGTGAATTCGCGGTCTGGCCCCTAGTGGACGCGGGGCAACGACTGCTCGCCCAGTCGTACGAGGCGGTCAACCGCAAGCGCGTCCTAACGAAGTGCGAAATCCTGCACGTTGAACTCGAGCTCGACCAGTTGTGCCGGGAGCCCGATGCCCGCCAACTGCGCCGGCGCAAGCTACTGGCGTTGGCTCGTCAACAAGCCGCCCACGCCATCCAGCAGGCCGACGGCGACTGGACCGCGACCTCCCAGGGCCCACGCGACGTCCCGACGCTCGAGGACCGCCTGGAGGCCGCTAGCCGCCGACTCATGGGCATGACGCTCGACCCCGACTGAACCGAGGCAACGAGATGGGCAGACCGACGGAACACCGGACTCATCGGATGTCGTGCCAACGGGCCGCCATCGAGCTGCTGGAGTGGGGCGGGCGCCTCAAGCACCCGGGCCGATCACTCCTGAACATCGCGCTGCAGGAGGAGGCGCGGCTCGGCACTACATTCGTCATCCGGAGCTTCGGCCGACGCGGAATCCCCCGGTACTACCTGACGGAGCAAGCGATCGAGCAGTACCTA
>Ga0214473_10006779_pt1 | contig 13647 bp, 14 predicted proteins | sample RVTome_7_FD_203509 | JGI IMG/M metagenome (GOLD analysis project Ga0214473, IMG submission 203509) | Soil microbial communities from uranium-contaminated site in the Upper Colorado River Basin, Wyoming, United States - RVT98D197 | ecosystem: Environmental > Terrestrial > Soil > Contaminated >... | reverse complement strand
TTGTGATCTTTTCGCCGACGCCCCTCTTGAACCGGTCCAGGTTCGTGACGAAGAGGTCATCGCCGACAAGCTGGATCTTAGCCCCGAGGGCGGCGGTCATTTCTTTCCAGCCCGTCCAGTCGTCTTCGGCCAGGCCGTCCTCGATGGATATGATCGGATATTTTTGAATGAGCCCGGCGTAGAATTCGATCATTTCGGAGGAGGTTTTCACCACTCCGCTCGATTTTTTGAAGACATATCGGCCGCTGTCGAAAAACTCAGTCGCGGCCGGGTCGAGAGCGAGATAGATCTGTTTGCCCGGCGTATATCCGGCCTTCTGGATGCTCTCGACAAGGCAATCCAACGCCTCTTCGTTGGACTTGAGGTTGGGCGCGAAACCGCCTTCGTCTCCGACGGATGTGCTGTGGCCTTTTTTTTTCAAGATTTTTTTCAGGTTGTGGAAGACCTCGGCTCCGGCCCGGATGGCTTCGGCGAATGTCGGGAATCCGGCCGGGGCGACCATGAATTCCTGAATATCGACGCTGTTGTCGGCGTGGGCTCCGCCGTTGAGGATGTTGATCAGCGGAACGGGAAGGGTGTAGATTTCATTCTTTCGGAGATAGGCGTAGAGCGGAAGTCCGGTTGCTTCGGCCGCGGCGGCCGCGGCGGCCATCGAGACGGAGAGGATAGCATTCGCTCCGAGTTTCGTCTTGGCCGGCGTTCCGTCCAGCTTGAGGAGAAGCTCATCGACCGCTTTCTGATCGAGGGCATCGGTCCCGATGAGCTTGGGGGCAATAATGGTGTTGACATGGGCGACGGCCTTCAGGACGCCTTTACCCAGGTAGCGGGAGGGATCATCGTCCCGGAGCTCGAGCGCTTCATACGTCCCGGTCGATGCGCCGGACGGAACGAAGGCCCGCCCCACGGCGCCGCCGGCCAGGATGACCTTGGCCGCGACGGTCGGGTTTCCCCGCGAATCGAGGATTTCCCTGGCGGAAATCCGGATGATAGCTGTCTGGCTCATCGATAATGACACCTTGTTGATGAAGGATAACGATGTCGCGATCAAAAAAAGCAGAAACCCAGATCAGCTCTTGGCGTTCTCTTCGGGATAGGTTTTCGGCCCCTTCTTCAGGAATTCCCCTTTCTTTTTGTCGATGAATTCCTTGATGGTGTCGATGCCTTCCTGGGTTTTTTCCTTGACGACTTTGATTCCTTTTTCAGCTTCCTTGGAGATCTTTTCGAATCCTTCCTTGGCTTTCTCACCCTGCTTGCTGACCTCTTCCCCGATCTTTTTCCGCGTCTCCTTTCCTGAGGCCGGGGCGAAGAGGATCCCCAGGACGAAGCCCGCGGCCGCTCCGATCACGAACGAAACCGCGACTTCCAGGGCCGAACCTTTGTTGTCACTGCTCATGGTGTTTCTCCTTTCGTTTTTTGAACTGCCGCCAGAGGAAGCGGACGACGGGGAGAAGGAACGGGAGATATTTGGAGGAGGGGCGGATGATTTTCGAGGCGATGAGAAACGACGCTTCCGAGATGTTGACGGCCGCCTTTTTCGAAGCGGCCAGCGTCTCTCCCAGGGCTTCCACTTTCTCCTTGACGAGAAGGTCGAGGTCGTTGAGATTCTTAGCCAGGGTTTTCATTTCGGCCAGGGTTTTTTCCCCCTCGACCGCCGTCCGGCGGAGCTGGGCGAACAGCCGGATGAGGTAGACGACGGCGATGACGATGGCGAAGGTGATCACGAGAAAGAGGAACTGGTTCAATGTCAGCGGCATAGTAAAGCTAAAATAATGGAAAAAAAGAGGTTTGTCAAATGGCTGAAGGGGTCACTTCCACAGGACTTTGCGGAGGTTGACCAGGCCGTATTCCCGCTCGAGGCGGGCCAGGATGTCCGGATACCGGTCCTCGGCTTTGGCTTTCACCGCTTCTTCCCATTCGGCCAGGAGCGGGGCGGCGTCGAAATCGTGCTCCTTTTTAAGGAGGGCGTGAACACCGCGAAAAGACTGCCAATGGGTGATGATGAAAAGGGCGAGAGCGTAGAACGTGACGTTGGGGCCGGGAAGGAGTACGGTCAGCGCGGTAAAAGGGAGGATGATGAACTCTCCGATAATGATGAGGAGCCGCTTGGTCCGGTGCTTTTGAAGGAATACATAGAACGGGAAATTGATTTTCTTTTCATCCGAAAAGCCGGAATAAAGAATCTTGATGGCGGGGTCTTTGAGCTTCAGAGCTCTAGCGAAGGCCAGCTCCTGGCGGAGAGTCTTCTGGGGAAGGAGAAGGAGCTTTTTCTTGGCCAGCTCCCAGCCTTCCTTGACCTTGGAGCGCTTCAGGTCCGGCGGCTTGGGCGGCTCGGACGAAAAGAAGCGGTAGTCGCGCTTGTGGTCCCTGACGAAGAAGAAAGTTAACATATGTGCCGCCATTTTAGCATAGAGTATTCGCGGATGAGCATGCGATTATCTATACGCAAGGGAGATCCATTCGTTCTTAATTCGGTGACAGACAACGCATTACCATAATTCCATTTCTGATAAATGCCCCGTTGGAGTTGAAAGGATGACCTTTCGAGTCAGACCGATTTTCGGTAATGAGAAGTTGTCTGTCACCGAATTCCGGAACTGTTCGGGGTGGATGAGGCGGGCAAGGGCGGCAAAGGCGTCATAGAGCCGCGGCCCGAACCGGCTGGCACTGTTCTCGTCGAGATGATAAATGCGTCCGGACTTCACTGCGCGCACGGACTCAAATCCCGGCTGGCTCTTGTACCAGTCCCGGGCTCGTTCGAAATCTGATTCCGATTTCGAAAGGATGACGATGATCTCGGGGTCGTCCTCGATGAACTTCTCCCGGCTGTATTCGAGCCATTGTTGGCCGAAGCGGCCGGCGATATTCTCGCCTTTGGCCCGCTCGAGGAGGTCGTGGAGATAGCTCGGCCGGCCGCAAGTCATCAAGCCCATTCCCTGGAGATTCAGGAAAACCCTGGGCCTCGCCGTCGCCGGGGTCAGGGCCTCGATATCCTTTTGATACTTGCCGGAGATCGCTTGAATTAGGCGCCCCGCCTCCGCGACCCTACAGGTGATGCTTCCGATCTTTTCGACAGCGTGAGGCACTGCTTCGATCCTTGTCCCGATGTCCAAGATAAAAACCCGCAGGCGGAGCGCCGCGAGCCGGTTCAGGACATCCCAGGGATTGCCGCGATAGGCGATGACGAGATCGGGATCGAGCGCTTTGATCCGTTCGACGTCCGGGTCGATGAACCCCCCGATTTTTTCTTTAATCAAAGCTTGGGGCGGGTAATCGCAATAGCGGGTGACGCCGACGATGTTCTCCCCGAGTCCGAGGGCGAAGAGGATCTCGGTGATGTTCGGGGCGAGCGAGACGATGCGCCGCGGAGTCGCGCCCAGGACGAAGACATTCCCGACGTCATCCGTGACCGTTTTTTCCTGAGGACCCGAGGGTACGGCCGCGGCGAGGGAAAGCACGGCGGCGATCAAAGGTCGCGCCCGGGACAGAGTCATGGGTCGAATTATATGATAAGCAGTGTCTTGGGGTCGAGCTTCAGCGGAAGCGGTCCGGGCGGCGGATACTCGCGGTCCTTGACGACCTTGAGCTCGACAAAGCTGCCCCGAGAATGGAGGGTGATAAGGACGTCGATTTCGGCGCAAATGGGATTAAGAACACAGGGAATCCCTTTGTCGTCAAATAGCGGTCCGTCAGTCTCTTTGAGCGAGGCGCTGAACCAGGTCTCCAGGCCGAGCTTCCCGCCGAATTCCTTGAACTTCCGGAGGTCGTCGCAGGCCGGCCTGTTGAAGTCGTAGCCGTCGACGATGATCGTGTCTGCGGCGAACTTGCCGAACGTGATCATCGCCTCGACGCTTTTCAAAACCTGCTCGGTCCGCGTCCCTTCCTGCTTGAAGTTCATAATCACCCGGTTCTTGACGATCTCGTCGTGGAGGTTCCCCTCCGCGAGCGGCTTCCGGTTTTTGGCGAGTTCCTTATAGATGTCTTCATACCAATTGATGATGTAGTCCACGCGGCTCGAGTAGGAGACATGGATGACCGGTTTTCCCTGAATGAGCTTTTCCGTGGCGATATGGACGAGACAGGCCGTCTTGCCCACGCCTTTGGGAGAAGCGAGGACGGCGATGTTGCCTTTCCCCAGCCCGCCGTGAATCGATTGCTCGAGAAGCCTCAGCGGGCTCCGCTTGACCAGTTCGGCTTTGACCATCGGGCATCTCTCCTTTTATTTGGCTCCGGGCTTCCCCGCTTTTTCCGCCTGCTGGGCCGCGAGCTCCTCGGCGACACCGGCCGGAACCCGCCCGTATTTGAGAAATTCCATGGTGAACTCGGCCTTGCCCTGGGTGAGCGAGCGAAGCTGCATCGAGTAGCCGAACATCTCAGCGAGCGGGACCTCGGCGTCGACCCGCGAGAACATTCCGTCCTCGACCGAGCTGACAATGACCCCCCGCCGCTGGTTGATGCTGGCGAAGACATTTCCGGCGAACTCGGTCGGGCCCTCGACCGAAACCTTCATCACCGGTTCGAGAATCTGAGGTTTAGCTTTGCGGTAGACCTGGCGGAACGCGCCGACGGCCGCGGCCTGGAAGGCGTGGTCCGAAGAGTCCACTTCGTGATACTGCCCGTCGCTGAGGACGACCCGGACGCCGATGATCGGGAAACCGATGAGTTCGCCCTTCTTCATCGCCGCCTGGAATCCCTTGTCGCAGGCGGGGATGAATTCCCGGGGAATGCGTCCGCCCCTGACCTCGTTGACGAATTCGTAGATCCCTTCGGCATAGGGTTCGATGCGCCCGATGACCCGGCCGTACTGGCCGGCACCGCCGGTCTGTTTTTTATGGGTGTAGTCGAATTCGACCCGGCTCGTGATCGCTTCCCGATAGGCGACCTGCGGTTGGCCCGTTTCGACCTCGGCGTTGTATTCACGCTTCATCCGCTCGACGTAGATGTCGAGATGAAGTTCGCCCATTCCCTGGATGATCGTCTCGTGCGATTCCGGGTCGACATGGGTCCGGAAGGTCGGGTCTTCCTTGGTGAAGCGGTTGAGGGCCTTGGCCATCCGGTCGAGGGATCGTTTGTCGACGGGTTTGATGGCGAGCGAAATGACCGGCTCGGGAACGTAGATCGAGGTCATGGCCAGATCGAGACCGGGCGAGGCGAACGTGTCGCCGGAAGCGCAGTCGATGCCGAACAACGCGGCAATGTCGCCCGCTCCGGCTTCGGAAATGTCCTCCATGCTGTCGGCGTGCATCCGGATCAGCCGGCCGACCTTGACCTTCTGTCCGGAGCGGGTGTTGACGATTTCGTCGCCCTTCTGGATATGGCCCTGATAGAGCCTGATGTAAGTCAACTGGCCGTAGGGCCCGTCCTCGAGCTTGAAAGCCAGGAGGACCGCCGGCCGCGCGAGCTCCGGCACGAGCTTGACCGGCTTACCGTCGCCGTCTATTTCGAGAGCGCAATTCTCGACCTCGGACGGGTTGGGAAGATAGCGGACGACGGCGTCGAGAAGCGGCTGGACGCCCTTATTCTTATAGGCCGAGCCCATGAAGACCGGAGTCAACTTCCGGGCGATCGTCCCCCGTCGCGCGGCTTCGATGATCAGGTCCTCCGTGACTCTGTCTTCGAGGATGGCTTCGGTGAGTTCGTCCGAAAAAAGGGAGATGGCGTCGAGCAGGTCTTCGCGTTTCGTCCGCGCTTCGTCGAGCAGGTCAGCGGGGATGTCGTCGACCCGGACGGTCTCGCCGTCGTCGCCCTCGAAATAGAGGGCCCTCATCGCGACGAGGTCGATGACGCCCCGATGCTTGTCTTCGAGGCCGATCGGAATCTGCATGAGGACGGCGTTGTGGTTGAGCTTCTCCTCGAGCTGGTCGCGGACCTTGAACGGGTTCGCCCCGACCCTGTCGCACTTGTTGACGAAGGCGATCCGCGGGACGTTGTAGCGGCGGAGCTGGCGGTCGACGGAGATCGTTTGCGACTGGACGCCGCCGACCGAGCAGAGGACGAGGATCGCGCCGTCGAGCACCCGGAGCGAGCGCTCGACCTCGATCGTGAAGTCGACGTGGCCCGGAGTGTCGATGATGTTGATCGCGTAATCGGCCCATTCGACGTAGGTCGCGGCCGAGGTGATCGTGATTCCGCGCTCGCGCTCGAGGTCCATGTGGTCCATGGTCGCGCCCACGCCGTCCTTCCCCTTAACTTCGTGGATCTTATGGATTTTTTTGCAGTAAAAGAGGATGCGTTCGGTCAGCGTCGTCTTGCCGGAATCGATATGGGCGCTGATCCCGATGTTCCGCATTCTCGCGATGTCGGTGCTCATCGAAAATCCTTTTTGGAAATGCCTATGTCCGCCTTAGAACCGGGTATGAAAAAAAAGATTGATCTCTTATTTTAGCGTTCAAAAACCGGACAAATGAAACAATATTATAGGTTATTCGCCCCGTTTTTTCAAGGATCAGCGTAAGAAGCGTGAGAAAACTGTCGCAGCTTCTGCGTTTTCTATCGTGGCGCCCATGACCGGGCCTCTTGATTATACACAAAATATGTGCATAATATGTGTATAATCAAGGAGGACGAAGATATGCAGGTGCGACATAACATCACGATCGACGCCGAGATTTCGCGAGAACTGGAAAGTCTTGCCGAGGAATTCGGGGAGAAAAAGAGCGCTCTTATCGAGAGAGCCCTGACGGTCTATTTCGATCTTCTCGACCTTAAGGTTGCTCGGAAGCGACTGAAGGAGATCGAGAAAGGCAAGGCGAAACTCGTCAAGGCCGAGGATGTCTGGAAAGATCTGGGGATTTGATTGTATCAGCTCGTCTTTCTGGACAGGGCCCTGGATGAACTCAAAAAAATCGATCGCGCTAGGCAAAAGATCATAAAGGCCAAACTTCTGATTCTGGCCAGGAATCCGGCCGTTTTGAAGAACAACATCAGGAGACTCAGCGGACCGGAAGAAGCGCTTTTTAGGCTCCGCATCGGCGCGTATCGGGTGGTCTTCAAGAAAGACGAAAACAATCTCATCATTCTGGTTGTCCGAATCGGGCATCGAAAGGAAATCTATGCCGATTAGTCCGGCTGCTTCTGGAGGACAGCCAGCCGCTTCCTAGCGTCCTCGACTTCGGGGCGGCCGGGGTCGGCGTCTTTCCAGAATCGGACGAAGCGCTCGTATTGGTCTTTGGCCTTATCCTTCAAGCCCCCTTTTTATTCCAACAGGAAGCGGCGTCGCGCACTCCTTGCAGAATTTCGCGGTCGAAGGGTTCTCGGTCCGACATTTGGGACATTTCATCGCTTCTCCCCGATGACCCTCCGTGGTGTATGACGTAAGAATATCAATGCAACGGCTTATGGTCAAATAATTCTCTCGTGTTATGAAAAAAACGTCCCTCGTAAGTCTCTCTCTTTCTTGACTTTTCCGTGTGTTCCTCTTAAACTTGGGCTTGCTTCGGCGGCGTTGTCCGCCGCTCCGGGGAGTCACGGAAAAACAGGATCAGCCGGCCATGAACAAGGATTCGAACGAGTACGATTTTCGCCAGGTCGAGGAGAAGTGGCAGAAAATCTGGGAATCGCGCGAGGCTTTTGAGGTCCGCGAGAATCCCCGGAAGTCAAAGTTCTACCTCCTCGAGATGTATCCGTACCCTTCGGGCCGCATCCATATGGGCCACGTCCGGAACTATACCATCGGGGACGTCATCACCCGGTTCATGATCATGAGGGGCTTCAACGTCCTTCATCCGATCGGCTGGGACGCGCTCGGCATGCCGGCCGAGAACGCGGCGATCAAGCACGGCATCCACCCCCGGACATGGACCCTCGACAATATCGCCCACATGAAAACCCAGCTCAAGAGCATGGGGTTCGCCTACGACTGGTCGCGCGAAGTCAACACCTGCGAGCCGGAATACTACAAATGGAACCAATGGATTTTCCTCAAGATGTACGAGCGCGGCCTGGCGTACAGGAAGAAAAGCTGGGTCAACTGGTGCCCCGATTGCCGGACGGTTCTGGCCAACGAACAAGCCGCGGGCGGAGAGTGTTGGCGCTGTTCGGCCGAAGTCGTCCATAAAAAAACGGACCACTGGTTCCTGAAGATCACGGATTACGCCGAGGAGCTTCTCTCCGGACATGACCAGCTGGCCAACTGGCCCGAGCACGTGCTCCTGATGCAGAAGAATTGGATCGGGAAGAGCTTCGGGGCCAACGTCGATTTTCCCGTGCCTCATCTCAAGTCATCGATCCGGGTTTTCACGACGCGGATCGACACGATTTACGGCGCGACATTTTTGGTCCTTTCGCCCGAGCATCCCGCCAGCCATGAGCTCATCGCCGGGCCGGGCGAGGAGAAGCGTCATGAGTGGATCGCGAAGACGATTGCCGAATCGCGTCTCCGTCGCGACCTAGGCGAAGTCGAGAAGGATGGGATCGACACCGGGAAAACGGCCGTCAACCCGTTCACCGGAGAGAATATCCCGATCTGGATCGCGAACTACGTCCTCATGGAATACGGGACGGGCGCGATCATGGCCGTCCCGGCGCACGACGCCCGGGACTTCGAGTTCGCCAAAAAATACGGGCTCGTCATCAGAGAAGTCATCAAACCGGAGAATCCGGAAGAAAAGGGCGGGCAAGCCGGATTGTTTGAGGATAACGGCCTTCTCGTCAACTCGGGCGATTTCAACGGGCTTAAATCGGGCGAGGCGATGGACAAGATGGCCGCCTTCGCCCGGGAGAAGGGTTTCGGCGAAAAAGCCGTCACGTACCGTCTCCGCGATTGGGGCATCTCCCGCCAACGCTATTGGGGGACGCCGATCCCGATTATCTATTGCCAAAAGGACGGCCCGGTTCCCGTTCGATTCGAAGACCTGCCGGTCAGGATTCCACCCGAGGCCGAGTTCACCGGGGAAGCGGGGTCGCCGCTCGAAAGAATTCCCGAGTTCGTGAACGCCGTCTGTCCCAAATGCGGCGGCCCGGCCCGGCGCGAAACCGACACGATGGACACCTTTGTCGATTCTTCCTGGTATTTCTTTCGCTACACCTCGCCCAGGGAGGACAAGCTTCCGTTCCTAGGCAAGCCGGCCTCGTACTGGCTTCCCGTGGATCTCTACATCGGCGGCGTCGAACACGCCATTCTCCACCTGATCTATGCCCGCTTCTTCACCAAAGTCCTCCGCGACCTGGGGCTGACGGCGCTCGACGAGCCGTTCCCCCATTACATCGCCCAAGGCATGGTCACGAAGGACGGGGCGGCCATGTCCAAGTCCAAGGGCAATGCCGTCGATCCTGATGAAATGATCCGGAATTACGGGGCCGACGCCCTTCGCCTTTTCATCCTCTTCGCCGCGCCGCCCGAAAGAGAATTCGCCTGGAATGAAGACGGCATCGAAGGGTGTTCCCGCTTCATCGGCCGCGTCTGGCAGACATTTGCCGAATGCGAGGACATCTTCCGGAAAAAAGCGGAAGCCGGGGCCGACGAAACCTATGACCAGACGAGCTTCGTCAATCTCCAGAAGAAGATGCATCAGACGATTCGAAAGGTCACCGAGGACATCGGAAAGCGGTTCCATCTGAACACCGCCGTCAGTTCGATCATGGAATTGACCAACACCTTGCGCAAGGAAAAATCCGGCCTCAAGGATTTCGAGCTGGGCCGTCAGCTTATCCGGAAGGCGCTCGAGAATCTCGTTCTTCTTTTGGCGCCGTTCACTCCCCACCTCGGCGACGAACTCTGGCAGAAACTCGGGCATAAAAACATGGTCTTCCGCCACCGCTGGCCCGAATTCGATCCACTGCTGGCCAAGGAAGAGAAGGCGGTGATCATCGTCGAAGTCAACGGCAAGGTCCGGGACAAGTTCGAGACGGACCTCGGCCTGTCCGAAAACGCGATGAAGGAGACCGCCCTCGGTCTTCCTCGTATCCGGGCGCTGATCGGCGACACTCCGGTGAGGAAAGTCGTCTGCATCAAGAACAAGATCGTCAACATCGTTACCGGATGAAAACGCATATGGGGAGAGCGACGAAGGTCTGCGATTTTGGGCGATGGCCCGTTCTCAAAGCGGGTATCATCACCGTCCTCGCGATGGCCACCCTCGTCTGTTTTTCCTGCGGCTACCAATTGCGGGGGACGGGGAGCTTCCTCCCGCCCCACATCCGAAAGATTCAGATTCCGCTTTTTCAAAATCGAACAACGCGCTTCGAAATTGACAAAAAGCTGACCCAGGGCGTCATCGATGAATTCATCGCCCGGGGGAAAGTCGAAGTTACTTCGGACCCAAGCCAGGCCGACGCGGTTCTCATCGGGCAAATCCTGTCGTTTAACGCCGTCCCCGCCGCTTTCTCGGGGCAGGGTTCGGCCGACCGGTACACGATTTATGTCGCGGCGAGCATCGTCCTGACGGACGTCAAGAACAAGACGACGCTCTATTCCAATCCGTCATACGTCTTCAGCGAGGACTATGAGGTTCCCCAAGGCAAGGATTTCGAGTCCGTGCAGACCGAGGCCCTCAAAAAAATCTCCGAGAAGTTCGCCCGGAATTTGATTATCAATATCCTCGAGGGTTTCTAGAATGCCGGGGTTGCCTTCCGGCCATGCTATTCCCGAAGAGAGCATCCGCCCCGGATATTTTTTCTACGGCGAGGAGATATTTCCCGCCCAGCAGTTTATCCGGGAGCTCAAGACCGCTCTCTTTTCGCCCGATAACGAGGGAATGAGCATCGAGCGCTTCACCACCAGCGAGACACAGTGGCGCGAAATCATCGATATCGCCCGGATCATCCCCTTTTTTTTCTCGCCCTGGCGTCTTCTGCTCGTCGAGGCCGACGCGGAGGAGGATGGAGAGCTGTCTCCCGTCGAGGTGAAAAACATCAAGGGGTATTTCGAGTCTCCGACACCCAGGACGGTCGTGATCGTTCTCTGCCCGGGGAAGCTCCCCAAGTCCCATCCGCTCTCCAAGCTGTTCTCGTCCTTGGGGCCGGAAGCTGTCCTTGTCCAGGAGTTCAAGCCGCTGAAAGGGAAGGCCCTCTTCGCCTGGGTGAACGAGAAGCTGGCTGGCCATGGTAAGCGGGCGAGCGAGGAAGCGATCGAACTGCTGCTCGAGATGGCCGGGAACGACCTCATGCGGCTGAGCAACGAAATCGACAAAATCTCTTCATACGTGGGAGAGAAGAAGCTCATCGAAGCCGATGACGTCGGCCAGATTTCCGATTGGGTCAGAGGCTATGTGGGGTGGGAGCTGTCGGCCAGCCTTGAGAAAGGCGACCTCGCCCAGAGCCTGATGATCCTGAACAAATGGTTTCAAGAGAGCGCCAAACCCGAGCATGTTCTCTACAGTCTCACTTCTTTTTTCCGGGACATCCAGGTGGCTAAAGCCGGCCTCAGGGAGAAACGGGACCGTAAGGAGATTTTCCGCGAGATCCGGCCCCGGATCCCGGAGACGATGGGGAAATTTTATTACGATAGGCTGAATGAATTTTTCGACGCCGTTGAAGGACTCAGACAAAAAGAGTTGACCTTCCTCATCGTCCGCCTCGAACAGGCGGACCTGAAGATCAAGACGACGGATGCGTCCCCCCGGGAACTTTTCGAGTCGGTTATTTACGAATACTTCCGCCTTCGCTCTTCAGGCGGGGCGGGCTTCACTTCGAGGGCGAGGAGTTGATCGATTCGACTTGACGGCTGAGCCGAGATTTAGTTCGCGCGCCCTTATTTTTATGAAGCGACCCTTTGCCGACCGTCTTGTCGATAGTCGAAACGACCTCGGGAAGAAGCTTTCGGGCGCTCTCTTTGTCTTTTTTCGAAATAAGCTCGCGGAGCTTTTTGACCTGCGAGCGGACGGCGGACTTGTTCCTCTTGTTGATCGCCTGACGCCGCAAGCTCCGGCGATGCTGTCGGACCGCGGATGGATGATGAGCCATATAACAATCTCCTTAAAGCCGCAATATGATAGAATATAACCCCTTGAAAGTCAACAAAAAGGAGGCGAGATTCCGGGAACGGCCTCCGGAAAAAAGGGGACGCGATACTTTTTCCATGGGAGAAGCTCGTACCCCGAGAATGATCTGGACACATTCCGGAATTCCCGAGAGAGCCGCATGAGAGTCGTTCTGCAGAGAGTCAAAAAAGCATCGGTCGAGGTCGACGGGCGGACCGTCGGAGAAATCGGGCCGGGGATCTGCCTTTTTGTGGGCGTGGAGAAAGGCGATACGATCCAGGACGCGGAGTTTTTAGCCCGGAAAGCCGTCGAACTGCGCATATTTCCCGACGCGGAAGGCAAGATGAACCTTGCCTTAGCCGATGTCGGAGGAGAGGTCCTGGCGGTCTCCCAGTTCACCTTGGCCGGATCGGTCAAAAAGGGCCGGCGGCCGAGCTTCGATAATGCCGAGGCGCCGGGGAAAGCCGCGGAATTATTCGCTCATTTAACCGGCCTCATCCGCGCTTCCGGCCTCAGGGTTGAAACCGGCGTTTTTCAGGCGGACATGAACGTCCATCTCGTCAATAACGGCCCGGTGACGTTTGTCCTGGATTCGAGATAGAACCCGGCATAAAGCCGGAACCGGGACCATTAGATAAATTTGAAGTCGCAGATCTTCTCGAGCGCCTCGGACGCGGCGGCGCGGACGTAGGCGTTTTTATCCTTCGCCAGATAAACAAGGAGGACGCGCGCCTCCTGCCCGCCGATGGCTTCGAGCGCCTGGGCCGCCGTGCATTTGACGTCCGCGTTCGAATCATTGAGAACCGCTTTAATCGGCCGCACGGATTGCGGATTTTTTCTTCGGGCCAGGATTCGAAGAATCGCGCTCTTCACGTACCAAGGAGGACGCAAAAGTCTGGCATAAAGTTTTTCCATGGGGCAGTCTTCCCGTTCGGCCAACTGCCGGGCCGCCGTATCCCGCATTTCTTCGCGGGGGTCCGCCAGGAGCTGGAGAAGCACGGCGCAAACCCAAGGATCGGAAAATCGAGAAAGATTTTCCAGAAGGCGGATTTTTTTCTCTTTGCTCTGGAGGATGCCGATCTTGCGGAGAACGACCTCGGCAACCGCCTCCTGGCCCTTGTTCTCCGCAGCTCTCAATTCCTCGACGAGATCGGAGTCCAGACCTCGATAGAATTCAGCGTCGTCGTCCCGAGAACGCCTTAAAAACTTGACCACTCTCTTCTAAACCATGTCGAGGATATGGCCTAATTTTTCTTTCTTCGTTTTCAGGTATTGGAGGTTGGCCGTATTGGGCGGGATTTCGATCGGGACGCGTTCGACGATTTCCAAGCCGTATCCGGTGAGCCCGATGAATTTTCGGGGATTGTTGGTTAAAAGCCGGATCTTTTTGACTCCCAGGGAAACCAGAATTTGGGCGCCGATTCCGTAATCCCTTTGATCGGGCTTGAATCCGAGCTGTCGATTGGCTTCGACCGTGTCGACGCCCTGGTCCTGGATGGCATAAGCTTTGATCTTATTGGTCAGGCCGATCCCGCGGCCCTCATGGTTCAAGATGTACAGAATGACCCCGCTCCCCGCTTCCTCGATCATGGCCATCGCCCGGTGAAGCTGCTCTCCGCAGTCGCAGCGGCAGGAGCCGAAGGTATCGCCGGTGAGGCATTGGGAATGAGCCCGGACAAGAATCGGCTCGTCCTCGCGGATCTCGCCTTTGACCAGGGCAACATGAGCTTCG
>Ga0214473_10006778_pt1 | contig 13647 bp, 10 predicted proteins | sample RVTome_7_FD_203509 | JGI IMG/M metagenome (GOLD analysis project Ga0214473, IMG submission 203509) | Soil microbial communities from uranium-contaminated site in the Upper Colorado River Basin, Wyoming, United States - RVT98D197 | ecosystem: Environmental > Terrestrial > Soil > Contaminated >... | reverse complement strand
CTCCTGATATTCGACTTTTATCAAATGAAGCGCTTCCAGGGCAACATCAGGGTCAGTCGCCGCCACGGCTGCAACCTCTTCACCGATGAAGCGCACTTTGTCGACCGCCAGGGGAAATTCATCCACGTATTTAGGGGTTCGAGCCACCATCCCATATTTTACTTTCAGGGTGTCTTCCCCGGTCACGATCGCTTTGACACCTAATAATTGAGTCGCCTTAGAGGTATCAATGGCCAGAATCTTTGCATGTGGGAAAGGACTGCGGAGAATCATTCCACAAAGCATTCCCGGCAGCCGTAAGTCATCTGTATAAAAAGCCCTTCCTTTGACTTTGTCTTTTGCGTCAATCCGCGGAAGCCTTTTCCCGATCAAATCATATTCTTCCATGAGCAGATCTGCCTCCTGTAACTGTCATTCCGGCGAAGGCGAATCCAGATTCAAAAGACTGGATTCCCCCGTCTCAAGTACCCCGTGTCAAGCACGGGGCAGGCTAAGACGGGCTTATCAAGTCCGGAATGACAAATGTGTAAAGTCACTGCTGAGACAGTGCACTAGAAATTGAGTTCCTGTATCTCACCGCAAATGGAGCACCCTCTTGGCGTTTTCGCTAAATATCTTCTTCTTCACCCCCTCAGAAACGGGGAGGTTCTTGATGAGTCCCACGGAATCCCCAAGAGGCGGGTGCTTGACCGGCGGGTTGTCGGTGCCGAAGACCACGTGGTCCTCCCCCACGGTCTGCAATGCGCACATGAGGGCCGGCTGATGCCAGCAAACCGTGTCCACGTACAGCATCTTCACGTACTCGCTGGGCTTCTTCGTCAAGACGTCAGGACCCCAAGGACCGAAACCATTGATGTGCCGGGCCAGATACCCGGAGTCGAGCCTCCCGGCGAACATGGTGATGGCTCCCCCTAGGTGGGCACAAACCAGCTTCAACCCGGGATATTTCTCCAGGACGCCGAAGTAGATGAGCCTGGCCAAACTCAACGTCGTGTCGCACGGCCTGCCCACCATCTCCACGAGCCGGAACTCCTTCATCCACTGATCTCCCAATGTTCCGCCGGGTGGATGTACATAGACAGGAACATCCATCTTGCACATCTGCTCATAGAAGGGATAGGCCCTTGGGGAATCGAGATATTCGCCCTCCACGCTGGAGTTGACGTAGGCCCCCTTGAACCCAAGTTCTTTGATGGCCCGAACCGTCTCCTCCAGAAAGGCATCGCCTGCAAAAGGCACGGCATCGGCAAAGGCTGCGAGGTTCTCGGGGTACCGCGATACAACCTCCGCAGCAAAGTCATGGAACCTCCTGATCTTGTCTAAGGTCCTCAAGTCAAGGTGAGGCAAGCGACCGATCATAGGGTTGCTGAATACCGTCAGATCCACGCCCGTGTCTCGCTGGGCCTCCACGTATGCCTCGACATCGAACATAGCCGCAGGCCTTTCATTGGACCATTCCATAGGGTTTAGATGGGCATGCACGTCGATGATCATTTCCTCTCCTCCTGTTTATTTGAAAACGAACTCATGCCGACCAGCGGCTACATATCCTCTACCTCTTCGATGATTTTGATCTTCCAAGGCTGTTGATATAATCGACCCAGCTCTGTTCTGACCCACAGTGTGTCGTCCCCCTCCAATTGCTCTGTGGAGCTGGATACGATTGCTTTCACATGGAATGATTGATATTTGTGTTTACCCGGAGTCAGGTCCCTGATCACGATTTGGCACTCCTTCCCGTCGGGGAGTTTATCGTTTCCACAAAGGAAGGTATCATATTCTTTCTTCATTTGGATCACCCCTTTGCAACTCCGAATTAATCGAAACCGTAATGCGCCCAGTTTCGGATCACCCGTTCCCTAATCTCCTGAGGATACATTTCGTTGAATGAAACTCGGCCAGGCACTGCCCCTTCCCACTCTACGGGCCAGGTGCAATCAAATACCGCCTTTGCCCCCATATGCCACTTCCTTTCCTCCGGACTGAGGAACGGGGTCAATGCCGAAGGGTCTATCGCTTCGTCATAGAGTCGTATTCCCCGTTTGGGATGACATTTCGAAGCCAGCGCGTGAAGGACCTCCGACAGGTTAAAAACATCCACATCATCCTCAACCACGATCACCTTATAAGCGCCCATCTTCGCCGCGGCAAATGCATACCCGACCTGATTGACTATGCCCCGATAAGCAGGCTTTACTCCCACGATCGCCATCATAGTCGCCGATTCCGCAGGCACATGGACATCTGTAAATGGAATCCCGTTCATCCTGAGAATGCGCTTAATGAGAAGTTCGTAGTCCATGCTTCTCACGACTGTGTCGCTCGTTACAGGAATACCCATGCAGCTCGTGGTTAGAATGGGGTGATTGCGATAGGTGATCGTATTAATTCGATACACGACCCTCAGGTCTCGTGGATCGGAACGATAACCCGTATATTCGCCAAAGGGCCCCTCGACCATGGTCTTGCCCAGCAACATTTCACCCTCCAGCACGATTTCGGCGTGGGCGGGCACGAACAAGTCATTGGTCTCGCATTTCACCAATTCCACAGGCTTCTGTCTCACGGCCCCGGCCAGGTCTGCCTCGCTTCGACGTCCGAAGGAGCGGGACCCACTCACCATTGAACAGATTGGATCCATCCCTATGGCAATGGCCACGGGCATATTCTGATGGTTCGAGGCATACACCCGGTTAAAGATGTCATATTGGTGAGTATACGGCTCACAAAGCCCGGTGACGTGCCTCGGATTAACGATCATCAGCCGGTACATTCCCCAATTCGTCCAATCCCGAGTCGGGTCCCTGCAGATGATGGCATGCCAGGTTCCGATATAACGACCCCCATCGCCGTCATGGACCATCGGAGCAGGAAACTGAAACAGGTCTACATCATCGCCTTTAACCACGTTCTCTTTACAGGGACCATCCTGAACCACGACTGGTTTTATGGGATTCGCCAACCTGCGCTCATACTCTGTTCTGATTTCTTTATAAGGGGTATCGGCAGGCAGCCCCAGAGCAACAGCGATTCGCCGATAGGTGCCCAGGGGTTCTCCGAGGATCCGATAGCCCTCAGGATAATCCTTAATCTTCTCGAAAAAAGGGGCCTGTTTCCGCATCTCTGAGGTCCTGCGGACGATGGCTCCTACCTCCAGGTCCCAGTCAACGACATCTTTAATACGAACCACGTCTCCACTCTTCTCCAAGGCTTCTATGAACTGTCGGTTATCGTCCAGCACCATTTGAAACGCCACTCCTTTCTTGGTCATCTCGATGGTTAGAATAGAGGCTCTATCAGCGGCCCTCCCTTTTCAGCTTTTCCTCTATGTCCTTTTCGAGGAGCTTCTTATCCACCTTTTGCCCTTCAGCCACCATAGGCAGGGCATCAATGATCTCCAGCCGCTCCGGCCACTTATAAGCTGCAACTCTGTTTTTTTCGAGAAAAGAGATCATCTCCTCAAAGGTAAAGGGATACCCTTCCCTCGGAACAGCGTAAGCACAAGCTTTTTCGCCCATCACGGGGTCTGGCATCTTAACCACTGCTACGTTTAAGACTCCGGGATGAGTCAGAAGGAGATTTTCAATCTCAACCGGGTAGATATTCTGCCCGCCCCGGATGATCATATCTTTTTTCCGTCCCACAATGAGCAGGTTACCCTTTTCATCGTACTTGCCCAGGTCGCCGGTTCTATACCACCCATCCTCGGTCCAGACCCGCCGGGTTGTCTCAGGATCCTTATAGTAACCGGATACAAGCGTGGGTCCCTTTACTTGGATTTCCCCGGCTTCTCCCCCCTCAACCTTTTTACCCGTGTCGTCAACGAGCCTCACCTCATTTCCCTTGGCAGGCCTGCCGATGGTAAAGAGGCGAACCTCCGGAGGGTCATTTAAAGAATGGAGCGTCATGCCTCCGCTATCCATTGACCCATAAGATTGTACGATAGGGCAGCCCAATTCTTTTTCAACTTCCATTCCCAGTTGGGGTGGAAGGGGGGAACCCGTGCAATAAATAAGTCGCAATGAACTGAGGTCATGTCTCTTGCGTGTGTCCTCCCTTATCATCATCGTTAACTGGGCGGGCACCACCCCGGCGAAGGTAATCCGCTCCTTTTCAATGAGCCGGAACGCCTCGACAGGGGAAAAATGCTCAAGCATCACGACCTTTGCCTGCACCAGGGGCGCGCTGAAATAAGCCGGATGATTGACCCCTCCCACTGCAGGGCTGAACACACCGAAGATGTCCTTGTGGGTGAGCCCAAATCCTTCAATGTACACTTTCCCCATATAAATACGGCTGCATATGGGGGATTCGACGAACTTTGGAAAGCCTGTCGTTCCAGTGGTTGGTGCAATCAAGGAGAATTCATTCCCATGGCACTTGGTCTTTTCAAGGTCATCCACCGGGTACCGCTCTTCCAGGGACCTTTCCACCATCTCCCTCAGAGAGATAACCCCTCCAGGAACCTTCCCGCCTGTCATGAACAGATGCTTCAGGTTCGGCAGACGGGGACGAATCTCTTCTATCATCTCAAAGTAATCAAATTCCCTGAATTTCCACGGGAAGACCACACCCACCGCCTCAACCCGTTTGAGAATGTACTCCATCTCACTTTGACGCAAGGTCCTGAGAACGGGCAGACAGAGCAACCCTGCCCTCTCGCAGGCTACCCTCAAGATACAGAGTTCGACGCAATTCGGCAGTTGAATCACGATCGCCTGATCTTTTTTCATCCCCAGTTGAAGAAAACCAAGGACAAGCCGATCGATCCACTGATCTGCCTCTTTCCACGTGAGTCTGGTCTTGGAATCCGCAACCGCTTCCTTCCCAGGACAATCCCGGGCGTTGGCTTTCCAGAAATCGGAAAGGGTTCTCTTTTCCCAGTAGCCCTTCTTTCTGTATTCTTCGAACATCTCCGGCGTGTATCGGGAGGGTTTGGCCATGCTATCGCTTACCCTCCGCTTTGAGTTTCTCCGCGATCTTTTCTTCCAAGGCCCTCTTATCCACCTTCTGACCTTCTGCCACCATGGGCAAAGCATCCAAGAACTCCAGTCGCTCTGGAAACTTATAGGCTGAAAGACCCTTCTCCTTCAGGAAGGAGACCATCTCCTCAAAAGCGAGATCCTCTCCTCCCTTAGAGACGACATAGGCGCATGTCCGCTCGCCCATCACCGGGTCGGGCATTTTGACGATAGCGATCTTGGAGATTTTGGGATGACCGCTCAGGAGGTTCTCAATCTCCACTGGATAGATATTCTGGCCTCCCCGGATGATCAGGTCCTTCTTGCGTCCTACAATGATCACGTTACCGTGCTCATCGAACTTGCCGAGATCACCGGTTCTATACCAGCCATCCTTGTCCCAGGCCTGCCAAGTCGCTTCGGGGTCTTTGTAATAACCGGATACAGCCGCCGGCCCCTTCATGAGGATCTCTCCAGCCTCACCGCTTGGTGCTTTCTTACCATCCTCACCCACGAGCTTGACCTCCGCCCAGGCATAAGGTTTACCAACGGTGCGGAAACGCACCTCCGGAGGATCCTCGATGGAGCCCATACAGGCGGCACTGCAGTCTATGCTGCTGTAATTCTGCACGATAAGACAGCCCAATTCCCTCTCCACTTCCACTGCTACATCAAAAGGGAGGGGAGCTCCCATGCTCATGATAAGGCGCAATGAGCTGATGTCATAGTTTTTAAAACCCGGGTGGTTTATAATCATGGCTGCCTGGGCAGGCACCAGGGGGGCTATCGTCACCCTCTCTTTTTCCATCAGTTCAAGGGCTTCTTGAGGAGAGAAATGCTCCAGCATCACAATCCTGGCGGCTGCTATGGGTGCGCCAACATACACCCTGCCATTGGAGCCCCCTCCAGAGGGGGTCAGGCCGGCAATAACATCGTCACTTGTGATCTTGAGGTTTTCCACGCAGGCCTTCTCACGGCATACAAAGGAACAGATAGGATTTTCAACAAATTTAGGGAAGCCTGTCGTCCCGGTCGTGGGCAAGACCAGGGAAAATTCCTCTGCTTTGCATCTTACAGCCTCAAGAGAATCCCTTGAAAATTCCCCCTCCAAGGGCTTTTCGAGGAGGGCCTTAAGGGAAATGACCCCCTCGGGGACTTCATCACCAGTCACAATGACATGCTTCAGTTTGGGAAGGCGGGAGCGGATCTCCTGTATCATCGCAAAGTGGTCAAATCCTCTGAGCTTCCATGGTATCACCACGCCGACCGCCTCGACACATTCAAGGGCATAGGCCATCTCACGATGCCGCCACGTTCTCCATAGGGGCAGGCAGAGTACTCCTGCCCTCTCGCATGCAACCCTTAGTAGACAGAGCTCTACACTATTGGGGAGCTGAAGGACCATCATCTCATCTTTTTGGATGCCAAGGTCGAGGAAGCCAAGGGCAAGCTTATCTATCCATTCATCTGCCTCCCTCCAAGTGAGCCTGGTTTTCGAATCGGCAATTGCCTCTTTCTCAGGGTAATTCCGGACATTGGCCCTCCAGAAATCGGAAATGGTCCTGCTTTCCCAGTAGCCCTTCTTCGTGTATTCTTCGACCATCTCCGGCGTGTATCTGGTGGGTTTGGCCAAAATCAACGCCCTCCCTTCTTCTTCCTCTTTACGATACTGCTTACCCTCTTACGCTCCCGTTCGGGCCAGGACCTTTGCATATTCGTCCTGGGATGCCTGGACCGCAGCGATCTCCTCTTCAGAAAACCAATTTCGCAAATCTACCTTATCTACAGGATAATGGGACCGTCTGAACTCTCCCTTGGACTCAAAGGGCACTGTGGCATCTATCCCAATTCCTCCCTCAAAGCCTCCCCCGGCCCCCCCCATCCTTTCCATAGGCTGCATGATCGTTCCTCTTCCTCCGATGCTGCCTCTGATGATATCAAGGTCGGGGTTGACCCTGGTTGTAATCGCCCAGAGTACGTCATCGGCATTGTAGATATCCACATCCTCATCGACGATCACCGCCAATCTCATGCCCGCGGTTGAGGCAAGGGCAGCGGCAAGAATGTTTTTCTGATATCCCTCATGCCAGGGCTTGCTCTTTCTTACCTGGTACACGATGCCGGCCTGTATCTTCAACCCGTGGAGCGTGTTCACATCCACCACAAAACCGGGCAGGCATCGCTCTGCCACCTCATAAAGACAAGCCTCTCTAAATACAGTGATCAGAAACGAGCCCTCATAGGAATGGGCGAGAGGAGTATAAAAGATAGGCCTCTCTTTCCTGTGCGTGATGGCCGTAGCCTTAAACTTGCGAAACCTGTACGCTCTTCCCAGGTATCCGGGCCATTCGGGAAAGAAAGGCTTCATACCCGCCCGTCCCAATTTCTCCGCCTCCTCGCTTTCCCATACCTTTTCGACGGTCAGGTGTCCTTCAATCACCCACTCGGATTGGGCAATGGCATACGCGTCCACCGTCTTGGCTTTAACAATGTCAACGGGGAGCCCTTGCAGTGCCCCGGCAATCCCCACCTTGTCCGCACCAGCCGGGATGACAGAATGGACGTTCCCTCCTCCGGCTACGATATTAACGGCCGGGGGGGTGCCGATATTGATCGTCATCGGTATCGGTTCTTCCGGATGGTCGATGTAGGCGATGACACCGAAATGGGTCGGCGGACCGGCCATGATGCTGGCCCAGTCCTTGCCCCGAAAATGGGTCCTGTTAAAACTGATATGCGTTCCACCGCGGAAGTACTTTCCGCTTATGAAATTGTTTCCTCCCCCCAGGATGCGTCCGGCGTCAAGTTCCGTGTGCTTGAGAATGGGGAGCGTTGCCATCACATCGATATCGTCCTTGATAACCACTTCCTGACAGGGAGCCTGGCTGACGATTCTTGGCGGGATGGGCTTATTGATAGCCTCAAGAACCTTGAACTTAACTTTCTTAGGATCTTTCACATCAAATATTTTGGCTATTCTATCCATCCTGGCGAAGACATTTCCCACGTTCCTTACGCCGGGATAACCTTTGATGTTCTCGAAGAGAAGAGCCGGTCCACCTTCAAAGGCCTTTTCAATCCCCGCAATCTCGTAGATGGGGTCGACCTGCCCCTTAACGTCCAGAACCTCATTTTCTTCCATCAAAAATTCCAAGGTACTCCTCATACTGCTGATGTCCCTTTGCGCCATCCTAAGCTACCTCCCGTATCACAAGATTTGTAGGCTCCATAACCTACCCAAAGTTTATCGGCTGTTCCTGCGTGCCGAACACAGGCACCGCCCATCTCTTCCTCACCTGCCCCAAGGTAGTCGCCACAAAGCCGGCACCCCCGATGATCCCATACACCGGATTGCGGTAAATAAAGAACAGGATAAATGCCAGAGAGACTCCAGCCAGGGTGAAACGCTCTGCCTTCGTAATAGAGCTCAAGTAGTAACCGCATATCACCACCTGTATGGATACGAAGAGCGCTATGATCACCACCATGTCAACGATACCCGTTGCGATACTCTGTGGTTCCAATAGAGTCACCGGTGCCCATATGGTCAGGAATGGCACCAGGAATCCCCCTAAGGCCACCAGACAGGCTTCCCAACCAGTCCTCCAGAAAGATGCATTCGCTATTTTGGAAGCGACCAGGGCCGCCATGGCTTCGGGCGGGGTGACAAAGCTCATGCAGGCAAAATAGAATGAAAAAAAGTGTGCTTGCAGGGTACTGACGCCCATCTTTTGCAGGACAGGGGCGGTGATGATGGCCACCAGTACATAAGTTGCCGTGGTTGGTAAACCCGTGCCAAGAAGAAGGGAGACCAGCATGGTGATGATCAAGGCAACAGTCAAACTCCCCTGACTCCAGCTTTCAACGATGCCGGGAAGCTTAATTCCGAGGCCTGTCATCGTAATGGGAGTCACAATCAGGCCTATCAGAGCGCAAATGATTCCCACATGGGCGCCGCCTATTGCGCCCTGAGCAAAAGCGGTTATCCAGGCTTTCAAGGACGGCCTCGTTTTTCTCCTCAGACACCCTATGGCCACGGTAGCCAGGAGGGTCCAGAAAATGGCATACATGGGTGTTTTGCCCATGATCAAGAGGACGGTCAAAAAAACCAGAGGAACGAAGAAGATAGGAGCGGAAAGTACCATCTCCCGTTTGTCAGGTTTTTCTTCAACGCTGAGGACATTGAGCTTCATGGCCTGGAACTGGACATATAAAGCCGCCGAGAAGTAGTAGAGCAGGGCGGGAATCACAGCCACGGCTGCAATCCTCACATACGGGATACCGGTAAAACCGGCCATGACAAAAGCCACTGCTCCCATCACGGGCGGCATGATAGCTCCCCCGGTGGACGCGGCCGCCTCGATGGCCGCTGCCTGATACGGTTTATAGCCAATCCGCTTCATCAGGGGGATGGTGAACGTTCCAACCACGGCAACATTGGCTGTAGGTCCGCCCGTGACCATACCCATAAGGAGTGAACAGAAGACCGCCGCAAGGGCGGGGCCACCCTTGAGTCTCCTGCCAAAGGCCCGGCCTACCTGGAGAAAGAAATTGCTCGCTCCCGCAATTTGAAGCAAAGCCCCGAAGACAATAAACAGAAAGATATAGTTTGCAGAAATACCCAAGACCACACCGTAGATGCCGGAAATACCCACGGAAAGCCGGGAAATGATCATTCCCGGTTTTAAGGATGCCGTTTGGAATGGACCCGGCAGGGAGTTGCCGAAGAAGGCATACGCCATGGCCACTATGGCCAGAATGGGCAGGACCCAACCATAGATGCGGCGCGTGGCTTCCAGTACGACCACGATGAGGATAACCCCGATCACAAACTGTGTCGTGTTGGGATAATCGAAAATGCTATCCAGTTCCTGGAAAAAAAGAAAGACATATCCTGTCCCGAGGACGGATAATCCCAGGAGAATGAGTGCGCCAGCCCTCTTCCACCCATGAATGTTACGGGCTGCAACTAACATTCCGAGGATCAGGGAAAAGGCCAGATGAATGTTCCAGTGCTCGGGGGGAGAGACCAGTGATATTTGCGTGCTTGCAGCCTGATAGACCACCATGGCCAGAGCCACCGCCGCAATGATGTAATCGTACGGGGTCTTATAGAAGGCCTGCTTTTCTTCCATTTACGGTTACCTCCATATTCAGCGATCAGCAAGATTGCGGAAAGAAGAATGAATTATGCTGATAGCCGACCCCCCCATCGAGAGATCTTCGATTTCTGAATGGACCCTAATTGAGTCCCGGTTTAATGCCTTTTTCCTTGTAGAACTTCAAAGCGCCGGGATGGAACAACTCTTCGGGAACCCCGACACGGGCCATGGTTTTCTGGGTGATCAACCTGCCATCACTATGAAACTGTTTAAATTTATCAGCATTCTCCCAGATCGCTTTGGCGATTTCGTAAACGATCTCTTCACCCATCTGCTCATCCGCCCACCACCCGTTGGTCTGGCCATAGCCTGCAAGAGCTGTGATCTGCTTATCGCCAAGGGCCCGGGACGGCACAGAACTGGGATAAACGGCTATCCTGCTTTTCTTGACCAGGGCTTCCACATCAGCGGCAGGCACGTTCACAAAGTAAACGTCCTTCGTCGTCAGCAATTCGTTCAAAGAAGGAATGGGGACATATCCAACTCCCGGAGTGGAATTCACTGCAAGGCTGCCCACATCGGCCAACCCATCTTGTAGGGCATCTTTGATGGCGTCAAAAGTGCCGTTGCTCAGCTTGACCTTGAGTCCCCAGATGTCATTGAGAAGCATCGTATGAAGCAGGGCGCTGGGGTTGCCTTTTGTCAAAACCATGACTCTCTTGCCATCCACATTTGCTTTAGTCTTGATCGACTTATCCAGGGTTACCAGCAAAACGGTCGTTTCTGAAAAGGCAGCAATGGCCCTGGCCCCCGTATAAGGCTCTTTAAAAGGAGGCAATCCCTGCCGAGCGACAGAATTGGAGCTTTCCTGGGTAAAGAAGAAAGTGTTTTTTCTTCTCTCCGGCTCGTTGGTCATGGTGACCAGGTTGGGAACAGGACCTCGAGTTTCGGTGGCGCTGACGCGAATCCAGGGGTGGCTCTTGTTTACGATTTCAGCCAGAGCAAAGGAAAGGACATAAGCCGAACCGCCCAGGCTCATTGAGAGCAACCCGACCTGAACCGCTGGGCGAGGGCTGGGATTGGCCTCTTGGGTTTTTGGTGCCGGGGCGGCAGCTGTTCCAGTGGGGCTGCTCAATATCATGCAGAAGAGAAGCAAGGGGGTCAGTAAAATTACGATTACCCTGCTGAACATGGTGTCCTCCTATCTGTTAGTCAAAGATTATTGACACTCATCAGGCCCGGGAAGGACCGTCTCATTTGACTCCCGGCTTTATCCCGTTCTCCTTGTAAAGTTTCAGGGCCCCAGGGTGAAAAAGGTCTTCAGGGACGCCGATCCGGGCCATCGTCTTCCTGGTGACCAGCTCGCCATCCTTATGATACTCCCTGAACTTTTCGGCATGGTCGTAAATCATCTTGGTCAATTCATAGACAAGCTCTTCGCTCATTTCTTCGTCAGCCCACCAGGACAGGCTGTGACCATACCCCCCTACTGCCCCAGGTTGCTTGTCTCCGATGGCCCGGGCGGGTATGGTGTTGGGATAAATGTTGAAGGCGCCTTTCTTGGCTACTGCAATGATATCCTCGGCCGGCACATTTACAAAGTAAACAGGCTGGGTTGACATCAGCTCTTCCAACGAGGAGACAGCCCGGTAACCCACGCCCGGCATGCCGTTTATCGGCTGGGTACCCACATCAACCAACCCATCTTTCAGGGCATCCTTAATGGAGGGAAAGTCCCCATAACTCATTTTGGGCCTTATTCCCCACACATCGTTGAAGAGCATTTCGTGAATAGCGGCCGTAGAAGTGGCCTTTTGCATGGTCATCACCCGCTTGCCATCCACATCAGCTTTGGATCTGATGTTTTTGTCCAGAGTGGCAAATATCAGGGTTGTCTCCGCCATGGAAGCGATCGCCCTGGCCCCTTTATAAGGGGGTTTAAAAGGAGGGCGACCTTCCCGCGCCCAGGAGTTGCTCAATTCATTGGTAAAGAAAATCGTGTTTTTCTTGAGGGCCGGGTCTCTAGCCAAGGTCAGGAGGTTGGCTACGGAACCCTTGGTCTCTGCCGCTGCGATGCGCAGCCAGGGATGGTTCTTGTTGACGATTTCCGCCAGCGCAAAACACATCACATAAACACTGCCGCCCAAGGTCATGGAAAGGAGCTGCAGATTGACTTTCTGTGCAGCGGCGAGTGCTGCCCGGGTCTGGGAGACGAGAAACGTTAAAGCGACGATGACACTGAATCCCACCAGAATGATCCGCTTGAACATAAATACACCTCCCGTCAAGAATTTGTTAGGATGAATATGTTTTCAACCAACCATTTGTTTGAAAATAATCGTGAGAATTTAAAAGTCAAGAAGAAAATGTTTCTCATTCGAAAACCTATTTCCCATGCCCCTCGTCGATCATCAGGATGCTTGTTGCAATGCCCACCAGCTTCGCCTCTGGAGGGGATTCCCGGGGAAGCTGGATGACCTGGATCTTCGTTCCTACGAAAACGCCAATGCCCTTATAGTTAGCCAGGCATACCAACAACTTGTAAATGGCATTCGCTGTTTCTATGTTAGGCGCCAGCAAGACATCCCATCCTTGTACCAGAGGACTTTTGATGCCTTTCTTTTGGGCAGCCTCAATGGAAAAAAGATTATCCAGAGCAAAAGGGCCGTCCACAATGGCATCACCGATTTGACCGCGCTCGGACATTTTGCTCAGGCACGCAGCATCAATGGTCGAGGGGATATTCGCACTAATCAGTTCTACGGCAGACAGGGCTGCCACCTTCGGCCTCGAAATCCCCATCACCTTTACGAACTCCACAGCGTTCTCTATGATCTTCACCTTTTCTTCCAGGTCAGGGGATATGTTCACCACGGCATCTGTCAGATAGACGATCCGCTCTGCTCTGGGATCCTCAAGGAGGCTGATGCAACTGACCAGCCGATCTGTTCGCAGGCCCCTCTTCTTGTCAAAGACAGTTCGAAGAAAACCTGCGGAATCCATTTTACCCTTGATGACGGCATCCGCTTTTCCCTGGAGGCCGAGTTCAATAGCCCTGTAGCAGGCCTCGGTCTCATTCCTGACATCAATAATCTCCTCGCCTCTCAGACCCAGGTCATTCTCCTCCACAAGACCTTCGATCTTTCCCCTATCTCCGACCAGAATGGGCTCTACCAGGTTCAATTTCTTGGCCATGTCAACCCCTTTCAGGACCGATTCGTCCTGAGCTGGAGCCACTGCCAGTCTTATTTTCTTTTTCTCTCGGGCCAGGGATATGATCTCCTCAAAATTCTTAACCATATTGCTTGGCCTCATTCTCCTCTTTCATTTTTCTTCGTTCCTCATCCCTCATCTCACGCCTTAAGAGCTTCCCTACTTTTGACTTGGGCAGCATGTCCCTAAATTCGATATATTGGGGGACCTTGTAAGGCGCGAGCCTCTCCCTGCACCACTTGATCAAGTCGTGTCCGCCGACTCCTCTGGCAGCCTCCTTGAGAACGACAAATGCCTTGATGCGCTCGCCTACCTTAGAGTCAGGGACTCCCACCACGCAAGCCCCGATGACATTGGGGTGATCCTGCAGT
>Ga0214473_10006777_pt1 | contig 13647 bp, 10 predicted proteins | sample RVTome_7_FD_203509 | JGI IMG/M metagenome (GOLD analysis project Ga0214473, IMG submission 203509) | Soil microbial communities from uranium-contaminated site in the Upper Colorado River Basin, Wyoming, United States - RVT98D197 | ecosystem: Environmental > Terrestrial > Soil > Contaminated >... | reverse complement strand
TTGCGTTTGCCCCAGCACCTCCGCTACCTGGAGGATGTCCCAAAAATGTAGTGGAAACTTCTCAAAGAAACCGGCCCGGACGACCCCAAGAGACGCGGTTTGGCCCCATAGCTGTTCAACTTGGGCTGGTGCTTGACGAGACCGCCGGCCAAGCGTGGCTTACGGTCCGGGCGAGTGTCTCCAAGAACGGGAAGGCCGACACGCTGCCCATCCGCAGCGACCTTGCAAGCGAGCTGAAGGCGTGGCGGCGCGACTGCGGCGACCTGCCCAAGATGGACCGCGTGTTCACGGTACCACGCGAGTTGGTGAAAGCTTTTCGCCGTGACCTGAAAGCCGCGAAGATCGACCCGTCCGGGTTGGACATTCACGCGCTACGGCACACGACGGCGACCCACCTGGCAAAGGCGGCCGTCGCCCCGCGAACGGCTCAGAGCCTCATGCGGCATTCGGATATCCGCCTGACCCTCGGCACGTACACCGATCCGCGGCTGCTCGATACGGTGTCCGCCCTGAACGCTCTGCCCCGCATTACCCGCGTTCCCGAATCGGACCGGCAACGAGCTACGGGAACCTACGATTCGGCCACCGGCGCGCTTGGCGTCTCACTTGGCGGAATTGGTCGCGTTTCACAGCAATCTGACGCACTTCGGTGCGCTCAACCTGCCGGTGCCGAGGTGAGGTGTGAGAGCGCGCAACCCGTTGCCAATTCAAGAGTTAGCAGCAGCTTGCGCGGCCTTTCAACGAAGCGGGCGACCGGACTCGAACCGGCAACGTTCAGCTTGGAAGGCTGATGCTCTACCAATTGAGCTACACCCGCAAACGCGGTTCCGCACGGCGTACCGTCCAGTTGGTGCAGTACGATTCTGGCGAAACGGGCGGTAGCCGAGCTGCCTGAGCCGCGAGATTCTACCCGTGGCTTAGCGAATGGCCAATCACGTGGACCAGCAAGTTCCGCCGCTTCGCTAGAAGACGCATCGCGCAATCGGTTGCAACCAAACGGCCGACGTGCACGAGTGCTTGGACCACATCCGCCGCATCGCCAGGGCTCTGGCCGACAAACGCGACCCGCAGAAGGACGGCTTCGCCGCCACGATCAAAAAAAGCCCTCGAGACCAAGGTCGGCATCAACGCCGACGTGATGCTCAAGCTCCTCGGCCGGCACGACCTCACGTCCCGACCCCGTAAGGCCGGGGTTCATCCCCGGCGAACACGCCCCACCCATGAAGCCGAACGCGCCGGTTCCGCTCCTCAAGGCGCCACCCCGAAGTGAGACGCCGATGGCACCTGTCCGCCCCGCCGGTTGCGTCAGCCGGCCGGGCGCTGGTGCGGCACACGGGCGTTCAGCAGCCAGTAGGCCACTGGAACGACAAAGAGCGTAAACACGGTCGAGGCGAACAGGCCGAAGATCAGTGCCCAAGCCAATCCCGAGAAGATCGGATCGATGGCAATGGGCGCCGCCGAGAGCATGGCCGTTCCCGCGGTCAGCAGAATCGGCCGCAGCCGCACCACCCGGCTCTCCAGGATCGCGTCGAAGAGCGGCCGGCCGCGGGCCAGCGAAAGCTGAATGAAGTCCACCAGAATGATCGAGTCACGCGTTACGATGCCGGCCAAGGCGATCATCCCGATCATCCCGGTGGCGGTGAAGAACACGGGGTCGGCAAAGCCGCCGACCCGGTCTGCGGCGATCAGGTTCAGCAGCCAGAATCCGAGCATGATCCCCAGGACCGTCAGCGGAATCGCCAGCATGACCACCACTGGGATCACGAAGGAGCGCAACTGCCCCACCAACAGAATGTAGATGGCCACCAGGGCCGCAGCAAAGGCCAACCCCAGGTCCCGGAACACGTCCAGGGTGATCTTCCATTCGCCCTCTCCCGCGAAGTGCACGCGGATGCCCTCCGGCACCGCCCAGGGGACTCCGCCGCCGTTGGCTATGAACGTCCGCCCGCCGGCGGTGCGAGGTGCGGTCGTAGAAACCCAGCCGCTGCCGACGGCCTCGCCGCCGGCCGTTGCCCCTGCGGCCGGGTCACGCTCGGCGGAAACCCGGTCCGCGAGAATGTCGACGATCGCTTCGACTGGCGGGCGGCCGGCGACCTCCGCGGACACGTACGCTACCGGCCGGAGGTTTTTGTGGTAGATGGTGCGATCCACAGAGCCCGACGCCCAGCGGCCCAGTTCCGCCAACGGCACCAGCGACCCGGCCCGGCCCTTCACGTGCAGGCGTGCCAGGTCTGGGGCACTTGAGCGTACCGGGCGGGGCAGGCGCAGCTCGATGGCCAGCGGGTTGCGCTCCGCCGGAACCCGGATGACCCCGGCGTTCCCGCCCGCCAGGGCAATCCGCAGGGTCTCGGCAACGTCCGCGACGGTCACGCCATGGATCGCCGCCTTCTCCTTGTCCGTCTCGAAGACCAGCTTGGTCCATTCCGCCTCGACCGAATCGTCGGTGTCCACCACGCCCGGCTCCTTCTCCAGCCGGGCCCGAACGGTATGCGCAGCGGTACGGAGCTCGCCGTACTCCTGGTCCGGTCGACCATACACCTCGGCGACGAGCGTGCTCAGTACCGGCGGCCCCGGTGGCACTTCCACCAGCTTGAGCCGGGCGTTGGTCCGCGCCGCGATCGCGGCGAGCTCCTCGCGCATCCTCAGCCCGATCGCGTGGCTCTGCTGCCCGCGGCTCTTCTTGCCCACCAGGTTCACCCGCAGCTCCGCCAGGTGGTCGCCGCGGCGAAGGTAGTAGTGACGCACCAGGCCGTTGAAGTCCATAGGGGAGGCCGGCCCCACGTAGCTCATGAAGTCCGTCACCTCCGGTACGCCGGCCAGGTACCGCTCGAATTCGGCGACCGATGTGGCGGTGCGCTCCAGCGTTGTGCCCTCATCGAAATCGAGCACCAGGAGCAGCTCGTTCTTGTTGTCGAACGGCAGCATCTTGAGCGGCACCGCTCGCTTTGCGCTCGCGGCTCGTACGTGGGGCTCGTGGCTCGTACATGGGGCTCGCGGCTCGTACGGAGCCGTCAACCCTGGGGCACCAGTCGTCAGCCGTCGGCAGCAGCCGTCGGGCGTCGGCCGTCAGCCATCAGCCATCAGCCGTCAGCAGCGTTCGACGTGGCGAACGATGGCTTCTGCTTTGACCGCGAGGTGCTGGTTTGTGGCAGGCGACGAGGCCCACGTACCTCGACGGATCGGCGGCGAAGGATGAACGGGCGAGAGCTGCGCTTCGCAGCTGGCTTCATGGTAAAGGCAGGTCAACGACCTACCCTACGTCGCTGAGAAAAAGCACGCCACCAGGTGGCGAGGGACCAGCTCAGTGACCCACCTTCGGCCAGCGCTCCAGCTAATCGGCCGTCCATCGATAACCAACACCTTGTTCGGTCAGCACGTGCTTGGGGCGCGCCGGGTCAGTCTCGATCTTCCGCCGCAGGTTGGCCATGTGTACGCGCAGTTGATGGACTTCCTCCGCATGGGCCGGCCCCCAGACCTCGCGGAGCAAGAAGCGGTGCGTGAGCACTTTGCCTGCATGAGCGATCAACGTCGTCAGGAGGCGATATTCGATGCGTGTCAGGTGGACCTCTTCGCCACCGACGGATACGCGCCGATCGTGAAAATCAACCCGCAATTCGGCTGACTCGAACACACCGTCGGCGTGATTCTCACCGATAGCATCGCGGACGCGATGACGCAGCCCAACCCGCAACCGGGCGACCAACTCCACGACGCTGAACGGCTTGGTGAGGTAGTCATCGGCGCCGCGATCCAACGCGTCGACTTTGTCCTTTTCCCGCTCCCGCGCCGACAAGATGATGATCGGCAGGTGCGACCAATGGCGGACCTGGTCGATGATCTCGACACCGTCCATGTCCGGCAGCCCCAGGTCGAGGATGATCAGGTCGGGCGGCTGGGAGTTGATCATCATCAGCGCTTGCTTGCCGGTCTCCGCTACGGCGAGTCGATAGTCGTGGGCGCCGAGTGACGCCTTGAGGAACCGCACGATCGGCTTTTCGTCCTCGACGATCAAGATGAGCGGGGCGTCAGGCATCAGGGACAGAGACCTCCGAGTCGGCGATTGGATCGACAACCGGTGGATTGGTGTCCATCGGCAGGACAAACCTAAAACACGTCCCGCCGCCGCCGCGTACGTCGGCCCAGATGCGGCCACCATGGGCCTGCACGATGGCGCGACTGATCGCCAGTCCCAGCCCCGCACCACGACCCCGGTCGCTGTGAACGGCCGCGCTGCGGTAGAACTTTTCGAACACCCGTTCCCTTTCCGTTTCCTCCAAGCCGGGTCCGCGGTCGGCCACCGTCACCTCGATACCCGCCGAACATCGGCGGGCGGAAAGATCGATTTTCGAACCGGTCGGTGTGTATTTCGCGGCGTTGTCCAGCAGGTTGACGAGCACCTGTTCGACGAGCAAACCGTCAAGCGGAACCAGAGGCAGTTCGGGCGGAACGTCGATTTCGACCTCGTGTTGCAAGAGAATCGTGTTGACCCGTCGCAAGGCCGAACCCACCACTTCGTCGAGCGGCTGCCATTGCTTCTCGACCTTCATGCTGCCGGACTCGATGCGCGTCAGGTGCAGCAGGTTCTCCACAAGCCGGGACAAACGGTCGGATTCTTCGTAGATTGTGCGGGCCAGGTCCTTGCGGGTCGGCGCATCCAGATCGTTTGCGATGAGGCTGCTGGAGGAGCCCACGATGGCGGCCAGCGGCGTCCGCAGGTCGTGCGAAACGGCGCTCAGCAAAGAGCTGCGCAACCGTTCCGCGTCCGCCTCGGCGAGAATGCGCTGGGCCTCGTGGGCCAGTCGATCACGTTCCAGAGAGAGTGCGATCTGCGTGGCGAAGGCATCGAGCAACTGACGCCGTTCCAAATCGAGCAGTTGCTCGTCGTTCTCCGGGCGCCAGGCGAGCACGCCGACTGTCGAGTCCGAGCCGACCAGGGGCAAGTAGATCGCTTGCGCGTTTGGCAACGTATCGGTGCCGCGGCCGGCGGCCTGTCGATGCCCCAGAACCCATCGCGCCGTCTCAATCTCAGCGGGCAATTCCGCGAACCCGTGCCCAAGGCGCAGCAGTGGACGCAGCACGGCGCCCTCCGGCACGAACACCACGACTTGGCCGCTGAAGATCGCGGCAAGCTGTTCCTGGGCCGCCGCGACGAGTTGAAGGGTACCGGACGTACCGGCCAGACGATGGCTGACCCGATAGAGCGCCTCGGTGCGACGCTCTCGGTCGCGCGCCAGCGTCACCTGATCTCGAATGCGAACCGTCAGGGTGCTCACCATCAACGCAATTGCCAACATCACGATGAACGTGTAGATGTATCCGGGATCGTCGACCGTAAAGCTGTAGTACGGCTTCGTGAAAAAGAAGTTGTACAGGAGCACCGCCGCGATCGACGACGCGATCGCCGGGCCTCGCCCCAACCACGTGGCCGCGAGCACCACGGCCAAAAGATAGGTCATTACCAAATTAGCGTCGGTGAGGCCGATCCTTACGAAGAAGGTTGCAACGCCCGTCGCCAACGCCAGCAGGCCCACAGTTTTCAAATAGTCCGTCACGTTGCGTCGTTTGCGTCTAAACAACGCCGTGGACGCGTCTTTTTCTTCCACGCCGCGGATGACGTAGACGTCGATGTCACCGCTCTGCGCGATCAGCCGATCCACAATCGATCGCCTCCAGAATCGATACCATGGCGTCTGAGCGGTCTTCCCGATGACGATCTTCGTGGCGTTGCGCGAGCAGGCGTAGCGGATGGTTTCCTCGACGACATCCTCACCGGTGAGCGTGACGGTCTCGGCGCCGAGTTGTTCGGCGAGCTTGAAGTGCTGGGCGAGGCGGTGCCGACTGCGATCATCGAGCCGTTCGGGGGCGACGGTTTCGGTGTGGACGGCGATCCATTCCGCGCGCATGGCGGCCGCCATGCGCTTGGCGGTGCGGATCACTTTGGCCGACGTGGGGCTGGGGCTGACACAGACCAGCAGGCGTTCCCTGGTAGGCCACGTCTGGGTGCGGGCGTGACCGAGGCGGGCCGTCTGGACCTCGCGGCCCACGCGATCGGCGACGCGGCGCATGGCCAGCTCGCGCAGGGCCACGAGGTTGGCCTTGCGGAAGAAACGCTCACTGGCCCGCTCGGCCTGCTGGGGTACATACACTTTGCCCTCGCGGAACCGCTCCAGCAACTCGTCGGGAGGCAGATCGACCAGTTCCACCTCCGCCGCCTCATCGAACACGCGATCCGGTATCGTCTCACGAACGACGATGCCGGTGATCTGGGCGACGATGTCGTTGAGCGATTCGACGTGCTGAACGTTCAGCGTGGACCAGACGTCAATCCCTTCTTCGAGAAGTTCCTGCACGTCCTGCCAGCGCTTCGTGTGCCGGCACCCGGCGGCGTTGGTATGGGCCAGCTCGTCCACGAGGATGAACTCGGGCTGGCGCTTCAGCGCCGCGTCGAGATCAAACTCGCGAAGTTTTACGCCGCAGTACTCGATCTCTTTGAGCAGCAGCAGTTCGTGGCCGAGCAGCAGCGCTTCGGTCTCCGGGCGCCCATGCGGTTCAATGTAGCCAAGCAGCACGTCCCGGCCGCTGGTCGCCGCCACCCGTGCCGCTTCGAGCATGGTGTACGTTTTTCCCACGCCAGCCGCGTAGCCGAAGAAGATCTTCAGTCGCCCCCGCCTGGACGCACCCTCTCCCAACGCCTTCGGCTCCTCCGTCCGGAGGCGGGCCAGCATGGCCTCGGGATTGCGAATCGGTTCTTCCATTCGCGTTAACCGTCGCTATTCTCCCTCGCTGGCGGCCACGTTGTCGAGTGCAAGGTTGAGCTTCAATACGTTCACCACGGGCTCGCCTCCGAAGACGCGCAGCGACAGCACCTCACGGCTTTCTTCGACGAGCCGGGTCACGGTGTCCATCGGCAGGTGTCGGGCCGCCGACACGCGGGGGGCCTGGAACCGCGCCGCCTCGATCGTTATGTGCGGGTCCATGCCCGAGCCGGAGGCCGCAACCAGGTCGGCCGGGATGCGCACACCGCCTTCAAGACCATAACGCTCGATGGTTTCCTTGGCCCGCTCGGTCAGCCGCGGGTTGGTGGGCGAGAGATTGGACCCGCCGGTGGCGCTGGCGTCGCAGCCCACGGCCGATGGCCGCGGCCAGAAGTAACCGGGCTGGGTGAACGCCTGGGCAAGCTGTGCCGATCCGACGATCGCGCCGTCGTCACTGCGGACCAAGCTCCCGTTGGCCTTCCACGGCACCAGGAGTTGGGCGAACGCGAGCAGCATCGCGGGATAGAGCACGCAACAGACGATCACGCTGACAAGGATCAGTTTAAGTGTCGTCAGGATGTCTCTCATTGGAGATAGCCTCCGTTGGCGGCGCTTACGCCAAGCCCAGACCGGCAATGATCACATCGATCAGCTTGATGCCGATGAACGGCACGAGTACGCCCCCTAAACCGTAGATCAGCAGGTTCCGTTGCAGCAGTGCGTTGGCGGCGACCGCGCGGTATTTCACACCCCGGAGCGCGATCGGGATCAGGCACGGAATCACGATGGCGTTGAATATCACGGCCGCGAGGATGGCCGACCTGGGCGACGCCAAGTCCATGATGTTCAGGGGTGCAAGCTGGGGCAGGGCCGTCAGAAAGACGGCCGGGATGATCGCGAAATACTTGGCCACGTCGTTGGCGATACTGAACGTCGTCAACGACCCCCGGGTCATAAGCATCTGCTTTCCCACCTCGACGACGCTGATGAGCTTTGTCGGATTCGAGTCCAGGTCGACCATGTTCGACGCTTCCTTGGCGGCCTGTGTGCCGGCGTTCATCGCCACGGCCACGTCCGCTTGGGCTAGGGCGGGCGCATCGTTCGTCCCGTCACCCGTCATGGCCACGAGATGGCCCTTGGCTTGATACTCGCGAATCAGATTGAGTTTGGCTTCCGGGGTCGCCTCGGCCAGGAAGTCGTCGACCCCGGCTTCGGCGGCAATGGCCGTCGCCGTCGTCCGATTGTCGCCGGTGATCATAATGGTCTTGATGCCCATGCGGCGCAATTCCGCGAAGCGCTCCTTGATGCCTCCCTTGACAGTATCCTTCAGGTGAATCACGCCGAGAACCTTCTCGCCGGCGGCGACGACAAGGGGCGTGCCGCCGGACCTGGCGACTTCATCAACGGCTCGCCTCACCGTATTGGGGATCGATCCGCCCTGCTCGCCAACCCATTTCTCCACGGCGTCGGCTGCACCCTTGCGGACCTGAAGGCCGCCTCGCAAATTCGCGCCGCTCATTCGGGTGTGGGCGCTGAATGGCACGAACTTTCCGCCGAGCGTCTCGATGTCGCGCCCGCGCAGCCCGAACCGCTCCTTGGCGAGCACCACGATGCTGCGACCCTCCGGAGTCTCGTCGGCCAGCGAGGCAAGCTGCGCCGCATCCGCCAGTTCATCTTTCTTCACACCCGGGGCGGGGATGAACTCGCTGGCCTGCCGGTTGCCCAGCGTAATCGTACCGGTCTTGTCCAACAGCAGCACGTCCACGTCGCCGGCCGCTTCCACGGCACGTCCGCTCATGGCCAGAACGTTTCGCTGCGCGAGCCGGGCCATGCCGGCGATGCCGATCGCGGCCAGCAACGCGCCGATGGTTGTCGGTATCAGGCACACCAGCAGCGCCACCAGGCTCGGCACGTCGATGTGAATACCGAAGTATGTTCCAATGGGATACAGAGCGACGCACACCATCAGGAACGCGAGGGTGAAACCGGCCAACACGATGGTCAAGGCGATTTCGTTGGGCGTCTTGTGACGCTTGGCGCCTTCCACCATCGCGATCATTCGATCGAGAAAGCTCTCGCCGGGATCGGCAGTAACCTTGATGATAAGATGATCGGACAGCAAGCGCGTGCCGCCCGTCACCGCACTTCGGTCGCCCCCACTCTCGCGAATCACAGGGGCGCTTTCACCAGTCACGGCAGATTCATCGACCGACGCAACGCCGTCGACGACTTCCCCGTCGGCGGGGATGGTCTCCCCGGCCTCGACGCGGACGACGTCATCCTTGCGTAGCTCGGCCGCCATGCATTCACCGGTGACTTTGCCGGCGGTGAAATCAAAGAGGCTGGCGGTCACGTCCTTGCGGGCCTTGCGCAGCGATGCCGCCTGCGCCTTGCCTCTGGCCTCCGCAATCGCCTCGGCGAAGTTCGCGAACAGCACGGTCAGCCAAAGCATGGCCGTCACGAAGGCGAAGTAGCCGACGTCGGCTGCGCCCGTGATCACGGCCTGGATGGTCACCGCCGTGGTGACGGCTGCGCCAACCTCGGTCACAAACATCACCGGATTGCGCATCATCGCGAGCGGGTTGAGCATCCGTAGTGCCTGCCCGACTCCCGGGAGCAGCATCTCGGGGTGGACCAGGGAACTCGGGTGCCTCGGCTCGCAGGTAGCCTGCGGGTGTGCCCGGGCCGGAGTCTGGGGTCGTTGCATTGCCGTTGTTCTCATCCTCCGAACTCCATCAGCACAGTGTGCTCAGATGCTCAGTGATCGGGCCCAGCACGGCCAGGGGCAGGAACAAGAGCGCCCCCACGATCAGGACCACCGCGAGCAGCACCACGCCGAACAGGGGCGTGTCGACCCTGAAGGTGCCGGCCGACTCCGGCGTCACCTTCTTGCTGGCCAGGAGCCCGACCATGGCCAAAGGGGCGATGATGGGTATGTACCGGGCCAACAACATGACCACGCCCGTCGAGATGTTCCACGGAACTGTGTTGTCGCCCAGGCCTTCGAAGCCCGAACCGTTGTTGGCCGCGGCCGAGCTGAACTCGTAGATGATCTCACTCAACCCGTGGCTACCCTTGTCCTGAATCGTGTTCAGACCCCAGCTCGTAGTGGAGAAGAGCGCGGTCCCGCCGAGGATGAACAACGGATGCGCTAGCAGCGCGATCGCCGCCAGCTTCATCTCCTTCGCTTCGACCTTCCGGGTCAGGTATTCCGGCGTGCGGCCGACCATCAGCCCGGCGATGAACACCGCCACGATGATGAAGATGAACATGTTGATCAGCCCGACGCCCACGCCGCCGAAGATCACGTTGAGCCACATCCCTGCCATGGGCAGCAGCCCGGTCAATGGGTTGAGCGAATCATGCATCGCGTTGACCGAGCCGTTTGACGTGGCGGTCGCCGATACCGCCCACAGGGGGCCGGCCGTTGGCCCGAAGCGCAACTCCTTGCCCTCCAGGTTCATCGAGTCGGCCACGGGCAGGTCGTGGAACGCCGCTGTGGGCGAGGACTCGAAGACGGCCGCCGACCCGACAAACCCGGCATAGAGGATAAACATGACGCCCAACACAACGGCTGCGTGTTTTATGCGGCGGGTGATGTGGCCGAACATCCAGATCGTCGCCACGGGGACGAGGATGATGGCCAGGTTGGACAGCACGTTAGACCAGAAACTCGGGTTCTCGAAGGGATGTGTGCAGTTCGGGCCGAAGAACCCGCCGCCGTTGGTGCCAAGTTGCTTGATCGCCACCATCGCCGCGACCGGGCCACGCGCGATCCTCTGGGTCACGCCTTCCAGGGTCGTGGCGACCGCTGCCCCCTCCAGCGTCATCGGCATGCCGGTGAGAATCAGCAACGTCGCGACGACCAGCGAAAGCGGCAGCAGGATCAGCCCCGTGGCTCGCCAAAGATCGCGGTAGAAGTTGCCCAGCTTCTCCCGTCCGGCGAGTCCGCGGCACAAGGCCGTGGCTGCTGCGATGCCCGTCGCCGCCGAAACGAACTGCAGCCACATCATGCCGTAGAGCTGCGAAAAGTAGCTTAGCGAAACCTCGCCACTGTAGTGCTGCAGGTTGGTATTGCTGGTAAAGCTGGCCGAGGTGTTGAACGCGAGCGACGGCTCCAGCTCCGTCTTGCCGTCGGGGTTGAGCGGATGCACGCCCTGTGTCGTCAGGATCACGTACCCCAGCATGAACAGGGCAAGGTTGAACACGAGCATGGATTGGACGTACCGCTTCCAATCCTGCTGCTCGCCCGCCAATCGGCCGAGGCAACGTTCGCAAATGCGCTCGTACGAAAGCCGGCCCGATCCGGGCTCGACCGGGTCCATGGCCCAGCGCATATACCGGCCCAGCGGCCACGCCAGCGCCAGCATCAGCCCGATGATCAGGGTAGGTATTGCAAGTTCAATCATGGTAGGGGTTCTCGATCGCCGCGTTCAAAACCGCTCCGGCCGGATCATGGCGTAGAGCAGATACGCGACGCACAGCACGGTGACGATGATGATGAACACGCTCATGCATTGTCTCCCCACAGCCGGTCGCACGCCCAGGTGAAAGCCGCCAAAACGGCGAAACACAAGACGCCGAGAAGTAGCATGCCGAGCCACATGTGCGCCTCCTCCTGATTGGGGATAGTTGCTTCAATCCAAGGCTTCGACGATCTGAGTGAATGTCCACGCGATCGTCCACAGCGCCAGCATCGCCAACACCGCTTTCCAGTCCGCCTTGGTGACGCGGTCAAGCCGCTGCGTGGGGAATCCGCGAGAAATCGCGAAGGCGTTCACCCAGACCCACGGGTAGGACAAGAAGACGAAGACGTATCCGCCGGCGAGAATCGTCAGGCTCTGCCCCATCCTGCTTCTCGGTTCGCACGTGTGGTAGTCAACCACAACCTGCGTCAAGTTGCTGTCAAGCTCGCCTGCGGGGGCATCAAGATCTCATCAAGATTGAGCGGGCACGCTTCTGGCGCTCACGGCTAGCGCCCCGCAGATCGGCCAAAACGCGTAAGCCCTCGTCGGAATAAGGAAAACGCGAAGCGATGTGACGGGATGCGATCGCTGCCCCCTGACCATGAGTCACGATCTCGATGCGTGGATCCTGACCGGCTGCAGCCCTGGCGACTCCATTCACGATTTCGGGTACAGCGGCGTGACAGGAAAGCGGCGTCGGCCGGGACCCTATCGGGCGCACGAGCCGCCCCCGAGGACACAGAACTTGGCGCAATGCGGATGGCAGAGCTTCACCGGTGTGCATGCCTCCACCAGGCGTGTGCCCAGCTCGAACCGCGGATCGTAGGGAATAAGCGTGCAGGCCACCACCACCGGCCGCGCCGCGCCGCGCCGCTTGACCACCATCCGCGAGGACGCGCACATCACGTGCTCGGGTGACACGCCCACGACATCCCAGCAGGCGGTGGTAATCTCCGGCACGTCGGCGTGCTCGTCCAGCTCCGGGAACAGCACCAGCTCGTGCGGATCGTCAGCGTCGATGCCGACCCCCAGCCCGGCGAACAGGCCGGCATAGCCCCGGCGTGTGCTGTGCTCGTCCTCGCCCCAGCAGGTGCGCCCCGCCGCACAGACGCGGAACCCGCCCTCCGCCAGCCAGCACAGGCCCTCGATCATCGGCCGCCAGGTGCCCGCCCCGCGCTCCTGTTCGTGCAGGCACTCGCTGTAGTGATCGATGGACACGCGGATGGTCAGTCGCCGGCCATAACGCCGCCGAAGGGCGGTCAGCGGCCGGGCCAGGTTCAGCATCGGGCGCAGGGCATTGGTGAGCACGAGCACCTCCAATCCCCGGCCAAGACAATCCGCCAACATCACCGTAATCTGGGGATTCACGAACGGCTCACCGCCGGTGAAGCCGATCTGCCTCGTGCCCAGCTTCTCGCCCTCGATCTCGTCCAGATAAGCGGCGACCTCCTCCGCGGTGATGTACGCCAACCGGTCGTTTCGCGGACTGGACTCGATGTAGCAGCGGCGGCACTGGATGTTGCAGAGCGTGCCGGTGTTGATCCAGAGCGTGGTCAGCTTCTTGAGCCGGACGGTCGCCCGCGGCTGGCCATCGGCCGTGACCTCCGGGTCCTCGAACTTCGCCGGGTGGACCGAGTTGACCGGGGACAGCGCAATCGGCTGCATGGATGCCGCCAACGATCTCCGGCCGGATGCCTGCGCCTCCGACGAATCGGAATCAGGCGCCCTCTTCTCCGCCGGCTTCGCCCCGCCGGTGTCCAGGTCACACCTGCACCGCCGGGCGTTCGACCGGTTGACGACCCCCGCGGCTTATCGTCTGCAGGAGGCGAGCTTACCCCATTACCGCCCCTCCGCAAGAACGGGCCGTGCATCGAAACACGGTTGGAGCCAGGAGCGAGAACCGCCGGCCCGATTCACCGCGATCCGGGAGGGCGAGTCCGCCGCCGCCCGGCTGTCGCCCTCACGGTGCGCAGGGCAGCCTGCACGTCGCCGCGCAGACCGAGGCGTCGCCACAGTTCTGCGCCGAAACGGTGCAACTCGCGCCATTGCCGGCGCAACGCCCGGTCACGTCGAGACGTTCGGCATAGCTCTGGCCTTGGAAGGTCGCGACCGCGGCAGCGATGTCGTTAAAGTTGGGAATCTGGTCCGGCCGGCACGCCATCGTGCCGACAAAATCTACGTTGGCCAGCGAACTAGGCACACCGTTGCCCCGGCCGTAGTAGCCCTGGAACGCCAGCACCACCATGGCAATGTCGTTGAAGTTGGCGAAGCCGTCACCATTCACGTCGCACCAGAGCTGCGTCTCGACCGATTGCGCCACCGTCAGCGCGCCGCAGTCCACCGCCACCAGGTAGGTCGTGGGCACAACGGTCGAGCCCGCCCTGGTGCTGGGCACGATGTCCGGGCCGGTGATGTACGCCTTGCCC
>Ga0214473_10006776_pt1 | contig 13647 bp, 9 predicted proteins | sample RVTome_7_FD_203509 | JGI IMG/M metagenome (GOLD analysis project Ga0214473, IMG submission 203509) | Soil microbial communities from uranium-contaminated site in the Upper Colorado River Basin, Wyoming, United States - RVT98D197 | ecosystem: Environmental > Terrestrial > Soil > Contaminated >... | reverse complement strand
CGTGAGCCCGGAAAGTGACATCACCGATGCCCGCACGCCGCCTGGCTTCCAGACGTTTCTGGTCGAGGCGCCCCCCAACGCTGACTCCGCCGCCTGCTGGTCGGCGTGCGACACCGCCGGCAGCGGCAATGACATCTTCGACGTGACCGACAACCTGAATGGCACCTACACGATCACCCTGGACCAGCCCATCCGCGCCGGGGCGACGACCACCATCACCTACGTGACCACCGGCGCCACCGGGACGTTCAAGTCGCTGCCCGGCGACGCGGACGCCAGCGGCAGGACCGACGGCGCGGACTTCAGCGCCCTGGTCAACTGCCTGAACGCGGGGAACTGCCCGGCCCACTCGTGCAACCTGGACCGCCTCGACGGCTGTAACGGCGCCGACTTGGTCCGGGAGGCCGATCTACAGAACGGCGCCGGACAATTCACGATTTGGGCCAACGAGGAGCTGGCGGCCAACCAGACCTGCCCGTAGGCGCTGCCCGGGCAGTTATCGCGGGAAGGCCTCCACCACCCCGCCATCCACCGGCAGGGTCGCTCCAGTGGTGGGCGTAGCGTTGGAGGCGAAGAAGACCACCGCGTTGGCCACGTGGCGGGCGCGGACCGCAACCTTGAGCAGGTTGCGGCCGCGGTAGTATTCCGGCAGCTCCGCCGGATCCAGGCCGCGGCTTCTGGCCCGCTGGGGGCCGACCTCGGCCCACAGGCCCGAAGGTGTGTTTTCATCTCCGAAGATTGCGTCCGCGTTGATCATGTTGACGCGGATGCCGAACGGTGCCAGCTCGATGGCAGCGACCTTGCCGAGTTGATGGCCGGCGGCCTTGGAAGCGCTATAAGCCCCGAATTCCGCGCCCGGACCGAACACGTTCTTGCTGGCGTTGATGATCACGTGACCGCCCAGTCCCTGCCGCTTGAGAATGTGAACGCCCTCGCGGATCAACAGCAGGCAACCGACTGCGTTGACCTCCATAACCCGTTGGAAGTCCTCGACAGCAAGCTGATCAATCGCGGCGACGTGGGCAATACCGGCGTTGGGGACGATCACGTCAACGCCTCCGTACGACCGGACCACCTGTTCATAGCCGGCGCGGACGCTGTCCTCGTCGGTGACGTCCATGGTTACGCCGAGGGCCCGGCCGGGCCCGTGGCGGTCCTCAATCCCGGAGACCACCCGGTCGATCCGTTCCTCGTCAACGTCGGCGACGGCGACGTGGGCGCCGGCGAAGGCGCATCCCTCGGCGACGGCCGCGCCGATGGCTCCGGCGCCGCCGCTGATGACCACCACCTGACTCTCCAGCGGGCGGCGGCCGGCGGGGGCCAGCTTGCGGCGCTGCAGGTCGCGATGCTCCATGGCGAAGAGGTGCTCGTCGGGAAGCCCAGCGTAGCCTCCCGCAAAGTGGGCCCGGACCTGGGCCGCGGCGGTATGCTCGGCAATGTCCGCGGCGATGCGGGCTTCCCGCTTGGAGGCACCCCAGGCGAACAGGCCGGCGCCGGGCAGCAGCACCACCCGCGGTCCGGCGTCGAGCCGGTCCGCGGTACCGCCGTGGGCGGTCACGTAGGCGACGTACGCATCGGCGTACGCCTGCACCGCATCGCGTAGCTGGGTCCGCAGGCTCTCCTCATGGGCGAAGTCAGGGTCGGGCAGAAACAGCGGTCTGGGCCGGGTACGGATCAGATGATCCCCGGTGAGCGGCCCGGCCGTGGCGAGGGTCAGCGCCTCGGCGCTGTTGGTGAACTCCAGCACGGCGCCGGTGGCCCGCCAGTCCGCGACCAGGCGGGAGTGGGGTTGATCCTCGTCCCCCGTGGGGCGGGCCAGCAGGCCCCGTAGCAACGGAGCGACCCGCACGGCGAGTGCCTCTGGGGTGTCACCTGCGCGGTACCGCGGCGTAAGCGTCCGGCCCTTAGCACGGCGGGCGAGATATGCTTCGCAGCGGTCCACCAGGGCGACGTGCCGTTCGTAGGCGGTGCGGGCGTCGTCGGCGAAGGTGATCAACCCGTGGTGCACCAGGACCACGCCCCCGACCTCGGGGGCCCGCTCGACCAGGTCGATCACCGCCTTGGCCAGCTCGAAGCCGGGCTGGACGTACTCCAGGACCGCCACGTCCGGCCCCATCGCCTCCCGCGCCGCCGACGCACCGCCGGGTCGATTGGTGACCGCCAGCACCGCGTCGGCGTGGCTGTGGTCCACGTAGCGATGCGGCAGGAAGGCGTGGACCAGGGTCTCGATCGAGGGAGTCGGTGCCGCGGTGTTCAGCAGGCACCGGCGGAACTGGTTGACCATCGCCCCGTCGCTCAGGGCCGCCATCGCCCGGAGCCGGCGCAGCGGGGCGAGTTCCAGGGCCGGCAGGGTCTCCGGGGCAATCGTCGCCAAGTCAGCCCCGGTGGCCTTGACGTACAGTGCCTCGACCTCGTCACCAAGCACCGTGCGCGCCGGACTCTTGAAGGAGACGTTGCCGCCGCCGTGGAGCACCAGATCGGGGTTCTCGCCGAGCAGCCGGGCGGTATAGAAGCGGAGGGCGAGACCTTCGCCGTGGGCGCTCCATCGCCGGATGGCCTCCCGTGCCCCGCCCTCGCTCCATGCGCTGTTCATGGTGCCGCCGGAAAGACCTGCCGGAACGGAGCAACGGTGACCGAGACGAAGACTCCGGCGCGGACGTAGGGGTCCGTCTCGACGACGCGGCGGGCCTCATCCAGGGTGAGGGCTCGAAAGACGATCACCGCGCCGACGGAGTGCTCGTCGGACGCGCTGCGCATGGGCCCGGCGAGCACAATCCGCCCCTCCCGGTCCAGCGCGGCGACGTGAGCGACATGAGCATCGCGATGCTCCTGGCGGAGGCGGACGCCGTCCGGCCCATCCCGTCCGATCATCACGAACGTCCGCATCGTTCGCGGTCCCATTCAGCACGGCCGTGCGCCCGGTACCCCCCGCGCCAGGGCCCCGGTTGTCCGGGGGCTGTGGCTATTGGACGGCGCTTTGCAGCCAGTCCCAGGCCTGGGCGTCGCCTGCCCCCTCCTGGACCACCTTGCGCACGGCCTGAATCATCTGCACCGGCCACTTCGACTGGAAGATGTTCCTGCCCATGTCGACGCCCACCGCACCGGCGGAGACGGCCCGGTGGGCCAGTGCCAGGGCCTCGCGCTCCGCGATCTTCTTCCCGCCGGCAATCACCACGGGTGCCGGACATCCCGCCACGACCTCCTCGAATCCGTCGCAGTAATAGGTCTTCACGATCTGGGCACCGAGTTCCGCGGCGATCCGGCAGGCCAGGCCGAGATAACGGGCGTCGCGGGTCATCTCCTTCCCGACGGCGGTGACCGCCAGCACGGGGAGGCCGTACCCGTACCCTTCGTCGCAGAGCCGTGCGAGATTGGTCAGCGACTCCTTCTCGTGCGGAGCACCCACGAAGATGGACAGGGCCAAGGCGGAGGCGTTGAGGCGGATGGCGTCCTCGATGCCGACCGTGCGGTCCTCGTCGGAGAGATCCTCCTTGAGGATGCTGGTGCCCCCGGAAACCCGCAGGACGATCGGAGTGGCGATGGCCGCGTCGACGACGGTGCGGAGCACGCCCCGAGTGAGCATCAGCGAGTCGGCATAGGCAAGCAACGGGGCGATGGTCTCCCCCGGCCGGACCAGCCCCGTGGTGGGGCCTTGAAAGTAGCCGTGGTCGACGGCGAGCATCACGCACCGTCCGGTCGACGGCGTGAAGATCCTCGCCAGACGATTGCGCATCCCCCAGTCCATCGTCGTCCCTCCGCGCACCGAATCGCGGCGGCCGGCGCATCCCGCGACCGGTCGGATCCACGATCTTCCGGCCGCGGGCGAAGCGGCGCGCCCGGCGCCGACGACCCCGCGGGCGCGGCAAGGCTACCACCGGCGTGCGCAGGGCGTCAACCTGGGCGAGCCACGTCCGCCACGAGGCTGTGTGGCGGACTGAGGCGGCATCGGCAGCGTGGGAACGACCCCGCTCTAGAAGTTCACGTTGAGGTCGGCGTCCGCGGCCAGCAGCCGCGCCTTTGCCAACGGCAAGTAAGGATCTCCGCAGAGCTTGGTGACGTAGAGCGGCTTGCGGGCCACGAAGCTCATGAGCGGTGACCGACCCCGGGCGATCCCATCCGGCGGGACGCGGAGCAGATGCCCGCTCCAGGTGCAGACGTAGCATCCTGCCTCGGCGAGGTTGTCAAACGGGATGGTGGGAGTTCGGTGGCGGTTCGAGGTACCCTGGTCATGCATGTACGAGGTGCTGGACATTTCGATTCTCCTGCGCAGACGTGCTTCGTGACAGCGCAAACGCTGTCCAAGCGCGGATGCCTATAGCTGAGTATCGTCTGATCCGGCGCTGGGTTGAGGAAAACTCGAGAGACATTTCGAGCCCGCCCGGTGCCCCCCTGTTCCGGGGCTCTTCCGGCCCCCGTCGGTCCACGGGATCGCTTGTGACGGCCGTCCGGCGTCCGCATTTTGTCCGCGGCAGGCGCCGCAGGCCCCCAAAAGAGCGAGGCCGTCATGGCACGATACTTCGGCTGTTTTTTTATGCCGCCGACCGCCTCTGCTGCCGATGAGTTTTGTGGTTAAGGCAATGAATAAGGAGGGCTGCCGTGGACCAAGGACCTGCCTTCCCTGAACTGCCCGAGTGGATTCGGGAGGCGCTGGCACTGGGTGAGCCAACCGGCGGGGAGTTGGGGCGGCGTGTCGAATCGCGGAAGCTGTGGGCGCTGTGCTGCGCCCTGGGCGGGGGCGAGGGCAGAGGCAATGGCCCGGACCCCGTCCGCGTCAACAATCTGTGCTCCCGCGGAATCGGATTGTTGTCGCTCAAGCCTGCTCCGGTCGGGGCGTGGGCCTGGCTGGCTCCCGTCTACATCTCGCACGACCCCCCGGTTTGGGTCCGGGTAGTCCATTCCACCAGGACCATCCAGGGGTACCACATCGGGTGTGTGTTGGCGCTGCATGGAGCGCGGCTTCCGCAGGGCGTGTGGGCCGGCCCGTCTGAGCATGTCCCGCGGGAACGCCCGCTCCGCGCTTGGACGGACGAGGCGGTGCCGTCCCTGGAGCCGACCGTCCTTGCGTAGACCGACCGACCGGCGACCTCCGGTGGGTCCGCGGCGAGCCCTCCGCTCACGAGTGACGATGGAGGTTGGTGCGGTGGTTAATGCCCGCCTGCCCAGGCGGTTTCGGCGACCGGACGAAACGGCCTCTTCCGGGTCACGCCCTGACCTTGCCGGATGGTGTAGGTGACGTCCGCGGACACGTTGTTGAGTGAGTCGATGGTTCCGCCGGGCCACAGGACCCGCAGCTCGTCGATCCCCTCGGCTCGGCCCAGCCCGAAGGTGACCGGCAACTCGACCTGAGAGAGATAGCTGCGCGCGGGCATGACGCACCGCCGCAGGGTCTGGTTACCGATGGTCGCCTCCACCCAAGCGCCGATGCCGCTGCGATTGGCTTCGGCGCCGACCAGATGCACCCGCACCCCGTGATGCCCAAGCTGCTGATCGTTGCGGAACACCCTCGCTCGCCGACCGGTCTGGGTCACGACCACGTCGAGGTCCCCGTCGCCATCGATGTCGGCGTAGGCGGCCCCGCGGCCCACCATGGGTGAAGCCAGATCGCCGGCCCGCTCGGGCTTAACCGCGACGAAGCAGCCGCGTGAGGAAACGCCGCAGTTCCAGAAGAGCTGCGCCGGCTGCTCGAAGCGCTGGCTCGGTTGAACGATGTTGATGTCCTCCTCGATATGCCCATTGGCCTGGAACAGGTCCAGCCGGCCATCCAGGTCGTAGTCGAAGAGGAACAGCCCGAAGCTCAGCATCAGCCGGGTGGGCCCCCCGATGCCCTCGGCGATGGCCTCGTCGGCGAAAAGGGTTCCGACCCCCTGGGAGACGTAGAGCGAGGTCATCTCGTTGGCAAAGTTGCCGATGAAGAAACCCAACGCGTCGTCGTTGCGGTAAAGGCCCACGTCCACGCCCATGGCTCCGGTGGCGCTGCCGTTGCGATCGTAGGCCAAGCCGAATTCGACCGCCCGTTCGAGAAACGTCCCGTTGCGTTGATTGTGAAATAGGAAATTCGCCACGGTATCGTTGGCCACGAACAGGTCGATCCAGCCGTCGCGATCGAGGTCGACCGGGGCGACGCCGAGGGCCTTGGCCGCGGGCACGCCGGTGGCGGGGTTCTTAATCTGCAAGCCGGCGGCGGCAGTCACGTCCGAAAAGGTGCCGTCGCCGTTGTTCCGATAGAGGTAAGGGAAGGTCCCCTGGAAGTTCATCGGCGGCCCATACGCCCTGCCGACCCCCACCAGCCGGTAGTCCACCGCGAAGTCGATCTCCCTGGACCAGCGCACGTAGTTGCAGACGAACAGATCGAGATCGCCGTCGTTGTCGTAGTCGATGAAGCCACTGCTAGTGCTCCACTCGGTCTCGTCGCCCGCGACGCCCGCGGCCACGGTCGTCTCCTCGAAGGTGCTCCCCAGATTGCGGAACAGGCGGTTTTGGCCGAGTGCCGCAATGAAAACATCGATGCGCCCGTCGTTGTCGTAGTCTCCGATGGCCACGCCCGTGCCGTGGAGGCTGACGTCCAGTCCGGAGCCCGAGGTGACGTTCTCGAACCGCCCCGAGCCGTCATTGCGATAAAGCGCCGGCGTGGGGTTGGATCGGTCGGGTGGCTGGCGCCCCGGCCAGTAATTGCCGTTGATCAACAACAGGTCCTCATCGCCGTCATCGTCGAAGTCGAGGAAGGCAGCCCCGGAACCCATGGTTTCAGGAAGCAGCTTGTCCCCGTCCGCCCCGTTGACGTGGATGAAGTCGATCCCCGCGACCTCGCTGACGTCGGCAAAGGGCACGTCCGGCGCCTCGACGGCGACCTCGGTCCGCTGAGGCGGCACAACGACCGCGGCGACGGGCGCAGGGACCTGTTCCGGCCGGTTTGTCAGCCAGAGAATGCCCGCCGCACCCACGGCAATAGCGGCGAGAACGCCCGCAGACCAGCGGAACGCACGCCCGATGACGGCGTCGTCCTCGACGACCAACGTTTCCGCCAGCCGGCGCGTTTTGTCAGTTGCCATCGGCCACCTTCATCCATTCCCGGGGTAGCTCGAAGGCCCCTTCGCGCTGGAGGTCGTAGATGACGATGTGCTCGGCGGCGTGGTTGGCGGGCGGCGAGGCTCGCCGGGCGGCGGCGATGGCCCGGTCGCGAGCGTTGTCGTCCGGCCTGTATTTGGCGTGAAGAACTCGGTGTGCTTCGGCTTGGGCCTCGTCCCCGAGCTGAGCCTGGAGCAGACTCAGGTTGTAATGGGCGACGGCGTTTTCCGGATCGAGGGCCAGGCTGCGCTCGAACCAGACGACGGCCTCACGAAGCAGATCCTCGCGTCGTGCTCGCCGCTCTTCGCCCCGCTCGAGCTTGGCCCGCTCGAAGAGCGTCTGGCCCAGCTCGTTGAGCAGGCCATAGTCCTGGGAGAAGTCGAATTCGCGTTTCCGCGTTTCCTCGGTGTCCATGGCCAGGATGGCCCGGAAGTTGTCGATGGCCTCGTCGAAGAAGCCGTTCTGCTTGTTGACCAGGCCGGTGAACCAGGCGACGGACCAAGGCAGAGCCGGTGGGTCGTGGGCGGCGGCCTGCTGCAAGGCCGTAACCGCCTCGTCCAGGCGTCCTTCCTTCAGGTACACGCGGGCTCGGTTCAGGGCCCCGTCCGGCCGGCCGAGCCGGCCGACCTCGGCGAAGGCGTCCTCGGCCTGCCGCAGCTCACCTCGATTCGGGCCGGCGTCGCCTTTGCGCAACAACCCGATACCGTAGTCGTTCCATCGTTGCCACTCCGGAATCGCGCAGTCCTCGTTGACCGGGTCGTAGGACGTGCCCGCAATCGGGAAGGTCACCCGGTCGACCGCCAGGGTGACGATGGGCAGATCGTTGGTGCGGAACTCCTCGCCCTGGAAATGCCGCATGTAAGTCGTGTCGAACTTGCGGTACTGGAGCTTGGCCTCGACGGTGACCGGTTCGGTGATGGCCTCGGGGACCTGGAGCCGGTAATGGATCACGTCGGCCGCGCCGGGCGGAATCTGGTGGTTGTACAGGGCGATGAAGATGTCTTCGGCGTTGCGCCGATCGATACGGTTCCCTTCCCGATCAATGACGTACGCGTTGACGAAGTGGGACCAGGGATCGACCTGACCGTCGGCCGGGTCACGGCCCCCGCTGCGGCCGATGACTCGCTCGCCGCTCGAAACGGTCACGTCCAGCCAGACCTCGTTCGAGTCCGCGGTGCCCTCGGTGAACAGGTGGCCCATCTTCACCGTGCGGACGACGGTCTCCAGCAGATAGGTGCCGCCCGGCGTCAGCGCCGGCACCTCGGGTCGAAGCGGTGCGGTGAGCGGTCCGTCAATCGTCCCCTCTCCCTTCACGCCGAAGAGGTCCACGCGCATGACCCCCTCGAGGAACGCCCGGTGTTTTTCCACGACCGATTCGGGCCGGTCCAGCAGGTGGGGGAGTGCCGTGTTGGCGCTGGGAAACTGGTGGTCGTGCACGGTCAACTGCCCGGAGTCGTCGAAGAAACGGGCCCCGAAGTCGTCCGAGGGCATGAGCCGCATGTGGCAGCCGTTGCAGTTGTGCTCCGCTTTCGGCGGATAGTAGAAACTGGCCACCCCGTGCCCGGAAACGCCGCTGAGGTGATACGAGTCGTAGTGATTCTGCCCGCGGAGCCATTTGTAGGCGTTGAGCTCCTCCGGCAGGTGCACCTTGTGGCAGCTCCCGCAGAACTCGGGGCTGCGGTGCAGCGGCTTGAGAAAGGTCTTCTTGTGGAACGCCGGCTTCGCCTTGACTAACTGTTTGTTGACCCACTTCAGCAGGGAGTTGTCACTGAAGGCGAAGGGGTAGTGCGTGGGCTCCTCGATGGTGTAGTCACTGTCGCCGCGTGGGCTGTTGATGTGGGTTATGGCGTGGCAGGCGGTGCAGGTGATGCCCGCCTGGGCCAAGGCATCGGAAGCGAGGTCGTACTCGGGGTCGTCGAACTTCGGGTCGTCGAACGCTCCCGAGAAGAAGGGCACGGGATCGTGGCACCCGGCGCAGAAGCGCGAGCCGCGCACGTGGCCGTCCCGGGCGTACATGGCCTTGCGGGTGTTAAGCACGGTGAAGAGGTACGCCGGGTTGTTGAACGAGCTGAGGCGATGCGCGCTGTGCGACCAGGTCTCGTGGATGTCCGCGTGGCACTCCAGGCAGTACCGGTCGTTCATCAGCGTCCGTTCGGGAATGAAGTTTCCGGTCGCGGTGCGTACCAGGGAGGGGAAGAAGTACTTCTCACCGCTGGCCGGGCCGACCTCGTTCCACCGCCGCGGGTCCTGGGAGTGCAGCACGACCATGACCATGGCCAGTCCGCCGGCTACGGCCGCCCAGCTTCCGCCGACCTTCCAGTGGATGCGCGGGCCGGCGAGCCGGTGCAGAATGAAGAGCCACACCGCCAGGACCGGCGCGGCCACGTGGGCCCAGTAGGCCGCGCTGCGGACACTGGGGTTCTTGACCTCCAGCTTGAACCCGGGCAGTTCGAGGCGCGTCAACACGACGCCGCTTACCAGCAACAGCAGGGCGATGCTGAACAGGGCGAATCCCGCCCGGACGGCCCGGCGGTTCGGCCGATGACGAGCGTTGCCGACGTGCACCGCCCCGAAGATCAGCACCGGCAGGATGAGCGCGAACCCCAGCACCAGGTGCGCCAGAAACATGTACTGGTAGAAGTAGTTCTGAAACGTCTGCCCGCTCAGCCACTCGCGGAAGGTGATGCCCACCAGGTACACCGAATTGACTGCAAGCAGGGCGAAGAGGCCGAACACGACGTACAGGAGCCGGCGCAGGCGCGGCCCGACCGCTGGAATGTACGCGCGTGGCGCCGCCGCCGGCCGGCCGCCGGTTGACGACGAAGAACTCCCTGGCTGACCTTCCTGATGTTCCACGAGAGAGTCTCTCCCCCCTCGGCTGAACCGCGGCGGCCCGAGGATGGGCGCAGACCGGCCGATTTGCCACAAATACTCCGTCCGGCCCGCCCTGCTTTCTAGCCCTGGGGCCGGGCACGCCCGAACCAACCGTCATGATAGCGGGACGGACGAGGCAATACAAGCAAAGGGCGGAGGCGCTCGGCGCAAGGCCTTGCGGCGCAATGAGTTATGAGCCGGACGACGCCGGCACCGCCGCCCCGGCAGGGCCGTCTTCAGTCGGTCTACAAACACCTCAGGAAGGCAACAAGGTCCTGCTTCTCCTGGTCGGTGAGCTTCGTGCCCAGAACGAGATTGAAGAACTCGACGGTGTCTTCCAGGGTAAGCAGCCGCCGGTCGTGCAGGTACGGCGGCGAGTCCTTGATGCCGCGGAGCGAGAAGGTCTTGATGGGCCCGTCGCTCGAGGCCATGCGGCCGTTGACCATCTGTGGCTCAAAAAAGCGCTCGGCGCGCAGGTTGTACATCAGGTTGTCCGTGTAGTACGGCGCCGGGTGGCACTCGCCGCAGCGGCCCTTGGCGAAGAACGCCTCCTGCCCGCGCAGCTCCGCCGCGCTCGCTTGGGCCGGATCGAGCTTGCCGAACACGTCCAGCTTGGGCGCCGGCGGGAAGTCCAGGATGGACTGGAACTCCGCCATGAAGTGGACCTGGCTGCCCCGCTCCAGGATGTTGACGCCCTTCTTCGTGGCGATGACCGGGTCACCGTCGAAGTAGGCGGCACGCTGCTCGAACTCGGTGAAGTCCTCGATGCTCTTCAGGGCCCGCTGCGAGCCGAACAGCCGCTGGATGTTGACCCCGCGGAGCGAGGGCGTGTCCAGCCCGTGACGGAATGGCTGGGGGCGAATGTCGCCGACCAGGTGCGTAGCGGAGTTGGTGTGCCCGTTCACGTGGCAGTCGAAGCAGGTTACGCCGCGATGCGGCCGGACCGAGCGCCGGTCTTCGGTCATGTTGAACTGCTGCTGCGGAAACGGGGTGACCAGCAGCCGCAGCCCCTCGATCTGTTTGGGATTGAGGATCCCGTTGAACAGCCGGTAGAAGTTGTCGATGGTGACGACCTGCCCCTGGGACACGTCGCCGAGGTCCGGCCGCGTGGTCAGGTAGAGGGGAGGCGGGTACTCCGGCAGGAAGTGTGCCGGCAGATCGTAATCCAGATCGAACCGGGTCAGGTCGATGTCCGTCTGCCGCTTGATCTCGTCGATGTGATGCTGCGGGAACACCATGCCGCCCTCGGCGTGATTGGGGTGAGGCAGCGGCAGGAACCCCTTCGGCCAGAGCCCTTTGTCCTTGATGTCCTTCGGGCTCATCTCCGCAAGCTGCTGCCAGGTCGCCCCGGCGGGCAGCTTGACGCGGACGCCCTCCTGAACGGCCTTGCCTTGCGACATCGCGGCGGCAGGGGCGGGTCGATTGTCGAGATTGTATCGCTCCCCCAACAGGTCCATCTGCCGCTTCATGACCGCGGGCTTTTCCGCGCTCATCCGGGCCATGGTCGCGTCGAACTCCTCTTTCACCACCACCGGCGCGTAGCTCGACGGGTTCTGCGCGTGAAGCTGGCCGAGCGGTACGCCGACGACCGCCGCAAGCACGACGATCGCGATGGCTTTGGCCCTGGGTGGACCGACGAATGATCCGGGTCTCATGCTTTGATCCTCCTTTTCTTGGGCGACGATTTTGTCGCCGAGGGTTTGGCCGGGCCGTCCGTCTTCCGGCGCCGGCGTGCGGCCGACGTTTGTCGTCCGGCCTTGGTCCGATTCCGTCGACACGCGGGGCAGACGCCCCGCAGGTGAATGTGGAACTCGCTGATCTCGAAGCCCACCGTGTCCAGCAGGGGCAGCACGATGGCGTTGAGCCGCTCGTCTTCGACATCGACGATCCTGGCGCAGCGAAGGCAGACCAGATGATGATGCTGATCGATCTTGGGGTCAAAGCGGGCGGCGGGGCCGGGATGGCAAACCTTCGCCACCACGCCCAGGCGCACCAGCGTGTCCAGGACCCGGTAAACCGTGGTCCGCGAAACGCCGGGAAGGCGGCCCTTGACCGCCTCGTAGACCTGGTCCGCCGTGGGATGATCCTCGCGCTCCAGCACCGCCTGGAGGATGACCCGCCGGTGCACGGTCCGCGAGAGACCCTGCTCCCGACAAAGCGCCTGGAAGCGCTCCAGCCGCACGTCCTGCTCTTCGCTTCGCATCGCAGCCTCGTTTTGGTACATTATCGCAAAAGGTAAGATATGTCAAATACCGCGTGTGTGGGGGGGCGGGAGGAGGGCCGCGGGAAGCGAACGTTGCGGGAGGGCACGCACCCGCCCGGTTTCCGACGGCCGAATCGGCCGGGGTCGCGTCGTCGGTGCGGTCCACCTTTCCCGGCGTTGCCGGCGGGGTAGAATGAGCCCCCTCGCCACCGTAGCTCAATTGGCAGAGCAGCGGTTTTGTAAACCGCAGGTCGTCGGTTCGAATCCGACCGGTGGCTTTGTGACAGGACGTGAAACCGACGCATTACCTTCGTCAGAATCGGCACTTACAACACTTCGGCCCGAAAGGCGGTTGCCCGCCGTTTTGCCAGGGAATGACTGCCGCGTACACGAAAAAACTGTCGGCGGTACAAGCGTCCGGTGACCCGCGCCTATGCGGTGTTCCTGGCCCGGTGGGCGCGGCGGCTAAGCTGGCGTGAGACGGCGGACGTGTTCAAAACCAGTTGGGAGAGCGTGTGCCGCAGCGTGGCCTGGGTCGTGGAATATGGGCTTGAACACCGGAGTCTGGACGGGGTAACCGCTATCGGCGTCGACGAGGTTCAGTTCCAGAAGGGGCATCGCTATCTGACCGTGGTGTACCAGATCAACGAGGACTGCCGTCAGCTGCTTTGGATCGGGCAGGACCGAACGGCCAAGACGCTCCTGCGGTTCTTCAAGATGAGGGGTCGGCAACGCACGGCCGCGATCCAGTTCGTTTGCAGCGACATGTGGAAGCCGTACCTCACGGTGATCGCCAAGAGGGCCACGAACGCCTTCCACATTCTCGATCGTTTCCACCTCGTGGCCCGGGTGAGCAACGCGCTGGACGAGATTCGCGTCGGCGAAGCCCGGCGCATGGCGTCCGAAGGGTACGAACCGGTGCTCACCCATAGCCGATGGTGCTTGTTGAAGCGCCCGGAAAACCTGAGCGACAAGCAGCGGATCAAGCTCCAGGAAGTGTTGCGCTACGATCTCCAGAGCGTTCGGGGCTATCTGCTCAAAGAGAGTTTTCAGGGTTTGTGGGAGTCCGTCTCCGCCAGGTGGGCCGGTCTTTATCTGGATGGCTGGGTGGGTCGGGCGATGCGCAGCCGATTGGAACCCATCAAGAAGGTGGCTCGGAGTTTCCGCACCCACCGACAACTGATCCTCAATTGGTTCGAGGCCCACAAGGAGTGCTCCGCCGGCATCGTGGAAGAGCTGAACTACAAGATCAAACTGACCCTCAGGAAGGCGTATGGATTTCGCGAGCACGGAACTCGCAGAAATCGCCCTCTATCACGCCCTTGGAAAGCTACCCGAGCCCGAACTCACCCACGAATTCTGCTGAGGAGGCATAACCGCTTGATTACGGTCTCGTACGTGGTCTGCGCCGCATCGTACTTGCCGCACACAACGAGCACGCGACCAGGCGCCGGCGTGCGCGAGGCCATGTTCCGCGCCGCCGAACTGGACCCGACGAAGCCGTT
>Ga0214473_10006775_pt1 | contig 13647 bp, 12 predicted proteins | sample RVTome_7_FD_203509 | JGI IMG/M metagenome (GOLD analysis project Ga0214473, IMG submission 203509) | Soil microbial communities from uranium-contaminated site in the Upper Colorado River Basin, Wyoming, United States - RVT98D197 | ecosystem: Environmental > Terrestrial > Soil > Contaminated >... | reverse complement strand
GAGCTTCGCTGTTTATCCTGAGCGCCATGATCCACCTCCGATGTGAGAGTTTCTCAGCCTGGGCATGTCGGACCCATATCGGCATCAGGTGGGGGGCAAGAACGAGCGGCGTGCCGGCCGCGAGGGGCCTGCTCCCGAACCGGGGGGCGAGACGCCCTCTCGATCACCGACGGGACCGATAGGTGTTGTGTACCCTTCCGGGCCCCGGGAGTCAAGGCCCGGACTCTCGCCCCGATGACGCGCTGGTCTACCGCACCCTCACACGTCGGCCGGGTCTTGTGCGCGCCGGTCCCTCCGCTACTCGGGACCCCGCTCCGACTGCACGACCGTCACGGGAACGCTCCCGGGCCCCAGCGCCTCGCGCTCGTCGTAGCTGCCCGTGTACCCGATCGTCATCGGCAGGCGACGCCGGCTCGGGGCATCGTCTCCCGGGGGGCGAGCACGCGTGGTCCTCCGGGCCAGGTCCTCCGACTCGGCGACGGCGTGCAGGCGCTTGATGAGCCCGCCGATCTCGATCCCGTTCAGCTCGGCGTACTGGGCCACGGTCAGGTCGGGGTACTGGGCGTAGAGATCCCCGCGCCGGTTCACGTATCCCCGTCCGGCCTGGACGAGGACGGGCCCGAGCGCGGGGTAGCGCGCGAGGATCTCGTTGAGCTTCGAATCACCGGCGACGTCCGTCGAGTCGCTCCGTGTCTCCATCCGTCCGGCTCCTCTGCACGCCGACTCCGCGCGGGCATCTCGTCAGTCACGGTCCGAATACCATCGAAGCATGGAGCGGTTGTCAAGCGGGCGGCAGGCGGCGGCGCGGGCGGCGCCCGGCTACTTGAAGCGGTAGCCGATCGCCGCGGTGACGATATGGGCCGTGTAGCTGCGCAGGTCGTTGCCCAGCCAGATGGAGTTGCCGAACGCCGGGGTGAACGGGTCGAGGCCGTCGGTGCGCCAGTCGTGCTTCGTGAAGGACTCGAAGGCGTAGCCGAGCCTGGCCGTCCAGTTCTTGAGGAAGTGATAAGAGAGCGCGGCCTCCAGCCGGATCAGCTCGTCCTCGAACGCGGGCATCCGCTTGGCGGAGGCGCTGAAGTTGTTGGCCGCCGTGCTGCTGACCGGCGCCGTGATGTTCCTGGTCTCCTGGGTGCCCAGGGCATAGGAGTAGCTGGCGTTGAAGCGCAGGTCGAGCATGTCCGGGATGAGGACCGTCTTGACGCCCGCATAGGCCGTGTCGATGGTGTCGGTGATGTTCGAGATCCAGGTATAGTCGAAGAAGTCGACGCCGAACCCGCCGATCACGGGCCGGCTGCGGGAGTCCATCCGCTGGTAGTTGACCTCGTGCATGTACCCGGCGGAGAAGGAGACGCGCTCCCACGGCGCCCAGCCGACGTCCATCCCCGCGGACCAGCTCGTCCGCGTGTCGACGCCGAGGAAGGTTCCGGTGCCGCCGGCGGGATCGGTCACCGCGGGCTTGAGGTAGTCATCCCACTTGTAGCTGGCCGTCGGCGTGATGGTGAGCGACTCCAGCGGCATGAGGTTCACGGACAGATCCACCTGCTGCCGGTTGCGCTCGGCCTCGTCGAACTTCCTCAGCAGAATCGATTGCCCCTGGCTGACCGCGGCCCCATCCTCGTCACCCACAGTGTGCTCGGCATGGGCGCGCGCATTGTAGTTGCTGATCCGGCGGAAGGAGGGCCGGTAGGTCAGCCGGGCCAGCAGCCACTCGAAGGGCGTCGTGTCCACGGCCAGCTTGGCGAAGTACTCGTCGCTGTCGGGAACCTCCCGGTGCTCGTTCCGGCTCCAGTGCTCCCAGCCGCCGCCCAGGGTGATGGCGAGGGGCCTGATGATCTGCCACCGCGCATCCGCATCGGCGTTCTGGCGCTGGTAGTCCCAGCGGCCCGCCGTCCGGGCCCCCGAGAGCGATCGGTCGTTCACCACCAGGCCCGCGAACGAAATCACGTCGCTCCGGTCCATGAGGTCGAAGAGGCGGTACTTGGCCGAGAACGTCCAGTCCCGGATCGGCCGGCTCGTGACCCCGAGGTTGAAGAGGATGGTCTGGGCATTGCCGTTGAGGCTCGTCTGGGGAAGGACGAGGCTCGGATTCGCGGCCAGGGCGGGATTGATGGTATGGGGCAGGAAGTCGGCGTTCTGGAGCGCGAGGCCGTAGGAGAAGTTGGCGTTCACCCGTGTGCGCATCGGCAGGTTCACGCCGCCGCCGATGGTGATGGTGTGCGCCATGTTATCCGGAGGAAGGGACGTCTGCCCCGTGGCCGGCGCCGCCGGGTCGTTGGCGCCACAGCCGGCCGGCGCCACCGCCCCGAAGCAGGGGTTGTCGGCCCGGACCCGGTCGAGGTCGTTCTGGAAGACGGACAACGTATAGCCGAACTGGAGCTGCCAGTTCTCCGTCGCCCAGGTCCCCTTGATCCGGAAGTCGTGGATGGTCTGCTCGATGGGCTCGAGGATCTCGTAGAAGTTGTTGCCGGGGCTGCCCATGGCCATCCCGAGAGGGCGATTGCCCTCCTTGCGGATGCGCGTGTACGCGGCGGTGATGTCGAGATCCGGCGTCGGCGTCAGCGTGAAGAAGACCTTCGCCGTGTCCCAGCGCAGGCTGATCTCGTCGAGCGTCGGCGCCGAGTTGTGAGCGGCCAGCGGCGGCCGCGGAGTCGTCAGCGTGAAGACGCCGCGCGAGGTCTCCGTCGCCAGGAAGCGCGCATTGGTCGAGAACACGTGCGGCGTCTGGTCCCAGCTGAAGCCGAACTCCCAGAGGCCGAGGCGGCCCGCGCCCAGCGAGAACTCCTGGTCCTGCTGCCCCCACTTGGAGCCCCCGAGCTCGATCGCGTAGCTCTGGTCGGGCCGGAAGAACCTGAGCTGCAGGTCCCCGAGGAAGGCGCTGCTCGGGAAGTCACGGTACTCCTCCCACTTGGCCCGCCGGCTCTTCGAGGGCTCATCGGGCAAGAACCGCCAGCCGGCGTCCACGTTTCCCTCGATGCCGAACCCGCCGATCTGCGTCTGGGCGGGCGCGGGCGCCGCGACGGCGAGCACCGCGAACACCGCCAGGATCAGCCGCACCGTTCGTGTGCCTCTCATGACGGTCTCCTATCGGGTAAACGCGAAGCCCGAAGGGTGGTTGGAGCCGTGGATATTGGCGTGGCAGTCCGAGCACGACCGCCCCATCACGAACTTGCGGGAGGCGGGATCCGTCCCGTACGGGTTCGTCGGATGGCGCGATTCGATGTGGCACTGCTGGCAGAGGCGCGGCCGGGCGATCTTGAGCATCTTCTCGTGGTTGGAGCCGTGCGGGTCGTGGCAGTTCGCGCAGCTCTCCACGACCGGCGCGTGCGGCCAGAGGAACGGGCCCCGCTTCTCCGCGTGGCAGCTATAGCAGGTGGCGTTGAGCGAGTTCTCCTTGAGGAGCGCCGGGGTCACGGTGCCGTGGGGGTTGTGGCAGGAGGTGCACGTCATCTTGCCCTCGCGCAGCGGCATGTGCGAGGACCGCATCGTCATCGCGCGCTTCTGCAGATGGCAGGTCCCGCACGTCTCGATCACGGTCTCCTTGGCGAGGCTGGCGCGCGAGGAGTGGTTCTCCATGATTTTGTGGCAGTTGGTGCAGGCCACGTCGCGCGCCTCGTGGGAGCTGCCCTTCCAGAACACCCGGTTGCCCTTGGTGTGGCACGACAGACACGTCTCGTTCCGCTTCTCGACCGGGGTCGGATCGTTCTTCGCGAAGGTGACCATGCCCCCCTTGCCCTTGCCGCCGCCCGCGTCCGCGTGCTCCTTGCCGGGCCCGTGGCAGGTCTCGCACCCGAGGGCCTCCCGGCTATTGCGCGGCTGCTTGAGGAAGAGGTGACCCATCTTGGTGTTCGAGAACGTGTTGAAGGCGTCCTCGTGGCACCCCTTGCACGTCTCCGCCCCGACGTATCCCGGGGGCATGCTCGCGGGGGTTGCCGGCGCGGCGGCCTTCTGGGCGGGGGCGGGTGAGGGCAACCCGAGCAGAACCAAGGTCAGGAGCACGACGGCGGCGGCGCCGATGAGGCCAAGCATCGGCGATGGTCTCCGGCTCATCGGGTGCCTCCTCTCGCGACTGCGGGGACGGACTACCGTGCTTCGACCGCGCCTACTCTAAGTGAGACCCCATCGATTGAGCAATAGTGCTTTCGCACCAATTCTCGACCGCGTTCGGCCGGCAGGGCCGCCGCCGCGACACGTCGCGCGACGGGCGCACAACAGCTTCTTCGGCATCGCTTCCCTCCTGCCCGGATGCGCCGACGCGCGAAACGTATCGCCATGGGGGACTTCCTGTCAAGGTATTTCCCGGCGGTCTGCTCTCGGATCCGGCGTCGTCCACGGCGCTACCCGAGGGCGGCGAGCCGACGGGCGATCCCCCCGGCCAGCCGCGCTCCCCGGCGAGGACGGCGATGGTGGCGACCGCCGGATCTCAGGACCTGGTCAGAGCCGCCGGATTCGCGGCACCGGCCGGCACGACCGGCTCGCCCGTCGTCGATGCCTGATCGTCGAGCCTCTTCGTCGGCAGCACCCGGATCAGGACGGCCAGGATGACGAAGGGCAGGGCCAGCACCACGAGCGCGGTCAGGAGCCCCTCGATGCCCATGACCTCCATCTTGTACGTCATCAAGCCGCGGAAGCTCTTCGAGAAGAGCTGGCCGCCTATCACGACGTTCCAGCGCGTGCTGAAGATGCCGAGCTGGATCAGGATGACCGCGGTGAAATAGAGGAGCTTGCGCAGGTCGTCGTTGAACTTCCGGGACTTGGCCAGCACCAGGATCCCCAGCGGGATGAACATCCCGAGCAGGATCTGGAGCACGAACAGGCTCATGAACAGCTTGTGGGTGATGAGCTTGCCGAGGATCTTCACCGACTCCTCGCTCTGGTAGAGCCGGTGGATGAAGTCGAGGGCCTCCAGCGAGAAGTCGACGATGACGGCGTAGAACAGGTAGGAGGTGATCGTGTCCAGGCATCCCATGTCGATGGCCTCCCGCCTCATCGCGGTCAGGACCATGTACAGGAGGATGACGAGCGCGATGCCGGACACGATGGCGGACATGAGGAACACGATGGGCATGAGCACGCTGCCCCACCACGGGTTCGCCTTGACCGATCCGAAGATGAAGCCCACGTAGCCGTGCAGGAGGAACGCGGACGGGATGCCGATGATCGTGATCGCGCGGACCGCCTTCCGGTCAAAGACCACCGCCGCTTCGCTCGTGTCGGTCGAGAAGAGCGACAGGGCCCGGTACACCCAGCTCATCGGGGACCGTTCCCGAGCGGCCAGCAGGATCAGGTCTCGGCGGTACTCGAACCAGACCTCGAGGAGCAGGACGCCCATGAGGTACCAGGCGTACACGAAGCCGAACATGGCCATCGCCGAGGTCACGTTGGGCGTCAGGAGGATCTCGTAGAAGCGCTCGGGACGGCCCAGGTGCAGGAGCAACGGGAAGGGCGCCACGAGCAGGAACGCCAGCGCCGTGAGGAGCGCCAGGCGATACGTCGGCTGGACTTCCTTGACGTTGAAGACTTTGACGAGCGACGCCAGGATGAACGCGCCCGCCACCAGCCCGGTGATGTAGGGGTAGACGACGATCAGGATCGACCAGTGGATCTCGATCTCGTTGGGATAGATGAACCCGGTGATCTGCTCCAGGAGCTCGGACAGGCCCTGCGCCTCCGCCGTCATCGCACTTCTCCGTCCAGTTGCGCGTAGTAGACCTTGGGCTCGGTATTGAGCGACGGCTTCAGGACGTGGATCTTGTTCATCCGGGCGAAGCGCACGAGGCGGCTCGCCTTCGACCTGAGGTCGCCGAAGATGCGCGCCTGGGTCGGGCAGACCTCGACGCAGGCGGGGAGGAGCCCCCGCCTGACCCGGTGATAGCAGAAGCTGCACTTGTCCGCCGTCTTCGTCCGGGGATCCAGATAGCGGGCGCCATAGGGACACGCCTGGATGCAGTAGCGGCAGCCGACGCAGCGCTTGGAGTCGATGAGGACGACCCCGTCCTTCGTCGCGAACGTGGCGCCCACCGGGCAGACCTGGACGCAGGGCGGGTTCACGCAGTGGTTGCACAGCTTCGGCACGAAGAACGTCCGCAGCACGTCGGGATCGTCCTGGACCGTCTCCTTGCCACCCTTCCCCTTGACGTTGATGCACTCGACGTTCACGTCACCGTCCTTCTTGATCACGTACCGCTCGATCCACGTGCGGAAGAAGAACGGCTCGCGCGGCACGTCGTTCTCCGCCTTGCAGGCCTCGACGCACCGGCTGCACCCGATGCACTTGTCCACCTCGATTCCCATCCCGTAGTAGTGATTCGCGGGATCGTCCGCCTTGCCGTCCGGCTTGCCGCCGGCTTCCTTCGCGCCGACCTCCTTGCCGCCGGATTCCTTGGCGCCCACCTCTCCGGCCAGGGCGCCCAGTACCCCGCCCGCCGGGAAGAAGAGGACGAGGCCCTTCAAGAACTCGCGCTTGTTCATCCCCGTCCCTCCGGCAGATGCGGGTAGTGACACTGCCAGCACAGGTAGCTGCCGCCATGGGTCGAGACGTCGATCTTCGGCGGGTCCTTCTGCGGGGAATCCTGCCCGTGGCACTTCGCGCAGAAGTCCCGCGTCGTCGGCTTTGTCGGCACGGCGGTTCTCGGCGCCTTCTTGTGCTGCTCGGACACGCCGTGACAGGTCGTGCAGGTGAGCAGCGCGTGGCTGGAGACGGCCTTCGTCCGCTCGATCTGCGCATGGCAGGCCGAGCACGCCTGGGGCGTACGCGGCGGCACGGGATCGTGGGGGCTGTGGCAGGCGATGCAGGGCTTGAGCGGATTGTGCACCGTCGGATTGATCTGCGGGAAGCCCGTCGGTCTGGACGCATCGTAGGCGTGGCAGAGCGGGCAGAATTTCCTGTCCCGCGGCGCCGGCGGCTTGACCGCTCCCGGATCCTCCGCATGCTGCGCCGCCGGGCCGTGGCATCCCTCGCACGCCAGGTTCTTGTGGAAGCCCTTGCTCTTCTTGACGTACTGGTCCTCGTGGCACCCCTGGCAGGCGGTCGATCCCGCGAGCTTCACGGGCTTGGCCAGCTCCCGCTCGACGGTGGAAGCGCGGTGCAGGTCCATCGCGATGAGCGACCGGGGGATGACGTAGAACCTCGCCAGGAGCGCCCCCGCGACGATGACCGCGATCACGAGCGTGAGCCGCTTGATCTGCTCAGGGATCCTCACCCGCTGCCTCCTTTTGCTCGCGCTCCCGGGGGGAGGGGTTCATCGACCCGGAGCCGTCCCCGACCGGCGCGACGGCACGTTCGTGGCGGCGTGTTTCAGGAAGCCCAGGAGGTTCCCCATCTCGTCGCCGGAGAACCGCGGATAGGGGATGCCCCGGCGCACGGCCATCGCGGCCATGGCCGGTGTGTGCGTCCACATCGCCGCGGCCCAGGCGGCCGCCGACGCGTAGTCGGCGCGGGGCTCGGCGAGATCGGGCTCGATCCGGCCGCCCTCCCGGGCGAGGCTGTGACACTTGAGGCACCCTTTGCGGAGCAGGACGATCTGCCCCTTGGCGCGGTCGGGCTCCCCGTCCCTCGCCGGGTCGGCCCCGAGGTACGCCATCAAATCGGCCATCTCGCCGGCCGTGATGCGGGGCCAATGGGAAGAGTCCTGGGCGAGCGCGGCGAACATCTCGGGGACGTGGTTCCACAACCGGCCCGCCAGCTCCATCTCGCCCTGGGGGCGGCGAAGCTCCTCGAGCGCCGGCCCGGCCGCCGTCATGCCCCTCGGCAGGTGGCAGCGGGTGCACGCCTTGTCCGCGAAGATCGCGCGCCCCGCTTCCCGGTCTCCCGCGGCGACCGCCTGGCCGGCTCCGGCGAGCGCGGCCGTGTACGCCGCCGTGCCGATCACGAGCAGCGCGAACACGCTCGGGCCTCTCCGCGAACCGGGAAAGGGGTGGGTCGGCCCGTCCTTCGGCGTGGGGCCCATGGCTCTACCCCCGCTTGGCGGCGCGCCACCGGCGTCGCCGGCACAACCGCGACGCTGAGCTTCGGGAACAGGGGGCCGCATGACCGCGCAGGAGGAGCTGGAAGACCATGCTGTCACAATAAGACTCGGACAAGGCAAGCGCGGTGCCAGGGCCGGACGGGGAGGGAATTAGTGCGTCTGACGGATGCCGCCCGGGGAAGACGTCCTAGGTGGGGCGTGAAGGCGGGCCGGGACAGCGGGGCAGGCGTACCCCACCGGGGCCCCGCGGCCACACCCCTGCGCGCGGCAGGCTGCTGGTGGCGCCCTCCCCGCGGAGCCCGCGGGAACTACCGCCGGGCGGAGCGGGCGAGCGCCGCCTCGGCCTTGTCGCGCGCGGCCAGGAGGAGCGCCTCGGCCCCCGCGGGGTTGTGGACACCGCGCGCCTTCTGCACGAGGCTGAGCGCCTCGCGCGCCTCCTTCACGAGCCCGTCGGCCTCGGGAGTTTTCCGCCCGGCGCGGCGCTCGCGCGCGAGCGCGGTCTCGGCGCGCTTGAGCGCTTGCGACGCCTGGACGGTCGCCTTGTCCAGCCCCTTCGTCCACTCGTCGAGGAAGCTCGTGTACGCCTTGTCGTGGCAACCCACGCACTTGTCTCCCACGGCCTGACGGGAGTGCTTCCTCGACCAATCGTGGCAGCCGGCGCAGCCCACGGCGTTGGCCATCACGTTCGGCTCGACCTTGGCGAGCGCCGTGTTCACCTGGCCGCGGTAGAACGCGCTCTGCGCGCGGTGACACGACTCGCACCGCTCGTTCTGCGCGCTGTGGTGGCAGGCCGTGCACGTGGCCGCCGTGGCGGTCACCGCCTTGTGCACCTCGGCAGAGTGGCAGGCGGTGCAGACCGCGCCGAACTCGGTGACGTGGCGGACGTGGGGGAGCTTCTGCTTGCCGAACGTCACCGTCTCGAGCCGCTTGACGCCGGCCTGCTCGTGGCAGAGCACGCCGCAGTACCCACCCCGGACCAGCGTGTCGTCGCTCTTCACCGGCGGCCTGCCGAGCAGGGCAAGCGCCTCGTCCAGCCAGCCGTTCGAGAGCTTGAGCAGATCGGCGGCGTAGAAGACGTTGTGCACGCCCTTGCCGAGCGTGACGAACCGGATATTGTAGTCGGCCTCGTCCACGAGCGCGCGGGGGCGGCCGCGCCGGGGATCCTTCGCGTCGGGGCCGGGCAGGGCCGCGCGCGCCGCGGCGAGCTTCGGCGCGACGATCTCCCGCATCCTGGCGAGCGTGTCCGACCAGCGCTGGAGCATACCGCGGTACTTCTCACCGTGGCAGTTGATGCAGGCCTGCTCGCTGGGCTGGAAGGTCTGCCCCACGATCTGGGCCGTCTCGCTCCCTTCCTTGGGCACGATGTGGCAGGCGACGCATTCCACGCGGACCTGGAACATGTGGCTCGGGATCATCGGCGTCCCCCGCCCGCCCATGCCGAGGTACATGCGGAGCACTCCCTGGTGCTGGTTCTGGTGGCAGTTCCGGCAGTCGAGCTCGCCTCCGCGCTGGGGCGGGGTGGGCGTCTGCGATGCCTCTGGCGGAATGCCCGGCGCGGGATGGAGCCCCGGCCGCTGGGCGATGAGGGGCAGCGGCGGCGCCTTCGCGGCGTCCTCCGCCGACACCGGCGCCGCCGACGCCAGGCCGAGGACGCCGGACAGCACGAGCCCGAGCGCCCGGCGCCCTCGCCATCCCGCGTGGACGCGAGCCGCCGCGCTCCCGGCGCTCATCGCGGGACCCCGGCCGCGAGGTGGACGCCGTCCGGATCGAGCGCCGTCTTCGGCAGTCCGATGGGCGGCGGCAGCTTGTGCTTGATCACGGTGTGGCAGCGGCCGCACTCGATGTTCTTGCCCGCCACGTGGAAGTCGTGGATGAACGGCGTGTCCGTGTACTTCTGGAGCTTCTCGGGCTGGTTGTGGCAGGTGTAGCAGCGCTCGCGCGGCGCTTCCCCCTCGCCCTCGACCACGTTGAGGTGGCAGCGCTGGCAGGTGACGCCTCGGCGCACCATCTCCTCGTGGTTGAACCGGACGGATCCCACCATGATGTCGCCCTTGGGCGCCTGGTGGCAGCCGGTGCAGCCCCCGATGGGCGAGAGCTCCCGCCCGGTCTTCAGGCCCTTGAAGTGGCACAGGAAGCAGGTCGACTCCGTGACCTCGATGTGGGTGCCCACCACGATCTGGGAGTGACAGCTCGTGCAGCGAAGCTGCCGGCCGCGCCGCGCCTGCTCGAGGTGCGGCTTGTGGTCGAAGATGATCCCGCGCTTGTAGACGACCTTGCCTTCGAGGAGCCGCCGGTCGTGGCAGCCGGACCGGAGGCAGCTACCGTCCTCGACCTCGGCGAAGGGCTTGGAGCTATAGGTCTGCGTGGCCCACTTCACCACCTGGGTGATGGCCTGGTACTTCACCCAGATCGTGTCGCGCAGGCCCGGCGGGTAGTGGCACTGCACGCAGGCGATCTTGTTGTGCTTGGACGTCTTCCACGCGGCGACGTAGGGCTTCATGATGTGGCAGGAGTTGCACAGGACCGGGCTCGAGCTGACATGCCAGAGCCCCACGCCGGCGGCGCCGAGCACGATCAGGCCGGCGACGCCGAGGACGAGGATGACGCGCCAGCGCCAGCGGCGCGGCGGCTCGGGCCGTGGGTCCATGGCTTCCCCCTGCATCATCGGAGCGCGGTGGTGATGATCAGCCAGATCAGGACGATGCCCACGGCCAGCGAGCTGAAGCCCACCACGCGCGCGAAGTTCCGCAGCCAGAGCGGCGGCGGGTCGGCCCGGCGGGCCTCGAGCCGCCCCTCGGTGAGGAGTTGCTCGTACTCCGCGGGATGCTCGCGGCGGAACTCCTCTTCCTCGACGCGCCCGGTGAAGATGACCGGGTCCATGGGAAACTTCTCGGGCCGGAGATGGACGTTGAAGAAGTGGACGGTGAAGATGAAGCCGACCGCCAGCAGGGCCTCGTCGCTGTGGACGATGATGGCCACGTTGAAGATCCAGCCGGGCAGGTAGCGGGCGAAGAGCGTTGGGAACCACAGCAGCAGGCCGGAGGCGCCGATGACGGAGACCCCCCAGAACACCGCCCAGTAGTCGAACTTCTCCCAGTAGGCCCAGCGCCCGAAGCGCGGTCGGGGGCCGAGGCCGAGGAAGTAGCGGACATGCTGGACGAGCTGCGCGGCGTCGCGGGGCTGGGGCACCATGGAGCCCGGCCCCCAGAAGATCCCGCGGCGCCCCGTCATGACGAGCCGGGCCACGTAGCCCACATGGAGCGCGAAGTAGGTGAACGTGATGATCGCGAAGAACCGGTGGAGATAGCCGGTCGTGAACGGTCCGCCCAGGGCCAGCGAGAGCCACCGTCCCCACGAGGTCTGCGCGTACTTGAGCGGCAGGCCGGTGACCGCGAGCCCCAGGAAGCTCACGATGACCATCCCGTGCAGGATGCGGTGGTACAGGTTGAGCCTGAAGTAGTAGCGGCCGGCGGCGGTCACGGCTCGGAGGTCTCCTCTCCCCGCTCCCGGCGCCGGCGCAGGCGCTCCACCAGCGAGCGCGGCAGCCACAGGATCGTGTGCAGGCCGAAGAACGCGAACGTCCCCAGGAGCAGCCCCGTCATGAGAGAGCTCACGTAGTAGAGCTTCGGGAACCGCGCCTTGCTCTCCGGATCGGCATGCGGGTGGAACTGCGCGAAGGACCACGTGGCCGCCGGGTGGCACTGCCGGCAGGTGGCGACGATATTGGTCGCGGACACCGTGGAGCGCGGTTCGGAGGCGGGCAGGATGCCGTGGGAGCCGTGGCAGTCGGCGCACTTGGCGACCCGGGAGAAGCCGAGCCCGGTCACCTTGCCGTGGAAGGTGTCCCGGTAGGTCCGCAGCGACTCCTGGTGGCAGGTGCCGCACTCGCGGATCACGTCGAGCTGCCACGGCGCCCGCTCCACGCGCTGGATCTGGTGCGCGCTGTGGCAGTCGGTGCACACCGCGGCGGCGCCGCCGCCCTTGGCGGACGGCTTGCCGTGGACCGATTCCGCGTACGTCTTGTGGATCCCCGCGTGACAGGCCCCGCAGGTCTTCGGGATATTGGCGCGGAACACCCGCGAGGTGGGCGCGGCGCGCGGCTGTATCTCGTGCGCGCCGTGGCAGTCCGAGCAGTTGGCGGCGACGAGCAGGCCGCTCTTGCTGACGGCGCGGCCGTGGATGGAGTCCATGTAGAGCTGGTACACGTTGCCGACGGAGATGTTGTGGCGCTTGGCCAGCTCGGGATCGGCATGGCACTGGGCGCAGGTGCGCGGCAGGTTGAGGTGGTACGTCGGCGCGCGCGGGTCCGACTTGGCCAGGATCGCATGGGTCGTTCCGTGGCAGGAGCGGCAGGTCGCGGCCTCCGAGTTCCCCCGCTTCCGCGAGCGGCCGTGGATGCTCCCCGCGTAGACCTCGACCTGGTGGCGATGGCACGTCGCACACGTCTCGATGGCGAGGGTCGAGGCCGGGCGGACCGCGTGGGTGCCGTGACAGGACGAGCAGGTGACACCCCCCGCCCCCCGCGCCGGCGCCGTCCGGCCCCCGTGGACCCCCTCGCCGAGGACCGCGCGGGCCTTGTCGTGACAGCCGGCGCAGCGCACCGGCGGAAGCTTGTCCTCGTGGGGCGCGGTGGCGGTCTTGTGGCATGCCACGCACTCGAGCCCCGCGTGAGTCGAGGCCTTGAGCGCCGCGGCGTCGACGGACACCGATGCCGGGCGTCCGGGCGCCGGCGCGCTCCTCTTGAGGTCCCGGTCTGCGTGGCAGCCCAGGCAGTCCTCGCTCTTCGGGAGGTCCGCCGCCCGGGCGGTCCCGGCCAGCAAGAGGAGAGCGCCGAAGGCGAGGAATGGGCCGCTACTTCTTATGACACTTCTCGCAGTTCGCCTTGTCATCGACCGTGAAGGCGACCTTGCCGCCCACCTCGGTCTTCCCGTTGTGGCAGGCGCCGCACTGCTCCCCGGCCTTCATCTTCTCCATCGTGAGGGCGCCCGTCTGCCCCTTCTTCATCTTGAAGATCTTGGTGTGGCAGACCGTACACTTCTCCGCCCGCTCCTTGTGCTTCTCGTGGCTGAACGTCACCACGCCGGGGTCGTCCTTCCCCTGCGGGAAGGTGAAGTCGGGCGGAACCTTCACCTGGGCCATCCCAGGCGACAGGAGGAAAACACTGCTCACGACTCCGACGACAACGGTCATGCCGGCAAAGCGCATCGCTCTCACGGTCGGCTCCTCCCTCTCTCGGTATCGGTGGTCACTTCGCCGCGCTCCTGAGAAACCCGACGAGGTTGTCCATCTCGTCGTCCACGAAGCGCGGATAGAGCACGCCCATCTCTCGGGCTTTCTCCGCCATGCGTGGCGTGTGCACCCACATCCTGGCCGCCCAGGCCGCGGCCGAGCCATACGAGGCTCGCCGCTCCCCGAGGTCCGGGCCCACCCGGCCCCCCTCGCCCTTCAGGCTGTGGCACTTCAAGCATCCCTTTCTCACCAGCAGCGTCTCACCTCTGAAGAGATCCGGCCGGGGATCCCGCGCCGGGTCCGCCTGGAGATAGGCCATCAGGTCCTGGATCTCCGCCAGGCTCACCTGAGGCCACTCGAGTCCCTTCTCCCTGACCGCGGCAAACATGGCCGGCGCGTGGTTCCAGAGCCGTCCGGCCAGCTCGAAGCCGCCCTGAGGCCTTCGCACCTCCTC
>Ga0214473_10006774_pt1 | contig 13648 bp, 17 predicted proteins | sample RVTome_7_FD_203509 | JGI IMG/M metagenome (GOLD analysis project Ga0214473, IMG submission 203509) | Soil microbial communities from uranium-contaminated site in the Upper Colorado River Basin, Wyoming, United States - RVT98D197 | ecosystem: Environmental > Terrestrial > Soil > Contaminated >... | reverse complement strand
GCAGAGGTCACAGGATCCGAACCTAGATTCGTTGTCGTAGGGGCACGCCAGGGTGGCGTGTCCCTACGGATCTTGAGGGAGCACGCCATCGCAGAGGAATAGGTTCCCCTGCCGACGCTGAGGAACGACGTCAATGCCAATGGATGGCTTAGGCCCGCGGCATGGCCCCGTAGACCCGATCAAGCCGGTGTAGGGACGAAGCACCGTTCGTGCCGCAAGCACCGGCGGCACGCCGGTGCGAGACGGCATGCTTCGCCCCTACAGGCCACTCGCGCTGCCAAGGGAGTCCTTTCCCGCGATTCCCTTCCGTGACGATACCCTGATCCTAGACCTCCGGAGCGGCCCTCGCTGTGATCATCACATACCAATGATTCAGGTGGATCACCCCGTCGACCTCGCGCAGGTCGAGGGCCGCCCGGGTGGCCGAGTCCAGGCCATCCAGGATTCGGTGGATCGCCGTCACTCCATCCCGCGAGACTCCGTCTGTCAACGAGGCCAGCGGCCGATGCTGCGTGTAGGCCTCGACCTCGTCGATGGGTAACCCCGCCCGCTCGAGCATCCGCCTCCATTCCGATATCCGATACTGGCGGACGTGCGACGGGTCGTGCAGTCGATCGAGAGCATCCATCGTCCGGTCGACGGCGTCGTCCTCCGGCACGCTGCGGTCGTCGATCACGCATCTCCCGTCTGGGCGGAGCACGCGACGCATCTCCTGAAGCGCGCGCTCGATGCCGGAGAAATGGTGCGCGGCGCGCCGGCAGGTAACGATGTCAAAGGCCTTGTCGGGAACGGGCAGCGCGTGGGCGTCGGCCAGGATCGGGCGCACGTGGGCGACGTTCCTGTCATCCGCCAGGCGATGCACCTGATGGAGCATGGCCGGAGTCAGGTCGGCCGCCAGCACGAAGGCTACGTGAGGCGCCAGCGCCAGGGCCGTGTGGCCGGCGCCCGTGGCGATGTCCAGCGCTAGCTCGGACGGTTCGGGGCGGGCCCGGGCGACGAGCCGCTCCAGCACGCGCGGATCGGCGTGGGCCGGGCTGGCGGCGTAGAAGGCGGCGCGCTCGCCGAAGACCGAGCGCGCCGTTCCTTCGATTTCGTCGTTATCCACGTTACCGGCTACGCGCCCTCCGTCAGCCGGGCGCGCAGGTCCTCGGGCACGGGCAGCACGGCCATCCGTCGATAGTCGACGAAATAGCCTTGCTGGCGCGCCGCGGCGACGACCTCCTCACCCACCGTAAACTCGGCCTCCAGGTCGAACCGGGCCTTGCGCAAACCTGCGATCCACATGCGGCCGTGGACGGGATCACCGAAACGCACCGGATGCCGGTAGTCGATTTCCGTCCGCCGCAGCACGGGCCCCTGACCGCGCGCCAGCAGCGGCTCGAGCGGGTAGTGCTTTTCGAGCATAGTCAATCGCAGGTCTTCGAGCCAACGAATGAAGACGATGTTGCTGACCAGCCCGGCGGCGTCGATGTCATAGGTGCGGACGGCGAAGTCGAGGGTGACGGGCCAGAATCGCCGTGGCCCGTCGGGCGAGGAGGCTCGCCGCGGGTCCTCGCTCACGCCTTCGCTTCCTCGGCCGGCCGACGTCCGAAGTACAAACCGCGGCCGATCAGACCTTCAGAGTCGAAGTCCACGTCCAAGCCGGCGGCGGTGAACGCCTGTCGGTATTCGTCGTGTCGGAAGAGCGTCAGCTCATGCCGCTCGACGAAATACTCCACGCCGCGGGCGGTGTTGACCAAGTGGTGCATATCCATCACCGAGGCGCGGGCTTCCACGCGACTGGTCGTCATGCGCGCGATCTTGACCTCCGGCCGATCCACATAGAGCCCGTGCAGCCTCTGCGGCTCCAGCTTCTCCGGCGTGATCCACGGCTCGACGACCAGCACGCCGCCCGGCTCGAGATGCCGCGCCATGTTGGCGACGCCGGCCGTCAGCTCGTCGGCCGTGCGCAGGTAGCCGACGGCGCTGAACAGGCACACCCCGGCGTCGAAGCGCCGCCCCAGGTCGAAATCGAGCATGTCGCCGTGATGCAGGGGGACCCCGGGCAGCTTGCTGCGGGCGACCTCCAACATGGCCTCATTCAGATCGAGGCCTTCGACCTCGTAGAACTCGCGCAGGAAGCGCAGGTGCTCCCCCGTGCCGCAGGCGACGTCCAACACATGCCGCAGCGGCCGGCGCGCCCGCGCCTCCAGCATCCCGCGCAGGCGATCGACCTCGCCGGCGTAGTCCTTGAAGCTGTAGATCAGGTCATACCAGGGAGCGGACTTCGAGTACATCGTTTGCACCAGGCTGCCGACGACGGGCTCAGATCCAGGCGCGCCGCCGCACCCACACAAAGAAGGCGGCAGGCGTCAGCACCAACACCGCCAGGGTCACGGTGAAGGCCGGCCAGGACGTCCACGGCGCGAAACCCGTCGTCGGGCCGAAGAAGTTCATTCCGAAGAACCCGGTCAGGAACGAGATGGGCATGAACACGGTGGTGATGATCGTCAGAGTCTTCATGATCTCGTTCATGCGGTTGTTGATCACCGACAGGTAGATCTCCAGGATGCCGCTGACCTGGTCGCGCATGCTCTCGTTGATATCGTGCAGGCGCACTAGGTGGTCGTAGACATCGCGGAAGTAGATGCGGTCCTTGCGGTCGATCACCCGCAGGTCATCGCGCGCCAGCTTGTTGAAGACCTCACGCTGGGGGCTGACGATGCGCCGGAGCTGAAGCAGGCCGCGCTTCAGGCCGAAGACCGACGCCAGGGTCTCGGGGGTCGGCCGTTCGAAGACGGCATCCTCGAAGTCCTCGATGTCCTCGTCGATGACCTCGATGCTTTGCATATAGCCCATGGCGATTTCGTCGGCCACGGCGTAGTACAGGTGATCGGCGCCTCCGTCGATGCTGCGCGAATCCTTCTGACAGCGGTCCCAGGTCCGCCCGACGGCCGGGATAGGATCGTCGTGGTGCGTGACGAGGTAGTTCTTCCCCAGGAAGGCGTCGAGCTCGTGGGTTGTCAGCGGGTCTTCCGCGCCCCGGTCGTACTGGATGGCGTGGATGGCGACATACAGGTAGTCGCCCCAGTCATCGAGCTTCGGGACGTGCGTCTCGGTGAGGGCGTCGTCGACCGCCAGCGGGTGGAACATGAACACCTGGGTGAGCATCGGCTCACAGACCTCGGGCGGCTCGCCTTCGAAATCGACCCACACCAGTCCCAACGGGTCGCGCAAGGCGGCGGCGATCTCCGCCGCATCGAGGCCGACGCGCAGGGGGCCGCTCTTCGGACGGTAGAGCGAGCGGATCATGGGAGGCGAGCGGGCGTGGCGCTAGGTCCGGATGACCAGGCCGAGGAAGATCAGGCTGGCGATCAGCGCGCCGACGAAGACGATCGCCGGGGCCGGGTTGTTCTGCTCAACGGATTCCTGACGGACGGCTTCCAGCGAGTCGAACCCCAGCAGGCGCATGGTGATGAAGATGAAGACCGCCGAGATGGCCGCCACGATCGGCCCCCAGAAGGCGACCATCGACAGGATGACCGGCAGCCGCGCCACGAAGACCTGCCACGAGTCGCGCGCCACCAGGTAGGCGACGACCTGGCCGAGGACGATCAGCCCCACCAGTGTCAACCCGGCCATCAAACCGAGGCGATTCTTGCCCATGGAACCTTCCTCCCTAGCGAATCGTTTGGATGTCTTCCCAGGTGATGGACCAGCCGATCCAGGCCGTGTCTTGGCCGCCGCCCCCCTCCAGGTAGTCCTCGACGACCAGCGCCTGGCCTTCGTTGCCGGTGTTGCCGCGCGCATGAATGAAGCGGCCGACGGCGCCGGCCTGCAGCCGCAGGCCCTGACCTTCCACGCGGTCCACGCGGAACTTGCCGATGTCGGTGAGGCGCCACGAAGCCGGCGGGTAGGCGAAGGAAATGTCGGCCGTCTCGTCGCTCCGTCCGAAGGCCTGTGCGTGCGGCAGGAATTGCGTCTTGATGTCGGCGTCGGTCAGCATGTCATACGAGTCCAGCAGGAACAATCCGCTCTTCCATTCATACAGCAGCGTGTCGCCGATCCAGTGCGCCGTGAAGACGTTGCCGGTCGGCACCCAGGGCTCATCAGGGGCCTTGCGCCGCTGCCACATCTCGGCGTAGTGAATGGTCCCCAGGATCTTGCCCGTCAATCCGCCGCGTTTCGGATGGTTGTAGGTGATCGTCTGACCCAGGCGAGCCTGGGCGAACTCTCCGGCCTTGCCGGTGCGGGCGGGAGCGGGCATGGGGACACCTCCGGCAGGCGCCGGGCGAGGGACCGATCGCATCGGCGACGGTCCCATCGGCGGGCCGGCCCTGCCACCGGCGGCGCGCCCGGCCTGCAGGACGAACACGCCGCCCAGGATCATCAGGAAACCCAGGAACATCAAAGGCATGGACGATGCCTCACCACGATCCGCTGTCGGAACCGCCGCCCCAGCCACCCGAATCCCACGAGCCGGAGTCGAAACCGCCGGAATCCCACGAACCGCTGTCCGAGCCCCCGCTCCAGCCCCCCGAGTCCCACGAGCCGCTGTCGGAGCCGCCGAACCAGCCGCCGGAGTCCGTGCCGCCGGAGGTGTCCGAACCCCAGCCTCCGCTGCTCCAGCTGCCCGAGTCGGAGCCGCCCGGAATGAAGGAAGGGCCCCCGATGACGGGCGTTGCCACGCTGCAGACGCCGCAGGCGAAGACCAGCATGCCGACGATGATCAACAGCCAGCCGCAGGTGAGAGCACTTCGTCCGGGCCGGGTCAGCATCGGAATCCCTCCGGGGCTTCCTTCCGCGATGGATTGTACACAATCGCGCAGGTTTCGCGTGGACGAAGGCAGGTGATCAGTGGTCAGTGGTCGGTGAAAGAGACGCTGGGAACCGTTGCTGGTAGATGGCAGCTGGTAGCGGCCGTTGGCCGCGCGCTATAATCGCCGGCCGTGGAAGCCGAAGCCTCTCACGCCGGACGGCAGATCGCCCGCGCCACCGGCGTGGTGATGATCGGTTTCCTTCTGTCGAACCTCGCCGGCCTGGCGCGTCAGATCCTCATCCTGCGCACGTTCGGCGTCGGCGCGGAGCTCGACGCGTATTCCGCCGCCTTTCGCCTTCCCTCCCTGCTCTTCAACCTGGCCGCCGGCGGCGCGCTGGCTTCGGCGTTCGTCCCCACGTTCACCGCCCATCTGACACGTGAGCAGCGAGAAGCGGCCTGGCGCTTGGCCTCCTCGGTCGCCAGTCTGGTCTTCTTGGTGACCGCGGCGGTGGCCGCCGCGACGGCGTTCGTTGCGCCGTGGCTCGTGGGGCATGTACTGGCGCCCGGATTCACGGCGCCCGGACAGCAGGCCCTGACGACCTCGCTGCTTCGCGTCATGCTCCTTACGCCGATGGTCTTCGGCGTCAGCGGGCTGCTGATGGGCATCCTCAATGCTCACCAGCATTTCCTGCTCCCATCCCTGGCCCCGGCGTTCTACTCGGGGGGCATCATCCTGGGCGTGCTCGTGCTGGTGCCGCGCCTGGGAATCCATGGCCTGGCCTGGGGAACCGTGCTCGGCGCCGCGCTGCATCTCCTTGTCCAGCTTCCCGGCTTGCGCGCGCGCCAGGCACGCTTCTATCCTGGGCTCGGGTTGCGTGATCCCTCCGTCCTCCTGGTCGGCCGGTTGATGGCCCCCCGTTTGTTGGGCGCCGCCGCCGTCGAGGTCAATTTCCTGGTCAATACCATCCTCGCCTCCGGTCAGCCCGAGGGGAGCCTGGCAGCGGTCACCTACGCCTTCACGATCATGCTCATGCCGCAGCAGTTGATCGCCCAGGCCATGGCTATCGCCGCGCTTCCGACGTTCTCGGCCCAGGTGGCTCGCGGTGAATGGGAGGCGCTGCGCCGGACGGTCGGCGAGACGCTGCGCGGCGTGGTCTACCTGGCGCTGCCCGCCAGTCTCGGCTTGATCTTGCTGCGCCGGCCTCTGGTGGCGATGTTCTTCCAGGGCGGCGCGTTCGACGCTCGCGCCACCGAGTTGGTCGCGTGGGCGCTATTGTGGTACGGTGCCGGCCTGCTGGGCCACGCCCTGCTGGAGGTCGTGGTGCGGGCGTTCTACGCCATGCAGGATACGCGCACCCCGGTGACGGTCGGAGTGAGCGCGATGGCGCTCAACGTCATCCTCAGCCTGCTTCTGGCGCCCGCTTTCGTTCGCCTTGGGTGGGCTCCCCACGGAGCGTTGGCGCTGGCCAACAGCCTGGCCACCGGCCTCGAAGCCACTACGCTCTTGGTCATCCTGAGAAAACGTCTGGCCGGGCTGGAGGGGAACCGGCTCCGTCCCGGACTGCTCGCCTCGGCGGCCGCCGGCTTGACGATGGGATGGGCGCTGGTGGCATGGACGGCGGTGGCCGCCGGCCGCTCAGTCTGGATGGTCGGGGGCGCCGGAGTTCTACTTGGTGGAGGGATCTACTTCATGGCGTCGCGCCTTCTCGGAGCGCCGGAGGCGCGCGTCCTTCCGGCAATGGTCCTCGAGCGATTGCGCCGCTCGGGCGGTTAGTAGTCTTGCGAAGAATCTGGATCTAGCTGCTTCACCAACCCCCACCCCCGTTCGGGCCGGCGCCCTAGGCGGGCGCCAGCCCGCCGGGGCGAACGGCCTGCCCTCCCCCTTCAGGGGGAGGCTAGCTGGGGGTAGATCCTCACTTGGATTCCGCCTCGCCTACGAAATCACGCGTGTCAGCCAAGGCACGAGCACCTGCGCCAGCACCAATCCCATCAGCATCCCCACGATCGCTTCCATGGGTGAGTGACCCAACACTTCCCGCAACTGCTCTTGACGCAGAGGATGCCCTTCGACCAGATTGTTCACCATCGTGTTGATGACCTCGGCGTGGCGTCCCGCCTGGCGGCGGATCCCGGTGGCGTCGTAGATCACGATCACGGCCAGGACCACGGCACCCGCGAAGTAGGGCGAGTTGAACCCGGTCGTCAGCCCGATGCCGTGGGCCGCGGCGGCCACCAGGGCCGAATGTGACGACGGCATCCCGCCGACCCGGAAGAGCAATGCCCAGTTCCATCGTCGGCTGCGCGCGTACTCAACCGGGAGCTTGATGACCTGCGCCAGAGCCCAGGCCGACAGCGCCGCGATGAGTACGCCATTGCGGAGCACGCCCAAGAAGTCGGCGATCATTCCTCGAGCTCGAGATCGGATTCGGTCAGGACACCGCGATCGTCGGGAGCCAGTTGCCGCAGGCGGAGCTCGGCCTGCTCAAGCAGCCGACTGCAGCGGTCCGCCAGCCCCTGGCCGCGCTCGAAAAGCTTGAGGGCCTCCTCCAGAGGCAGGTCGCCCGACTCGAGCGAGGCCACCAGCCCCTCCAGTTCGCGGAAGGCTTGTTCGTAAGTAAGATCGTCCGGGGTTTTGGCCTTGGGCATGTCGGGACCTCACTCGGCGCCGTCGCCGGCCACCGCCGGGAAGGATCCGTCGTGGACGCGCACCGTGAGACGCTCGCCTGCGCGCACCTGCCCCGTCGATCGGACGATGGTCCCGCCGGGGTGAAGCTGAACGACGGCGAAACCGCGCGCTAGGACCGCCTCCGGACCGACGGCGCGGAGCGTTTGAGACAGCCCATGGACGCCCGCCCGGCGCAGTGCCAAGCCGCTGCGAACCGCCGCCAGCCCCCGGTGGGCCAGGTCGTCGACGCGCTGGCGCGCGTTCGCCACCTGGGCCCTCGGCGAGGCCATGCGCAAGGCGAGCTCCCGGCTTCGCAACTCGCCTCGAGCCTGCCCCAGCCGCCGGCTCAGCGAGGCACCCAGTGAGCGGGAGGCCTGATGGATCGCCATGTGCATTTCGTCCCCGTCGGGCGTCGCCACCTCGGCCGCCGCCGAAGGCGTCGGCGCACGCCGGTCGGCCACGAAGTCAGCAATCGTGAAGTCGGTCTCATGGCCGATGCCGCTGACGACGGGCGCTCCGGAGGCCGCCACGGCCCGCGCTACTCTCTCATCGTTGAAGGCCGCCAGATCTTCCAGCGAACCGCCGCCGCGGACCAGCAGGATAACGTCGGGATGTGCGTGCCGGTTGAGGACCTCGAGCGCGGCGACAATCCCGGCCGGCGCCTCGCTACCCTGGACCGGTGTGGGCGCCAGGACGACCTCGGCGAGTGGATAGCGGCGCCGCAAGACGTGCACGACATCGTGCAGAGCAGCCCCGGCAACGGAAGTCACGACGCCGATGCGTGCGGGCAGAGGCGGCAGCGGCCGCTTGCGTTCCGCGTCGAACAGTCCCTCGGCTTCCAAGCGGGCCTTCAATCGAAGGAACTCCTGGTAGGCCGCTCCCTCCCCCGCCAGGCGCACGACGTCCGCATAGAGCTGGTACTGCCCTCCCGCCTCATAGACGCTGATGCGGCCGTGGACCTCCACGGCATCCCCTTCCCGCGGCGAAAACCGCTGGCGCACCGCCTCGGTCCGCCACATGACGCAGCGCAGTGCCGCCTCGCCGTCCTTGAGGGTGAAGTAGAGGTGCCCCGAGCCCGGCCGGGAGAGGTTCGACAACTCGCCGGCCACCCACACGTCCTGCAGACGGTAGTCGCCTTCGAGCAGCTGACGCACGTAGCGCGTCAGGTCCGCGACCGTCCACAGCCGCTGTTGGAGGCCGAAGAAGGATAGCTGGCCCACGCTGCGGAGGATACTTGTCGCCGGAGAGCATGTCAACAACCCGATGGGTGGATCTTGCTGCCGCCAGAACCCCAAACCCGTTTTGGCTGTGCCAAAACGGGTTTGGTTTTGGGGGTATAACCTAGCCCGAGGAGTCCCGTCATGGACGAGGCGAAGGAAGTCCGTCTGGCCCAGGCGTTTCGTCGCCGTGGCTGGACGTTGGCGCTGGCAGAATCCTGCACCGGCGGGTTGATTGGCCACCGGCTGACCAACGTCCCGGGGGCCTCCGACTACTTTCTGGGCGGCATCGTGGCCTACGCCTACGACGCGAAAGAACGGCTGCTCGGCGTGCGGCACCAGACCCTATACGTGCATGGGGCTGTAAGCCGAGAGACGGCGATCGAGATGGCGCGCGGCGCCCGCCTTTCGTTGGGCGCCGATGTCGGTGTCTCCGTCACGGGCATAGCCGGCCCGGGCGGCGGCCTGCCGGACAAACCCGTCGGGCTGACGTGGATCGCCGTCAGCACCCGGGACGGTGAAGAGGCCGAACAGTTCCTCTGGTCGGGCGACCGGCTGGCGAACAAGATCGAGTCCGCCGAGGCGGCGCTCAACCTGCTGCTGCAGACGGTAGACCGCCCATGAACGCCGAAAGCTCTTTGGAGGTCGAAGCCGAGGGAACTCCGGAAGGGCGGCTGCATCCGCGGGCCTTTCAGTGGCAAGGCCGGCGGGTCGTCATCCGTTCGTGGGGGCGGAAGTGGGACGATGCCTCGGGGCGGCACGTGCTGGTCATGTCCGAGTCCGGACGGGTGTTCGAACTCGTCCACCAGCCGGAGGAAGGCGCCTGGCGGTTGATCGACCGGCCCACGATGTTCCCGACGGGGTCCGTGCGGGCGTAGGAACCATCGGCGAGGGCGCATGATTCCTGCGTGGCGCCTCAAGGGCGAGACGAAGGGAGCCTAGGCCACCCCGCGCACGGCCCAGGCCCGCGCCACGAGGTGGATCGAGCCATTTGCCGCGTACGGCAAGCCCGCCCTCAAACGCTCGCGCAACGCGGAGCGCGCCCCCTCCCCCAAGGACATCACATACCCGGGTGCCGGCCCCTGGCCCCCCAGGAACGGTGACCAGAAATCGTCGAAGTCGTTGAAGTCGGTCGGGGTGTCGATGGCGCGAACTTCGACACCCGCTAGATCCACCTTCTGGAAGATCTCTCGCAGGGGTTCGGGGTGGCAAATGGGGAAACGGCCACCCTCATCCAGGTCTTTCGCCCGGGGGTCCAGGGCCGCGGCCGCATCCCAGAAATGGCGCATGAACTGCATCTTCCCAGCATAGTCCCAGACGTAGGCAGCCACCGTCCCGCCGCGGCGCGCGGCGCGGGCCATTTCAGCCAACGCCCGATCCGGCCGCGGAATGAAATTCAACGCCAGACCCGAGACCACGGCATCGTAACCTGCAGATTCGACGGGCAGTGCCTGGGCATCGGCCGTCTCGAAGCGGGCCCGGTCATCGGCCATCACCGACCGGGCGAATTCGAGATAGCCAATGGAAGGATCGATCCCGTGAACCCGGGAGGGAGCGGCCATCTCCAGGATCGTGGCGCTGAGGGCGCCCGTCCCACATCCAACGTCCAGCCAGCGAGACCCGCCCGGGATCTCCAGCCACTCCAAGAATTCTCTGGCGACCGCTCGGCTCCAGCGCCCGACGAACGACTCGTACGCCTCCCCGCTCGTCCATACCTCGTTGGGTCCGCCTGCGCTCCGGCTTCGTTTCATGCCTCGTCTCCTGCATGACCTGATCTGTCGCACCGGCCCGATCCAGGATGACGCCCACCGTGCGGCTCGTTCACCTACGAACACATAGGGGCACGCCGTGGCGTGCCCCTATCTCAATTAGGAGATTCGCCTTTCAGCTCAGGTAGTCGCGCAGTTGTCGCGCCCGGCGGGGATGGCGGAGCCGGCGCAGCGCCTTGCCCTCGATCTGGCGGATGCGCTCGCGAGTCAGGCCGAATTTCTGGCCGACCTCCTCGAGCGTGTACGAACGTCCGTTGTGCAGCCCGAAGCGCAGCCGCAAGATGCGGGCCTCGCGGGGGCTGAGGGTCGAAAGGACGTCTTCGATCTTTTCGCGCAGCAGATTCTGGTAGGCGGATTGTGTCGGCGTGGGTGTAGTCTCATCCTCGACGAACGCCCCCAGCTCGGAGTCTTCTTCCTCGCCCACGGGTGTCTCGAGCGACAACGGTCGCCACGACACGCGCATCATCCATTGGATCTTGCGCGCGTCGGTCTCCATCTCATGGGCGATCTCTTCCGGCGAGGCCTTGCGGCCCATCTCCTGCTCCAACTGGCGGGCGACCTTGTACAGCCGGCGGATGCGGTCGGACATGTGCACCGGAACCCGGATCGTCCGTCCCTGGTCGGCGATGGCGCGGGTGATCGTCTGGCGAATCCACCAGGTGGCGTAGGTCGAGAAGCGAAATCCGCGTTTGTAGTCGAACTTCTCGACGGCCTTCATCAGGCCCAGGTTGCCTTCCTGGATCAGGTCGAGGAACGGCACACCGCGGGCCATGTATTTCTTGGCGATGCTGACGACCAGGCGGGTGTTGGCTTTGATCAGGTGGTCGCGCGCCAACCGCATGTCTTGAATATGCCCCAGGTGTTCGGCCCGCTTTTGGGCGCTGCCGTTGCCGTTGAGCTTGGCCAGGCGGCCTTCGGCCAGACGGCCGCGTTCGATGCGCTGGGCGAGGGAGACCTCCTCCTCGGTGGTCAGCAGCGGCACACGCGCCATTTCCTTCAAATACAGGCCGACGGTATCGTCGCTGGAGATGGCGCTCAGGTCGAACTCTTCGGTGCTTTCCAGGGAGGGCAGCTCGGGGCGCAGATGGACCGGCACCTGGGAGGCGTCCCGATAGACCTCGATTCCGGCGCCCCGGAAGAAGGTCTCGATCCGCTCGAGGCGCTCGCCGTTTTCCTCCAGGTCGGGGAAGACGCCGACGATGTCCTCGGTGGTCAGGAAGCCCTGGTAGTCGCCCTTCTCGACGAGCGAGGCGAAGGCCTCGCGTTTCTGCCAGCGATCCTTGGATACGCTCATCGGCGCCCTCCTGCGGGCGGCGCGTGCGGCGGGATGCTAGGTCTCAATCTGGGAGGCGCGCAGCGGCGCCCGGCGCATGTCGGTCGGCGCCTGGGCATGCCCGCAGGTCGTCTCGTTCAGGCTGGCGCCGCATTCCGGACACAATCCCCGGCAGTCCGGGCGGCAGAGCGGTTGGATGGGAAAGTCGAGCAGCATGTATTCCCGCACCAGCGGGCTGAGGTCGAGAAGCCCGGTTTCGGGTACCGCCAGGAGGGGTTCCGGCGCCTTGGAGGGAGGGTAGACGAACAGGTCGTCGAACTCGATGTCGAGCGGCTGGCCGTAGGGGTTCAGGCACCGCACACACTCGGCCCGGGCGATCGCCGTCAGTTGGCCGTGGGCGTAGAGCCCCTGGACCGCGCGGGTCATGCGGATCGATCCGCGCAAATCATTAACGTCCAAGTCGTCACCGACCTGGACGTTGGGGTAGTCGAAGTCGAACGTGCGGTTGTAGCCAATGCCTTCGTGGAGCAGAAAACCAACGTTCAACCGCAAAGGATGGCTGTTCAGGTTCGCACCCTGGCCCGGATGTCCCCGGCAAAGCGCTGGCATTATAGCACGCTTAGAATCAAGCGTCAAGGAGTGCAAATTAATACGGTACATAAGTATGGCACAACGTTGGCCACGCCTAGCACTTGCGGCGGTCATCTATGGTCGGTACCCAACATGCGGGAGTGAGGTACTATTCGAGTAGCCAAGCGTTCAGACGAGAGGACCCATGCCGCGGCTGCTCCTCGCCACTAACAATCCAGGCAAACTGGAGGAGCTGAGAGCCCTTCTGCGGGACTTGCCCATACGGCTGACCGATCCGAACGACCTCGAACTCGCTCAGGAGGTCGAGGAGGACGGAGCCGATTACGCCGCCAACGCCACCTTGAAGGCGGTCGCCTTTGCACGGACCAGCGGTTTGTGGACCCTGGCCGACGACACCGGCTTGGAAGTGGCCGCTCTGGGAGGGGCTCCGGGCCTGCACTCCCGCCGCGTGGCTGCGAGCGATCCCGAACGACGCCAACGCCTTCTCGGGCTGCTGGCTCCCTTTCCGCCGCCTTGGACGGCGACCTTCCGCTGCGCCGTCGCTCTCGCCTCCCCCGATGAGACCGTGGTCGTCGCTCACGGAGCCTGTCCGGGAGAAATCCTGCCTGTCCCGCGCGGCGCGGGCGGATTCGGTTACGACCCTTTGTTCCTGGTCGCCCGCACGACGAAGACGATGGCCGAGCTTTCCCTCGAGGAGAAGAACCGCCTCAGCCACCGGGCGCGCGCCGTCCGGAGCCTGATCCCGGCGATCGTTCGAGCCCTCACCCCTTCGCCCTCGCGGAGCAGCCTGTAAGGCCTCTCCCGCTCCGCGGGATAGGGGTTGGCGTGAGGGTAGACGTGATTATCGAGCCTCGGATGCGGCAGATGGCATCCGATCCCCGCGCAGGGTCACCTCGTAGCGCGGCGCCGGGAGGCTGATGCCTGTTCCCTCAGCCGCCTCGGTGCACCGTCCCGGCCGTCTCACCGCCCCGGTGCACCCCGTTCGGACCGCGAGAACCGGTCCGCCTGCACCCCGTCCGGGCCGGCGCCCTTGCGGGCTCCGGCCTGCGGGGCGAACGGCCTGCGCTGCGCTTGGTGCGGCGCAGGCGAACGGGGTGTCCTTGCGGGAGAGCCAACCGGCCCCCGATCAATCGGCCTTTTGGGGCAGGAACTCGCGCACGATCGTTTCCACGTCCGCCGGTTTCTCCAGCATGACCATATGGCCGGCCCCCTCAACGACCGCCATCGCGGCGCCCTCGATCCCTCGCGCCAGCTCTTCCGTGCGGGCGAGGGGCGTCATGCGATCCTCGGCCCCGCAGACGAGGAGCGTAGGGAGGTGCACATCTCCCAGCCGCGCCTGCACGTCGAATACAGAGCAGGCTAAGAAGTCGCGGTGCAGGACGTCCGGCCCGGTCT
>Ga0214473_10006773_pt1 | contig 13650 bp, 13 predicted proteins | sample RVTome_7_FD_203509 | JGI IMG/M metagenome (GOLD analysis project Ga0214473, IMG submission 203509) | Soil microbial communities from uranium-contaminated site in the Upper Colorado River Basin, Wyoming, United States - RVT98D197 | ecosystem: Environmental > Terrestrial > Soil > Contaminated >... | reverse complement strand
CCGAGCGTATGTGTCATCCACCGACGCTCGCACGTCACCAATACCACCGCGAGTTTTCCGAGAAACTACGATCGGGTGGATCTCCTCACCGCCCCAAGGTGGCTCTCAGATTGGCCGCCGCCAAAGGAGGCACCCCCTACCGAAGCCGATAGCCATGCACTCGGTGTTGCGAGGCCGCGCAGCAAGTCCGTGATCTGAGGAGCCGGATGCCTTAATTGGGCACGTCCGGATCTGCGGGGGGGGCCTGGCCCCGATTCATGGCACGCTCTAAACGGGCACGGAAGGCGAAAGCCAGACACAGACCAAGAGCAAGCCTAAAGGTCGGATCGCCAGGACCCTATCCCAACACCTTGTCTCGCCCTTTAGCGGCCGTCAAGAAATAACTACGCAGAACTGTGTCGTGATCGTGACATAACTGTCCGTCTGCGGAATCGTGTGCGTCGCGTTCAAGCGCTGGTGGCATAGGGTGGTGCTTAACTCTCGGTAGTTGCGGCGCGACCCAGCGTAATGTTATAACCACGCTCGAAAGGCGTGGATCTGACATTATGCGACCCATTCAGTACGAGACCTCATCTCTGGAAACCCTCTTTGATCGGCAGAGGATCGCGACGCTCCCAGAACTCAAGGGAGCGCTCGGAACGGACGTGTACATCACCGTGCTGCGCAAGTTACACCCCCTCGGGTATCTCTGCAGCTACTCCCACGGCGGAAAGTTCTACACCCTCGAGAAGCTGGCGCAGTTTGACGAACACGGGTTGTTCCGGGTGGGCACCGCGTGCTTCTCACGCTTTGGCTCGCTGCTGGATACGGCGGCACATTGGGTGAACGAGTCAGCGGCGGGATATTCCGTCGCAGAACTGAACCGCGAACTCGCTGTGAGCACGAAGGACGCTTTGCGCCTGTTGGCTCGCCACCGTCGTGTGGTGCGCGAGGAGATGGCCGGCTACCTGTACTGTGCGGTCGACCCGCAGGTACGCCAGGCGCAGCTCATGCAACGCCGGCAGCCAATCACCCCGGCACCGCTACCCGGGGCGGGAGCCACGCTCACCGATGAGGCGAAGGCGGCTGTGCTGCTCTTCTTCAGTACGCTCAATGAACATCAGCGCCGGCTGTACGCCGGCATGGAGTCCGTGCGCCTGGGGCGCGGCGGCGATCACTGGATTGCGCAGATCACGGGTCTGGACGTCCACACGGTGTCTCGGGGGAGGCGCGAACTGCTGGCCGATGACCTCGCGCTGGACCGTATCCGGGGCCGCGGTGGCGGGCGGCCACCGGTGGAAAAAAAACGCCCGCGGTAGTCGGGCGCCTGCACCAGTTGCTCGCACCCGACACTACGGGCGATCCGATGACCGGTCTCAAGTGGACGCGCAAGACCACGCGCAAGATCAGCGCGGAACTGGGCAAGGCGGGGCTGTGTGTGTCGCACACCACGGTGGCGCGGCTGCTGGAGAAGCTTGACTACCGGCTGCGGGTGAATCACAAGAAGATTGCCGGCAACAGTCACCCGCAGCGCAACACCCAGTTCGAGTACATCGCTGTCCAACGGCACCGCTGCGAGCGCAGCGCGACCCCGCTCATCTCCATTGACACCAAGAAGAAGGAAGTGGTCGGCCCTTTCAAGAATGCTGGCGCCGTCTGGAGTCGCTCTCCGCGCGCGGTGCGCGACCATGACTTTCGCAGTGAGGGTGTCGGCATGGCGATTCCCTACGGCATCTACGATGTCCGCGCCAATCGCGGAGCGGTCTTCATCGGGAAGTCACACGACACTGCCGACTTCGCACTGGACTCGATCGTGGCGTGGTGGCAGGCCGACGGCAGCACCCGTTACCCCAACGCCACGAAGTTGTTCATCTTGGCTGACAACGGCGGCAGCAACGGCTCTACCCACCACGCTTGGAAGTACGCGCTCCAGTGCAAACTGGCCGATCCCTTCGGACTCACGCTGACTGTCTGCCACTATCCGCCGGCCACCTCGAAGTGGAACCCGATCGAACACCGTCTCTTCGCCCAGATCAGCCGCAACTGGGCAGGCGAGCCTCTGAGCTCTTACGAAACCATCGTCAATTTCATCCGCAAGACCACCACCGAAACCGGCCTGCAGGTTACCGCGACGACCTTGGAAGGCGACTACCCCACCGGCGTCAAGATCGCCAAGCGGGAAATGCAACAACTCTCCATCCACCCCCACAGGGTCTGCCCACAATGGAACTACACCGTCCGCCCACGCGCTACCCCAAACTGCGAAGTTATTTCTTGACAGCCCCTTAGTCGTGCCGAGGTGGGCGTAGTCGATTTCGGCATCATTGCTGAACAGTGCAGCGAGCGGTTCGGGCTGCTTCTCGTTGACACACTCATGATAGCGAAAGCGCAAGGTTTGGATCGCTGCGCGGTCTTCCAGCTCCTGCACTCGCGCTTCCAGCGCTTGTACCCGTTGTTCCAGATCTGTTGTTGCCATAGTGTTCCCTCCTATGTAGAAAGCATACCGCAATCCTTCAGGTAAGTAACCGTTCACGCCCAGTCATGGATGTAAATCCGGGGCTGGAGATTTTCTCGCAGTAGGGGTAGCGTACGCCACAGTCACCCACTTCGGATTTAGGAGAGCCTTTAATATGAGCTGGGCAGAGACGATAGGCCCCCGCGACGACCTGTTTCACACGACCGACGGCGACCCGTACTGGAACGAGTCGTCGTTTATTTCCTTCCATTTGCCTGAACGCAATCTGCTTGGCCTTCTATACTTCTACTTTCGGCCAAACCATAACATGTGCATGGGCGGGCCCATCATCTGGGACCATACGGGCTCTCAGCTCTCGGACTGCCTGTACAACGCGTGGGACTGGCACATGCCGATCCCGAAGGGCGCGCAGATGTTTGATTTCAGCCTGGCGAACGGGTTCGCCGTCCAGACGCTCGAGCTCCAGAAGTCCTATCGGCACCTCTACGAAGGCCCCGGTTGCAAGATGGACGTCACGTTCACAGCGACGATGAAGCCGCACTACATGCGGAAGTTTGACGACAAGAGGGTCAACCCGGGGATGGCCGATTACGTCACGCAGGTCGGAAGCGTGCCGACCGGCCATTACGAATATTGCGTCGAGATCGTGAGGAGACACCATGGCGATCATCAATCGAACCAACCCCGCCGAAGCGCAGCCGCAACTGACGCGCTGGCTGGCGGCCAAACTGCCAGGCGCTGATGCGGTCGAGGTCTCGAACGTCGTCGTCCCGAAGAGTAACGGCCTGTCGGCGGAGACCATCATGTTCGATGCTGCATGGACCGAGTACGGCAAGCGGCGGTCAGAGCGCTTTGCTGTCCGCTTGGAGCCGCCCGCCGGCGAGGGAGCCTACTGCACCTACGACATCCCGGGCGAGTTTGCCGTCATGCAGGCGTTGTCGAACACGCCGGTCCCTGTCCCGTCGGTGCGGTGGCTGGAGACGGACGAATCGATCCTCGGGGGCCGGTTCTTCGTCATGGCACGCCTCGACGGGCGGGTTCCTCCTGACGACCCACCCTTCACGGTCGACGGATGGGTGCTCGAGTTGAGCGAGCGCGATCGCGCGAGGCTGTCGGAAAACGGCCTGAAGGCGCTCGCCCAGGTGCACGAGGTCGACTGGCGAGCACTGGGTCTCGACTTCCTCGACCGCAGGCAGGACGGCGCCCCCGGAGTCGAGCAGCGGCTCGCGTACTATGCGCGCTACTTCGAATTCGCAGCGCGCGGCGAGGCGAACCCGATGGTCGAGGCGGGCTTCGAGTGGCTGCGGCAAAATCGGCCGCCCGAACCGGATAGGCCATCCCTCCTCTGGGGTGACAGCCGCACCGGCAACATGGTCTTTGCCGACGACCTCTCGGTTGCTGGGCTCCTGGACTGGGAGATGGTCAGCGTCGGGGCCCCCGAGATGGATCTCGGCTGGTGGCTGGCGACTCAGCGGCTCTTCACCGAGGCACTCGGCGTCCCGCTTCCAGCGGGAATCGCCGACCGCGAGCGGACCATCGCGCTCTACGAGGAGTACAGTCGGAGGAGGGTCAAAAACATCCACTATTACGAAGTGCTTGGCGCGCTCGAAGTCTCGGTCATGCTACATCGCGTCGGCGCTATGATGATAAGTGGCGGCCGACTCTCCGCCGACTCCCCGATCAAGCTCAACAACCAGGGGACCCAGGTTCTCGCGAGCCTGCTGGGTCTCCCCGCGCTCCAGGGGAGGCCGGAGAGCTACATCGGCAAACGGTGACCACATCGGGCGGCATGTGGAACTTTCATCTGCCGTGACCCGACGGCACGCGTCGCCGGGCGGGCGACTTGATCCGGACCATGCTCACGCTGAACCGGACTAGTCGCGGCGGTTTTATCTTGGGAATCGGAGCCGGCGAAGTGAGGTCGCTGAAACCGTTCGGTTATAGCTTCAATGGTCTCATCGGTAATCTCGAAAACACGCTCCGGGAGCTGCGCTCCCTCCTTGATACTGGCGAGATGCCAAGCGGGGTAGGGCGAACCGGCCTCAGGTGCGACGGCCCGACCGGTCCGCCGCAAGTCTGGGTGGCCGCCAATGCTCCGCGGAGCCTGAAGCTTGCCGGTCGCTATGGAGATGGCTGGATGAACATCGATGGCCTCCCAGAGTGGCTTGACCGCGCCGCACCAACAGCGCTACGGGGGTAGGACGAGAGCAAGACCGGTCCTAGCGGAGGCCAGATATGAGCGTCACATCGCAGCGAGATCAGGAGTTCGGGCTGAACCCGGCCCAGTACTTCGATATGTCGGAGACGAGAATGCACAGCATGCCGCGAGACGAACTCACTGAGCTCCAACTCCGACTGCTGCGTACGCGCGTCGAGGAGAACCGTGAGCGGATCCCGATGCTGGCAAAGCTGGCAAAGAAGCAGGGCATTACCTCAGTGGACGATTTCGACGCGGCGCTGCCGCTGTTCTTTGACCACTACGTGTACAAGTCGTACCCGCCGTCGCTGTTGTCCAGCGGCCGCTTCGACGTGCTGACGCGCTTCGTCGACAAGCTCTCGACCAAAGACCTGTCGTCTGTGAACACCGCCGGCTGCAGGTCGATCGATGAATGGCTCGACGAGCTTAGCTCCCAGGCTCACCTGGTCCCCGTCACGTCTTCGGGCACTACGGGGACGATGTCGTTCGTCCCGAAGACACAGGCGGACTGGGATGTCTTTGGCGAAACCGCCCGCATATCGATCTTGCAGGACTTCGGATCGCCCCCCGGTCCAGAGGATACAGACGAGCCAGTCCACGGTATCTGGCCCACCTTCGCGGACGGTTACATGACCCCGTTCCGGTGCGGACAGTACTTCCTCAAGCACATGTCGCGGGGGAAGCCGGGCTATTCACATCCAGCGCTCCCAGGCCGGGGCAGCGCGGATGTGATGTACCTCGCTGGCCGGATGGCAGCTGCCGAGGCGAGGGGTGAGAGCCCAAAGGTCGCGATACCGGGCGGTCTGCAAGGACGCATCGGCGAGTTGAAGAAGCTCAAGGCCGACACGGCCAAGGCGAAAGCCACCTATCTCGTCGAGTTGACGACGAATCTCGCCGGTGCTCGCGTGGCGGGGCTCTCGGCATGGACGTTCTTCCACGAGCTCGCGACAATGGCCGCTGAGATTGGGGTCAAGTGCGAGTTTGCGCCGAGGTCGCGTATCTTCTCCGGTGGTGGCGGCAAGGGTGTGGTCGTGCCTGACAACTGGCAACAGGTTCTCGAAGACTTCCTCGGCCTCCCGATTCGGATGGCGTACTCGATGAGCGAGACTGTCACGCTTCAGACCGCATGCGACGAAGGACGGATCCACCTGAAGCCGTGGGTCATTCCGTATGTGCTCGATCCCGACACGAGCAAGCCGCTTCCACGCTCCGGTGTGAGAAAGGGACGGGCGGCATTCTTCGATCTCTGCGCATCCGGCTTCTGGGGCGGAGTCACCTCCGGAGACGAAATCGAAATCGACTGGAGCGAGATCTGTCCGTGCGGTCGGCTGACTCCGCACATCAGCCCGAAGATCGAGCGCTTCAGCGAGAAGCAGGGGGGCAACGACAAGATCACCTGTACGGCCACAGCAGCCGCGCACGCTGATGCAATGGACTATCTGACGACGCTGTCGTGATGGCCAATCCCGTGATCGCACACATGATCCTGCGGGGGCGGGTCATCGACTCCGATCTGATCGAGCACTCAGACCGAGAAGGGTCAGCCTTCCTGGCGCCCGACGTAAAGGCGCACCTCGATGATCTCACGCTCGATGATCGCGGCGCGATGAGTGACCTCCACGCCCTCACGCTTGAGGAAATCGTTGCGTTTCTTGCCGAGCTCGGGAGCAAGCTCGACATTCGGAGTAACGCGCACATGCAACAGGCACTCGAGTGGTCATACGACGCGGCGCCGACGACCCCATCGATCCTCGCGCACTTCTACGCCATGCTGCCCTCATTCTTCGATGCCGCCGTCACAATGCGGATGGCGCAGGAGTGTGTCGGTGTCGACTATCTCGAGGGCTGGGTCAGGAAGGAGTGGCCTGGCGGCGGATCGACTGCAGTGCGCGCCTTCGGGTCCCGTACCCTCCATATCGTCGCAGGGAACGGACCACTGATCGGTGCGTTCTCGCTCATCCGCTCGGCGTTGACCCGCTCGGACTGCATCATCAAGAGCCCTTCCAACGACCCCTTCACCAGCTCCGCGATCGGCAAGACGATGTGCGAGATGGCACCCGACCATCCAATCACACGACATTTCGCAGTCGCCTACTGGCGTGGTGGCGACAGGGAGGTCGAGTCGCGGCTCTACCGCCCCGAGCGAATCGAGAAGATCTGTGCCTGGGGTGGCCTGGCCGCATTGCGCCATGTAACGCAGTACATTCAACCGGGGCTCGAGCTGATAGCTCTGGACCCGAAGAGAAGCCTGAGCGTTGTCGGACCAGAGGCGTTCGACGGCGACGCGACGATGCTCGACGTGGCGCGGCGGATCGCTCAGGATGGCGGAACCTTCAATCAGATCGGATGCGCGAACGCGCGAGTGGTGTATGTCCTCAGCGGTACCGACGGCGACGGTGTGGCGCGTCTGAATCGGCTCGGGAAGCTCGTGTACGACGAGCTCCTGGCATTGCCGCCGGAGATCAGTACCGCCCCCAAGCACTATGACTCCGAGCTGCGCAGCATGGTCGAGGCGGTTCGGCTCGACGATGAATGGTTCAATGTGATCGGCGGCAGAGACGGCGAAGGTTGCGTGATCGTCTCCCAGTTACCGGAGCCGGTGGCGTTCTCGGAGTATCTGGCCGACCGGACCCTGAACTTGGTCCCTGTCGACCACGTGGACGCTTTCGTGAGCGCCGTCGACTCATATACGCAGACAGTCGGGGTTTACCCGAATGATCTGCTGGAGATTCTGCGTGACAGGTTGCCGCTGTATGGGGCACAGCGTCTTGTAACGCTCGGTCACGCGATTGACATGGCGCGGTTTCCGTTGCAGACGCCGCAAGACGCGATCGAACCGATGCGACGAATGTGCAAGTGGATCGTGAGCGAGAGCTTTGGGACAGAATCAGACAGCGGCGACGTCGGAGCCGGAGCGGTTGCTAGTTCCGTCCGAGGGGGCTGAGTCGAGCCCGCTGGAAAACCGGTGTCCATTAAGGCGACATTCTAGTTGATGGCGTCCGCTGTCGAGAACCTCGGGCTACGCGGGGGCGACAACACCATTCCCGCTTACTATGCCACGGCGGTACCGATGAAGCTGATCGTGGAAAGGAGGGCTTGATCGTGGAACTCGGCCTCAAAGGCAAACGTGCGTTGGTTACGGGCAGCAGCTCCGGAATCGGCATAGGGATCGCCAAGATGCTCGCGGCCGAGGGGGTCTCTGTCGTCGTTCACGGTCGTGACGCAACACGCGCTCAAGGAACCGCCAAGCAGATCGAAGAAGGAGGCGGGATAGCCGCGGTAGCGATCGGGGATCTTTCGACCGATGCCGGAGCGAAGAGCGTTGCCGAGGCCGCGCTGGCGGCGTTCGGCGGCGTCGACATCCTGGTCAACAACGCCGGCGGCCGCGCCGGCACGGGAGACAACTCGTCCTGGCTCGCAGTCGATTCCAACGACTGGGCGGCAACCTATCAGGCAAACGTCATCAGCGCCGTCCGGATGATCCGCCATCTTGCCCCGAAGATGATAGAAAGGGGATGGGGCCGGATCATCCAGATAGCGAGTACGATCGGTGCTAGCCCGATCCCCACCGAACCCGATTATGGCGCCAGCAAGGTGGCGATGTACACCCTCACCCTCGGCCTATCGAAGGCGTTGTCCAATACCGGGGTAACCGTCAATACGATTAGTCCCGGCATGATCTACACGCCAGGGCTCGAGCTCTTTCTGAACGATGTCGCTTCGCGGATGGGCTTTGGAAGTGATCGTGCCAAGACGGAAGCCTTCGTCCTCAAGGAGTTGTTGCCGCAGACGGTCTCCCGGATGGGACAACCCGAGGATGTCGGCGCGATTGTTCTCTATCTAGCCAGCCCGATCGCCGATTTCGTCAATGGAGCCAACTGGCGGGTGGACGGCGGCATGAGCCGCTCAATCAGTTAGTCGTAGCTCCCATTTTGCCGGTGAAAGCCGTAGCAGCATCGCTCGCGTCCTCAGTGGGACCAAGAGGCCCGCAGGCTCGGCGGCCCTGTCGAAAATGGGCAGCGCGCTCGAGAGCCACGCGGGCGCTCGCGCTGGCGCAGGCGCCTGCGGCTCGACCCGCAGGCCGAGGTGACGCAGGATTTTCTCGATCACCGCTGAATCATCGATGGTTGCCAGCAGCCGTAGCCGGCTGCCGCATTCCGGACAGACCAGGACGTCGATGGCGAACGTCCGCCGGAGTAGGTCAGCCCATGCATAGTGGTTGGGCCGTGTGTAGCCCTCCCTCGGTGCCGGCTGTGGTGTGGCCGCCGTATCGGTCGCGTCGCTCGGCGGCGCGCTCTGCCCGGCCAGCGAGCCGGCGGGTACCGTGGCGCCTGTGAAGGGCGCAGTGGCGTCAGACGCGGCCGGGCCCACTTCATCACTGCGGGTCTGCGCAGTCGGTCCCACCTCTGCGCCCTCCCGCGCCCGACGCACGGCGTCGCCGCGCCAGCGTGCGTGCGGCGCGAAGACGCCGTGATACACGAGCAGGTTCAGACGTGGTTTCGGAATCATCGCCGCGATCTTCTCCAAGAACTCGCTGGGCTCGAAACAAATCGCCCGCGTGCCGTCCTGCCAAGGGCGGCGCAAACGCAGCAGAACCTTGCCGTCTAGCGTGCTCAGCCGCCCGCAGGGTCATGTCGCCGACTTCTACCGCGAACTCGGCGATCTCTTCGGCGTCACGCTTTCCCCGCATAACCGCTGGGCCGGTTCCAAAGTGCTGCGCGAGCGTTGGCGCCAGCACACCGAGAGCACGCTGGTGCGTCCGGTGCTGGTCATCGACGAGGCCCAGGAAATGTACGCGGCCACCCTCAACGAGTTGCGCTTTCTGGCCAGCGCTGAACTCGATGCGCGGGTGTTGCTCACCGTGGTGCTGGCCGGGGACCGCCGGCTCACCGAGAGCTTTCGCGCCCCCGAGCTGCTGCCGCTGGGCAGTCGCATCCGCCTGCGGCTGCCTCTCGACGCCGTCCCGGTGGCGGAGCTCGCCGCCTCAGTGCGCCACGCCCTCGAGGCCGCCGGCAATCCCGCACTGATGACCCCGGCGCTGATCGAGACCCTCGCCGCGCATGCCGCCGGCAATCGCCGCGTGCTCATGAACCTTGGCGCAGAACTGCTCGCGGCAGCGGTGCGCGAGCAGCGGCCGCACCTCGACGAACAGCTCTTCTTCCAGGTCTGTGGCACGCCGGCCCCGCGCAACACCCCAAAACGCCGATGAGCCTCCCCGTCGTGCCGGCGGGAAAGCTGCCCACCCGCGCTGCCGAGCAGCGCTGGCTCGTCGAGCAGCTGTGGAGTGCCGAGGCCGTCGGCATCATTGGTGGCGAGCCCAAGTGTGGCAAGTCCCTGCTCGCCCTCGATCTGGCCGTCTCGGTCGCCTCCGCCACGCCCTGCCTCGGCCGCTTCGCCACCGCCCAGAGCGGGCGCGTCCTGCTCTTTGCCGCGGAAGACCCGCTCCCGGTCGTGCGTGAACGCCTGCAGGGCCTCAGCGGCGTGCCCTTGCGCAGCCCGGGCGTGACTTTGACTAGCCACTTTGGACTTTGGACCTTAGACTTTGGGCTGCGGGCGAAGCCCGCGCTGAGGGGAAGGTAGCCGAAGGCTTCTAAACCGGCAAGAGAATACGTGATGGTATTTATGCAAACAGGTACTAAGCGGCGGCCTTGCGGCCGGCGATACGACCCAAAGTAAAGCAATCCGCGGTAGGCGACCCGCTAAGCAGGCTGATTGTCATTGACATCGGCCCCCTATCCTTGGCGGTCTCCTTCGGCGCCTCGCCAGCGGCGAACCAATCGTGTATCAAGGCCCCAGTGGTCCAGAACCTTACCTATGGTGTGGTCGATTACATCGTCGAGTGTCTTCGGCATGTAGTGGAACGCAGGAACGGGTGGCAGAATCACGCCGCCCATCTCCGCAACCGCCAGCATCAGCCTGAGGTGTCCTACGTGCAACGGAGTCTCTCGAACCACGAGTACGAGTTTCCGTCGTTCCTTTAAGCATACATCCGCTGCGCGAATGAGAAGATTGTCGTCGTATGAGTGTGCTATTCCAGAGAGGCTCTTGATGGCGCACGGGATTACCACCATTCCATCGGTCAGAAACGAGCCGCTTGAGATCGCTGCCGCGATATCGGCGTGGTCGTAGACGCGGCTTGCCATCGATTGCACTTCTGCCACGCGGTAGCTGGTTTCCAGCTCAATAGTCCTTTGAGCGCCGCTGGAAATCACCAGGTGCGTCTCCACTCCCTGGACTCGCAGCGCTTCCAAAAGACGGATGCCGTAAATCGCCCCGCTCGCGCCACTCATTCCGACAATCAACTTCATCCTGGGCTCCGTTAAGAAAGGTCCTATCCTTGCAACGTCACGCCACACGTAGGCCGGTGGCGCCAGCCGGTTTCGCCTTCTCGATCTCAACGCGAACGCCGCGGTCGCTCTGGCCGGGGGGGCACGTTCCGTAGTGCATGATGCTCTAACACAAATTCCCGACGGGTCTGCCCCCAGCGAGGGCGCTCAAAAAAATGACCTCGTCTCCATCGTGGAGCACGCGCCCTAGGCAACGGCCGACAGATTCCGACTGACCGCTAATGGATACAAGCACGCCCGGGCTGGGCTGGCCTCCCTCTACGAACATTCTCTTAGCGAAAGCTCGCCCGTGTCGCTTTGCAAGTTCTGACAACAGGTCGCTTACCGTAGGCTGACCCTCCATCTCAATTGTCTCTTCTCCCCGATCTCCAGCGACTTGCCTCAGACTGCCCAAGAAACGACACCTGATCGTGCTCATTTCATTCCCGAAGAGTGAACGAGAGGTTAAGCTCCGCAAGTTTCTCTTGCGTTGGAACTCCGTTGGAGTCCCATCCTCGAACCGCATAGTATTGTGGAAGAAGTTCGTTCTCCTCGAAGATCTGTCCCTTGGCTGCACCGTCCGGTAGGGGTTCGTTCAAGAACCGCTTGGGCATAAGATCATCATGTCCGGTCAGACCCTCACGCAGGTTGAACATCCGCTCAAGATTGTAAATCCTTTCTCCAGCTTTCATCAGAAACAGTGGGTCTTCGCGGAACGCTTCAATCCCCGTGGCAGCGTAAAGATGCTCGCCCATCATATTGAGAAGGTCAGGCACGGCAATTCCCGGAAGACTACAGTAGATCCCTACCTCGTACATAGCTACGCAGTCCTGGCTCAGCTTGCACAAGGCTCCCTTGTTCTCAGTCGAAAAACGATCTTTGATCGGAATCGGAGAAGGGACGCCAAGCATCTCGGGCAAACAGTAACCGTAGTTGTGATTGGCGCCCGTGTTGGCTGTGGAGAGATTGAGCCCATGCGCTTTTGCGCCACGAGGATCATAACCAGGAAACTCTACTCCCTTGGAGTGGATGGCGTAACAATCTGATCCTTTTCCAATCACTTGGGCTGCCTTCTTCACCCCTAGCGCGAGAACTTCTCCCAGCCGGCCTTCCCGGTGCGCAATCTTTCGGATCAATTCCAATGCGGCCCGGTGATTTCCCCACGTAAGCTCCAACCCGTCCGTGTCTGACTTTTTCAGAATACCCCGATCATAGAGTTCGTATGCAAATCCAAGAACGGCGCCAGTGGAGATGGTGTCGAGACCGAGGGCATCACAGGCCTGATCGTAAGCGTAAGTGTAACTGATGTCGGAGTGATCTATGGAGCCTGCAGCCGCCCAAATCGTCTCGTATTCGGGCCCTTTCATCCTAAGAATGCCGCCGTATTCTCCTCCATCTGGGCTTTGGCCAACGTTGCCGCAACTGACTGAGCAGCTGTAGCAGTGTGATTTCCTTTTACGGAGCTTGGTGTACTCGCTGGATCCCAGCCGCTCCCAATCTGGCAGAACTCCTTTTTGAAAGTTCCTCGTTGGAAACATTCCCAGCACATTAGTGAACTCTGCGATCTGGGTTCCCTCTTTTCCAAAGTTCTCGATCAGGGGGTTGTTCTTGTAGTCCCCGATCATCCTTTGGACCGCTTTCTTGTACAGATCCGGATACGCGATCGGGACCTTGCCGTCTCCCCTGACAGCGATGGCCTTGAGGTTCTTCGACCCCATGACCGCACCCACTCCTCCGCGCGCTGCAAATCCACCGTGCTCGCTGTCTTTGAGGCGGTCGGCCGAGATCCCTGCAAACATGACGAGATTCTCACCCGATGGCCCGATGACGATACTGCGGGTCCTCTTATCGTGACAGTCGGCACGAAGTTGCTCGTGTGTCTTTTCTGTTTCCATTCCCCACAGATGGCTAGCATCCCTGAACTCCACCCTATCGTTATTGATGTAAACATAGGTCGGCTTGTCTGCTCTGCCCTCGACGATCACCATGTCGTAGCCTGCAAATCGGAGTTCGGCTCCCACCATCCCACCACCGATGCTCCTCATATATCCGCCGGATGCCGGAGACTTCGTCATGATCATCCAGCGGGACATGGACTGCGCAAGCGTTGCTGCCAAAGGACCAACACCAAAGATGATCTTGTTTTCCGGTCCAAGAGGTTCCGTCCCCGGCTTTATCTCGTCCCAGAGGTAACGGACGCCCAGACCCCGACCTCCGACGAAGTCGACTAGCCACTCCTCACGTATGGGTTCGGGCTTGGCCGTTTTGTTCGTGAGATTAATTCGTAGAACCTTCGAGTATCCACCTCTCGCGATCGCCATGTTCTAAGGCTCCTTCAAAGAACGTGCATAGGTGCCAGCGCTCGGCTGTATTATATAGTAGCGCCTCGGCCTCACCGTCAAGGCGTTGCTCGACACGCGTGACTACGAAACCGTCCGGCAAGTCTCTACGACCACTCCTCGTCGTCAAAACAGCCCCCCACGGAGTCCCGGGACATCTTTTCGGCTCTCCGTGTGGAGACGAAAGCTGGTCAAGATTCGAAAAGCAGATTTCGCGCCTACGATGGGTTCCTTTCTGCGGTCAGATTCGTGTCAAGATCTCCTTGCGGGAGGACGCAGATCTATCCGAACCGCGCAGGCTTGGAACCGCTGTGCGGAGAAAATCATCCGTTT